>Ga0209164_1000077_pt1 | contig 304896 bp, 238 predicted proteins | sample MTBNYHSulfiMetaG_FD_187458 | JGI IMG/M metagenome (GOLD analysis project Ga0209164, IMG submission 187458) | Enrichment culture microbial communities from rom New York Harbor, USA that are MTBE-degrading - MTBE-NYH (New York Harbor Sulfidogenic)... | ecosystem: Environmental > Aquatic > Marine...
CCGTCGACGTCTCCCCGGCCAGCACCTCGTCGCCCGTGAAAACCGTCGCCCCCCGCGGCATCCACACCGCGTTCACCCGCGCCTCGCCCCCCGCAATCAGCTGACCGGCCGGCGCAGCCGGGGCGGCCCAAACAGGTGCGCACAAGACCGGCAGCAGGAGTGTTACCCAAAATATGTCTGTCCTCATCGATGCATCCTTTTTTTCATCATTGCCTATAAATTGACCCGCTTCCTTAATTTATATCCATCGTTAAGAATGAAATACGGATATTTTGGACTCAGGATAGCATCAGTTGGTGTGAAAGCAACAAAAAAATCTGGTAAAGTCCATGAGATTTGGCACTCGACGGATGTGGGCGAGAGGTGGGAAGCGAACCAACAGCGGTGATAGGACGAAGACAAAACAGACCTGTCCCCGTTTCACGGCCCGGGGTTTCCATTTCATCCGGCGCGGAATTCAGTTACAATAGGCCCTGCCGGCGGCCGTCACCGGAAAGGGCGTTGCAGGAGGATTCCGCCATGGATGCAGCAACAATCGCGGCCTATGTTCTGTTATTCACCGGACTCGTGGATGTGGTGATCATCCCCCGGGTTCTGCTCTATGTGTGGCGTCGACGCGGCGAGGAAATACAGAATTCCCAGATCCAGGTCATCCGGATCCTTCGCTACGGGGGCGGCGTGCTTATCGCTATCGGCGCCCTGATATATCTCAAGATCATCCATTTCTAGAAGAGCAACGGCCGTCGGAGTCCCAGATGCCGGACAATGGAAATGCGCCCCACGCCCTCCCCGCCGATGCCCTGGTGTACGCGTTTCTTTGTTTTTGCTGGGGCACGACCTGGCTGGCCATCAAGATTTCACTGGTGGCGATTCCGCCCATTCTCGGCGTGGCATTGCGCTTTTCCCTGGCCGCGGCCATCATGGTGGCTGTGGCGGCCTGGCGCCGGCAACGCTTCCCGAACACACTGACGGACCATATCCGGCTCTTTCTGGTGGGGAGCATGACCTTCAGCCTGGGCTACATTCTGGTATACGTGGGTGAGCAGTACATCTCCTCGGGATTGACGTCGGTCCTGTTCGCCACATATCCCCTGTTTGTATCCGTGTTTGCCCATTTCTGGATCCCCGGGGAACGGATCAACAGATTCAAGGTTGGCGGGATCCTCATCGGCATTAGCGGCGTGGTCGTGCTATTCTATCGCGACATTCAGCGACCGGATCCATCGGCACTGGGCATCGGGCTGGTCGTGGCGTCGGCGTTTATTGCCGGCTTGAGCAATGTATACAGCAAGCGCGTCCTGCAGCGGATGTCCCTCATCGCCTTCAATACCCTCGCCCTGGTCTATGGCTGCGTGCTGACCTGGTTATTCTGGCTGTTGGCGGGCGAACAGTTTCAGACCGGGCCGGATCTGACGGTCAGCCTGCTGGCAACGGGGTATCTGTCCGTATTCGGAACGGTGTTGCCCTTTCTGGGCATGTTCTGGCTGCTGACACGCATGGATACGACCCGGCTGTCCATGATCACCCTGATCACGCCGGTACTGGCGCTGGTGCTGGGTTGGCTGCTCATGGACGAACGGATATCCGTCACCATTTTTGTGGCCGCCACCCTGATCCTGGCCGGGGTCGTGCTGGTGCTGCGGGGATCGCGGAGGGCGTATGTGCGTCCATGAGATGACGGTGACCGCCGCCGATGACGGGGCGCGGGTGGACCGCGTGGTGACCCGCTGGCTGGCGGGGGTCAGCCGGGCACGGGTCCAGCAATGCATCCGCACAGGCAGCCTGCTGGTGAACGGCCGGCCGACCAAAGCCAGCCAATTGTTGCGAACGGGCGATCAGATCCGGCTGGAATTGCCCGAAGCCGAACCGCCGGATGTACAGCCCGAAGAGATTCCCCTGCAGATTTTATATCAGGATGATCAACTGGTCATTATCGACAAACCGGCCGGACTGGTCGTTCACCCGGGCGCGGGCATTCGGCAGGGTACGCTGGCCAACGCGCTGGTGCATCATTTCGGCCGTCTGCCGGGCACCGAAGAATTGCGGCCGGGGATCGTCCATCGTCTGGATCGCGATACCTCCGGTGTCATGCTGGTGACGCTGACGGCGGAAAGCAAAAGTCGGCTGGCCGAAATGTTCCGCCGGCGGGAGCTCCACAAGGAATACCAGACGCTGGTCTACGGGGCTATGAATGAACCGCGCGGCATGATCGAGAAGCCGGTGGGGCGCCATCCGGTGCACCGGCTGAAAATGACCACCCGGGCTCCCCGCTCCCGGCCCTGCAAGACCGAGTGGTCGGTGATCCGCCAGTTCCCGGCGTTTTCGCACCTGCGGGTGATCCTGCATACGGGCCGCACGCACCAGATCCGGGTGCATCTGGCGTCGTTGGGGCGGCCGGTGGTGGGTGACGTTCTCTACGGCGGTCGCCGGCACGTACAGGTCAATGACCGGCGGATACGACAAGCCATCGAAGGACTGGGCCGGTTTTTTCTGCATGCTTGCCGCCTGCGGTTTGTGCATCCCTTCCGCGGAGAGGTGGTGGACGTGTCCGCTCCCCTGCCCCCGCCGCTGACTGAATTCCTCGAATTGTTGGAACAAGGGTAAGGGAGGGGTCGGCGGTCCTGCCCGCCGCCGGTCCGTGTGGGCCCGGTTATTCCGGAAAAACGGTCATCTGGCAGACGCTCTCCACTCCCGCCGCCAGAGACGCGTCGATAACCCGGACAATGTCGGCATAGGGGACAGCCCTGTCTCCCACGAGGAAGATCGTTCTATGGGACCGCTCACGGCAGAGTTCCACCAATCGCACCGGAATATTCCGCCAGCATGACGGATGATGGTTGCTTTCGGTGTCCGGCGGATCATGGCGCACATGCAGCCCGATATTCGCCGGCCATTCGGCCGGAGGGATTGTCAGCAGGTCCGGGACCTGTAAGGTGAAGCCCTGGACGGATGCGGAAACGATCACCATGAACACGATGAGCAGAACCAGCAGGATCTCAATATAGGGGGTGACATTGATCCACGACAGGCGGCCGCCATCGGGAACAGGGGATAGCCATGAGGCCTCCTTTCCCGAATGCCCGCGAACGGCCGTGTGCTGCCACGGATCGGGCCGGGCGGCGTGGATCGGCATTGTGCGGGACAGCTGACTCCTTGGGCAGCTAGCGGGGGCCGGTTGTTCCGGCTGGGCGGTGATTTTCCCGGGCGGGAAAGCGTGACGCTTGCCGCCGTGCCGGGGGAGCCGGGCCGGCGACTTACGGTGGGGTGACGCCCCGCCATGAATGTGTTCCGGAAGTGTTGAAACGTGTGTGGGGTCTGGCGTGGGTGTTCAGGAGGTTTCCAGCAGCAGCAGGACCAGGTCCACGATGGTGACGGTGCCGTTTGTATTGAGGTCGGCATTGGCCAGCACCAGGGCGGTTGGGGCCACATTGCCGCCCAGGTAGGCCGCCAGCAACTGGCAATCCAGTCTGTCCACGAGACCGTCGTCGTTGACGTCACCCAGTCCCTGGTAAACGGAGCACTGGTACAGCGGCAGGGTCAGGGACCAGTTGTCCAGAGTGCCGGCATCCCCGGCGCCCAGGTCCTCCACCCGCAACTGCCAGGTGCCGTGCATCTCCTCGCCATCGAAGGCCGGCAGGGGAAAATCCTGGTGGATGTTGTCGGCGAAGCCGCCTTGCCGGTTCCAGACCTGCACGCTGGTTCCCTGGGGCGAGAGCAGGTAGATCCGGAGATCGCCGATATAGGGATGGGTGATGTCCACATGAAGTACCAGGTCGCTGACCGGGCCATAGCCGGCGACCGGGAGGTCGCTGGTGACGCCGGGAAGGCTGTTGTCGGGAATGGCATGGGGGACGTCACTGCTGTCGACGACGGTGGCCTGGCCGGCGCCGAGCACGGTGCTGAAACCGTCGAAAAACGTTCCTTCATCGGCAATCATGGTCAGCGTGAAATCAAGGATGGTGCCACACGGTGCGTCCGGATCGATCCGAAAGCGAAGCAGGGGCGGCACCGCGGCGGCGATTTCCTTGGCTGCCAGGTCGCCATACGTCTGGTTCGGTTGAAGAATGGCGATGTCCGGGTGGGCGATGCCCAGCGTGGCCAGGGTGTTGTGGAAAGTGGTGCCGCCGTGATTGTACAGGTCGAGGGATACCGCCCAGGTTTCCCCCGGATCCAGGTGGGGATCGCCGTTGCCGGCGATCTGCACCAGGTCCAGCGCATGGACCATGATCACGGGCGAGGGCGTGAGGGCGACATCCAGACGGGTACTGCCGGCGGTGCTGACCACAACGCCGCCGACAGTCTGGTCGACATAGTTCTCGGCGCTGAATTCCAGCGCGTAGGTGCCGTCGAGCAGCCGGCGGTGGTAGTCCCCCACGTCCGGATCGCTGTAAAAGAAGGCATCGCGCCCGGTGACCTGGATGGTCGCCGCCACCGGCGATCCGTCGACGGCATCGGTGACGATGCCGCGCACGCCCTTCAGGCATTCGGCTAGGTAGGCCAGCAGGCTGTCCCGGTTGTTGTTCCAGAGGGTGTCCAGCTGGCTGGCCGCCGGCCACTTGGTGTTGCTGAGTTCGACGGTGACTTCCTGGCAGCCCTCCCAGACGTAATGCCAGTCCTGCATCCCGCCGTTCGCTTCATACCAGTCGTTGCCGTTGGTGATGCCGTGGGGGAAGGCGGGATTGTTCCACATGGGCGTATTCAGGGCGGAATAGGTCTCGGAAACATGGATGAACACGTCATCGTCCGGGCAGGCGGCATAGAAACCGGATGGCACCTCGTCGGTGCTGTCCCAGGGATAGTTGACCACCAGGGCGCCCGAATGAAAATTGGCTGAAAGGACCGGATTCCCGCCCCAGACATATTCCATGACGGCGGCGGTTTCCGGCTCACGGCCGGTGGTGGTGTTCACGGGATCGGTGATCCGGTCGGGAAAATTCCGGTTCAGGTCCGTGCCGTTGGCGTTGAAGCGGTTGCCGGAGGTGTGGCCGTCAGGGTTCATCATGGGCATGAAATGCATTTCCACATCGTTTACCAGGGCCGTCAGATCGGGGTCGACGCCATAGTTGTCCAGCAAGAGGTGGATGAGGTTGATGAGCAGCTCCGTGCCGATGGGCTCGTCACCGTGCATGGTGGAAATATAATGGAATTCAGGTTCGTCTTCCTGCAGGTCCGGGTTATCGGTGATTTTCATCACCCACAGCTCCCTGCCCTGGACCGACTGGCCGGCCGTAGACAGGCGGCAGAGCGACGGCCAGGCGGCGGCGATGGACTGCAGTTCAGTGGTCAACTCGCTGTAGGTGTGATAGGCGGCCAACGGATCGGCCGAATTCTTGGTGGCGGCCCACAATGCCTCAAACTGGGCCCGGGCCTCGTCGAAGACGAAATAGGCCGGGTAGCCCATCCGGTGGAGTTTTCGCAGCTCCTCTTCATTCACATAAACCCGGGCGAAGCCTGCCCGGACGTCATCGATGATGAAGCCGGCCGCGGACAGCCGGCCGACATCCAGAGGGGAATCCACTTCCACCAGGGCGGTGGTGCGGGGAGCCGGAGAGCGGGCCGGGGCCAACCCCGTCAGCAGAACCAGCCAGATCAACAGGACAGCCGCTTTGACCACGTTCACCTCCCTCCGCCATATGTTCCTGCCGTTGGGGTGCGGAGAGTGAAGGGATGAATGCTGAAGCCAGGCGCCGGAACGGGTCTGAAGCCCGACCGCGCAGATCTCCAGAGAGGAAAATATAGCACAGGAAACAGTTGAATGAAAGCCGGGGAAACCAAAATATTCTCTCCCCGGGAGCGGGGGGCCGAAAAGGGGTCAACAAAAAAGCCGCCGGGAGAGCCTGTATGCTTTCCCGGCGGTTGGGGTTGGAAAGCGGTCAGCGGATTTCCAGATGATAGGGCATGACGGCCAGAACCGCCCGCGAATGGGTGCCGGCGAACGCGTTGAGGTATTGCAGCCGCTGGCGCAATTGCGGGTTGACGGGGCCCAGCGCGGTCTGGGACATGCCGGACATCAGCTGATCGAAGAATGACCGGGGTATCGGATAGGTGACGACACGCAGGCGCTGGCCCACCGGAATGCCCGCTTCCTGCTTGGCCACGGCGATGGCCTTGTCGAGCCCGCCCAGTTCATCCACGAGATTGTGCTCCAGGGCCTGGATGCCTGTCCAGACCCGGCCCTGGGCCCACTTGTGCATCTCCTCGGCCGCCATCCCGCGGGAGCCGGCGGCTTTCTCCACAAAGGCGTCGTAAAATTCGCGCGTTTCCTTCTGAAAGCGCTGCCATTCGTCCTCTCGCATGGGCCGGGTGTCCGTCATCATGTCGGCGTACTGGTAGCGGCGGGAGTTGTCTGCATTGAGAATTTCCACCGTTTCATAATTGACGCCGATGAACCCGTACATCTCTTGCATGTTCAGCACCGCCGACACGACGCCGATGGAGCCGGTGACCGTCCCCGGCTGGGCGACGATCTTGCGGCACCCCATGGCGATGTAGTAACCGCCGGAGGCGGCCACATCGGACATGGAGGCGATGACCGGTTTCTCCTGATCCAGGAGCTTCAGCTCCCGCCACATCAGATCGGAGGCCAGGCCATCGCCGCCTGGACTGTCCACCCGCAGCACCACCGCCTTGACGGAGTCATCCTTGCGCACCTTCTGGATCATGTCGATGACGGAGTCGGAGCCCATGCTGCGTCCGAGGAGTGGATTGAACGTGTCCTCACCGCGAACGATCCCACCGACGGCGTAGATCACGGCGATCTTGTCCTGGCTGTCGTAGTCTACCAGGTGTTCCCAGGAAACCTGCCGGTATTTCTGCGCCGTCACCACGGGCAGGCGGTCGCTCTCCTTCAGCCCGCATTTTTCCTTGAGCACATTTTCCACTTCATCCGGATAGAGAATGCCATCCACCAGCCCCTTCTCCAGCGCCTGCTCCGGCGAGTAAAGCCCTGCCTGCAGGAGAGCGTCCACCTGTGTCTCCTCCAGGTCGCGATAACGGTGGACCATGTCGATGAACCGGTTCAGCGTCTGGTTCAGCATGGAGGACATCACCTCCCGCTGGGCGTCGCTCATGGTGTTGCGGGCCAGCATGTCGCCGGCGCTCTTGAAGTCGCCGATACGAACCACCTGCGGCTCGATCTTGAGATTGCCCAGCATCTCCCGCACGAACATCGCCTGGGCGACAAAGCCGTTGAACTCGAACATGGACTCCGGCGGCAGGTAGATCTCGTCCGCCGGCAGGGCACAGGCGTAGTCGATCTCGCGGGTCACCACCGACGAGGCCACCACGAATTTGCCCGATTTCTGAAAGTCGGCCAGGGAGTCCTGCAGCTCCTCCACCTTCCCCCAGCCCAGGGCGGGCATATTGATTTTCAGCCAGATACCCCGGATCCGGTCATCGGTGGCGGCCTTTTGAATACAGCTCTGAATGTCCTTGAATGTCAACGCGGGCTCCTCGAGCACGCTGGACATGAAATCCACCGGAGCGCTTTCCGGCAATTCACCTTCCAGGTTCAGCTGCAACACGGAGCGGGAACGAACCATGGGCTCGCGATCCAGTAACGAACTCACCAATCCCAGCATGACCAGTCCCAGTCCGATCAGGACCAGAACAATGACCAGGATGATGATCAGGGCTTTTTTCATCGGTTTTCCTCCTGCACGATTCGTCGGGTATTTGCCTGTTCAGCGTCTATTCTACGGCATACTCCGGGGGGATGTTTGAAAAAGGCCGGCGCCATGCCGGCCGGTGGACCCGGGACACGGTATTATATTATAGGAGATTCAATATTTCTCCGGCACGTAATTCTGGTAATCCCGCGGTGGACGAACATAGCCCATGCCCTCCGGCCGTGGTGGCAGTTCCATGGGGTCCGGAGTCAGGTCTTCATAAGGGATCATGCTCAGCAGATGGGCGATGCAGTTCAGGCGGGCCCGACGCTTGTCGTCCGCCTCCACCACATACCAGGGGGCCTGCTTGATGTCGGTGTAGGTAAACATCTCGTCCTTTGCCCGGGAATACTCCACCCAACGGGCCCGGGATTCCATGTCCATGGGGCTCAGTTTCCAGCGTTTGACCGGATCGTCCAGCCGCTCCTCAAACCGCCGCTCCTGTTCCTCTTCACTCACGGAGAACCAGTATTTGATGAGGATGATCCCCGAGCGGACCAGCATTCGCTCAAAATAGGGGCAGGAGCGCAGAAATTCCTGGTACTCTTCCTCGGTGCAGAAGCCCATCACCCTCTCCACGCCGGCCCGGTTGTACCAGCTGCGATCGAAGAGCACCATCTCGCCGGCGGCGGGCAAATGGGCGGCATAGCGCTGGAAATACCACTGCGTCTTTTCCCTCTCCGTGGGCGTGCCCAGGGCAACGACCCGACAGACGCGGGGATTGAGGCGCTGGATGATGCGCTTGATGACGCCCCCCTTGCCGGCAGCGTCGCGGCCCTCGAAGATCACGACGACTTTGAGACCCCTGGCTTTGATCCACTCCTGCAGCCGGACCAGTTCTTCCTGCAGGTTGCGCAACTCCGCTTCATAAAACTTCTTTTTGAGACGGGGCTCTTTTTTGGCCGGCTCCGGGGTGGTGTCGGCCGGCGAAGGCGGCGTCTTCAGGGTTTCTCCGGCGGCGGGGATGTCGTTCCTTTTTTTCTTTTTTGTTTTGGCCATGTTCCTCCCCTGAAAATAGCATGGTGTCCGCTCGGTCCGTCAAGCAATCCTGACACACGGTGAAAACGGCCGGTGGTTTTGGCGGCCAGGCTGAAAGGGACCGCCGACGGGATGATGTCCCAAAGAGCTGTGATGCGCGATCCTTTCGGGCCGACGGTCACGGATTTGCCCATCGGCCGAATGTGCCGGGAATTGGGGCCTGGAAGCACTGATTTCCGAACGTGTTCAATGCCTATAGATTAAAGGGAGCCAGTTCAAAATTCAACTCAATTTTTCGGCGGCAGGTGGATGGTCAGAAGAAATCAAAGGGGAGGCGCGACAAAAACTTTAGCCATGACGATTTACGCACCGCCATGCAGGGAAGATACAGGCGCTGGGCAATAGCCGCTTACGACATCACCTGCACCAGGACACGGCCTTGCTGGCGCCCGGCCAGAATGCGTTCGATTTCCTCATTCAGATGGTCGAGGCGAACTGTCCTCCGCGCCATGTGGTGGAGTTGATCGGGCTTCCAGGGGCCGGCCAGGCGGGTCCAGGCTTCCCGCCGCAAGGGCATGCCGGTGGTGGCCGAATCGATGCCGTAGAGGGTGATACCCCGGAGAATGAACGGGAAGACAGTGGTGTGGAGTTCCGCCGACGCAACATTGCCGCAGGTGGCGACGGCGCCATGACGGCGCGTTGATTTCAGCGCTGTGGACAAGAAATGGCCGCCCACCGTTTCGACAACCCCGGACCATTCCTGCTTCAGCAGCGGACGCTGGCTGGTGTCGTCCAGTGCCGATCGTGGCAGGATGCGGTGAGCGCCCAGGTCCCGCAGAAAGGGCTCTGCCTCCGGCTTGCCGGTGACGGCCACCACATGGAAGCCGCTATGGGCCAACAGGACCACGGCCATGCTGCCCACACCGCCGCTGGCCCCGGTGACCAGAACCTCGCCGTCGACCGGGGAAAGGCCATGAGCCTCCAGTTTCAGCAGGGAAAGGGCGGCGGTGAATCCGGCCGTGCCGTATATCATGCTTTCCCGCAGCGTCAGTCCGGGGGGCAACGGCACGATCCAGTCGGCCGGGACACGGATATATTCGCCGAATCCGCCCGGGGTGTTCATGCCCAGGTCGTATCCCGTGACCAGCACTTCATCGCCGGGACGGAATTGTTCGGCGCGGCTCTCGACCACTACTCCGGCGGCGTCGATGCCCGGCGTGTGCGGATAGCGGCGGGTGATGCCCTTGTGACCCGCCGCGGCCAGGGCATCCTTGTAATTCAGTGAAGAGAAATGAACACGGACAAGGACATCGTTGTCCGGCAGGTCGTCCATGGACCGGCGGGTGACACTGCGGTGGAAGGAACCGTCCTCTTCCTCCCGCACCAGCATGGCTCGATAGTCGGATGCACGCACTGTTCACCTCCCGGCAGTGGTGGTTTACACAAGCCGTGCGGAGCAGTGGTCGGAACGAAGGCCGGTGGGAATCGGCCTCGGACACGACGGGCGCTCTTTTTTCGGCATGAGGTTAGATGTAGATGCCGCGACCGCCTTTTCAAAAAAGCGTGGAGAACGGCAGGGGCGGCCGGCTTTTGCGGCCAAGGCCGAAAGGGGATCTCGGCGCCGGTGGAAGTCCGCCAGGAGGGTTCTTCTCTCGAATTACAAGAAAACACGTGCTTTCTTCGACCACTGATTAGGCGTTGTGCCAACTGGTGAATTTCGCTATGATGGACGGGAGGTGACTGCATTCATGGGAGGCCAACGCCCGACTCGCCGATCCGGAATTTTCGTTTTCGCTTGCCTGGCTGGATGTCTCTGCGGGTCCGTCCTGGGGCTCTCCTCCTCCATTCAATTCGAGCATATATCCACGGATGCGGGGCTTTCCCAGGTATCGGGCAATTGCATTGTCCGGGATGACACCGGATTCATGTGGTTCGGAACCCAGATCGGCCTGAACCGCTATAACGGATACGACTTTACCGTTTACATGAATGACCCCCGCAACCCGGAGGGTCTGTCCGACAGCTGGGCCCAGTGCGTGCTGGTGGATTCGGCGGGCATCATGTGGGTGGGCACACAAGCGGGCGGTCTGAACCGGTTTGATCCGGAGTATGAACGTTTTCACGCCTGGCGACATCTTGCGGACGACGTGAATTCTCCCAGTTCCGACCGCATCACGGCCATGATGGAGGGGGCGCCGGGCATCCTGTGGATCGGCACGGCCGACGGCGGCCTGAATCGTTTCGATACCCAGTCCAACACCTGGCGGCGGTTCCGCCAAGAGGCGGGTGTCGCGAACACCCTCTGCAGCGACGAGATCAACACCTTGCTGATGGATCATGCCGGTCGGCTTTACATTGGCAGCATCGCCGGGCTGGACATGTATGATCCGGAACAGGATGACATCCGTCATGTACCGCTGCGGCCCGGCCCGGTAGAGGCCGGCCCGTGGAATATCCGCGCGTTGGTGGAGGATCACCGCCGCCGATTATGGATCGGGACAGATGACGGTTTGCTGCTCTACCAGCCGCAGACGGGCGAATGCACCCGTTTCGTTCACGATCCTCGGCTGGCGGACAGCCTGAGCCAGGATGACATCACCGCCCTGTTGCAGGATCACCAGGGCCGGATCTGGATCGGCACCCGGAACGCGGGGGTCAATATCATGCCCCTGGACGGATCCTCCTTCATCCGTTTGCAGCATGATCCATCGGATCGGCGCAGTCTGAGCAACAACATGATCCTGTCGCTGTACATGGACTCGGCGGCCACGGTGTGGGTGGGGACCGCCCAGGGCGGGATCTGTTTTTACAGTCGGCACCGGGTGAAATTCAACCATTTCAAGAAGAATTATTTCGACGAGAACAGCCTCGGCGACAACCAGGTGCGTGCGTTCTGCCTGTCCCGTGACGGGTTGTTATGGATCGGTACGGACAGCGGCGGCCTGGACTGTTATGACCGGCGGAGCGGCCGTTTTCGGCATTTCCGGCACGAACCTGGCGTCCCGGGCAGTTTGAGCCATAATTCCGTGCGCTGTATATATGAAGATGATGTGGGCCGCCTGTGGGTCGGGACCGACGGCGGAGGGCTGAACCGGTTCCTTCCGGAAAATGGCACATTTCTCACCTGGCGGCACAAACCGGGCAATGGCCTGTCCCTGGGGGATGACCGGGTGTACGGCATCCACCAGGATCGGCGAGGGATCCTGTGGATCATGACCAATGGTGGTGGAATCAACCGCATGGACACCGAGCGCGGCACCTTCCAACACTTTCATCACGATCCGGATGATCCTCATTCCATCTCCTCCGATAGTACGCGCCTGATGTATGAGGACCGCTCCGGAAACCTGTGGCTGGGGACCTGGGGGGCCGGCTTGAATCTGTTCGATCCCGCGACGGGCACGTGTCAGCGCTTTCAGCACGATCCCCATCGACCGGGCAGTCTCAGCAACAATCGTGTCACGACGATCCATCAGGATGCGCGGGGCCGGTTGTGGGTGGGGACCTGGGGCGGCGGGCTGAACCGCTGGGACCGGGAAGACGATCTGTTCAGATGCTTCGATCAGGGGCGCGGTGGTCCCAGCAGCGCCATTTCGGGAATTCTGGAAGACGAAGACGGGTTCTTGTGGATCAGCACCATTAACGGGCTGGCCAGGTTCGATCCGCAGCGGGAGACCTTTCAACGGTACGACGTGGCGGATGGATTGCAGAGCAGCGGGTTCAATGCCGGTGCGTACTACCGCAGTTCCTCCGGTGAGATGTTTTTCGGCGGCATCAATGGCTTCAACAGTTTTTTACCCTCCCGCATGGAGCCCAACACCCATGTGCCGGCCGTGGTCATTACCGGGGTGAGCGTGTTCGACCGGCCGGTGGAGACAGAACAGGCCATTCATCTGGTCCGGGAGATGGAATTGGATCACAGCCAGAATTTCATCGATTTCGAATTCGCCGCCCTGGATTTCATCAATCCGCATAAAAACCAGTACATGTACATGCTCGAAGGAGTGGATGCCGATTGGGTGTCCAGTGGCAATCGCCGCTACGCCAGCTACACCGGGCTGCCGGGCGGCAGGTATGTTTTTCGGGTGAAAGGCTCCAATAACGACGGTATCTGGAACGAGGAAGGCGCGACACTGATCCTGCATATCCAGCCGGCCTTCTGGAACACGCTCTGGTTTCAAGGACTTATGCTGCTTTCTCTGGCGGTGATGACGGTGGGGCTGTTCATGTTTCAGGTGCGCCGGCTGAAGGCCGATAAACGAGGCCTGGAAGAACTGGTCCGTCACCACCGGGGCGATTTGGCACAGAAGCTCCGGGAGATGGAGCATATCAGCAATATCATCACCCTCATGAACGCGGAGGTGGATTTTGATCGCCTGCTGGAGTCCATCCTGGCGGAGATCGCCGTTCTTCCGAGCGTGGAAAAGGCTGCCGCGCTGGTCCTGGACCGGGACAGCAACCGGTTCCGTTATCTGGCGAGCATCGGCTGGGATCTGAAGAACCTGGTCACGGTGGCGGTTTCCGAAGAGCAGGCCGAAGACTGGTTTGTGCGGGGGGCCGAACTGGCCGAGCAGGACATTTTCGTACAGCGGGGGCTGCTGGTGGCCGGTCGCAAGGAGGCCGGCTGGCGGCTGGGGGATCCGCAGGTTCTGGTCTGCATGCGAATCGTCGTCCAGCGAAGAATCGAAGGCTTCCTTCTCTTCGCCAACGAAGTGGATGCCCAGGCTTTTTCAGCCGATGACATCGCCTTGCTGAGCCAGTTGCGGGGCCTCATCATGACGGTATACGCCCGGGCGCTGATCACGGGCGAGCTGGAAGAGAGGAACAACCAGATACGGTTCCAGAATCAGGATCTCAAAGAGCTGCATGCCGTCAGAAACAAGTTGCTGGATGTGGCGGCGCATGATCTCCGGGCACCGCTCAACGGGCTGCTCGGGATGCTGGAACTGCTCCTGGAAGATCTGTCCACAGGTAAATTTGCTGCTGCGGACTGGCTGGACGATATCCGCGGCATGGCCCGGACATCCCGGGGCATGAGCGCCCTGATCAAGGATTTGCTGGACTTGATGGCCATCGAGTCCGGCAAGATCACCCTGCATCTGCAACCGGGCAACCCGGGCGAAGTGCTGGCCGGCCGAGCGGCGGCCCTCCAGCCGGTCGCCCGGAACAAGAACATCCGGCTGGCCCTGGACGTCAGTCATGAATTGCCGCGGGTGCTGATGGACCGCACCTGGATCCGGGAAGTGATCGACCACCTGTTGAGCAATGCCGTGAAATTCACCCTGCCGGGCGGCGAAGTCCGCGTTACGGCGGACAGGACGGAGACCCATCTGGTCGTTACGGTGAGCGATAACGGACCAGGACTGGACAAGGATGATCATAAAAAAGTGTTCCTCAAATACCAGCGGTTGAGCGCCCGGCCCACCGCCGGGGAAATGAGCACCGGCCTGGGGCTGGCCATTGTCAGGCTGATCGTGGAAATGCACGGCGGGACGGTCTGGGTGAAGAGCGAAAAAGGGGTGGGGGCGGCGTTCAGTTTCACCCTTCCGCTGGCCGGGGGGCAAATCGGATGATGCTCTGAGCGTCGGGCCAGTGTCTTTCTCCGGAGATGAAAAAAAGGGGTGCGGATTTTTATTAAAATAGTATAATTTTCCATTAAATTTTCAGAATCTGGCCGGGCCGGGTTCAGTGGAAAGACCACCATTCATACCGCGGAGGATGCTCATGCATGACATGATTTACCTGGACAATGGCGCCACCTCTTTTCCCAAACCCGAGGAAGTCTATCGATTTATGGACCAGTTCTACCGCAATTTCGGTGTCAGCCCCGGCCGCTCCGGTTACGATCTCTGTATCGAGACGGGTGAACTGGTGGAGGATGCACGCCGCCTGCTATGCCAGTTCTTCAACGGGTCGGACCCGAACCGGCTCTGTTTCGGTTACAATTCCACCGATGCCCTCAACCTGGCCATCTACGGAATGCTGCAACGGGGCGACCATGCCATCAGCACTACCATCGAGCACAACTCTGTATTGCGGCCGCTGTTTCACCTGGCCGAATATGAAGGTGTGGAGGTGGATTACGTTCCCTTTGATGCGAAGGGATTTGTGGATCCTGACGACTTCGTGAAACTGTTCCGCAAAAACACCAGACTGGTGGTCGTCAATCATGCGTCCAACGTCATCGGCACCATTCAGCCCATTGCGGAGATCGGCCGCCACTGCCGCGAGCACGGCATTCCCTTCGTTATCGATGCCTCGCAGTCGGCCGGTATGATCCCCATCGATATGGAAGCCATGAACGTGGATGTGGTGGCGTTCACCGGACACAAGTCATTAATGGGCCCGACAGGTATCGGCGGGCTGTATGTCCGGGAAGGGATCGAGATCCGTCACACCCGGGCCGGCGGGACGGGCGTTCGTTCGGCGGTCCGCACCCATCTGGACGAGTATCCCTACCGCCTGGAGTACGGAACACTCAACACCGTCGGGGTCAGCGGCCTTCACGCGGGCGTGAAATGGGTCCAGGAGCAGGGCATCGAAAATATCCACCGCCATGAGATGACGCTGGCACACATGCTGCGCGACGGATTGCGGGAGATTCCGGGGGTTACCCTCTACTGCCTGGACGATCTGGCGGACCACATCAGTGTGCTGACCTTCAACGTGGACGGACTGGAGGCGCTCAACACCGGGACCATCCTCGATGTGGACTACAACATCGCCTGCCGGACCGGTCTGCACTGCGCGCCGTTGGTCCACGAGCAGATCGGCACGGCGGAGATCCATGGCTCGGTGCGCTTCGGGATCGGTCCCTTCAATACCGAGGCGCATATCCGCACCGCCATCGAGGCGGTCCGGGAAATTGCCGAATCACGGCAGGACTAGCGCTTCGGCCACCATTTCACACACGGTCTTGATTTCAATTCCCAGCTGATAATGCTTGTTGAGTTCCATGAACTGGTCGATGCAGTTGTGGCAGGGGGTGACCAGCACGTCGGCGCCGGTGGCGCGCACCTGCTCGGCCTTGATGCGGCCAGCCTCGAGGCGACGCTCGGCAAAATTGGTCATGGCCAGCTGTCCGCCGCCGCCCCCGCAGCAGTAATTCTTTTCGCGGTTCGGGGTCATCTCCACGAAATCGGCCACGGCATGCCGGAGAATGAACCGCTGTTCCTCGATGATGCCCCCCAGGCGGACCAGGTTGCAGGGATCATGCAGCGTGACGGTTTTGGCGTTGCGTGACGGATCGAGACGGATACGCCCGGCGCGGATGTAATCGGCCACGATTTCCAGAACGCTTTTTACCGGAAAGGGATAGTGTTTCGACAGCCACTCCGGGGCTTCCCAGCGGTTGGAGTTGAAGCCGTGACCGCATTCGGCCAGCACCAGGGTGCGGGCCTGGAGGGCATTCATGGATTCCACCAGCCGGTTGGAGAGGGTGCCGGCCACAGCGTCGTCGCCGCTGTAAAGTCCGTAATTGGTCACATCATAATTGTCGCGCGAGAACGTCCAGCTTTCTTTCGCGGCGTAGAAGATCTTGGCGGCGGCCAGGATGGACAGCGGGAAAAACATGGCTTCCCGGGGATTGATGGTATACAGCAGATTGACACCGGACTCGTCCAGCGGCAGGCGCGCCTGCGGATCGTCGACCTCGGCCCGGAGCTCCTCTTCGAGCCATTCCACGGTTTCCAGCCAGTCTTCGCGGGGGATGCCCATGTTGTTCCCTTTTTGCATGGCGGTGTCCACCGTGGACTGCAGGCCCGGGGGCACCAGGCCGATGGCGGCCAGAGCACCGCGGGCGGCGCGAATGAGCTGGGTGATATTGATGCCGATGGAACAGTTGATGGAGCAGCGACCGCACAGGGAGCAGCGGCCGAAGAGAGAGTCCAGCCAGGCCCGGATCATGGCATGATCCAGCTTCCGGGCCCCGACCAGCCCGGGCAGGGTTCGCCCCAACCGGCTGAAGTGTCCCTTGAAGACGTCGGTGACCAGCTTCAGTTTGTAGGCGGGCATGGATTCCAGGTCGCCATAGGCCAGAAAGTAGTGGCATGACTCGTCACACAGCCCGCAATGAACGCAGGAATTGAGATAGGCCGACGCCTCGTGCGCCAGGCTGTGGCGAAAGACCTGCAGGGCTTTTTCCAGGTCCTGCTCCGTCAGTTGACCGATTTTTTCTTCCAGGATAGTGAGAGCGGGATAAGCGGTGTTCATGGCGTGTCCTCGTGAAGGGCCGGCTTGGGCCAGGTGCCGCGGCGGCCGTAAAAGCGGCCCAGCAGATAGCGGGCGTAAAAGAAAAACACGCAGTGGCGGATTTTGCCCAGCGGAATGTAAAGCAGCAGGAGGCTTGTGGTCACATAGAGACCGGTGGTGAAGGCGCCGGAGACGACATCCGTCACCACAGCCGCCAGAAACAGAGTCACCAGGAGATTGGAGATGTAGTCGTCTGGCACGCTGATTCTTCGCATGTTGCGGACAAAGATCCGCTTCAGCAGCAGGAAGACCCCGGCTGCCGCAGCCGGCAGCAGCAGCGCCAGCAGGAGAGCCGAGCCACCGGAAGGAATTCCGGAAAGGAGTCGCCACAGCACATAGCCGGCGGCGGTGAAGAGTCCGAAATGGTAAACGATGCCGGCAAGATAAGTGGTCAAATGCCGGCGGGCACTCTCTTTTTCCCAGGGCAGCATCCCGGTGCCGAAGGCGAAAACAATGCCCCGTGTTATGGCGCCCACCGGGGCGGCGTGCAGGGGTTTTTTACCGAAGGCGCGGGTTCGCAGGACCATAACGGCCAGAGCCGTCACGCAGACGATGAGGCTGGCCAGGACAGCGTACGGCAGGTACGGCGCCATATTGGTCCTCCGGAATCAGACACAGCCGTCCGGCTTGGGGAGTCCGGCGACCTTGCAGGCTCCCTTGGCGGGACCCGAGGGGAAGAGCTGATAGATGTATTTGAGCTGAAAACCGGTCTGCTTGCATATTTTCCGAACCATGGGCGCCTGCTGCTTTTCCAGATAGTAATCGCGGATGCAGTCGATCACGGCCCAATGATCCGCCGACAGGGATTCAATGCCTTCCTCCTGCCGGGCCAGCGCCACCGCCACATCCTGGTTCCATATCTCCGGTTCGACGAGAAAACCCTCTTCGTTGGTGGCGACGTTCTGTCCGTTCACATCGATGTTTCCCATGAGTCGCTCCTTTGGGGAAGTACTTCACTAAAGTTGTCAGCATAGCATAAATCCTCGGGAATCCGTATGCATAATTCTGTGGCAGAGGTCCCCAGCCGGCATAAGGTTGGGGCCGGCGGTCCGGGCGGCAGATCTTCCGGATCGCCAATCGGGCATTGTTTCAGGAGCGGTTTCATGACACAATTTTCTGTGGACGGAAAACGTTCGAGGAAAGCAGTATCATGGACACAACGTATGTAGAAACAGCCATCCGCATCGCCGCCCAGGCGGGCGAGACGGCACAGCAGTATTTCCGGCAGGGCGTGGCGGTTCGGAAAAAGGGGAAGATCGACCTGGTCACCGAGGCGGATGTGGCGGTGGAGGAACAGATCGTTTCGTTGCTCCGCCAGGAGTTTCCCGACCACGGTCTGCTGCGGGAGGAGGGGGGCGCGGAAAATCTCGAGAAAGAGTTCGTCTGGGTGGTAGATCCCATCGACGGGACCACGAATTTTGCCCATGGCTACCCGATGTTTTGCGTTTCCATCGGTTTGCGCCACCAGGGGCGGGAAGTGGCCGGGGTGGTGTTCGCCCCGGTCCTGCAGGAAATGTTCTGGGCGGCGGAAGGGGAAGGGGCCTGGCTGAACGGGCGACGGATCCGGGTCAGCGATGTCGCGCGTATCGAGGACGGCATGCTGTCGACGGGCTTTCCGTATGACGTTCACCGGAATTACGAGGATGTGCTGGGGGATCTGGCGCGCTTCCTGCCGGTGGCCCAGGCCGTGAGACGGGACGGCTCGGCGGCGCTGAACCTGTGCTATGTCGCCGTCGGCCGTTTTGACGGATTCTGGGAACGGCGGCTGAACCCGTGGGATACCGCCGCCGCCCGGGTCATCGTGGCCGAGGCCGGAGGCATGGTCAGCCGGTTCGACGGCGGGCTGTATTCCATCTTCGATCGGGAAATCCTGGCGTCCAACGGCCGGATCCACGATCAGATGATCCGGATTCTAGTCCGCTGAAAATTCCGCCTCAGCTGGCGGACGCATGAACGAGAAATTGGACGTCACCTCCTGAAAACCTGTCCGCTCATACCAATCCATGGCGCGGGTGTTGTCCCGGGTCACCGTCAGGGCCAGGTGCGCGCCCGGCTCCCGGCGGGCGATGCGATGGATGCAGGCCGCCAGCAGGTAGCGGCCGAAGCCTTTCTTCTGCTGACGGGGATGAATGAAAATCTGGGAGATGAAGAACGAGCGGTCGGAGATGCGGGACACGACGATGACGCCGATCATTTCATTGCCCAGATGGGCCGTAAAGGAGCACCAGGGCTGAAAGGCGCCGCAACCGTCTTTCAGAATCAGCTGGGTGAGTAAAAAGCTGCAACCGCGGAAGGTGGAATACAGGGCCGATACCCGGCCGTCGACATGATCACGATAACAGCGGGTCATGAGGAGTGCCATGGCATCGACATCCCCATAATTCAGGGGCCGAAGCAGCAGATCATGATGCGGCGCCGCCGGGATATCCACCGCCAGGTTCGTCAGCCGCCGAAAACTTCGCTGCATCAGGGTGAAGCCCTTTTCCTCCAGCATTTGGCGCACCGACTGTTCCGGACCGGGGAAGGTGATCTGGCCTTCAATGGACTGGGAGGGTGCGGACAGCGAAAGCTCGGCCAGCTGGCGCTCCAGCAGCAATCTCGGCCAACGGGATGCCCTGAGTTCCCGCTGAAAATAGAGCCCGCCAATGATGCAGCGCATCTCCCGCTGGACAACATACAGATAACCGACGCACCGGTTCCCTTCCAGTAGCGCCAGTCCGGGCAGCAATCGCGATGGGAGCATGGAGCGGAAGGCCAGGATCACATTCTGGAAATCCCACTCCAGCAGACCCTCCCATTCCTCCTTCTCCTGAAGCAGCAGCGGTTCCAGATGAGCGTATTGCAGCTGGTGAAACGGGACGATATGCATCATGATCAGATCTGCTCATCCAGACATTCGCGAATTTCCGTGATATCCCGGATGCGGAAATGAGCCTCAAATTCCATGGGGACCTTTTTGGCGGCCATGGGACCCGTCAGGACACGCAAGGTATAGTAACCAGCCTTTTTGGCCCCCAGAAAATCGGTCAGCGGATTATCGGCCACATAGACCAGCTCGTGCGGCGGGAGGCGAAGCACGCGCGCCATCAAATTGAAGCAAAACGGATTCGGTTTCCATTTGCTTTCGTCGAACTTGCCGGTGAAGATAACGTTTTTAAACAATTTGCGAATGCGCAGGGCTTTCAGTTTTCGCTCCTGGACCTCCGGATCACCATCGGCCAGGATGGCCAAAGCGTGCACCGTCCCCAGATCTTCGAGAGTCCGGCGGTAATTCCGGTAGAGGGCGATCACGGGTGAATGGTTTCGAAAAGCGGAGGTCAGCTCGATGATGGAAGACGTGTCCAGGTCAAAGTAGCACACGGTGCGGGAAAAAACTTCCCGCTCTCCGTAGCGGGTATACAGGATCTTCATGTACGCATAGGCGTGTTCGGGATCAATGCCGTATTTTTCTCCGGCGTACCGGGCCACGGCGCGAAAACCGCTCTCCACATAATCGTCGGCAGGATACAGCGTGTCGTCGAGATCGAATACGATTGCCTTAATCATTTTTTCTCATCGAATTCTCGAGGTATTGAATGACGGCCTTCTGATACTTGGGATCGAGACCGACAAATTTGACGCCGATGGTATAGGTGTGGTTCGGCACGATCTCCTGACAATGGACTACCTCGCCCAGTATTTTCAGGGGCTGGTTTTCATAAGCCGGACCGGCTTTGTCGGCCAGGTGATGCGCCCAGTCGTGCAGATCGATTTCCAGCTTGAGCATGGTCTGGACAGCCAGCGGGGTGTTGGATTCGAACAGGAGTCCGCCGCCGGAAATATTGGTATAAAACCCGGCCTCATCCCGGATCAAACCCTTGGGCAATTGCAGGACCCGGTAGGTCAGCAGCCCCTTCTTGGAAAAGCGGACGAATTTTCTTCTTTCCGTCATCAGTTGACCCCGATACTGAAATCGATCCGTTTCCGGCCGGAAACCTTCCTCGTCACCACCGGCGGTAAGGATGGAAACGCGGTGGAGTCATGACCCGGGTACTGATCCGGCGGATGGTGCGTTTATTATAAGCAGTGGTTTACGTCAAGGCAATGCATTACTTGAAGATTTCCCAGGCCCGCCGGAAAAGGCGGCCGATCTGGCGTGGCGAACGGATTTCGCCGGCCAGGCCGGCCAGGATGGACGGTCGCAGATAGAAACCCAGAAAGCCGCGGCGCTGGAGGCGGGCCATGTCGCCCGCGGGGATGCCCGCCGGAGCCCAGACGATTTCGGTGGTGAAAAATTTGTCCCAGGGAACCTGTTCGAGGGGGCACTCGCGGAGGTAGTCGGCGAAATAGTCCGTTCCCGGCAGGGGCAGAAACGTCGAGAACTGGGCGCGGTCCAGGGGCAGTTGCCGGGCGAAGCGGAGGGTGGCCCGGATGTCCTCCCCGGTTTCGCCGGGGAAGCCGATGATGAAAAAGCCGGTGGTTTTGATGCCGGCGGTTTTGATCAGGGCCACCTGGCGGGCGATCTGCTCCGTGGTCAGGCCCTTGCGGATCTGCTTCAGGATGTGATCGGTACCAGCCTCGATGCCCAGGGACAGGGAATAGCAGCCGGCACGTTTCATCAAGGCGAGAAGTTCGCGGTCCAGCGTATCCAGGCGGACGCCGTTGGGGCAACACCAGCTCAGATCCAGGCCCCGTCGGAGCAGCTCTTCGCAGAAAGCAAGGGCGAACTCCCGGCGGAAGGTGAAATTGTCGTCCTCGATATGAACCTCGCGAACCCCGTAATGGGTCACGAGATGGTCGATTTCCTCGAAAATGCTCTCCAGGGAGCGGTGGCGGATGGCCCGGCCGCTGATGCAGCGGGCCGCGCAAAACGTGCAGGGAAAAGGGCAGCCCCGGGTGGTGATGAGGGGCACCACCGGCAGCCGGCGCACAAAGGCCCCGTGGGGGGCCATGGTCTGGATATGGGGTCGCAGCAGGTCCCAGGCCGGCAGGCCCAGCATGTCCAGGTCCTGTTCCAGTCGGGGGGGATTGACCCGGATGGCATCCTCGCGACGATAGGCGAGACCGGGGATGTTTTCCCAGTCGGCGCCCCCGTCCTGCAATCGTCGGACCAGCGGCGGCAGGCCGTGCTCGGCCTCGCCGCACAGCACGAAATCCAGTGCCGGCAGGAACGTGAAGGCGTGTTCGGGCAGGGCGCTGACATGTGCGCCGCCCAAAACCAACGTGGCCCGGGGCAAGGAGCTCCGAAAATCACTCGCCATCTCGCGGGCGGCGGTCAGGTCCGAGGAAAAGGTGGAAATACCGATGACATCGGGTGAAAAATGACGGGCCCGTTCCTGCAGGCGGCGGCGGTCCAGGTTCTCCCGGGGACAATCGGCGATATCCACGACATGTTGCTCCCGTCGCAGGGCCGTGGCCAGATAGCCCAGCCCCAGATGAGGGATGCGTGTCGGGAAGCGGGAATACGGTTTGACCAGCAGTATCTTCATGAAGGACATCCCGCGCGGCGTGCGCTGCCTGATGGGGCGCCTTTTCCGGGCACGGCAGCGGGCGGTTGTACCGCCGTCCCGGCGGGATCCGACCCACAAACCGCCGCAGTCCGGATGAAGGCGGCCGTGCCGGGGTATCGCCTGTCGGTATCCGGCGTTCGGTACAACCCCGGGCACACCCTCAGATGTGGACCGCCAGGTCGTGGGCGGCGTGGGCGGCCTCCATCAGCGCTTCCGAAATGGTCGGATGGGGATGGATGGCCAAGGCCAGTTCCTCGGCCGTGCACTCCAGGTTGATGGCCAGCACCATCTCGGATATGTGTTCCGTGGCAATGGCGCCGATGATGTGCACGCCCAGCACTTCCCCCAGCCTGGCATCGGTGACGATCTTGATGAAGCCTTCGGTGGAATCCTCGATCATGGCCTTGCCGATGGCGGAAAAGGGGAATTTGCCGATTTTCACCTCATGCCCCTTCTCCCGGGCGGCCTGTTCCGTCAAACCGGTGGAACCCACCTGGGGAAAGGAATAGGTGCAGGCCGGCACATTGGCGTAATTGACGGGATGGACCGGCTGGCCGGCGATGAGCCGCGCTACCATGATCCCTTCGGCCGAGGCCAGATGCGCCAGTTGCGGCGTCGCCACGACGTCACCGATGGCGAAAATGTGGCTGACGCGGGTGCGGCAATGTTCGTCCACGGGGATGAAGCCTTTTTCGGTGGCCAGCCCGGCCTTGTCCAGGGCCAATCCGTCGGTATAGGGCGCCCGGCCCACTGCCAGAAGGACTTTCTCCATCTGAAGTTCCTGAACGTTCCCTTCCTTGTCTTTGACGACGAGGATCATGCCTTTGTCGCCGGGGCGCACTTCCTCCACCACGGAGTGGAGATGGTAGTCGATTTTCCGTTTCTTGAAGGCCTTTTCCAGTTCCTGGCTGATTTCTTCGTCCTCCAGCGGCAGCAGGTGCGGCAGCATCTCGATGATGGTCACCTGGCTGCCGAGAAAGGAATAGACGGAAGCGAACTCCACGCCCACCGCCCCGGCGCCGATGACAGCCAGTGATTCCGGCGGCTCGGGCAGATCCAGCATGTGGGTGCTGTTGAGAATCTTCTGGCCGTCGAATTTGATATGCGGTAATTCCCTGGGCACGGAACCGGTGGCGATGATGACATGGCGAGCCTTGACCTGTTCCGGCTCACCCTCGCCGGGAGTGATGGCGATGGTGTGGGGGTCCACGAAAGATCCCCGCCCCGGATAGGTGGTCACCTTGTTTTTTTTGAGCAGATATGCGACACCCTTGGTCAGTTTGGTGACGATCTTCTTTTTCCGTTTGTGCATCAGTTGCATGTCGAACTGAATGTTTTCCACGACCACGCCATGTTCCCTGACATGGCTCATCTCTTCGTACAGTTCCGAACTGTGAATCATGACCTTGGTGGGGATGCAGCCCACGTTGAGGCAGGTCCCGCCGAACGAGTCGTCCTTCTCGACAAGCGCCGTTTCCAGACCCAGCTGGGCGGCCTTGATGGCGGCGACATATCCTCCGGGACCGCTCCCGATGACCACGACATCATATTCTTTCATGGACGACGTCCTCCTGTGAGAATTGCGTGCCCCGGCCAGGGGCAGACGCAGGCATTCTAGCAGAAATGAAGAGCGGCGGAAACCACTTTCGCCCCGTCCGTCGTGGGAGGGCCGGGGTGGAGCGGCGGGCGATCCGTACGGGCAGGATGCGCGGGGGCGGGTGGCTCAAGGCGGCACCGGATCCGGCATCCCGAATCCGGGCGCGGAGTGACAGGCCAGCAGGCGGCGGATGGTCAGGTGCAGGCCCTTCGCCAGCCCGTGACGGCGCACGGCCAACAGGGAATATTCTGAGCAGGTGGGAACGAAGCGGCAGCGCGCCGGAAGCGGGGACTTGTCTTCCAGGTGGTCCTGATATATGGCGATCCAGCGGACATAGATCTCCCCCAGGAACTGATGGGCCGGGGGGCGGAGCATATCCGCCAGAGCCAGAACCAGCCAGACGGCCAGGAGTCCGGCCAGACAGCGGCGACGGGCGCGAGGGCCAGGCATGGGCGGATCAGGGCCTCCTCATGTCAGGGTAAGTTCTACTATACCAGAAACAGACGCCGGCCACGCAGAAATCCGCCGCCGCGACGCGGGACATGATGTGTTGTCGACAAGACACCGCATCAGGCGGGTCATAAAATCATTCAAACAACAGGCACGTATTTTGCATATAATTGTTGAACCAGGCGCGGATGGAAGGGAGGTTGCGGAAATGCGCATTCGGACACGGCTGTTTTTGGGCACGGCCCTGATCGTGTTGGCCCTGCTGGGCGTGCAATGGTGGCTCCAGCAACGCCATCTCAAGGCCATCGAGGACGAACTGACCCAGGTGGCCATGGAGGTGGGGGCTCATTTCGTATACACCGAAAAGGTCGTTACCACAAAGGAAAACCAGAAGGTGATAACCCATGAAGTCAATGTCAGGCCAGCGCCGGAAAACGAGGCCGGCATAACCTGGGTACCCCAGCGTCGGGAGCCGTCTCCTCCGGAGCCGGCGGAAGAGAGTCGGGTGGACGCGGATCCGGCTGCTCCCGGCATGACCCGCCCCGACCCCGGATCGCCGACCATCGAGCTGGAAGCCGACCGCATCTGGCTGCAATCGCCGGCGGATATGGATGCCGAGGTGAACAAAATTATCAGCCGCAACGAGAATGTGCGGGTGATCACCGACAAGCACAAGGGGAACAAAATCCTGGTCATTTCAGGATTACCCGCCGGCGAAAGGCGGGTGCCCATCCCTGTTTCCCGGGCGGCGGATATCGTCCAGGAAACCTGGCGCCAGAACCTGCTGGCCGCTGGCATCCTGTTGCTGCTGGGTTTGGCGGGGGCCGCTTTGATGGCCCACCGGGTGACCCAGCCGGTGCGACAGTTGACCGTCGGCGCCGATCGTCTGGGACAGGGCCAGTTCGGTGCCCAGGTGCCGGTCACTTCTCGGGGTGAAATGGGTGAGTTGCAGACCACGTTCAACACCATGTCCCGTCACCTGGCTGACCTGGAGCGCGAAAAGGAGGCCTGGCAGGCGCGGGCCCATCTGGCGGAGCTGGGCGGCCTGGCGCGGGGCCTGGCCCACACGTTGCGCAATCCCCTCAACACCCTCGGCTTGATCATCGAAGAGATGGCACGTTCGGATGAGGCCCGGCGGACAAACCTGGCCCAGTCGGCCCGGGGTCAGATTCGGCGCATCGACGGCTGGCTGCGGTCCTTTCTGGCGGTGGATACCGATGGGCGGCTCCGGGCCATACCGACGGATCTCCATTCATTGGCCAGGGATGTGGTTTTCGAAGCGGTTCAGGCGGGCGGACAGGTGGAGATCCGGCGGCACGGCGATATCCCCCCGGTCAAGGTTGTGGCGCCGGCCCTGCGCTCGGCGCTGGCCAACCTGGTGGAAAACGCGGTGGAGGCTTCGCCGCCCGAAAAGCCGGTCCGGGTGGAACTCAGCGCCACCGCTGAGGAAGTTGTCATCCGGGTGATAGATCAAGGCGCCGGTCTGCCCGAGGAAATCCGGGCACGGCTGTTTACGCCGCATGTGACCACCAAATCCGGCGGCGCGGGCATGGGAATCTTCCTCGCCCGGCAGCTGGTGGAGGCGGGGCACGGCGGCCGGCTTCTGTTCAGCGGCGGGGAAAAGGGCGGAACCGTGGCGACGGTCACGTTGCCGCTCTATACGAGCGAGGAAAAGGAGGAGACAAACGCATGACCCGGGGATTTCAGATTCTGGTGGCCGAGGATGAATCGGCCCAGCGGGAGATCATCGCCGAAATTTTGCGCCAGGAGGGCTTCGACGTCCGGGAGGCCGCCGACGGGGCCGAAGCCTTGCGGATGGCCTTGTCGTCACCGCCCGATATTGTGCTGTGTGACTGGAAGCTGCCGCAGCTGGAGGGGGATGAAGTGCTGGCGGAGATCCGGCGACAGGGCGTCCATTGCGGTTTCGTGGTGATGACAGCCTACGGATCCATCGCTCATGCCATGGAGGCGATCCGTATGGGCGCCGACGACTATCTGGCCAAGCCTTTCGAGCGGGAGGCCCTGTTGCTGGCCATTCAGCGTCTGGTGCGCACCCGGCGCCTGGAGCGGGAGAACCGACGCCTGCGGGAGGAAATTACCGAACGGACCGGCTTTGGAGAAATCTATGGACACTCCGCCGCTATGCAGCAGGTATTTCGCAAGCTCGGTAAAGTGGCGGCGACGGACGCCACGGTGCTCATCGTCGGCGAATCGGGCACCGGCAAGGAACTGGTGGCCCGGACCCTGCACGATCAAAGCCCACGTTCCAATGCCCCCTTCGTCGCCCTCAATTGCGGCGCCATTCCCGAATCCCTGATGGAGAGCGAGCTGTTCGGTCATGAACGCGGGGCTTTCACGGGCGCGGACCGCCGGCGTGAAGGCAAATTCGAGGAAGCGGAAGGGGGGACCCTGTTTCTGGACGAGATCACGGCCATGTCACTCGGACTGCAGTCAGCCTTGCTGCGGGTGCTTCAGGAGAGACGTTTCACCCGGTTGGGCGGCCAGGGGGAACTGGCCTGCGATGTCCGGGTCGTGGCGGCGGCCAATCAGGACGTGCAAGGCCTGGTGAAGGAGGCGCGCTTCCGTGAGGATCTGTACTACCGGCTGAACGTAGTCCCGTTGGTCATCCCGCCTCTGCGGGAGCGGCGGGAGGACATCCCCCTGCTGGCCGGTGTGCTGCTGGAGCGGATATCGCGGCGCCATTCCCTCGAATTGAAACCATTGCCGCCGGCCGTCTTGCGGCGACTGATGGAGCATGCCTGGCCGGGCAATGTCCGGGAATTGGGCAATGTATTGGAAAGATTGGCGTTATTGGCCGAGGATGGACAAATGTCCGGGGAAGATCTGCCGCCGGAAATCCGGCAGCCGGCGGTGATGGCGGGGTGTCCCTTCCGACTTCCGGCGTCGGGGCTGCAATGGGAAGAGATGGAGCGGGGATTGCTCAGCCAGGCCCTGGCCCACGCCGCCCAAAACCGCACCCAGGCCGCCCGGCTGTTGGGCATGAGCTACAAGACATTTCTGTACAGACTGGAGAAGCATGGACTGGCCTGAGAAGCGGCCCGGTCCCCAAATGAGGAACCCATTACCCATTTGAGGATGCGGAGGATGGACCGGGCCGACGCCACGACCCGTCTGGCACAGCAGTTCCGGCGGATTCATGTCGGGCCACCGGCAGATGGCACACCGTTTGCCAATACACCGGCGATGGCAAGAGAACCGCGGGACGGCCATCGAAATTCGAAACTTCAGGAGGCTGGTGATATGAACGGGAAAGGATGGATTCTGACCTGGTTGAGCATGGCGTTGCTGTTTGTTTCCAGTCTGGTGGTGATGGTCTCCACGTCGCCTTCATCCGCCGATGACGCCCGGCCCAAAATGGTGATCGTGCTGGATCACGGGGTGCCGGTGCCGGTGCGCGTGGAGGATATGGCCGAAGGGGAATCACGGAGCATTCCCATGGACGGTCAGGAAGTTCTGGTCAGCCGGAATGGGCATGGGTTGACTGCCGAGGTGGATGGCCGGACCCTGCTGCCTGAATTAGTTGTGCTTCCGGGGGATGGCCACCGGATGAAGGTGTTCCTCCATCAGGGAGACGGGGAAGGACTGGGCGACATCGAGATCCACGCGGACAAGGCGACGGTTCTCTCCGGGGAAGAGCCTTCCATCGAATGGGTTTCCGACGACGGTGAAAAGAAGATCCGCCTGGCGGCGGACGCCCGGCTGATGGAATTTGAACTGCCGGAACTGGCGGACGGAGAAAGCCGGACTTTCCCGGCCGGTGACGGCGAACTGGTCGTGACCCGCGCCGGCGATTTCCTGCGGCTGAAAATGGATGGTGAAGAACTGTCGGAAATCACCGGGCCGGCGGACAGGGCGCAACCCGCCAGGCTAATCCTGTTGAGGAAGGGGAAGGAAGGTGGCGAGCCCGGCACGGGACAATTCGAATGGACGGCGCTGACGACGGACGGGGGGAAGAAGAGCAAAACGGTGATGATCGTGGCCGATGAAACATCCGCCGCCGAGAGCGGGACCTTCGTCTGGCAGTCTGATGACAAGGGGAAGAAGCACAAGACATACGCCGTAACGACCACCGAAGGCGGTAAGGGCGACGTCGAGTGTATCACCATTTCCGAAGGCCCGGTGGGCCAGCAGCGAAAGGTGGAACTGGAGTATCACTCGGCCGGCGAGAGGCTGACCATCACCATCGATGACGAATCGGCGGAGATGTCCACGGCGGATTTTCCGACGGGCGAGACCCGCACGGTGCCGCTCGGTGACCACACATTGCGGGTCACCCGCGAAGAGGACACGTTCCGGTTCACCCTGGACGGCGAAGAATTGTCCAATATGGTTTTCCATATGAGCGGCCGGAGTGACGATGATGGCCGGTCGGTGGTCCGGGAGAGAAAGGTCCATCGCCGGGTGGAAAAGGCGGTGGATGTGGAAATCCTGGAGACCGAGGAAGGGGCCGAGACCAGACATGTCTTCATCAAGGCATTGGGACCCGGCCGGGATGTGCTCATATGTTCAACGGAGGGAGTGCTTTCCCTGGCGGTCGAGAGTCTGCGCGATGGCGAGTCCCGCGACATGTCCCTGGGGGAAGACGAGGTGGTGGTCACCCGGGAAGGGGATCGGCTGCGTCTGGAGATCAACGGTACGGTTCTGTATTACTGACCACCGCATTCACAGGCATTCCGGATGTTGAAACGTTACATTGACCTGGCCGCCACGGTGCATCCAGCCCGTGGCGGCTCGGGCGGCGACCGGTACAGGAACGCATCCGCAGGAGGAACATGATGACTGCAGGCTGGAGACGCATGGTTCTGTGCGGAGTACTGCTGCTAATGGCGGGACTCTGGATAATCGGTGAGGAGGCCGCACTTCCGGACACGGCCCAGGGCCGGTTGATGAAAGAGTTCCTGCGTTGCCTCAACGAGGGCGACGAGGCCGGCTGGATGGCCCTCTTCCCCACGGAGGGAGTACCGGCCGAGGAGCTCGAGAAGAAGCTGGCGACGCGGCGGCAGATGTTCAGCATGCTCCGTCGTGATCTGGACGGAATGGATGTCACCCGTATCCTGGAAGAGGCGCCGACGCAGCTGGCCGTCCTCGCCAAAGCCAGGGCGGCACAGTCCCCCTTTCCCTGGGTGCGGGTCACGCTGTTCTTTGAGAAAGAGCCGCCACACGACGTTATCTCCTTCGGTGTGCAGCCGGCGCATGACCCGGCGGAGGATCGGCCGCAGGAGCATCTGACGGATGAACAGCTGGCCCCGTTTCTGGAGGAATATCTTGACGGTCTGGTCCAGAACGACCGGTTCTCGGGGGCAGTCCTGGTGGCGAAGGATGACCGCATCCTCTTCGCCCGGGCGTATGGCGAGGCCAACAAGCGCCACCATGTGCCCAACCGGCTGGACACGAGGTTCAACCTGGGCTCCATGAACAAGATGTTCACCGGTGTGGCCGTGGCCCAGCTGGCGCAGCAGGGCAAGCTGTCGTTCGAGGATACGGTGGGCACCCACCTGCCCCATCTGCCCAACCGCGAGATCGCCGAAAAGGTAACCATCCACCACCTTCTGACCCACACCTCGGGTATGGGCAGTTACTGGGACGAGCTGTTTGCCGCCGAGTTCTGGACCATCCGCACTGTGCAACAGCTGGCGGACCTCATCATCGACAAGCCGCTCCTTTTTCCGCCGGGGGAGCGGTTCGAGTACAGCAACAGCGGTCCCCTGATCCTGGGGCTCATCATCGAAAAGCTGTCCGGTATGAGCTATCATGAGTATGTCCAGCGCAATATCTGCGCACCGGCCGGGATGACGGGTACCGCTTGCTACGAAATCGACGGCATCGACGAGAACGTGGCCATGGGGTACACCCACATGACCACCGATGGCCGGCGGACACCGGACCAATGGCGAAGCAACCTGTTCATGCATGCCGTCAAGGGTGGGCCGGCCGGCGGCGGGTATTCGACAGTGGAAGACCTGTACCGCTTTCACCGGGCCCTGCGCCAGCACCGCCTGCTGGATCAGAAGCACACCGTTCTGGTGCTTGCCGGCAAGGTGGCCATGGGGCCCGATGACAAATACGCCTATCTCTTCGGCGAGCAGATGGTCGACGGGACCCGCATCGTCGGCCACAACGGCGGGGCACCGGGCATCAGTGCCAGCCTGCAGATGTACTGGGACAAAGGCTATACGGTGGCGGTGCTGGCCAATTACGACGGGGCGGCCGGCATGGTGGCCCGCCGGATCGAGTCGCTGCTGACCCGGCAGCCGTGACGCCGTTCAACGTGACGGGCGAGGATCATTCCGGAGAGTCCGGGGGAAAGATTTTGCCGGGATTGAGGATGCCCTGCGGATCCAGCAGGGACTTCAAATCGCGCATCAGGTCCAGGCCGGGGCCATGCTCCCGTCTCATGAATTCACGCTTGCCGATGCCGATGCCATGCTCGCCGGTGCAGGTGCCCTCGTACTCCAGCGCCTGCAGAACGACACGCCGGTTCAGCTCCTGCACCCGGCGCCAGCGCGCGGGATCGTGGTGATTGTCCATGACCACCACGTGGATGTTGCCGTCGCCGGCATGACCGAAGACATAGGCCGTGAAATCGTGGATTTCTGTCGAGATGAAGGATACCATGTCACTGTAGCGCGACAGCGGCACAGCCACATCCATGATGAGCAGATGCCGCTCGGGATGGACCCGCTTGATGGATTCCACCGTCAGGTGGCGCATTTCCCACAGGCGGTGCCGCTCATCGGGGCCGATCCCCCGATCCAGCACCCCGCAGCCGTTGGCGCGGCAGATATCTTCCACCAGCTCCAGCTCGGCCTGCAGCCCCTGCGCGCTGAACCCGTGGAATTCCATGAGGAGAGTGGGCCGCTCCTCCAGCGCAAGCCCGCGGTCGCGGTTGAGGACGCCCATCACGGCGCCGTCCAGAAATTCCATGGCCGATGGTGACAGGCCTGAGGACATGATCTCGAAGACGGTCTGTGACGCGTTCTCCACCGCCGGGAAAGCGGCCCGAACCGCCATCACGTTATCGGGCAGGCCCACCAGCCGGAGAGTCGCTTCGGTCACGATGCCCAGCGTGCCCTCCGAGCCGGTGAAGAGCCGGCACAGATCGTAGCCGGACGAACTCTTGCGGGCGCGGTTGCCGGCCTGGATAAGGCGGCCATCGGCCAGCACCACGGAGAGGCGCAGCACGTAATCCTTGGTGGGACCGTATTTGACGGTGCGGATTCCGCTGGCGTTGTTGGCGATCATGCCGCCCACGGTAGCGGACGCCCCCGGGTCGGGCGGGAAAAACAGGCCGTGCCGCTGCAGGCGCTGGTTCAGTTCCTTGTAGATGACGCCGGCCTGGACATCCACCTGGAAGTCCGTTTCACGGAGGTCCAGGATCCGGTTCATCTCCTGCATGTCCAGGACAAGACCGCCGGATACGGGGATGGGATTTCCCTCCAGGCTGCTGCCCGCGCCCCACGGGGTCACCGGCCAGCGCCGTTCCGCCGCCAGGCGGACGATGGCCTGCACGTCGGTGGTGGAATGGGGCCAGACCACCACCTCGGGGCGGTGCGTTTCATGGAAGGATTCGTCGTGGGCGTGAAGATCGCGGTGGGATTCGCCCCGGGAGACGGCTTCGCGCCCCACGATTCCCTGCAGGAGCGCAATGTCTCTGTCCGTGATGAGTGGATAGTCGCCCAATGTACGATGAATCTCCAGTGTTGATGTATTTCCTGCTGGAGTATACGCCAGTCGTTCGCAGGAGTCAATCTCCCGCGGGAGCGGTCGTCAGGAGGCAGTCAAGGCCCTCTGTCCGGACGTGCGGCGGCGATTATTCATCCCGCAGGCTTTCTGCCGGGTTCAAATGGCAGGTTTTCCAGGTGATCAGGCTGGCGGTGGCCAGTGCCAGCAGCAGGGCGATCAGCCCGGCCAATGGGTAGAGCCACCACGGAAAGGGGGCGCGGTAGGCAAAATCGTCCAGCCAGCGCAACAGCGCCCAGATGGCCAGCGGCCAGGCCAGCAGATTCGCCGCCAGCACCAGGCGCAGGTAATCGCGGGACAACAGGTAGAGCAGGCTGGAGGTGGAAGCGCCAAGCACCTTGCGGATGCTGATTTCCCGGGTGCGCCGTTCGGTGGCATAGACGATGAGGGCGAGAAGGCCGATGCAGGAAATCACGATGGCCAGTCCGGTGAAGAACGTGAACAGGTGTCCCAGCCGGATTTCGTTATCGTACATCTTTTCGAAGTTTTCGTTGAGAAACTGGTAAATGAACGGGAACCGGGGAAAATTTTTCGTCCACAGCTTGCGGAGGAAAGCAATGGCCCCGGCCGTGTTCCCCGGCTGGATGCGCACGGCGATCCTGGCCGGCCGCATGCTGACCGGGGCCAGCACCATGGGCTGGATGGCGTGATGCAGGGACTCGAAATGAATATCCTGCACGACACCCACGATGGTGACCGGCTGAAAATTCTCCGGTCCCTTGCTGGGGTTGGCATCGAGCTGACGGCCCACCGGCTCTTGCCAGCCCAGTACCCGCGCCGCCGTCTCGTTGATGATGATGGACGTGTTGCGGTCCTCGTCCAGGTTGGCGCGGAAATCACGCCCGGCCAGAAGGTTAAGGCCCATGGTGTCGATGAAGTGTTCATCCACCGCCAGCTGCCGCGCCATCAGCATTTCGGTATTGGCCGCTTCGGGGACACGGTACGTGTACTCCATCTGGCCCATGGTGGGCAGGTAATAGGACAGGGTGGCCGCCTCGATGCCCGGATGCTTCAGCGCTTCCTGGCGGATCCGCCGGCAATCGTCGAGGGTCATTTCGGGGAAGGTGTCGAACAGGACGATCTGATCGCGATAAAAGCCGGGATTCATGTCGCTCATGTAGCGCAACTGATGATTGACCGTCAGGGTGCAGATCACCAGCAGAATGGAGATGGCGAACTGAAAGACGATGAGGGCGGAGCGCAGCCGCGCCCGGCGCGTACCGGGGATGACGTTGCCGCGCATGGTTTCTCCCGCAGCGAACGAGGAGAGCACGAAGGCCGGGTAGATTCCCGCCAGCAATCCCACCCCCAGAGCCAGCAGCAGGAAGATGCCCGCCAGGTTCAGATCCCGGGTCAGCGAGAAAGGGAGATTGCGGCTGACGAAGCCGCTGAAGGTGGGCAGGAGGAGCTGCACCAGCACGAAGGCCACCACCATGGCCACCAGGGCAGTGATGACCGACTCGCCCAGGAAGCGGCTGATCAGCCAGCGCCGTGACGCGCCCACGGCTTTGCAGATGCCGACCTGCCGGGCTTTTTCGCCACTGCGGGCCGTAGTCATGTTGATAAAGCCGATGGCGGCGATGACCAGGATGAACAGGGCCAGCAACGAAAACACCATGATCTTCTGGTAGGAAATGGACGGCTGATAATCGAAGGTGAAGTCGAAGGAGGTGTCGAAATGGATCTCTGTCAGCGGCTGCAGGGTGATGCGGCAGTCGGCGTTGACGGCGGCCATGATCTCCCGGGCGTGATTGAGGTAGATCTCGTCGGCCAGACGCTGGACCTCTGCCAGGTGTGCGCCTTCGCGCAGAAGGAGATAACTGGCGATATTGGAGCGGCCCACCCAGTACTCGGCGCCGTCGATAGTCCGGGATTTCATGGACAGCAACATGGGGTGCGACGGCAGGTGAGACGGCTGGGGGATGTCGGCCATCACCCCTGTCACCTGGTAGACCTCATCCTGCCCCAGCCGGATATCCTGCCCCAGCGGGTTTTCATCGCCGAAATACTTGCGGGCGGTGGACTCGGCCAGGACGACGCTGTTACGGGCGGCCAGGGCCGTGGCTGGATTGCCTTGCCGCAAGGGATAATGAAAGACGTCGAATACGGTGGCTTCGGCCCAGGCCAGATGCTCCTCGAAGAAGATCTTGTCCCTGACATACACGGGCCGCCGGGCACCAGAGAGGATAAAACGGGTGAAGTTCTCCACCGCCGGGATTTCGGCGGCCAGACCCTCCGCCACCGGGTAGGAGGCGGTGGGAATCCGGATGGCCTGCCCGCCGCCCACCTGCTGGAAGGTGTTGATGCGCACGAGGCGATGGGCGTTGGGCTGGAAAGCGTCGTAGCGGAATTCGTGATGCAGGAAGATCATGATCATCATGCAGGTGGCGAGGCCGGCCGCCAGACCGAGCAGATTGGCCATGTTGACGGCCGGATTGGCGCGGATCGATCGATAAAAGAGTTTCAGAAAGTGCTGGAACATGTCCGGATTCCTTTCCCTGAGCCATTTACCCGGTGGGGGTATGGCGACATTCCATGATCTTACGTGGACGGCGGCGGCCATGTTGCACCGACTGTGCCTTCGCAGCGGCATACACTGAAACTGCAAGGGCAAATGAGGGGGCGCGTGGGGGAGCGGAAAATGATGATAGCGGGGACGCGCTGAATGGCTAGTCCTGGGAATTCTGCGTCAGCCAGTGGGGTTCGGACAGGTCATCCGGCATGCCCTTTGCGGGGAAACGCTCCGCCAGTTCATCGGCCAGCGTGGCGATTTCTTTCAGCTGGTGGAGCGGTGTGCTTTGACCGTTGAGTTCTTCATAATTGACGGTGAACCGATCGGGAAAGAAGAAGCGGCATATGTCGTCCTGCAGGGTGTCCATCCGCAGAAACAGCATTCCGACCAGGACGGCGGTGGATTGGGCTTGGATATCGGCTTTGAACTGGTCCTCCAGCGAATGATCGCGGGCCCGGGCCAGGGATCCGGGCATGAGAAAATCGATCTTGCCGGCCAGGCGGTCGGCGTATTTGTCCACTTCCTCGAACATGTCGCGATAGGCGATCTGCTGGATATCCTTGGAAGGCATCTGGAGCTGCTGGTATAACGTGCGCGCATGATGCAGCAATTGCCGGTTGTTTTTGAAAAAATCCTCCACGAACAGGCGGAATTTGGACTCCAGGACAAAATAGTTGACATTGGTATTGTAGATGCCCCCGTGCACGCCGTAGATGTCCCGGTCCAGCTTGGCCAGGGAGCGATGATATTCATAATATTGTTCGCGGAGACTGGGATTGACCTTGAAAAAATCTTCGCTTTCCTTCAATTCGGGGACCGGGCATTCCGGGAAAATGGTTTGCTCCTGGCGGGCCGTAGAGTTCTCCCCGGCCGTGGCGTATGCGGCCCAGCTCACCAGGAATACCGTAACTAGAAAAATGATATGGCCCCTCATCACTGGTATAGATGATGAAAAGGGCGGGCAGGTTTACCGGATTTGTGAGCGGATGAACCGGTGGCGGACGCGTCGACGGCCGCGGTCCGGTTCATCCGATGGGCGGTGAGGATGACGTTTCGGCACGGTCAGACAAGGGTCAACCGGTGATGGGCCAGCGCCAGCAAGCCCTGGACCGGCACGCCATACGGGCAGGCGGATTCACAATGCCCGGCACAATCCTGGCAGACGTTCCCCTTGGTGGTGGGCAGGGCGGCATATTTGGCCATGGCGTATTTTTCCCGGCTCTGGGCTTCGAAATAATGGTTGTAGCGCATGATGGTATTCACGGGCACACCCCGCGGACAGCTGGCTTCGCAGATGCCGCAGGCATGGCGGCAGTACATGGCGCCGCATCCCTGACGGTAGGCGCTGAGCTTTTTCTCTTCGGGTGCCGACAATGCCGTACCGGAGAGCTTGACGTACGTGTCGACGTCGTCAAAATTCCGGAACGAGACGCAGACCGTATGCACGTCCCGATTGCTCAGGACAAAGCGGATGGCGGCGTCCCGGATCTCGGCGGGATTTTTCAGATCGTTCTTCTGGATGAAATCATCGGCCTGATCGGCTACCGCTTTCAGTTTGGTCAGGATATGGCGGTATTGGTCGGGGATCTCCTGCCCTTCCTTTTCGCGTTGCTCGATCATCTGCTTGAGACCCATATACCCGCCCACCGGGTTGGTCTTCATCAGGGTGGTGCCGATGTTGTGTTCGCGACAGGCGGCCAGGGCGTTGCGGCCCTGCTCCTGCTGGATGAAGTTGTAGACCAGCAGCATGACGTCGAACCGGCCGTCCGCCGCGGCGCCACAGAGCACCTGCTCCATGGTCTCGGCCTGCTCCTCCCACTGGGAACCGTGATTGGAGATGCCCAGATACCGAACCTTGCCGTCGGTCTTCAGCTGGCGCATGGCTTCATGGAAGCCCTCATGCTTGACGATGGCAATGGTGGGGGCACTGTGAATCATCATGCAGTCGAGGTATTCGGTCCCCAGGCGCTCGAGACACTGGCGGGAGCGATCCAGGATGGTATCCCGGGTGTCCGTTTCCTTCACCACCAGCTTGGAGGAGACGAAGAGAGATTTGCGATCGCGGTCCTTGAGCACCTCGCCCACCACTTTTTCCGAGGCGCCGCGACCGTAGCTTTCGGCGGTGTCGATGTAGTTGACGCCCACATCCAGCAAGGCCCGGAGAAGGCCGGCTTCAAGGGGGCCGCCGGTGCTGATGTCGGAGACCTTGAACCCGGTCCGGCCCAGGGTGCGGAACTCCTTGATCCTGGCTCCGTCGGGAGCCTCGGCTTCCGCCGCTTCCTGGGCGGGGGACCAGGCGCCATGACTCAGGACACCGGCACCCACCAGGCCCAGGCCGGCGTTGCGGATAAAACGGCGACGATCCGATTCTGCTTGGTTGGGCATCTGTTTCACCTCCCTGAAGATTCCCATCATCTTACGCCATCCGGCCATGAAAGTTGTACTATATTCAGAATTTTTTATATGTGCTGCATCAATGGCCGGGCACATGCTCCCGTAAAGAAAGAAAAAAAATGGCTGACCCGGAGACCAGCCATCGCATCTTGGTGGAGGTAGCTTTGTCATTTAGATCATCGCCGGGCGGAAATGGTTCATTCTGTCACCGGCAAGCCAGATTACCGGGGAAATTATCGGTCGGAAGGGCAATGTGGTGATGGGTTGGCAGAATCGGGACGGTTCAGGCTCAGCCCGATGACAGGAGGAGAATCAGGGCCAGTCCGGGCATGGCCAGAATGGTGGTGACCAGGATGATATTGCCCGTCAGAACATGATCCGCTTTCAGCTGCTCGGCCATCACGAAGGAGACCACGGCCGTGGGACAGGCCAGGTAGATCAGCACGATGACCAGTTCCTGCCCGTGCAGGTCGAACAGGGGCGCCAGCAGCAGGCCCAGCAGCGGGGCGGCCACCACCTTCAGCAGCGAGGCGGTGGCCGTGGCGGCCTTGCCTCCCCGTAGGGAGGAAAAGGAAAGGGAGGCGCCGGTGCTGAGCAGGGCCAGGGGCAGGGCCATCTGGCCGATGAGGCTGCAGCTGCGTTCCACCACCGCCGGCAGTTCCCAGCCGGTGAGCAGATAGCTCAGGCCGGCCACGCAGGCGATAAGGAGGGGATTGGAGATGACGCTTTTCACTACCCGCCGGAGGTAGCGGTTCCAGGAGGCGGCTCCCCGCGGTTGCCCGAGCAGCAGCACCACCACAGCCACCACATTGCTGGCCGGGATCAGGGGGGCGATGGCCAACACCGCCAGGGAGGCGGTGTGCGGATCGGGATTGTGGCTCATGGGCGAGAGGGCGTACAAGATCACCGGGAGCCCCACATACACATAGTTTCCCCTGAACGCGCCTTGCACGTATGCGCCCAGAGATGGCCCCGGCAAACGCAACAGCCAGCCGGAGGAATAACCCAGTAAAACCAGTATGAACGTAACCAGGACCAGGCAAAGGAAAAGCCGTATCGCTGTGTCCAGTGGGACGGTGCTTTGGGCCGTTTTGGTGAAGAGGAGACAGGGGACACCTACCCAGTAGACCAGGCGGTTCAGCTCCCGGCAGAAGGCGCTGTCATAAAACCCGGTGACGCGGAGGATGGCGCCCAACACGACGAGAACGATGATGGGGGTGAGGGTGTTGATGATGTGCATGTCTCGACTCTCAGATGAAGTGCCCCAAAAACCTCTACATATCCCAAGTTGAACCAAATGTCAAAATGAATCCTTGCGCCCAGGCGGGGAGATTCCCCTTGTCAGTCGGGTTTTGGGGGGACACCATCACCTGCAGGTAAACGGAGGTTACACCAGTATGGGCAGAGATGCCGGGCACAGGGGAATGGTGACCCGGGCGGATTCCTTCGTCCCGTCCAAAGAAGGCCAGACGGTGAATCCGGAATTTTTCACCGGCTTCTATACAAAGGTCCGATGAAACAAATCCAGGTCCTCATCTGACTGTTGCCGACATGCTGAATGAACCTTTCGAAAACACCTCATGCCATACGGGTAGCCGCCCCGTTTCCCTGCTGTTTTTGACCGGATTGCTTTTTCTGGTCATGACTTGGACTCAGGCGGCGGCGTCGAACGTGCAACCAGAAAGAGCGACTTCGGTTCCCCGGACCATTCTGGAAATCCGGGGCGAAGACTTCCTCATCAACGGAGCCCTCACCTACAGCGCAGATACAGGGTCCGATGCGGATGTTCATGGTCTCCTTTTCAACGTTCGGGCGGCCAATGCCATATTCGACGACCGGGACGGCTCGTTGCCGCCGGGATGGCTGGATGATCCGGGTGATCGGCCCGACAATAACTACGCCGGATTCGGAACGTGGGATCCCGCGCAAAATACAAGCAGATTCATCAATCAGTTGCCATTGTGGCGTCGCAAAGGGGTGCTGGCCGTCAGCGTCAATTTTCAGGGGGGATGCAGTTGCAGCCGCAATGGTGAAGGAGGCGCGGTCACAGCGGGGGATGATCAGACACCCGATAACAATCCGTTCGGACCGGGCGGCGGCACCATCGATCCGGGCTATCTGGACCGGATGGCTCGAGTGGTTGACGCGCTGGATGAAAACGGCATGATTGCCATTATCGGCCTTTTTTATTTTGGTCAGGATCAGCGCATCTCCGCCGAAAACGACAGCGAGGCCGTCAAACTGGCCGTCGACCATGTTGTCGACTGGATTCTGGCCAATGACTGGCGGAACGTGATCATCGAAATCAACAATGAAGCCAATCAAGGCTATCAGCACGACATTCTTCAGCCGGCGCGCGTGGCAGAACTGATGGCACGGGTCAAACAGCGGGGGAAACGGTCCGACGGTACCCGTATATATGTCTCGTCCAGCCTGGGCGGAGGGTTGATCCCTTCATCCCCGGAGTGGCTGCGGGAGGCGGATGTGTTTCTGCTGCATGGCAACGGGCAGGACCCGGAAGGTATCCGGGAGATGGTCCGGAATCTGCGAAGCGATCCTCTCTGGGCAGCCGTACCCCGCCCGATCGTGTTCAATGAGGATGGCGTCAGCCTGGCGAATCTGGATGCCGCGGCGGCGATGCACACCTCCTGGGGGTTTTATGATGATCGCCACCATCAGTCCGTGTATCCGGCACAGTGGGAATTGTGGCATCAGACGGACATCGCATTTTTCGATCATCTGGCCGGGACCGTCTACATCGATCCGGTCATTCCCCAGCCGGGGGATGTCAATTGCGACCGGCAGCGGGATGGCACCGACGCCCAGCTGGTGGCGGAATATCTGGCGGGATCAAGACCGCTACTTCCCTGCGGATTTTATGTCGGCGATATGAATGCCGATCAGCGGGTAAACCCGGCCGATCTGACCGAACTGGTTCAGATGATCCGATGACGGTCATGTCTTCAGGTCAGGCCAATGAACGGAGTATGGCCGGAAAGCCTATGATACAGGGGGCGAGTCGGTGCTTTCCGTCTCCGGACTGCGTCCGAAACGATAGATGATGCCGAATAGGAACAGGAAGCCGACAGGGTAGATCAGCCAGACCGGGACCTCCCAGACAAAAGCGGCGATGAGGGATACGATACTGAAGCCACCCACTACCAGGGCATACGGCAGCTGGGTGCGGACGTGCTCGATGTGGTTGCAGTGGCTGGCGGACGAGCTGAGAATGGTGGTGTCGGAAATGGGCGAGCAGTGATCGCCCCACACCGAACCGGCCAGGACGGAGCTGACGCAGCCGAAAATGAGGCTGTGGGTCACTTCCATGGGCAGATGGTTGGCCAGGCCGGTATTCCAGACCAGCGGCACGACCAGGGGCATGAGAATGCCCATGGTGCCCCAGCTCGACCCGGTGGCGAAACTGATGAGCGCCGCCAGGATGAAGATCACCATGGGTGTCCAGAAGGGATTCAGAATGTCGTGCAGCACCTGAACCAGGTAGTTGGCGGTACCGAGTTCCTTGGTGACGGTACTGATGGACCAGGCCAGCACCAGGATCAGCAAGCCGTCGAACATGAGATGCATGCCGGAACGGATGCCGCGCATGGTTTGCTCGGCGGTCAGCAAGCGGTTGAAATGGGTCAGCAGGCCGGCCACGAAAATAGCGATGAGGGAGGCCCACAGCAGGGCGGCGTAGGAATCCGCCGAGCCGATGACGTCCTGGACGGAATCTCCCTGACCCGTCACCCACAGACCGACAAGGGTGGCGACGATGAGTATGGAGATGGGTACGGCGGCGTTGCTCCAGTGGGCGCTACGGACGGTAAACGGCTCGGCAGGATCGCTGATCTTGTAGAAATCGTATTTGTCCGGGCCGAGAGGCTCGCGGCTGGAAAGCAACCGCCGCCGGGCGGTCAGCATGGGGCCGAAATCCTTGTCGGTGGCGGCGACGGCAAACACAAAAAACAGGGTGAAAAACGCGTAGAAATTGTACGGCAGGGAGTTGACGAAGACCAGGTAGGCCGATTCGGCGTAATTTTCCATGAACATTTCGGCTTCGGCGATATAGGCCACCATGGCGCCGATCCAGGTGCTGACCAGGGCCACAGTGGCCACGGGAGCGGCCGTGGAGTCCACGAGGTAGGCCAGCTTGGCGCGGGTGATGCGCAGCTTGTCCGTCAGGGCGCGCATGGCGTTGCCGACGATCATGGTGTTGGAGTAGTCGTCGAAGAAAATCAATATCCCGAAAAAAGACGTGGCCAGCTGCCCGCCCCGCCGGGTCCGGATATAGCGGCTGATCCGTTCCACCACCCCGTTCATGCCGCCGTTTTCGGTGATGATGCCGATCATGCCGCCGATCAGAAGGCTGAAGATGATGATGCTGGCATGGTCCCGCTCGGCCACCGCCGGCACGATGTATTCGGAGAGAGCCCGAAAAAAACTGAACATGAGCCGCCCCCAGCCGGGCGGTCCCACCAGGAAGGCGCCCAGCCAGACGCCGAGGAACAGGGCCAGCATGACCTGTCGGGAGATGAGGGCGAAAACGATGGCCAGTAGCGGCGGCAGGATACTGGTCCAGGAGGAGGCGTGGATGGTGGTGGTGGAGGCGGTCATGCCACCGGAGTGGGTCAGGAGGGAATAAATCCAAGCGACCGTCAACACCAGGCAGAACAGGACCGCCAGGCTCCAGGGCGGGATATATTTGGGCAATGGTTTTCTAACCATACGATTCGATTGCGCTCGTGAATCGCCTCCATTATACCCGCAACATGGCAAAAGAAAAGGAGAAAATCCCGGGTAAATCCAGGGGGAGATGCTCAAGCTTGAACAATTTGCTCAACTACAAACATCAGAACTTGGAGAGACTCCATCAAAACCAGGAGAAAACGATGAAAAGAACAATCAAAATATGGCCGTGGCTTCTGTTGTTGCTAAGCGGGCCACTCTTGGGGCAGACGGGGCACCAGGGACTGCCCCTGCCTGAAAACCAGGTCTTTCCCCATTTTGTTCTGGGCGACGGTTACCTGTCCGAGTTTGCCCTGCTCAATACCGAAGATTCGGTCACCGTCAGCGGGACGTTGTATCTGTTCACCCAGAGCGGCGATCCCTTTTTCGTACTGCACCAACAGCAGGAAGTGTCGCAGATCGATGTCGTCCTTCCGCCACAGGGTGTGCAGTTCATCCGTGTGGCGCCAGTGGGCGAGGGACTGCAGGTGGGCTGGGCGCTCCTCGACATCCCTGATGATATGGGCGGTGGACGAACCATGGCGCGGCACGTGCACGGCACCATTTTCTATCGGCATCAGACCAACATGATGGTGGACACCTCCGTCGGCATCGCCGGCAACGGGTATGAGCGTGGTGATCTGCGCACATACCGCCTGCCGGTGCGGATTAACGATCTGCTCGACGTCGGCGTGGCGGTGCTGAATGCCGGTGCGGGCGAAATAGCCGTCAATTTCCGGTTGCGGGCATCGGACGGCTCGGTGGTGCGGGCGTCGTCCACTGCCAATCCGCCCTTCGACAGTCTTTCGGCCGGTCAGCAGATGGCCATGTTCGTGCCGTCCTTCTTTCCGGATGTGGATTTCAGCGATTTCACGGGCGTGCTGGAGATCACCACCCAACAGGAAGGGTTGGTGGTGGCAGCGCTGCTGCTGGACACCGGCCTTCTGACGTCCACCAATGTGGCGGAAGAGGTGGAGCCGGCGCCCCAGACGGTGACCGTGACCAACGATGGATTTTCCTTCAGTCCTGACCAAATCACCATCAACGCCGGTGACACGGTTGAGTTCGTGTTGAATGGCATCCACAACGCAGTGGAAGTGAGTGAAACCACCTGGAACGCCAACGGTACCTTGTCCAATGGCGGTTTTGCCCTGCCCCTGGGCGGCGGCGAGGTCACCCTGAACGAGCCGGGGACGTATTACTATGTCTGCCAGCCTCACGTCGGCGCCTTCGGCATGAAAGGCAGGATCATCGTGAACTGAGAGCCGAAGACCGGCCGAGCTTCAGCCGGCAACGTACGTGCGTGTAAAACCGGCGCGGAGACCGCGGGCGCAGAGGGTGTTTCATCCCCGCAAAGAGCCGGAGTTCCCTCTCCGACGAAGGAATGCTTTTTCGCGTGTGGCCATCTGTACCTTGACCATCCGGTCGAAACTCCCTTATAATGAGCTTTTCGAATGGACGATGAACAACTTTACGCGGAGAGGACCAGGTTATGCTAGAGGATGTATTGAAACAGACGGAAGAGAAGATGGAGCTGACACTCCTCGATTTCGAGCAGGAGCTCAAGTCGGTGCGCACCGGCCGGGCCTCCGTCCACCTGGTGGACCCGGTGCGGGTGGACTACTACGGCACCATGACGCCCCTCAATCAGCTGGCCACCATTTCCACGCCCGATCCGACCCTCATCGTCATCCAGCCGTGGGACATCTCCAGCATCGGCGCCATCGAAAAGGCCATCCAGCAGTCGGATCTCGGCATCACTCCCTCCAACGACGGCAAGGTCATTCGCCTGCCGGTGCCGCCCTTGACCGAGGAGCGGCGCAAGCAGCTGGTCAAGAATGTCCACCAGATGGCCGAACAGCATCGCATCGCCGTCCGCCAGAACCGCCAGATCGCCCGGGACCAGATCCAGAAGCTGGAGAAAGACAAGGAGATCTCGGAGGACCAGTCCCACAAGGGGCAGGACCGGGTGCAGTCCCTGACCGACGAGTATGTGAAGAAAATCGACGAGCTCACCCGGAAAAAAGAGACGGAGCTGATGAAAATCTGACGCCGGCGCATCTTCCGGTCGTCCCCATCGAGGCATAGTACCCATGATGACAGGCACCACCATTCTCTTTGTGCGCAAGGACGGCGTGTCCGTGCTGGCCGGCGACGGCCAGGTGACCATGGGCAAGACCGTGGTCAAGCACACCGCCCGCAAGGTGCGGCGGCTCTTCGACGGCAAGGTCATCGCCGGTTTTGCCGGCTCCACCGCCGATGCCTTCGCCCTCTTCGCCAGGTTCGAGAAGAAGCTCAAGGAGTTTTCGGGCAACCTGGAGCGGGCCGCCGTGGAACTGGCCCAGGAATGGCGAACCGACCGCTCCCTGCGCCATCTGGAGGCCCTGATGCTGGTGGCCGACGACAAGCGGGCTTTCCTGCTGTCGGGGACGGGCGATATCATCGAACCGGAGGAGGGCCTCATCGGCATCGGCTCGGGTGGCGACTTCGCCAAGGCGGCGGCCACGGCCCTGCTCCGCCACACCGGGTTGTCGGCCGAGGAGGTCGCCCGGGAGGCCATGAAAATCGCTGCGGAAATCTGCATCTACACCAACGACAGTCTGGTCGTGGAGATCCTCTCCGCCGGAGCATCCTGACATGAATATTTACCGCCAGTACCAGCCTGCCCTGCAGGAAAAACCCATCAACCTGGACGAACTGAATCCGCGCCAGATCGTGGCCGAGCTCGACAAGTACGTCGTCGGCCAGCACAAGGCCAAGCGGGCGGTGGCCATCGCCCTGCGCAACCGGGTCCGTCGCCAGAAACTGAGCGAGGCCATGGCCGAGGAAGTGGCGCCCAAGAACATCATCCTCATTGGTCCCACAGGTGTGGGCAAAACGGAGATCGCCCGCCGCCTGGCCCGGCTCTCGCGCAGCCCTTTTCTGAAGGTGGAAGCCAGCAAGTTCACGGAAGTGGGCTATGTGGGACGCGACGTGGAGTCCATGATCCGGGATCTGGTGGAAATCGGCGTGGACATGGTCCGCGAGGAGTTGTTCCAGGAAGTGCGCGAGAAAGCCGTCATCAATGCCGAGAACCGCATGCTGGACCTGCTGCTGCCGCCCTACCCCAAGCCCAGTCAGCCGGAATCCCAGGCTCCGGGCGAGTGGTCGGCCTATGAAAATTTCCAGAAAACCCGCGAGAAAATGCGGGAAAAGCTGCGCACCGGTGAGCTGGACCACCGACCGGTGGAGATCGAGGTGCAGCAGAGCCGCTTCCCCAGTTTCGAGATTTTCAGTTCGGCCGGCGTGGAAGAGCTGGGCGTCAACATGAAAGACATGCTGGGCGGACTCTTCGGCAGCCAGAAAAAGCGCCGCCAGATGCGGGTGGACGAGGGGATGGAGCACCTGATCCGCGAGGAGGAACAGCGTCTCATCGACACCGACCGCCTGTCGCGCGACGCCATCCGGCGGGTGGAGCACTCGGGCATCATCTTTCTGGACGAGATCGACAAGATCGCCAAAAGTGAAGGGGCCAGCCACGGTCCCGACGTCAGCCGCGAGGGCGTCCAGCGCGACATTCTGCCCATCGTCGAAGGGACCACCGTCAATACCAAGCACGGCATGGTCCGGACAGACCATATCCTCTTCATCGCCGCCGGCGCCTTTCACGTCAGCTCGCCATCGGATCTCATCCCCGAGTTGCAGGGCCGCTTCCCCCTGCGGGTGGAGATGGACAGTCTCACCGAGGCGGATTTTGTCCGGATTCTCACCGAGCCGGAAAACGCCCTCATCAAGCAGTACACGGCCCTCATGGGAACGGAGGGCGTCACTCTCGACTTCGAGACGGAAGCCATCGGCGCCATCGCCCATTTCGCCGCGCGGGTCAACGAATCCGCCCTGAATATCGGCGCCCGCCGGCTGTACACCATCATGGAGAGTGTGCTGGACGAGATCCTGTTCGAGGGCGCCGAACTGGTGGACAAACAGATCACCATCACCAGTGAATATGTGGAGAAACAGCTCAAGGACATCGTCGAGGACGAAGATCTGAGCAAGTATATCCTCTGATTATGATCAACCGCATCGCCATTATCCTGATTTTGTTGGCCGCCGCCGGCTGTGCGCGCATGGCCCCGCCCGAGCCGCCGCTGAAACGGCTGCCGGGCCCGCCGCTCAATGTGTCGGCGCTTCAGGAAGGGAAAAGTATGGTGGTGACCGGGACCCTTCCGGCGGCCAACCGTGACGGGTCGGCCATCGAAACCTACCGCCAGCTGGAGATTTCCGGATATCTGGAATCGCTGACCGGAGACACGGCGTCACCAGGGCCGGTCCAGCTTCTCCGGCTGTCGGAGAATGAGCTGGCCGGGCGGTTGACGGGGCGTGCCTTTCGGGTGCCGGTGTCGGATCTGGATCGCCGGCTCGGCCTCGACCGCTGGCCGGGTGAAGGACGCCTGACGCTGGAGGTCCGGTTTCAGAATGAGCGCAACAAGTGGAGCGAGCCCGCCCGGCTGCCGGCCGTGCCCGTGGCGGTGGTGGCCGCCCCGCCCCGCCAGCTGGATGTCCGTCTGGAGAAGCCGGGCGTGGTCATCACCTGGGCGCCGGCGGACGTCAATTTCGACGGCACCCGGCCCCCCGTCAGCGACGGCGTGGTGATCCATCGCCGGCAGCCGCCCGACGGACCGGTCGCGGAGATCGGCCGGGTCGCCACGGCCGACAGACGTTTTATCGACGATACCTTCACCGAAGGCCAGGATTACGCCTATGCCCTGAGTTCATACCGGCGCGTGGGGGAAGCCGGGGTTTTCGGCGGGAAATCGGAATGGCGTACGGTGAATACCCGGGATCTGTTCGGACCGGAATCGCCGCGGTCGGTGAACATCGTGCTCGACGAAAACCGGATCAAGCTGCTCTGGGACCCGGTCTCCGAAAGAGACCTGGCGGGTTACCATGTATATCGGCGGCCACCCGCTGAGGACGTTTTCACGCGTCTGACCGGTGAGCCGCTGGAATTCCCTTCCTTTACCGATGAGGATGCGGATCCCGCCGGCGAATATGTCTATGTCGTGACGGCCGTCGACGGCCATGGCAACGAGAGTCCACCCTCGGCGGAAGTCACGTTTCCACCGAAATAAACCGTGCAAAGAGGTGCTGCATGAAGTTTTTCATCGATACCGCCAATCTGAATGAGATCCGCGAGGCGCAGGCCCTGGGCCTGATCGACGGGGTGACCACCAATCCATCCCTCATCTCCAGGGAAAAAGGAGATTTCCGGGAGACGCTGCAAGAGATCTGCCGCATGGTCGATGGTCCGGTCAGTGCCGAAGTGGTCAGTGTGGAAGCCGACGGCATGGTCAGCGAAGGCCGCGAACTGGCCAAAATCGCCGACAATATCACCGTCAAGGTGCCCATCATCCCCGATGGCCTCAAGGCGGTCCGGCGTCTGTCGGCCGAGGGAATCAACACCAACGTCACCCTGGTGTTCTCGCCTTTGCAGGCTCTGCTGGCGGCCAAAGCCGGGGCCACCTTTGTCAGCCCTTTCGTCGGCCGGCTGGATGACATCAGCCACGTGGGCATGGAACTGGTGGGCCAGATCGTGGAAATCTTCAGCAATTACGATTTTGAAACGGAAGTCCTGGTGGCTTCGGTGCGCAATCCGCTGCACATCCTGGAAGCGGCCATGATGGGCGCCGATGTGGCCACGGTGCCTTTCAAGGTGCTGATGCAGATCATCAAGCATCCCCTGACCGATCGCGGACTGGACTTGTTCCTGGCCGACTGGAAGAAAGTCCCCAACAACAGGATCGTCTGAGTGGATACGGAACCCCGGTCCGGACAAACCGGTCGCCCGTCCGACGGGAGGCGGCCGGGACATTGTTCCGGTTCAGAGTTCCAGCTCGTCGGCAATGCCGGACATGGCCTCCACGACGAAGGCGATGTGTTCGTTCAGCTCGACGCCCAGCTCTTCGGCGCCGGTGATGATCTCCTCGCGGTTTACCGAGCGGGCGAAGGCCTTGTCCTTCATTTTTTTGCGGACGGATTTGGGCGTCACCGACGCCACCTGGCGGTCAGGCCGGACCAGGGCCACGGCGGTGATGAAACCCACCAGTTCGTCCACGGCGAACAGAGCCCTGGCCATCAGACTGTCCCGCGGCACGCCGGTGTAGCTGGCGTGTGACAGGACGGCCCGCACCATCTCCTCATCGAGCCCCTTTTCCCGCAAGACCTCGGCCCCGCGATACGGATGGTTTTCGGCATCGGGATAGCGTTCATAGTCAAAATCGTGCAGCAGTCCCACAACGGCCCATTTCTCCTCATCGGCGCCGAATTTGCGGGCATAGGCGCGCATGGCGGCCTCCACGCCGTAGGCGTGCTTGCGCAGGCCGTCCTTGAGGGTCCATTCGTGCAGCAGGGCCAGGGCCTGATCTCGATTCATACGACCTCCTTGTCCGTTATCGTCTTCGCCCTCTGCCGGGCGGAGCTCACTGTCTGTCGGCGCCGGGGTGAGGGGCCGGTCGACCGGTTGGCTGCGCCGGCACAAAAGAACGGGGACGGAAGCCTCAGTGCTGATCCGGAGGCGGCGCGTGCCGGAAGGTGAATTCCGCTATTTCAAGGGGAATATCCGACGTCGAAGACAATGTCTGGAGCAGCTCCACCAGCTGGTGCCGGCAGGTTTGCTGCTCTTCGGCATCAGCAGCGGTCAGGTAGTGCTGCCAGAGTTCTTCCAGTTTCCGGAAAGGTGTCTCTGCGGCCAGGATCAGCAGGCGCTCCTCGCCGGCGGTGTTGCCCAGATGAAACCAGTGGGGATCACCGGGCAGCTGCAGCGAGCGTCCGGGTGGCACGGGATTGGTCATGCGGGAGTGCTTCCGGTTGGGAAAAAGCATCAACGGGGCCAGGTCCGGGCTGATCTGGACGACATAGACGTGACGGTATGCGCTCACGTCCAGCACCAGACGGTAATTGTCTTCGGCCGTCAGCGAAAACGGTTCCCCGGCAGACCGGCGCAGATCGAATTCACGGACGCGGCGCGCTTCCGGGCGCTGGTACTGCAATAGCAGTCGGCTGAAGGCGCGTCCTCCGTGTTGGGCGTTGGCCGGCACCTGACCGCGGGCTGCCGTATCCGGAACCTTTTCGCTGCCGCCGCGGCCCGGCAGAAAACCCTTGCGCAGACCGACGGGTGTCTGAATAGGCGGCGCCGGTGCCGCCGGCGGTGCCACGTAGACCATATACAGAATGGCCAGGACCGCCAGCAAGGCAGTGCCGCCGGCGGCCACATAGAGCCGCGACCAGACGCTGCGGCCGGCCTGGGAATCCTCGGGCAAAGATGCGTCCGCGGCGACGGATCCGGTCACCGGTGGCGGATCCGGTTGCCGCTCGGCCGGGTAATTCAGATCGTTGTCGGGAATTTCTGGTTTCATGCCGCCCGTGACACTCCTCATTCGTCGCTGGTTCCCGAGTTCGAACCGCCGGCATAGGCCGGTCCGATGGAAGACCCACATCAGCATGACACAAAATTCGTTGCGGGACAATATTTTCTTCACCCCCAGCCGGCGGAGCATGTCCTGACGGTGAATGCTCTGTTCGTGGCACCGCTCGGCGTCGGCCGGTGGTGCTCATGCCCTAACCCCGCCGCAGCGTGCCTTTTCTGTGGGGCCAGCCGGAACCCGGCAAACATTTCTGCCCCTGTTCCCCAAAAGGCCGGGGGTGGGCCCCTGGCTGACGGGGCGACGGCGGGAGGATGGCTGGCTCGCGACTGTCGGCCGCCGATTGGTCTGGCTCCGTTCAGCAAAACTGAGCCGGGATGAATCCTGGCCGCTGAAGCCGGCCGTCAGAATCAACCGGACGGAAGGGGCGGCTTATGTTTCGCGCCGGAGAAGATCGGCGATGAGGCCGCATTCCAGGCCGAAGGGAAGATAGCCGGAATAGCCCAGCACCGGCATCTCGAACAGATGAAAACGGTCCACGTAGGGGATCTCGTAGATCCACCGCGCCAGGCTGTGGGCGTTCCACATCTCCCAGAAGAAGCCGCAGAGGAGGGCGGCCAGGGCCAGGCGGACCACCCGCCGCCAGTCGCCCTGTCGCACGCCGTCGAACAGGGTCGGCTGACCGGCCAGGGTCAGCAGCGCCGCGAGGATGGCCAGCGGAGCGGTCCACAGCAGGGGAAACAGCACATTGGGCCAGCGGCCGATGCCGGCCAGTCCGGCACCGAAGACCAGCAGCACGAGGACGGCCCGCCGGCGGGGGCGGAAGACCGGCAGGCGAAGATAGCGGTCCAGCCCGGCGGTCAGGCGCGGAAATGATGCCAGCCAGTCGGTCGTGCTCAGGACCGCCGGCAGGACGGTCGAAAAAGGGAGCGTCGCCCGCCAGAAGTATTCCCAGGCACCGTATGGTCCACCGCCCACATAGGACCAGTTCTGAACGAAGCGGTTAAGGTACTCGAATAACCACCAGAAAACGGCACTCGTCGGGAAGAGCAGTAAAAAGAAACGGGGCCGCCGGCACACGAGGCAGCGGCCGGTGCGACGCCGGGTCAAGGCATTGATGACAAGGATGTACGACAGCCAGAGGGGGGTGAACGTGAAGGCCTGGAAGTCGTGGAACCAGGAAAAGCGGGTCCACGACAGAATCCAAAAAATCACGCCGGCGCCGAGGGCGGTCCAGCCCCACCAGGGGAAAGTCCGACGCTGGATCGCCGGGCCGTCTTGCCCGGGCGCGTTCCGCAACATCCTGAAGATGAACGGGAAAATCGTGCCCCCGATAAGAAGGCCAAGCCCGACAAAGACGAGGGGGGAAAAGGGGGCATGAGCCACATAATGGGAGCGCGGTGGAAATTCAAGGTACCGGTCGATGGGCAACCCCGCCAGCCAGACTCCGGCCAGGGGCAATCCCAGGATCATCACCAGGAACACCGGGATAATCATCGCCCGGGATCTCCGGGCGGAATTTCTTGTGACGCGTTCATTCATTTTTCTTTGTATTTTATCATTGCGTGGTCTTCTGCGCAGCCGGAAAAGTCCCGGCAGTCGCCATGGGCGCGAACCGATGGTGTGGCGATCACGGAGAGGAAAAGAGGAGTTTCCGGTATGGCTTTTCTTGATACAGGCCATAGATTTCTCTATAATTGCTCCGTCATGACAGAATAAAACAAGCTGGACGGGAGGAAGGCCATCGCCGATTACCTGGAGGTTTCCGCGCGGACCGCCCATCGCTGGGAACGGACGCTGCAACTGCCCGTGTATCGCCTTGGGGACAAGCGGGCCGTGTTTACCTTCCGGGAGGAGCTTGCCGAGTGTCCGGCGGTGGTTTGGCCGTTCTCGTTCCTGGCCGCTGTTTTTTGATTAGAAATAACATGGAGACCTATGGTAAAAAAAAGTATTGACATCCATCACGGCAATGGGAGAGACGTCGGTGCAGTGATCCGGCGCAACGAGATCGGCAGGAGGTATCGATGATAAATGATCTGGTCCGGCAAAACCGGAGTTACCGCCGGTTCGATGAGAAAGAGAGTGTCTCGGCCGACACACTGCGGGAGCTGGTGGATCTGGCCCGACTGTCACCCTGCTCCGCCAATATCCAGCCGCTGAAATATTATCTGGCCTGTGACCCGCATGCCAACGACGTCATCTTCCGTCATCTTTCATGGGCCGGATATCTCAAGGACTGGCCCGGCCCCACCGAGGGAGAGCGCCCGACGGCCTATATCGTCATTCTGGGCGACCGGCAGCTGGCACGCAGTTTTCGGGTGGATCAGGGAATCGCCGCCCAGAGCATCCTGCTGGGGGCCGTGGAAAAGGGACTGGGCGGCTGTATCATCGGCTCCATCAACCGGGTCGGGCTGCAGCGCGACCTCACCTTGCCCGATTCATTCGAGATCCTGCTGGTTGTGGCCCTGGGCAAGCCCGTGGAGACGGTCCGGCTGGAGACAGTGGGACCGGACGGGAATATTCGCTACTGGCGCAGCGAGGACGGGGTGCACCATGTTCCCAAACGCACCCTGGAAGACATTATTCTGGACCCCTACGTCCTGAAACAGAAATCGGCGGGTGTGTAGACCGACCATGCTGAAGAAGTTGGGCAAATACGAAATCATCGAGGAAATCGGCAAGGGGGCCATGGGCCAGGTGTACAAGGCCTTCGATCCGCTCATGGGGCGCTACGTGGCCCTCAAGACCATGTCCTACACCAGCCAGTCCGATGCCGAATTCAAGAAACGGTTTTTCAAGGAGGCCCAGGCACCGGGACGGCTGCATCACGAGAACATCGTCGTTATCTATGAGTTGAACGAGGACCAGGGTGTCCCTTTCATCGCCATGGAATTTCTGGAGGGGGATGATCTGTTCCGCCTGATGCAGCAAGGGCATATCTTCACCCTGCAAAAAATCATCGATCTGATCATCCAGGTCTGCGAAGGCCTTCATTTTGCCCACGGGCACGGCATCATCCACCGTGACATCAAACCGGCCAATATCTTTCTGCTTACCAATGGCAAGGTCAAGATCGTCGATTTCGGCATCGCCCACATCAGCCATTCCTCTCTCATGACCAAAACGGGCATGCTCCTGGGCACGCCCAGCTACATGTCACCGGAGCAGGTCAAGTGCGAGCCGCTGACCGGCAGTTCGGACCAGTTTTCCCTGGGCGTGATCATGTACGAGTTGCTGACCGGGCGGCGTCCGTTCGACGGCGAGACGTACACCAACATCATGTACAAGATTCTGCACGAGAACCCCCGGTCCCTGCGGGACGTGTATCCCTCGTGCCCCCCTTCGCTGGAAAAAATCGTTCTCAAGGCCCTGGACAAATCACCTGAAAATCGCTTCGCCGACCTGGCCAGCCTGGCCCGCCGCCTGCGCAAGCTCAAGGACGAGTTCGAGCAGGACATGTCCATGGAGCCCACCATTGCCGTGCCCCGAACTCGGTCGGATGAACAGAGCATCAAGATCGACCTGGTAAACCGTTATCTCAAGGAAGGCAAATTTGACCAGGCGTTGCGGGTGCTGGACAAGCTCCGGGCCCAGGGAGAATCCCCCGAAATCATCGAGGCGCTGCAAGAGGATATCGCCGACAAAAAGCGCAAGATGCGTCTCGAGGAGCTGCTGTCCGAGGGGATTACCTTTTTCGATGACGACCATTTCGATCTGGCCCTGGAATGTTTCAACGAAGCGTTGTCCATCGAACCGGAAAACACCATGGCACTGGAGTGGGTCCGCAAAACGCACCAGAAGGAAGCGGAAAAACGACTCAACCAGACCATCGAAAAATATGTTCAGCTGGGCCACACCGCCCTCCAGCAGGAGAAGCTGGATGAAGCCAAGAAACTGTACAGCGAAGCGCTGAAACTGAACCCTGCGGCCCGGGATCTTTCGGCCAAGCTGAACGACATCGAGGTGCTTATCGACCGGCGGGAGCGCCAGGAAAAGGCCGGTCAGCTGACTGAACAGGCCCAAAAACTGCAGGATGAGGGGCGGCGGGAGGATGCCCGGAACCACTGCCGCCTGGCCATGGAGGTCATGGCGGATTTCCCGCCGGCGGCGGATCTTCTGGCCCGGATCGAGGCGGCGGAAAAAGAGGAAGTGGTTGAACGGGCGCTCCAGGAGATGGAGGCGCTTTTCCTGCGCAAGGAGTACGACGCTGCCCTGGCTGCGGCCGGTGCGGCGGTGGCGCAGGTGGGGGTCGACCCCCGGCTGAGCAGGAGTACGCGCCGGATTCTGGCCGCCCGCCGGCGCAAGTGGCTCTTGCCGCTGGTAATTTTCCTGACGGTGGTACTGGCCATCGTGGTGGTGATGGTGATTCGCCAGGCCCGGCCAGAGCCCGGGCCGGTGTCGGACGGGGTGCTGTTGCTGGATATCCGGCCGGCTGTGGACGTCCTGGACGTGACCAATCTGGAGACCCGGGAAGCCATCGCTTTGCCGGAAAAGGAGACCCCGCTCCGACTGAACCTGCCACCAGGACGCTACCGGCTCCGCTATCAGCAGCCAAGCCTGCAGAATGATCCCGTCGTCGAGGAAGTCACCGTGGCTGCGGGGCAGACATACGCCATCCGGAAAACCCTGCCGGAGTTTGATGTTGACACCGTCATCCAGTCCATTTTGTCGGCGGAGGGAGGCCAATGAAACGGGCGGCGCTCATCCTGTGGCTGGGCCTCCTCGTCGCCGGCGGGCTCCCGGCGGCAGAACAGGAATGGTACAAGTACTGGGACGACGCCATGAAGGCCAAGGCCGAGGGCCGATGGGCCGAAGTGGTGGAGAACCTGCGCATCGCCATCCGCAAGGAGCCGGAACCCAAGCGCAACAAAAAAATCCACAGCAACATCCGCATCGATTATTTCCCCTATTACTGGCTGGCCGAGGCCTATTACAACCAGGGCAAGTACGAAGCCGCCGAGGAGTATATCGGTCTGTCGGAAAGTTGGAAGGAAATCCTCCAGGACCAGGATTTCCGGCAGAAGCTCGCGGATCTGAAATCGGCCGTTCATTCGGCGCGGGAACGCCAGGCCCAGGCCCGTACGAGCGGGCCGTCGCCGCCCGATCCGGAACTGCAGCGCCAGCTGGACGCAGGGGAGGAGCGTCTGCGCGCGGGTGATCTGGACGGTGCCCGCGATCTCTGGCGGCAGGTGCAGGCCGACGCACGAGACCGGCAGGATTCGGCCACTGCGGCAGAGGCCGACCGCCGGCTGGGAGAACTCTCCGATGACGAGCGGGTGATGTCCGAGGCCCAGCGGCTCTTCGGGGCGGAGAAATATGAGGATGCCCTGGCGGAGTTACAGAAAATCAAACGATTGCACGGTCCGGCCCAGGAATTGCGCCAGCGGGTGAGCGCCGCCAGCATCGAGGACAAGACGACGCGGCGGCTGTTTCGGGAGCGTCTGCAGGAGATCCAGGAGCTGCTGTCGCAGAGAAAGTATGGGCAGGCGCTGGCCCTGCTGCGGGGCATCGCCGAAAAACAGGGTAATCGCCCGGAGGTCGGGACGTTGCGGCAACGGTTGCACGAACGGATTCTCGAAGAGGCGCAAACACGGCTCCAAAACAATGAGCTGGAATCGGCTGACGGCTTGTGTCGCCTGCTGGAGGATGGTGGGGTAAATATTGCGGCCGTGACGGATCTTCGTCAGCGGATCGACGCCGCCCGGGACTGGCAGCGGGCCGAAAGTCTGATGGCTGCCCGGCGGTTCCCCCAGGCCAAGCCGCTGTTGCATCATCTGCGGGATGATCCACGCTTCGGGGCGGAAGCGACCCGTTACCTGAGCGATATCGATCAGGCCGAAAACCGACTGGCCCAGCGGAACGGTGAAATCGAGCGGATGATCGCTGCCGGCGATTTCGACGCGGCGGAAACGGCCCTCAATGCCCTGACGCAGGAGTATCCCTGGGCCGGCACCATCGCCGGTTTGCGGCAGAGTCTTCGCCAGGGCAGAGCGGAAAGCGGCCGGCTGGCCGTAGAGGAATACCTCAAGGAAGGGCTCCACCTGTTTTTCGGGGAGGGCGATTACCACAAGGCGACGTTCTATTTCGACACCTATCTGGAGAAAGGCAGCCGCCGTGACCTGGCCCTGTTCTTCCGGGCCATGGCCCGTATCTACCTGCAATATCTGGAAGGGGAGAAGGATGATGGGTTTCTGGAACGGGCGCGGCAGGACGTGGCGCAGATTTCCCCCTCTTTCAATCCCCCGCGCCGCTGGATCGCCGCCAAGGCGCTGAAAGTGTTCGATGAATGGCGCGCAGCGGACAGACCGGCAGATGAGTGAAACTTTTGGTCGCTTGCCGGGTTCAACCGAAAGACTGCATCCGTGTGGCGAGGAGTTGTATTCACCGTACGTGGACGACACGGGTAGACCGCGGACCCTTTGCGAATCATGAGGGCATGCCGGCGGGTTTGCCCGGAGAGCCTCGCCGGATGAACGGGTATCATCGAGGTATAACAATGAGTTCCATTTTTCACCCTTCCAGCTGTCGATGGATGATGGTAACCGGACTGATGTTCATGGTTGCGGCTCTGGTCGGGGCACAGACCACCATTGTCGTGAATACCCTGACCGATCCGGCGGACACGGACATCGATCCCGGTGACAACATCATGAGCCTGCGTGAGGCCATCCAGATCCGCAACGGCATGGATCAATCCGTTGAGATCATTTTTGCCGAAGAACTGGCCAACACAGGGGTTCTGCTGCTGTCCCGGCCGCTGCCGGCCATCAAGAAGCCCGAAACCCTCATCGTCGGTCTGACCAACGACACCTTCACGGATCTGGAGAAGCGGCTGCTCATCCGGATCTTCCTCATCCATCCCGTGTATTCGGCCGACACCCCCGGCGAGCCCATCCTGACCATTCACTCATCGGACAACACCATCAAGCACCTGGTGTTCGGCGGGCGGAACAGCATCGGCGTACTGCTGAATGGTCCGGACGCCCACCACAATGCCGTGACCGGCTGTCTGTTCGGCCTGTCGTTTATGTCCGGATTCGGCGAGGACAAAATCCAGCTGCGCCATGGTGTGTATCTGGCCAATGGTGCATCCGACAACACCATCGGCGAAGCCGTGACCCTGGGGGGGAATGCCTTCGTCAACTGCAAGGACACCGGCGCATTTGTCGCATCTTCCACTTGTCAGTTCAACCGGTTCCAGCGCAATGTGCTGGGCTCCACCGAACTGTTGAATCCGGCCCAGACCACGCCCAACGGCACGGGAATCCGGATTCGCGGGAAGCATACCCTGGTGGGCGGCAGCACCTTGGGTGAGCGGAATATCATCATCGGCAACCGGTTCAGCGGCGTTCTCGTCGAGGGGAAAGAGGCCGTCGGCAATATCATCAGTCATAATTCCATTTTCGGAAACGGTGCCCTCGGCGTGGACCTCAGCCTCATCGGCGGATACGGCGATGGTCCCAACCGCTACAGCAACATGGAATTCCGTGATGGGCCCAATCACCTCATGCCGGCGCCTATCCTCTACGATTACACCCATGAGCAAGTATTCAATATGCACCGTTTCACCCTGCACGGACGGACCATGCCCCAGGCAGTCGTCGAGGTATATGAGGCGGCGCCGGATCCTTCCGGATACGGGGAGGGCATGCTGTTTCTGGGGGAGACTGTGGCGGCGGACGATGGTGAGTTCACCGTCCAGTTCTTCATGGAACCCGGCCATTCGGTCACACTGTTGGCCACGGCGGAGGGGAATACGTCGGAGTTTTCCCAGACCATCCTTCTGCAGGAAGTCAGCGGGACGCAACCCGTTCTCCAGCTCCAGGCCTGGCAAAACCATTTTCTCCTTCCCCGGGGGGAAGTGCGGGGCTTCGGCATCAACACCAATTACCGGGTGACCCAGGATCTGACCATCAGTCACACGTTCGATCCCGCGGGTATTGCCCAGTTCACGGACGACACGGTGATCCGGAACTCCAATCATCTCGTGGCCCATCTGCAGGGTCTGAACCGGGGCGGCATGTTGCTTACACTGAAGGTTCCGCCGGAATACGGCGGGGCCCAGGCCGATTCACGGATATACGTGGACGACGCCACGGAAATCACCGTCAATGTTCCCGCCGAGTTCGAAGATCAGCTGGCGGGGGTGATTCCATACAATTACTATCGGTTTGCCGCCTCGGCCGGTGAGATCCTGAATGTAACGGTGGAGAGCCTGCCCGATTCGGAAGGGAATCTGCGGCTGGATCCGGTGGTGCACGTCTTCAGCGGTTTTCCCCGTACCCTGGCCTTCAACAACAATTACCGCGGCGTGGACGCCTATGTGCAGTTCATCGTCCCCGAATCCGGCATCTACTTTTTGGCGGTGGCGGATCTGTTTCTGCGCAGCGGCCCCGATTACCGATTCAGACTTCGGGCCTGGATCGATCGTCGTCAGGAGAGTTTCGCCCCCACCCATCCGCCCGATCAGGTAAATCTGAGCCATGTGCCGGGGCGGATGGCCCGGGGTGATCTGGACAATGACGGGTACGATGACCTGGTGCTGACACTGGCCGGTATGCCGCAGATCGCGGTTCTCCTGAAAGATCCCCGGGGCAGATTGGCGTTTCTGCCGCCGCTGATGGTGAATATCGGATTTGCCGCCCAGGACATCACCATTCAGGATTTCGACAACGACGGCCGGGCCGATCTGTTGCTCACGGACCCCGTTTCGGGGAATGTCCTCATTCTGTTCAATACCGGGCAGTTCGGCAAGGCCGGCGCCGGCAGGTACATGCCGGCCGCCGGCAAGAGCACCCTGTTCTCGGTTCCGGCCGGCGAAGGCGAGGGAACGTCTTCGGATTTCAACAGGGACACATTCGCCGATTATGCGTTTCTGAGCAATGCCGAGCAGAGTCTGCAGATTTATCTCAATGACGGGAGTGGCAATCTCACCCTGAACCAGGTACTGGCGGCCGGCAGCGGACCCGTCACCATGGCCGCCGCCGATTTCAACGGCGACCAGTCCATGGATATCGCCGTGGTCGACGGCACCGACAACCTTGTCCGGATATTCCGGGGGATGGGGGATGGAGATTTCGAGGCGGCATCCACCCTGGATACCGCGGACTCGCCGACGGACCTGAAAGCGACGGATCTGAACGATGACGGGCTGGCGGATATCCTGGTATGTACCGACGGTGCGGGGATGCTCCATACCTACAGTGCACTCACCGCCTTCGAGTTCGAGCTCTATCAGGACCTGCCGGCCGGCACCGGGCCGACCTCTATTGCCGTCGCCGACCTCAATGCCGACGGATTCGAGGATGTGGCGGTGGCCAACGGCGGCAGCCAGGATATCTATGTCTACCAGGGCGTGCAGCAGGGCCTGCTGATTCCGGCGGCCGTGCTGACGGAGACCGGCGAGGTGGAGGAGCTGCTGTGGCTATCCTTCGGTAATGGCGGTGGATATATCGGCCTGTCGCCCGATGCGGAGTTCGTGTCGCTGCTGGAGGGGGATTACCGGATTCTGGATTTCCCCAACAGTGAAACATCCGACGACGTGGCCACGGCCTTCGCCCTGGCCAATCCGTCGGGCGGCGGCGAGGCGCTGGTCTATTTTTCCCTGTACGATGAAGACGGGGTGCTGGTGGCAGATCCGGACGTGGAGAATCCGGTGGCCCTGACCATACCGGAAGGAGAACAGATCGCGTTCTACGTGACGGACATCTTCGGCAGCGGCATCGGGGCCTACAACCCGTGGATGCGGGCCGTATCGCTGAGTCCCCGCCTGCAGGGCTTCTACCTGTTGACATCCGTGACGGAGGGGCCCTTCATGGACGGCGCCGTCGCCCAGGAAGTGCCTGCGGTCACTACGGTTCTGCCGACCAACGAGTCCGTGACCATGGGGGGCGATTGCCAGGTCTCCGTCGTCAATCCCAACGACGCCGCCGCCCGGGTGACTGTCGCGTGTATCGGCGCCGACGGGAGCGGGCTGGCCGATCCGTTCCAGACCACCCTGCCGCCGGGCGGGCGGCTGTCGTTCCCGTTCCGTGACATGTTTCCCGGTGTCACCGGCGCGTGCTATCTCGAGGTGAGCGCCGATCGGCCGCTGGACTGCTTCCAGTACGGCGGGACGGACGACCTGATTACGGCCACGCCGGGTGTGGTGCTGACCGAGCCGGACAAATCCGCCTCCCGACTATATGCGCCCCATTTCGCCGAGGGGCGGTTCTACCGCTCCGTCCTCGAGCTGTACAATCGTTCCGGGAATCCGGCGGAGATGGTGGTCAGCGCTTTCCGGGATGACGGCACGCCTTTCCGGACGTCGGCGCCGCTGGTGGTGCCGCCGGGTGGGATGCTGCGCGAGGAGCTGTCACAACTGCTCGATATCGACTGGTCTTCCGTGGACTATGAGGTGGGCTTTCTGCAGGTGGATTCCGACCAGCCGGGTCTGGGCGGCGCGCTCACGTTCGGTGATCGGGAAGGCACCGGCTTCGCCGCCACCCTGGTCCTGCAGGCCGAGGGCCTGAACCGGATGATGTTCTCCCATCTGGCGTTTGGAGAACTGTACGGCACCGATTACTTCACCGGTCTCACCATGCTCAATGCCGGCGCCAATGACGCCGTCGCCCATTTCGAGGTGTTCGACGAATTCGGCAATCTGACGGGCACCAGTGACGTTACCATTCCGGCCGGCACCAAGAGCAGCCGGATGCTGGCCGATTTCGTCCCTGGCCTACTGCCCCAGATCAAGGGCTATATCACCATCACCTTTGCCGATCCGGACGCCCGGCTCATGGCGTTCGAATTGTTCGGTGACATGGCCGGCTCGTTCATGTCAGCCGTACCTCCCCAGTCCTTTTCCGAACAGGCCACACGCTGATCGTTGCCCCGGGGATGGCCCAGCGGACGGTGTTTCCGGCCAGCCCCTGTTCCGGCGACTCTCGCCGTATCGATTCTCGCCCGGGCGGCGGAACGTTCGGCTCCTCGGTTTTGTAATTTGTAATTGTAGATGTATCTTGCAAAATTACAAATTACAGTGTATCATGTAATCAAATTTCATTTCCCCAAACAGAACGGTACAAATGACCGGAAAGGAGGAACCGGAAATGTCAGAAAGCGGCAAACAGGCCAAGGATGATTTCAAAAAATTTGTGGGCTCGGCTCGCAAGGCGGCGGAGGAGCTCGGCTCCGACATCGCCCGCAGCGCCGAAAAAATCGTGGAGGAGATCCGCACCATGAAGCGGCAGCTGGTGATCTCCGTCCGGCTGGACGATGAAACCATGTCCCGGGTGGAACAGCTCATCGAGGCGGATATCTGTCGCTCCCGTTCGGAAGCCGTGGCTTTCCTGACGGCGGAAGGGATCAAGGCCCGCCAGGATCTTTTCGACAAGATCGATGCCAAAATTTCCGAAATCCGCCGCATCAAGGAAGAGATCCGCAACGAGGTGCTGTGACATGATCCTGCTGCGCATCGTCTATTTTTTGCTCATCGGCTGGTGGCTGGGGTTGCTGGCCGGGGCTGTCGGTTACCTGTTGTGCGCTTCGTTCATCGGCGCCCCGCTGGGGGTGTTGATCTTCAACCGATATCCGCAGATCCTGACGCTCCGGCCCATCAAGGGCATTTCAGTGCGGGACATGAGCGGCCGGACCATGAATGTCCCCCACCAGGAGATCAACCTGCTGGTACGCATCCTGTACTTCCTGGTGATCGGCTGGTGGCTGGGGGCGCTGGCACTGAAGGTCGGCTGGATCCTGTGCATCACCATCATCGGCATGCCCCTGGGGCTGGTGATTCTGAACCGGCTGCCCCTGCTGATGACCCTGAAACAGAATTATTGAACCCTCCTCGTGCGGATCATCGCCGGCGGCGGGCGGGCAACGGAGGGCTCTTCGCCGGATCGGCGGCGACGCACTGTGAATTCCTTTTGAACTCGCCGCCGCTTTTTGCTATGGTGAGCCATATCCGCAACGAGGAGATACCGGACCATGAGACATCTCTGCTTCCGTTTCATGTCGGCGGTGGGAGTGATCTTTCTGTTGGTACCGACGGCTTTCGGCCAAGGGCCCGGTGATCCGCTGCCAACCTTCCCGTTTTCCAATTTTCGCTTCAACTTCATCAATCCGGGCGGCCGGGCCACGGCCATGGGCCAGGCCTTTATCGCCCTGGGCGACGACGCCACCGGGTCGGAGACCAATCCGGCGGGACTGACGGCGCTTCTGACCCCCCAGCTTTTTATCGAGGGCCGTCTCGTTTCCAATACCTTCCGTACCCTGGCCCCCACCGACGATGAGATCCGGTACGCGGAAACCACCGATCACCAGTTCTCGCCGACCTTTCTCAGCCTCGTCTATCCGTTTCGCAACTGGGCCTTCGGTTTCTATCGCCAGGAGCTGGCCGATTATGCCATCGATATCCACCAACGGCAGGCCACCATTCCCGATGTCTACAACATCCTCTTTCCCACGCCCTCTCCGGTGGTGGTGCAACAGTTCGACTCCACCATCGATTTCACCCTCACCAATTACGGCATCTCCGTGGCGCACCGGTACGGCGAGCGGCTGAACCTGGGTTTCTCCCTCCGCGCATCCCGCCTGTCCTTTGAAGCCCGGGAAGTGCAACCGCCCGAAGCACTCGGGGCGTTTTATGAGCTGCCCGAGGGAGACACGGAAGCCGTCCAGCTGCGCATCCGGGATGACGACTGGGACATCAGCTGGGTGGCGGGGCTGATCCTCAAGCCGCTGGATTGGCTGAAGATCGGCGCCGTCTACCGCAGCGGCTCCCGCCATGAGGTCCGGGCCGTGTTCAAGGAAAACATTCTCGATGCGCAGCAACAGCCGCTACGTGAAGAGATCCCCGCTTTTCGGATCAAGATCCCGGACCGCTACGGAGTGGGTCTTGGCATCACCCCCACAGACGAGCTGACCCTGACCTTCGATGTGGTTCGCATTGAGTACGGGGATCTGACGCCGCAGTTTGTGGACTATATCCAGTCGGAGTTCCGGGATGACTATGAATTCCGTCATGGCTGGGAAATCCACCTGGGCGGTGAATATGCCCTCTATATGCGGGATGTGCCGGTGTTTGTCCGGGCCGGATTCTACAGCGATCCCGACAACTCCCTCCATTTCGTCGGCGACCGCGCCGGCAATGACGTCTTTACCCTGCCGCCCAATGTGGTCATCCCCATCGATGAGGTGTTCAATGACTTTCCCCGGGCCCAGGCGGCCCTTTTCCCCGAAAACGAGACCGACTACCACGTGACGTTCGGCGTGGGGATGATTTTCCGCAATCACTTCCTGCTGGATCTGGCGGCGGATCTTTCCCGGGAAACGGATTACTGGGCCGTCTCGTTTCTGTACAACTTCTGATGGTGGGTGACCCGCACGTCAACCGGCGATCCTCCGGTCGGCCAGAGATTTTTGGCCGCCTTTCATCTTTCGCATTGCCAGGATCTCCAAAGTTGTGATATGATGCCGCCTTGGAATGGATTTTTACAGCGCCGGACCGGGGAATCCTGGACGTGTCCGGAGGCATTGAGAAATATTTTCGGTGTTGATACCGTCTGCTGATCAAGCCCTGGATTCCCACCAAAAGTCAAATCAGAGGTGAGTTATGAACCGTGACATGGTGGTGCACGTCACGCCATTTGAAGTGCACGCCGCCATCATGGAGAATAACGTTCTGGTCGAATACCACATCGAGCGTCGGAACGAAGTCAGCGTGGTGGGGAATATTTACAAGGGCAAAGTCGGTAAAGTATTACCCGGCATGCAGTCGGCATTTGTGGACATTGGACTGGACAAGAACGCTTTTCTCTATGTGACGGATTTTCTCGAAGAGTTTGCGGACCTGAAGGATACCATAGCGGACGACGATGAGCCGCTCAAAGCCGAACCCGGCAAGAGGGTCCCCGATAAAAAGGAATCCCCCACCCGGGCGGACACAAAATCCGGCGACGAACAGAAGAAAAAGGACGAGCCATCCGAACCGGGCAAGGACAAACCGGGTGAAGAGCCGGCAAAGGCGGAGGCCGCGCCCGCGGATCAAGCGGAGCGCCGTTCCGCAGATGGGTCCGCACCGGAAACGGCGGAAAAGCCCGACATCACAGCAGCGGGAGAACAGGCCAGGGAAGGAGAAGCGGATGCCGCAGCTGGGGCGGAAGGTAAAACCGCCGCCAAGTCCGATCGCCGCAAGCGAGGCCGCGGCCGCAAGAAATCCGCGTCCACGAAAGAGGCAGCGGCCAAGTCCCCCGCCGACCCGCCTGGTGAGCCGGCGGCCTCAGGCGAAGGGACGGCCGATCCGGAAAAGCAACTGCAGCAGTACCTCGTGGAACAGGAGACGGAGCAGGCCAACGGTCTGGAGTCGTCGGAAACCTCGGCCGATCTGCCTCTTCCCGGCAATGAAGTTCACTATGACAACGGCGGCCGTCGGGGTGGCGGACGCCGCAAGCGTCGCAAGAGCCAGGTCTCTACCGATGACCCGTCGGCCAATATCGCTTCCATGCTGAAGCAGGGTCAGGAGATCATCGTGCAGGTGATGAAAGAGCCCATGGCGTTGAAGAGCGCCCGCATCACCTCGCACATCTCCATTCCGGGCCGGATGCTGGTCTATATGCCCACCTTCAACCGGGTGGGCGTGTCCCGCAAAATCAAGGAAGACAAGGAGCGGCGTCGGTTACGTTCCATCATCCGCTCCAACATGAAAAACCGCTCGGGCGGATTCATCATCCGGACGGCCAGCGAGGGCTGTAGTGAAGCCGATATCCTGAAGGACATGAACTTCCTGCTCCGCACCTGGGAGACCATCCAGGAAAAACACGCCGAACTGAACGCGCCCGCCCCCCTCTACGAGGAGGAGGATTTGGTCATCCGGATTCTGCGCGACCGGCTGGATGAGACGTACAACAGCATTTGGGTGGATGATCCGGATGAATACGCCAACATCGTGGAGTTTATCGACCGGTTCATGCCGGAGATGCTGCCGAATGTCAAGCTGTACACCCGCGCCCAGCCCATCTTCGATTTCTTCAATCTGGTGGCCGATATTCAGAAAGCCACCAAAGAGAAGGTCTGGTTGCGCTCTGGCGGATTCATCGTTATCAACCACACCGAGGCCCTCATCGCCATCGATGTGAACACCGGCAAGTACGTGGGCAAATCCAACAATTTCGAAGACACCATCACCAAGATCAATCTCGACGCCGCCCGTGAGATCATCCGCCAGATCCGGCTGCGCAATCTTGGCGGGATCATTGTCATGGACTTCATCGACATGCAGGAAAAGAAGAACAAGCGGACGGTCATGGACCTCATATTCAACGAACTGAAACTGGACAAGGCGCCGTCCAAGGTGCTCCCGTTCAATGAGTTCGGGCTGGTCATCATGACCCGAAAACGCACGGCCAGCGCACTGGAAAAGAATATTTCCGAGGCCTGTCCCATGTGCAACGGTTCAGGATACACCAAATCCGTCTCCACCGTCTGCTATGATATCTATTCCCAGATAGAGCGGATGCAGTCCTCCCTGAGCAGTCGGGAAATCGTGGTGCGGGCCAATCCGGCCGTGATCACGGCCCTCAAGACGGACGAAAAAGCGGTGGCCGAACAGATCCGCGCCCGCTTCCAGCGGGAACTGGTCCTCATCGCCGATCCGCTGCTGCCACCCCCCTCGTTCGATATCGCCACCCAATAAAAAAAGGGGAAGCGCGGGCGCTTCCCCTTTTCCTTTAGCGTTCTAATGTCAAACGATTATTTGTCGCGGTCCCGGCTGCCCCCCCGGGGCGGACGGCCACCCCGGCGATCCCGGGAACCGCTGCGGCCGCTCGGCCGGCGCGGCGGCCGGTCGGACCGCTCATCGGGCTCGAAACCCGGCGGCGGATCTTCCAGGGCCCGAATGCTCAGCCGGATCTTGTTGGGGGGCTCGATGCCGACGCATTTGACGGTGATCTCGTCCCCCAACTTCATCACGTCACGGATGTCGGGGGTACGCTCATACGACACCTCGGAAATGTGCAGCAGGCCCTCGATGCCGGGGATGATCTCCACGAAAGCGCCGTAGGTTTCCAGCCGGGTGACGCGTCCTGTGTAAACCTGGCCCGGTACGGCCTCCTCCGTAAGTTCGTTGATGCGACGGATGGCCTGTTCGGCCCGCTCGGCGTTGGCGGCGAAGACCTTGACGGTACCGTCGTTTTCGATGTCGATCTTGGTCTGGGTCTCTTCCACCAGGGCCTTGATGATCTTGCCGCCGGGGCCGATGAGATCTTTGATGCGGTGCTCGGGGATGGTGACGGTATAGATGCGGGGCGCATAGGGATGCAGCTCGGAGCGGGGCGCCGTGATGACCTCGTTCATTTTTTCGAGGATATAGAGCCGTCCGCGCCGGGCCTGATCCAGGGCCTGTTTCATGATATCCTTGGTGATGCCGGTGATTTTGATGTCCATCTGGAGGGCGGTGATACCGTCCGTCGTGCCGGCGACCTTAAAATCCATGTCGCCGTAATGATCCTCGAAGCCGGCGATATCGGACAAGATGGCATACCGGTCTTCTTCTTTCACCAAACCCATGGCGACGCCGGCAACGGCTTTTCGGACCGGAATCCCCGCCGCCATCAGCGCCAGTGATCCGCCGCAGACCGTCGCCATGGACGAGGAGCCGTTGGATTCCAGGATGTCCGAAACCACCCGGATGGTGTAGGGAAAATCCTCGTCAGTGGGCACGACGGCCGACAGGGCCTTCTCGGCCAAGGCACCGTGACCGATCTCCCGGCGTCCGGGCCCCCGTAGGAAAGCCACTTCCCCCACGCTGAACGGGGGGAAATTGTAATGCACCATGAACGTCTTGTTGGTTTCGCCGTCAAGGGTGTCCATGATCTGCGAATCGTCGCTGGTGCCCAGGGTGACGGACACGATGGCCTGTGTCTCACCGCGGGTGAACAGCGATGAGCCGTGGGGCCGCGGCAGGACATCCAGCTCGATGCTGATGGGCCGGATTTGGTCGAAGGCGCGCTGATCCGGACGGCGGGAGTGGGTCAGCAAGTCCTCGCGAAAAATCTGTTCCTTGAGGCGGCCGAAGATGATCCCGGCCAGCCGGCGCTTCTCTTCGTCCTCTTCGGGGTAGGACTCGATGAGCGCGGTCTTGACCTCGTCCATCTTCCGCTCGCTGGCCAGCTTGCCGGGCGTGTACATGGCCTCGCGGATTTTCGGTGTGATTTCCTCCCGGATCTCCTCCAGCAGGTCTTTGGGAACTTCCACGGGGTCGACGGACCATTTCACCGGCTGGATCTGATCGCGCAGCTGCTTCTGCATGGCGATCAGCTTCTTGATTTCCTCGTGGGCCAGGTGCAGGGCCTCCAGCACGATGTCCTCGCTCACTTCCTTGGCCGAGGATTCCACCATGACGATGGCATCTTCGGTGCCGACCACCACCAGATTCAGGCGGCTTTTTTCCATCAGGCTGATCATGGGATTGGTGACCAGCTGGTCGTCGATATAGCCGATGCGCACCGCAGCCAGGGGATGATGAAACGGCATATCCGAAAAGGTGAGGGCGGCGGATGCGCCGGTGACGGCCAGGACGTCGGCATCATTCTCGCCGTCGGATGAGTACACAAAAGCGATAATCTGTGTCTCGTAAAAGTAGTTCTCCGGAAAAAGAGGCCGGATGGGCCGGTCGATCATGCGACTGGTCAGGACTTCCTTTTCCGAGGGCCGGCCCTCGCGTTTGTGAAAGCCACCGGGAAACTTGCCGGCTGCGAGGGTGTATTCGCGATAATCACAGGTTAACGGTAAAAAGCTCGCTCCCTCCCGGGGTTTGGATGAGGCGCAGGTTGTGACCAAAACGACTGTCTCACCGTAGGTGACCAGCGCCGACCCATTGGCCTGCTTGGCGAGTCGTCCGGTTTCGATAGACAGATCCCTGCCGCCGATTTCAATCGCCGCGCGATGAATCATAGAAATTCCTCCGATTTAAAATAAAACCCATTTGGGCAGGTTCGATCACATGCAACTTCTGATCATCCCGATGCAAGCAGAATGATGGGGGAAAACAAAATGGAATGTGCTTTGTCTGGGAGTGAACCCCTCATTTTGTGATCCCGAACAGACGTAAAGGCGGGCGTAAAGACTGCGCTACTTGCGGAGACCCAGTTCTTTAATCAACGCACGATATCGCTCAATGTCCTGCTGCTTCAGGTATTCCAGCAGGCGTTTACGCTGTCCGACCAGACGGAGAAGACCTCGCCGGGAATGGTGATCCTTGGCGTGGGTTTTAAAGTGATCATTCAACTGATTGATCCGTGTCGTGAACAGGGCAATCTGGACTTCAGGTGAGCCGGAGTCGTGATCATCGCGCCCGAACTTTTTGATGATGTCCTGTTTTTCCTCTTTCAGTAGAGACAAGTCGACCTCCTCAAAACGAGTTCAAAAGAACAGATACCTTAGCACAGTCATCGGATGATGTAAAGCGAATTTTTTGGTTCGGCCCCGGCTCATTGGATCTTTTGTTGGCGGGGTTTACACCCGATCTCCACAACCGGGACGACGAATAATCTCTTGACAGGCCGGCACTGGATTCCTATACTTGTAAATTCGCTCGAACGCCCAAGCGGAGAGGAGGTGATAACACGTGGCTTATATCGAAGTGAATGACAACGAGAGTCTGGAAAACGCTCTCCGCCGTTTCAAGCGCAAGGTGCAGCAGGAAGATATCATCAAGGAAGTCAAAAAGCACTCCTTCTTCCTCAAACCCGGTGAAAAGCGCCGCATCAAGCAGGCGCTGGCCCGTAAGAGGCTCCGCAAAAAGATGCGCAACCTGCAACGCAAGTACGAATAAAGTACGATTTTTCCAAAGGCTACCGGTTCCCCCTGGTAGCCTTTTTTGTCTTCGCGACGACGCGATCGGCGGGGCAGCCTCATGACCGCAATCGAAATTCTCAGGAAAAAGCGTGATGGACACGCCCTGACCGCCCCGGAAATCAATTTCATCATCGAGGCCTATGCCAGCGGGCAGGTGCCCGACTACCAGATGAGCGCCCTGCTCATGGCGGTGTTTCTGAACGGCATGACCACCGAGGAGATGGGTGTCCTGACCCAGGCCATGATGCATTCGGGCGACCTGGTCGATCTGACCGATATTCCCGGCCGGAAAATCGACAAGCACAGCACGGGCGGGGTCGGGGACAAGACGTCCCTGATTCTGGCGCCCATCGCCGCGGCGGCCGGTGTCAAGGTGCCCATGATCAGCGGCCGCGGCCTGGGACATACGGGGGGCACCCTGGACAAGCTGGAGTCCATTCCCGGGTTCCGGGTGGACCTGTCGGTGGAACAGTTCCGGCGCGGCGTTGAAGAGATCGGTCTGTGCCTCATCGGCCAGACGCAGCGGCTGGTGCCGGCCGACCGCAAGCTATACGCGCTGAGAGATGTAACGGCAACAGTGGAAAGCATCCCCCTCATCGTGGCCAGCATCATGAGCAAGAAACTGGCCGAAGGGATCGATGGCCTGGTGCTGGATGTGAAGGCGGGGCGCGGAGCGTTCATGACCACCATCCAGCAGGCGGAGGAACTGGCCAATGCCCTGGTCGCCACGGGCCGCTCTATGGGCAAGGATGTGGTGGCCCTCATCACGGCCATGGATCAGCCGCTGGGGTACAACGTGGGCAATGCGCTGGAAGTGGCGGAGTCCATTGCAACGCTGCGCGGCGAAGGGCCGGAGGATCTGACCCTCCTGTCCGTGGAACTGGCCGCCGAGATGATCCATCTGGCCCGCCAGGCCTCCGATCTGCCCGCGGCCCGCCGGTTGGCCCGCCGGCAGATCGAGAACGGCCGGGCGTTGGACGTATTTCGAACATGCATCACCTTTCAGGGGGGGGATGCCCGGGTGGTGGATGAGCCCGGGCGACTGCCGCGGGCGCAGCACATGGCCTGTCTTCCCGCCGGGCGGGGAGGGTATGTCACGGCCATCGACGCCGCGGCCGTAGGCATGGCCAGCCTGTTGCTGGGCGGCGGCCGACTCCGCAAGGAGGATCCCGTTGATCCGGCGGTGGGCATTGTCCTGCAGGTCAAGGAGGGGGTGCCGGTGACGGCGGGCCAGGCATTGGCGGAAATCCACTACAATGACGAGTCGAAAAAGGGCGAAGCGTGGCGGTGCCTGGAAGATGCTTTTCGGATCAGCGAGCGCGCAGTGACGTCTTCACCCCTGCTGCGATCCCGAATCCACGGCTAGACCCCGGCCCCCCGGTCCGAAACGCCAGGCCGCCCCAAGGAGAAAAAGTGGAACGATTCACCGGGCTCATCGGACTGGCCGTCATTATGGGCATTGCCTGGCTTTTCTCCACCAATCGGCGGGCCATTCGGCCCCGGACGCTGTTGTGGGGACTGGGCCTTCAGTTCCTGCTGGCGTTCGTGCTCCTCCGGTTCACCCCCGGGATCGAGGCGTTGCGCTGGTTTGCCGAACAGGTGACCCTGCTGGGGAAGTTCGCCGATGAGGGGTCGCGCTTTCTGTTCGGCAGCCTCATGGATGAGAAAACCTACGGCGTCATCTTCGCCATCAAGATCCTGCCCACCATCATATTTATCTCCTGCATTTTTTCCGTTCTTTACTACTGGGGGGTGATGCAGTGGATCGTCTATGTCCTGGCCCGCATCATGAAGCGGCTGCTGGGAATCAGCGGCGCGGAATCGCTGTCCGTGGCCGCCAATGTATTCATGGGACAGACCGAGGCGCCCCTGCTGGTGGCACCCTATATCGCGGAGATGACCCGTTCGGAGCTGCTGTGTCTCATGGTGGGTGGGATGGCGACCGTGTCCGGTGCCATCCTGGTGACATTTATCGATGTGCTCGGAATCAATGCCTCGTTTCTCATTTCGGCCAGCATCATGGCGGCGCCGGCGGCCATCATGATGGCCAAGATCCTGATCCCGGAAACGGAGGATTCCAAAACCGCCGGCCAGGTCAGCATCGAGGTGAAATCGGACGACGCCAATGTCATCGATGCCGCTTCCCGCGGGGCGGCCAAAGGGATGCAGCTGGCCATCAACGTCGCCGCCATGCTCATTGCGTTCATCGCCCTGATCGCCATGGCCAATGGTATTCTGGCGCGGTTGACGGAACCGCTGCTGCAGGAAGCCCTTACCCTGGAGCAACTTGTGGGCTGGGCCTTTGCGCCGCTGGCGCTGGTGATGGGCGTACCCTGGTCCGAGGCGGTTCAGGTGGGCGGGCTGCTGGGGAAGAAAGTCATCCTCAATGAATTTGTGGCTTATGCCGATCTTTCGCGGCTGATGGCCGAAAAATCACTGGGCGCCCGCAGCGAGATGATCGCCACTTACGCCCTGTGCGGTTTCGCCAATTTCAGCTCCATCGGCATCCAGATCGGCGGGATCGGGCCCCTGGCCCCCAACAAGAAACACCAGCTGGCGAGACTGGGCCTGCGGGCCCTGTTGGGTGGCAGCCTGGCCACGTGCCTGACGGCCACCATCGCCGGTATCATCGGAGGCTGAGCCATGACGGCAGAAAAGGTAAAAGAGGCGGCGGAGTTCATCCGGCAGCGATCACCCCTGGCACCGGCGGTGGGTATCGTTCTGGGATCCGGGCTGGGGGCACTGGCCGAACAGGTGACGGACCCGGTCCGCATTCCCTATGCCGGTATTCCTCATTTCCCGGTCAGTTCGGTGGCGGGACATGCCGGGGTGCTGTGCCTCGGCCGCCTGGGAGAGCAGGCGGTGGCGGTTATGCAGGGGCGGATCCATTATTACGAGGGCTTCGCCGGGGATGAGCTGGTTTTCCCGGTGCGGGTGCTCCATGAACTGGGCATCCGCAGACTGGTGCTGTCCAATTCGGCCGGCGGGATCAACCCGGCTTTCGAACCGGGCGATCTGATGGTCGTCACCGACCATATCAATTTTATGGGCATCAATCCGTTGCGTGGGGCGGGCGACACCTTCGGCCCCCGTTTCCCCGATCTTTCGACGGTCTATCCGGCAGATCTCCGGGCCCTGGCCAGAACCACAGCGGCGGAACAGGGACTGTCTTTGCGCGAGGGCGTCTATGTGGCAGTGCCGGGGCCGTCGTACGAGACGCCCGCCGAAATCCGCATGTTCGGACAATGGGGGGGCGATGCGGTGGGGATGTCCACGGTGCCGGAGGCCATCGCCGCCGCCCAGCTCGGATTGGCGGTACTGTGCATCAGTTGCATTACCAACAAGGCCGCCGGGTTGCAGGAACAGCCGCTGAGTCATCAGGAAGTGCTGGACATATCGGCCTCGGTCAGTCAGAATTTTATTCAGCTGCTGCTGGGAATCGTGGAGCGTATGCCATGAAAGATCAGGAATTGCTGCGCCGGGCGTTGGCCAGCATGGCCCACGCCCATGCGCCCTACTCGGCATTCCGGGTGGGTGCCGCCCTGTTGTCCGCTTCCGGGGTGGTGTATACGGGGAGCAACATTGAGAGCGCCTCGTACGGCCTGACCATCTGTGCGGAGAGGGTGGCCATATTCAAGGCGGTCAGCGAAGGGGAGCGCCGGTTTCAGAGGCTGGTTGTCGTGGCCGACACGCCCGAGCCGACACCTCCCTGCGGGGCCTGTCGCCAGGTTATCTGGGAGCTGTGCGGCGATATCCCTGTCATCCTGGCCAATCCGTCGGGAAACAGCTGCACCTTCACCATGCGCGAGCTGCTGCCCTATCCGTTCGACGGTGATTTCCTGGCGGAGGAGGAGAGGGAAACGTGACGCCAAAAACCGACAAGGGGAAGGATGTTCTGGCGCACCAGTTTAATGTGCTGTGCGAGATCAACCGGGAGATCAATTACTGCCTGGAAGTCAAGCCCTTGCTGGAGAGAATCGCCGAAAGCACCGCCCGGCTGCTGGATGCCGATGCCGTTTCCGTCATGATGTACGACGACCGGGAACATGTGTTCAAGACCTTCGCCGGCTGGAAATCATGGCTGTCCGAAGAACCGGCCGTGGTTTTTTCCGTGGATGAGGGGATCGTCGGCAAAGTGGCCGCCACGCGCCGGGCCATGCTGGTGGAGAATCCGGCAAAGAGCCCTGATTTCAAGCCGGGTGGCGATACCCGGCGGCCGCCCATCAAATCCCTGATGTGCGTCCCCCTCGTCTCCCGGGTCGGGAATCAGGAAAAACTGCTGGGCGTCATCAATACGTCCCGCCGCACCCTCAAGGACAACCAGGAACGCGAAGTCTTCACCACCCAGGACATCCAGCTGTTCGAGAAATTCGCCGACCAGGTCACGGCGGCCATCGAACGTTCCCGCGTGTACGAGGAAATCCGGCGACGAACGCTGCAGCTGCAGATCATCAACGATTTCAGCCGCATCCTGGCATCATCCCTTCAGAAGGCCGAAAGCTTCCGGACCGCACTGGGCTTTCTGGCCGACAGCATGGAGCTCAGCTATGCCCAGCTGCTGGTGCTGGCGCAGGGGGATGTCCTGTTCAATTTCAATACGGCCGACGATGAGGAGCTGATTCCGGCGGCGGTCCGGGGATTGCTGACCCACAACCGGATCCCGGAGGACGCCCCCCCGGTTCTGCCGGATTCGCGCAGCCGTACAGCCCTGCCGCTGGAAGACGGCGGCCAGGGCGGTTATCTGTATCTGGAGAGCCGGCAGGCCTTCCACTTCGATGAGGAGCCTGTCCGGAAAGTGCTGGAGACCGTCCGCGACCAGACCCATATCGCCCTGGAAAATTTTCTGCTTTTCCGGGAAATCAATGAAAGCAAGCAGAAGCTCGAGCATCTAAACAAGATGAAGAATGAGTTGATCAGCATCGTTTCCCACGATTTTCGGAATCCGCTGACCGTCATTCACGCCTATTCCGAATTGTTGCTGATTCGCCCTGATCTGGACCACGATGCCAAAAAGGAGTATCTCCATTCCATCTTCGCCCAGATCGGGCATTTGCGCCGGCTGGCCGACGGCGCCCTCAAGATCACACGCATCGAATCCGGCGAAATGGCCTATTGCCGGGAAAAAGTGGACATGCAGAAACTGGAGGAAGCCTTCGCCATGCGCCAGATGCCGCACCATCGCATCCGGTTCGTCTATGATGAAGGGCTGCCCGCCATGTACACGGATTTCGACCGGTTAATGGAAATCATGGACAACCTTATATCCAATGCCGTCAAGTATTCCCCCCGCGGAGGCGATGTCATCATTACCGGCCGGAGCAAAGGCGATTTTGTGGAGATACAGGTCGCGGACCGGGGCATCGGGATCGCTTCGGATCAACTGAACAAGCTGTTTGAAAAGTATTACCGCGTCCATGACGAAAAGACCAAGAACATCCAGGGCACGGGCCTGGGACTCTATATCTGCCGCAAGATGGTGGAGGAGCTGGGCGGCCAGATCGGCGTGCGCAGCCGGCTGGGCGCCGGCTCCACATTCTATTTCACCATGCCGGTGTTCGCCGGCCAGGCGGAACAGCCGTGATGGCGCGAGGGGGAAATCGGCCTGTGATAAGGCCGTCGGCCGCCCGGCCCACCGTTTGCTACGCCCGGCGGAATGTGCTATAGTGCAGGATGCCGGCCGACCGGCGCTAACGGAAGGCTGTGGATGGGATCATCTCCCGCAACCGCGGCCGAAGGCAGGTAAATTTGCCCAGTGGAGTGGGAATGAAAAAAAACTTTTACGTAGGGACCATACTGTTTCTCCTGGTGGCGGCCCTGGCGGGCGGCTTCCTGGGGGAAAAAGCGAACGCCGACGAGAAGCAGGCGTCCACCAAGGAATCGCTGTATCGAAACTATGCCGAGATCCTGGCCATTCTTGAACAGAATGCCGCGCGCAAACCGGATACGTCGGAGCTGATCTACAGTTCCATCCGGCTCATGCTGCAAAAACTGGATCCGCACAGTGCCTTCTTCAGCCCCAAGGAATACAAGCAGATGGAAGAGGACAACAGCGGATACTATTTCGGTTTGGGGATCCGCATCCGCCCCCTCACCCGGGGCAGCGGCCGCATCATCATCGTCGAACCGCCCGACCCCGGCACGCCCGCCGCCAAGGTGGACCTGCAGGCAGGTGACGTGATCTTCAAGGTCAACGGGAAATCTATCGATGACTGGGAAGTGGATGATGTCATCGACAAGCTGAAGGGCCCCAAGGGAACCAAGGTCCATATCACGGTGCTGCGGCCGGGACAGGATGAGCCGCTGGAACTGGACGTTATCCGCGACGAGATCCCCAAGTGGACCATCAACTATGTCTACCGCATTCGCCCCAACATCGGCTATGTGAAGATCGAGCATTTTTCCGAAACCACGCACGATGAATTGATGAAATCCCTGGAGAAGCTGGAAGTCGATTCCCTGGATGGGCTGGTCATCGATCTGCGGGACAATCCGGGCGGCTATCTGACCCAGTCCATCAAGATCTCCCAGGAATTTCTGCCCCAGGGGGCGCCCATTGTTTCCACCATGGGCCGCGACGGCGACGACGAGCAAAAATACAATGCCCGGCAGAAGGGAAATCTGAAGGTGCCGCTGGTCATTCTGATCAACAACAACTCGGCCAGTGCATCAGAGATCGTGGCGGGGGCCGTGCAGGACAATGACCGGGGCATCATCGTCGGGGAGCGCAGTTTCGGCAAGGGCCTGGTCCAGTCGGTATACCGGCTGTCCGACGGTTCGGGACTGGCCCTGACCACCGGCAAGTATTACGCCCCCAGCGGCCGCTGCCTGCAGCGACCCTATTCCGGTTCCATCTATGATTACTACAATGCCCGGCGCCGGAAACACGTCGAGTTCTCCGAGGAGGATGCCCGGTACACCCTTAGCCGGCGCAAGGTGTATGGCGGTGGCGGGATCCAGCCTGATATCGTTCAGCCGGCGCGCAAGCTGAACCGCTTCGAAATGGTGATGTACTCGAAGGACGTGTTCTTCAAATTCGCGACCCAGGCCATGCAGGGCAAGCTGACCTCTCTGTCCAAGACGCGACTGAAAGATACGGAAGCCATGCGGCATTTCGAGGTGACGGATGACGTTATCCGGGATTTCAAGGGATTTTTGAGCGAAATCAAGGTCAGCTATACGGACGCCGATTTCGACAGCAACCTTGAAATGATCCGGCGTGGCATCAAGTCGGAATTGTACACCCGGGTGTTCGGCGTGCTGGCCGGATTCAAGATCCGGGCAGAGGGGGATGAACAGATCCACAAGGCGCTGGAAGTGATTCCCCAGGCCCGAGCCATGTTGTTGAAAACCAAAGAAATATTGGCTACCGTTGAAAAGGACAAATGGAACGCGAATCTCTAGAGATGGGGTTAGACATGGAAAAGATTTGGTACACTGCGGTGAATGGCCAGACCCAGGGCCCCATGACCCTGGAAGAGCTGGGTCAGCAAATCCGCCACGGTCAACTGAACGTTCAAAGTTACGTTTTCAAGCAGGGCATGTCCGACTGGGCCGTGCTGGGGCAGGTGCCGGAACTGCAGTCCTATCTGCAGCCGCCGGCAGCGGCACCCGCGGCACCCGCGGCGCAGCCCGCGCCTGAGCCGGCCGCGCAAACAGCGCCTCAAACTACCGCGCAGCCGGCGGATCAGGCGTCCGCACAACCGGTGGATCAAGCAACAGCGCAACCGGCTGCCGCCGGCGCCGCCGCCGGCATACCCGACGCCTCGCATCTGCCGACCTATGCGCCGCCGGGCCAGAAATGCCATGAAATCGACTACCATATTCATGGCGACGACATGCAATTCGTGGACATCGTCCTGGATCCCGGCGAAACGGTGATCGCCGAAGCCGGCGCCATGATGTATATGACCCCGGGCATCCAGATGGAAACCCGGTTTTCCGACGGCAGCAATGCCCAGCGCGGCTTTATGGGGAAGTTGGTGGATGCCGGGAAGCGTGTCGTCACCGGTGAGAGCCTGTTCATCACCATGTTCACCAATCAGGGCCAGGGGCGGCAGACGGTGGCGTTCGGTGCCCCCTACCCGGGCAAGATCATACCGGTGGAGCTGAAGGAGCATGGCGGCACGCTGATTTGCCAGAAGGATGCTTTCCTGTGCGCCGCCTATGGCACGGCCGTCGGCATCGCCTTCAACAAGAAGATCGGCGCCGGCTTTTTCGGCGGCGAAGGCTTCATCCTGCAGCGGCTGGACGGTGACGGCAAGGCCTTCGTCCATGCCTGCGGCACCATTATCAAGAAAGAGCTGGGTCCCGGAGAGACGTTGCGGGTGGACACCGGCTGCCTGGTGGCACTCGAGCAGACCATAAACTACGATATTCAGTTCGTCGGTAATGTCAAGACCGCCATTTTCGGTGGCGAGGGGCTCTTTTTCGCCACGCTGACCGGTCCCGGCAAAGTCTACCTGCAGTCGTTGCCGTTCAGCCGGCTGGCGGACCGCATCTATACCCATGCACCGTCCGCCGGCGGCAGCCGCAAGGGCGAAGGATCGGTGCTGGGCGGCCTGGGCAGTCTGCTGGGCGGTGATTGATCCCGCGCGGCGAGGGTTCCATTCGGTACGCCCTGATCCCTGTTTTACCGTCACATCATCCCGTCCGGCGCCCTCGCCGGTGCCGGGAAATTCTGTCCTCCGGCAGCCGCGTTCCGTCGGCGGGCGTCGATCTCGCGGGCCCAGCCATTGGGATCGGCCAGCGCCCAGGCCATGGCATCGGAACCCTGGTCGGTGATGTAATCCACCCGCAACAAGGGCCGGAGGATGGTCTTTCCCAGATGGCTTCGGGGCAGTGAGACGCCGGTAATCTGATGCAAGGGGATCACATAGTCGCGCTGGGGTGCGGCCAGCAGGAACCAGAGATCCTTTTCGGTGAGAATCAGCGCGCCGTTGCCCCGGATCTGTCCCATCCCCCGAGACTGTTGCCCGAAGAAATTGGCCCCCAGCGACAGCCGGCGAATCCCCTGGCCGGCGAATCGTGCCTGCACCTGTTTCATCAGCCGCTGGCGGACGGCGCCGATGATCACCCGCTGGATCACCAGCAGGATGAGGACGCCCGCCAGCACGTAGAGGGCGATCTGCATGCGGATCCTGCCTCCTGAGAAGGATCCACCCATGAGCGACGCCATCGCTGTTCACTGGGTGGTGAACATTGCCGATTTGCTGCATCCAATAGGGGGATGGTACCATAAAAACCGGGCGAACTGTCCGAAATGCATATTTCGAGGAGGTAAAGATGAGCCTGAGGGTAACCTGGTACAGCCACGCCTGTCTGCTGATCGAAACCGGGGGAATACGTTTGCTGACGGATCCGTTTTTCAGCGACAATCCGCTGGCGCCGGTGACGGCCGGGGAGGTTGCGTGTGATTTTATTTTCGTCTCCCACGGGCATGGTGACCACGTGGGCGATACCGTGGCCATCGCCCAACGGACCGGCGCCACCGTCGTGTCGAATTTCGAAATTCACAACTGGCTCCAGAAACAGGGCGTGGGCAATACCCATCCGCTGCATATCGGCGGTGGATTTGATTTCCCGTGGGGGCGGGTCAAGCTGACCATTGCCCATCATGGTTCGGCCCTGCCCGACGGCAGCTACGGCGGGAATCCTGCCGGCCTGCTCTTCTATCTGCAAGGAAAGAAGATCTATCATGCCTGCGATACCGGGCTCTTCTACGACATGAAACTCATCGGCGAGGAAGGGATCGACCTGGCGGTGCTGCCCATCGGCGACAATTTCACCATGGGTCCGGCTGATGCCCTGCGGGCGGTCAGGTTGATTGAACCCCGGGAGGTGCTGCCCATCCATTACGACACCTTCGACATGATCCGGCAGGATCCCCGGGCCTGGGCGCGAGAGGTGGAAGCAGAGACCGGCGCCCGGGTGCGGGTGCTCCAGCCCGGCGAATCTCTGGAATTGTAATGTCAGGCGAGGGATACTTCATCCGAAGATGAGGGCCAACCCTTCCCCGTCCGTTGGCCATCGTCCGGGTGTGATGGCTCCGTGACCTGCCCACCGGGCGACTGTTATAGGTCAGCCGCCTGCCGAAACATACAGGATAACAGGATAGATGGCTACCGGAACAGGAGGCAATTTCCATGAATATTTCCTATGGACAACCCTTGGAACGAGCGTGGCAGCGGATGAAAACAGCCTTGTTCCAGCCGTTCAGACTGAGCAAATGGTTCGTGGTCGGATTCGCCGCCTGGCTGGCCCATCTGGCCGATGGTGGCGCCGGCGGCGGTCCGGGCAACATCCGGGGCTCCTGGGGGCGCAAGGATTTCGATGCGTCCGAATTGGGAGAACTGCCCGGCCGGATCTGGGAGTGGCTGATGGCCAATCCACTCTGGACGGCGCTGATTGTTACGGGCATTTTGGTGGTCATCGCCATCATCCTTTTTCTTTTATGGTTGAGTTCCCGCGGACGCTTCGTCTTTCTGGAGAACGTGGTGCGCGACGAGGCCCAGATCAGCGATCCATGGCGACGGCATCGCCGTATCGGCAACTCCCTGTTCGGCTGGCGGGCAGGGTTCGCCGTCATCAGCCTGTTCTTCGTTCTTATCCTGGCGGTGCTGATCTTCTCGACGGTCCTGAACATGCTGCAGGCCGATAACGACAAGGCGCAATATATCCTGTTTCTCATTCTCGAAGGGGCGATCTTCCTGCTCGTCGTCCTGGTCATCGCGTTCATTTCCTTCTACCTGAAAAATTTTGTGGTTCCCATCATGTACCGGTATGAATGCGGCGCCATGGAGGGCTGGCGTCGCTTTTTGCAGCACTTTCGGGCCCATTTCGGCCATTTTGTACTGTACGCGCTGTTTATTTTCGTGCTGGGCCTGGCCGTGGGATTGTGTGTGGTGCTGGCCGGTCTGCTGACCTGCTGCATCGGCCTGCTGCTGCTGGCCATCCCGTACATCGGTACGGTGATTCTTCTCCCCATCAGCTATACGTACCGCGCCTTCAGTGTCGAATTCCTGGCCCAGTTCGATGCCGACCTCGACCTTTTCGCCGGCGCAGAAACTGCTGTATAATATAGGAATCACACCCGCCGGGTGGTGCTTCTCACGGTGCCGCCCGGTGAAACCGGAGCATGACCCCATGGCCCGCATCCGCATTCATTTGCCCCCCGCACTCCCTTTCAAGACCGAGTTGGCGGTTCGCGTCAGCGACGTCAACTACGGCGGTCATCTGGGCAACGACGCCGTCCTGTCCCTGGTGCACGAAGCCCGGCTGCGTTTCTTTGCGACGCACGGCTTGTCGGAAATGGATGTCGGCGGCTGCGGCATCATCATGGTGGACGCCGCGGTGGAGTACAAGGGTGAAAGCTATTACGGCGACCGGCTGCGGGTGGACGTGGGCATCGGCGACATTTCGGCCAAGGGGTGTGACCTGCTGTATCGAATCATCCGGCCGGCCGATGGTCAGGAGATCGCCCGGGTCAAGACAGGGATTGTGTTCTACGATTATGAGCAGCGGAAGGTGGTACGGATGCCGCCGGCCTTTCGGGCGTTGTTGACGCAATGAGGAAGTTCAGGAGAAACGGGATGCGCTGTGCCGATTCCCCGCAGGATCACCACCGACGACCACCCGTCGCCATGACCATTCTGCTCATGGGCGGGATCGCCCTGATGGGGGCCTGCTCCGTCGGCAAGAGCGCCCTGGTGGAACAATACCGTGCCATGGCGCAGGACAGGCTTCGCGCCCTGGACCGGATCATGGCGGATGCGCGCACCCGCCCGCCCCTGCAGGCGGAGGACGTGGTGGCGCCGGATACGGAAGTGGTATTCCGGGATGTGCTCAACGAGGAGCCGACGGGCAATGCGGCCATGATTTTTCTCGACCGTTACACTGAGCGCCCGGCACATGTCCAAAGCTTCTATGATGACGTGGAGTTTGTGGACCGCTGGTGGTTATGGCCCCGCCTGGCACTGCGGGGTGAGCAGGAACCCTTGTCGACCCTCGGGGCCCGGACGTTGCGCCAGAGCTTCGAGGGCCTGGCGGATGTTCGGTTCGTGCTGGTTCTGCGGCGGCAGGAGTGGGAGCCGCCGGTACCCATCGAGGAAGAAGTCAGACAGGGGTATTTTCGATTTACCAGGGGAAGATTCGTCGGGGAAGCGTTGCTGTATGAACTGGTGACGGGCCGTTGCCTGGGCGGCGTTTTCGTCGCGGCCACCAGCCGGGATCAGGTGACCAATCTGTCCGGAGTTTCCCTGCGGGAGGCTTTGCAGCGCGACCTGCTGAACCAGGTGCAACAGGCCGCCCTGTTGAGCCTGGCCCGGCACCTGCCGGTGCTGCACATCCCCCGGCTGCACCGGTAATCGTGCCCGAATCTCCGGGGGGCGAGTGGGCCGCCGCACGATGGCGCCCATATCCATGTCCCGCCAACGGTCTCATTCCGGTGTCAGCCGAAAGAGCTGCCGGGCATTGGCGGCCATCACCTCCCGGGCCTGGTCGACGGGGACGTGCTTGAGTTCCGCCACCATCCGGACCACCAGGGAGATGTTGGCCGGCTCGTTGCGCTGTCCGGGTTCCTGACCCAGCACCGGGGAATCGGTCTCCGTGGTCAGGGCCCCCAGGGGGAGCCGGCTCACCAGTTTCTGTTTTTGACGCGAGCGGACGACGGAGGGAGGCACGGAGAAGATGTACCCGGCCTCAATGCCCCGTCGGGCGTGACTCACCCGGCCGTCAAAGGCGTGCATCAATACCCGCCGCGCGCCGGCCTCCAGCAGGAGATCCAGCGTGTAATGGCCCGCTGAGCGGGAATGGACGTTGAGCGGCAGATCGAGCTCCAGGGAGAGGCGGACAAAGCGCGACAGAACCTGCCGCTGGATCTCCCGCTCCGGCTCTTCCCGGGCGATCCAGAAATCGAGCCCGACTTCGCCGATTCCGGCCAGGCGATGGGCATTCCGGCGGATCAATTCCTCCACGGCGGCGGCTTCATCCAGAGAGGCGGCATCCGGATGCAGCCCCAGGCACGGGCGCACGACGGGATGCTCACCGGCCAGGGCCAGCACGCGCCGGCCGTCGGCCAGGTTCTCGGCGACGCAGACGATCTGCTTCACTCCGGCTGCCGCGGCCCGGCCCAATACCTTCGGCAGGTCTTCGGCGAATGAGGTGTCGGTCAGGTGGGCATGGCAATCGATCATGCAATCTTCTCCGGGCGTCGGCGGATGTGCCGCCCCGAAACAGACCTTGCCGGGCGAAGTCTGTGTCGGGCGGCTCAGGACAGGCCGGTCAAGACCCGCCCCGGGTCCGCGGACCCCGGACGCGCCAGTACCAGCTGCAGATTGTTGATGATGCGCTCGGCGAATCCGGCTTCACAATAACAGAGATAGTACCGCCACATACGGTGGAAACGGTCATCGTATCCCAACTCTTTCAGGTCGTCCCAGGCGGTCTCGAACCGGCGCCGCCACTCGGCCAGGGTGCGGGAGTAGTGAGGTCCGATATTTTCCAGATGCTCCACCACGAAGTGCGAATGGCGCGTCATGGCCTGGCACAATTCCGTCAGGGAAGGGAGCAGCCCGCCGGGAAAAATATACTTCTGAATCCAGTCGGGATTGCGGCGATAGTGCTCGTACCGCTGGTCCGGAATGGTGATGACCTGCAATGCCACCCTGCCCCCCGGACCGAGCAGTCGGTCGCAGGTGGCGAAAAAGGTGCCGTAGAAGGCATGCCCCACAGCCTCCAGCATTTCGATGCTGACGATCCGGTCGAATGTCCCGTTGAGCTCGCGATAGTCCATCAATTCAAAGGAGACCCGGTCCGCCAGGCCGGCCTGCTGGGCCTGCTCCCGGGCATGGGTGAGCTGCTCGCGCGACAGGGTGACGGAGGTCACGCGGCAGCCGGTTTCCCGGGCCGCCTGGATGGCAAAGCCGCCCCAGCCCGAGCCGATTTCCAGCACGTGGTCTCCAGCCGAGATGTCCGCTTTCTCGATGAGCTGTCGAATCTTGTAATGCTGGGCATCTTCCAGGGTTTCGGCGGGGTGGCGGAAAACGGCCGCGGAATACATCATCCTGTCGTCGAGAAAAGAACGGAAAAATGTGTTACTCAGATCATAATGGGCGGCAATGTTCCGGCGGCTGCCCGGGCGGGTGTTCCGCCGCAGGGCATGGCGCAGGCGATTGAGCGGGCGAACGGCCCAGCCCAGAACGTTTTTTGTCCGGTTGATCGGCCCGATGTTGCGGGCGAAGACCGCCAGAACGGTGGTCAGGTCGGCGCAATCCCAGTCCCCGTCCACGTATGCCTCGCCAAAGCCGATAGATCCGCCCCAGGCCATTTTGCGAAAGCAGCGGTGGCGTCTGACGGTGACGGCCGGGGCCGCCGGAGCATCGGAATCCCCCCAGCAAGCCGTTTCACCCCCCGGCAATTCGAGGGGAATGTGCGCGCCGGACAGGGGGCGCAGATAGCGGGCCACAATGGCAGCATAGAGGCGTTCCAGCCGTGACGGCGGCTTGACGGCGATGGTACCGGGACTGTCGGCAACGGGTTTGCTAAACAACGGCAACTTCCTCAGGAAAAATAGTTTGGCCGCCTGCCAGTGAATCCGGGTGACGGTCAGGGCCGCCGCCAACGGATACCGCAGCACGGTGCGGCGCAGCTGAGGGGATGTCAGCGGCCGGGCCTCACCCGTCACCTGGGTCAGCAGCTTGCGCCGGCCCTCCTGGAACAGATCGAGTTGGATGCGCAAGTGGTCGTCCGGTTCCCACAAACGAAATTCGTAATGGCCTTCCCGGCTCATGAAGGGGGAGACATGGAATTCCTTGTTGTGCCGGTAGCGGGTGACTTTTTCCGACCGTCCATCCAGCGGTTCGTCGAGGATATAGACATGTCGCTCGCCGAACGTATTGTTGACCTCGGCCACCACGCAGCGCAGCCGGCCGTCGGCGTGGTAGCAATAATAGACACTGACGGGATTGAATACATAATTGAAATAGCGGGCCGCCGTGAGCAGCTCGATGCGGCCGGTGCTGTTTTCAATGCCGTGGGTGTGCAGCAGCCGAAGCAGTTTCTCCCGGATGGAGCCTGGGCCGCGGAGGTAGTCCCGGTCCTGCAGGCTGACGACATTGAAACGATTGTAACCGAAGCCGCGAACCGTACGGTCGAGTTCAGGCAACTCGTCGAGATCGAAGAGATACAGATAAAGCGGATAGCGGAACCGATGGCGGACCGGGTGGACCCGGGCATGCATCACTTCACCGACGTATATCCGGGAGCTCATAAATCCAGCCCCATCTTTTGTGCCACCTGCACCGCCGAACGAACGGCGTCTTCATGAAAGCCATAACCGAAATAGCTGCCGCAGAAGTAGGTATGGCGCCGGCCGTTCAGTTCCGACAGGCGGGACTGCGTATCCATGGCCGCCTGGGTGTACATGGGGTGGGTGTAGGTCGTTTCCATCACCGCGGCGGAGGATTCCACGGGCCGGCGGCGATTCAGACTGACCAGGTACCGCCGGTGTGTATCCAGTCCCTGCAGGCGGTTCATGTCATAGGTCAGGGAAATGGGCTGGCCATCTCCTGCCGCCGCCTCCCGGGTGAAGTTCCAGGACGACCAGGCCCGATGGATGGGCGGCAGCACCGATGTATCCGAATGGAGCACCACCCGGTTCACGGCGTACTCCCACGGCTCAAGCAGCCGGGCTTCCTGCTCCGACGGATCGGCCAGCATCTGCCGGGCTTCGTCGGCATGGGCGGCAATGACCACCCGGTCGAAGGAGAGCGTTTCCCCATCGGTGGTCCGGACTTCCACTCCGTTCTCGCGACGGGTGACGGCCGCCACTGCCGTGTCCAGATGCACGGGTCCCGTGAAGGTTTGCCGCATCTGGCGTACGTAGGTCTGGCTGCCGCCGACGACCGTGCGCCATTGCGGCCGGTTGCGCAGGGCGAGCAGGCCGTGATTGCGGAGAAAATGCAAAAAAGAGGCGGCCGGAAATTCCAGCATCCGCTCGCAGGGAGTGGACCAGATTGCCGCGCCCATGGGGAGCAGGTGGTGATGAACGAACCAGGGGGCATAGCGGCCGCGGGCCAGGTATGCCCCCAAACTCACGTCGCCGAGGTGCGCGGCGGCCAGGTCGGCGTTGGCCTGACGGTAGAAGCGCATGATATTGCGCAGCAAGCCATGGAAGGCCGGTCGCAGCAGATTGCGACGCTGGGCGAACATGCCGCCCAGGCCGGAACCGGAATATTGCAGCCCCGTACGCTCGCACCAGTAGCCGAACGACATGTCGCTGTCCCGCAATTCCACCGCCAGTTGCTGAAAAAGACGCGTCAGCAAGGGATAATTGCGGTGGTTCATGACGATAAAACCGGTATCGACGAGCGTGCCGGCGTCGGGGCCGTCGGGGATTGGCACGGTGTTGGTGTGACCACCAAGATAGGCGTTTTTCTCGAAGAGGGTGACCCGATGCGCCCGCTGCAGGATGTAGGCGGCGGTCAGGCCGGCCACACCGGCCCCCACAACCGCGATTCGAAGATTGTCTTGTGACATATTCCCTTTCCTTTTCCGCCGGGAAACGGCGTGTCAAAACCCGTTCCAGCCGGGGCGGATTCTGCGGCGATGGCGTCGGCGAAAGATCGTTTGCCCACAGGAAAACGACCCGGGCGGGGTGTTTTCTGTTATCTGCAGGAACGGGGCTTTGGAAAATCGTCCATCTGGCCGGGACTCCGTCCGCGTGACTGGGATATATCCAATTATAATCAAAATATTACATAATTTCAGGAAAAAAAGGAATCAGTGGATCCCGGGCCCCCTTCCCTGCAACAGATAAATCGGAAAATGGTCCGGAGGCAATGGGATGAAAGTTGTGGCCGCAATCGCAATGGTTCTGTTTCTGGTGATGTCGTTCGCCATCGGGTATGCCCTTCTCCACGGAGATTTTCGAGCCGAGGGGAGTGTGCTGACCGGTTTGCCATGGGGTGTCGTTTCGCTGGTGGATCTGTACACCGGATTTACCCTCTTCGCCATGTGGATCATCTTCCGTGAGCGGGGCGTCCTGGCCCGGGTGCTCTGGGTGCTGGCCGTGATGCTCCTGGGGTTCGCCGCCGGCAGCCTGTACGTGCTGCTGGCCGCCTGGCGCAGCGACGGAAACTGGCGCACATTCTGGATGGGGGCGCGGGCGAATCATGGCTGAAATCCGTGGGCAATGGTGGGACACCCTCCTCGAAAAAACCGTTTTCCTGAGCTTCACCAATCTGGGCTACGGGTTGCGCCGTCCCCTGTGGAAGACCCGTCTGCGGGACCATTCCCTGCACGGGCGCGTCGCCCTGGTGACGGGGGCCAACTCGGGTGTCGGCCAGGGGGCCGCGGAAGGACTGGCCCGGCTGGGCGCCCGGGTTTATCTGCTGGTACGGAACCCGGACAAGGGCGAGGCGGCCCGGGCGGCGATTGAGGGAAGAACGGGCAACCGGGAGATCCACGCCCTGGTGTGCGACCTGAGCCGGCCGGGGGAGGTCCGCGAATTCGCGGCGCGGTTCCGCCGACAGGAGCCCCGGCTGGATATCCTGGTGAACAATGCCGGCATCCTGGTTCACGAGCGCCAGGAGACGCCGGAAGGGCTTGAGCTGACCTTCGCCACCAATGTTTTGGGCGGCTTTGTGCTGGCGGCGGAACTGCAGCCATCCCTGCGGGCCGCGGAGGATGCCCGGGTCATCGCCGTTTCCTCGGGGGGGATGTACACCGCCAGGGTGGAGGTGGACGACCTGCAGGCGGAGGCCGCTCCCTTCGACGGGGTGTCGGTCTACGCGCGCAGCAAGCGGGCGCAGGTCGTCCTGACGGAGCTGTGGGCGGAAAAGACGGCCGTGAGCGGCGTGGCTTACCAGGCCATGCATCCCGGATGGGTCTATACTCCGGGGGTGAAAAGATCGCTGCCCGGATTTACGAGAGTCATGCGTCCCTTTCTGCGGAACATTCATCAGGGCGCGGATACCATCGTCTGGCTCTCCGTCGCCGAAGCGGGAAGGCAGGACTCCGGAGCGTTCTGGTTCGACCGGCGACGCCGGCCGACCCATCGTCTGAAGAATACCCGTAACACGGCAGCGGAGAGAGAACGGTTGTGGAGTCATTGTCAGGAACTGGGTGGAGTGGAGGCAGGGTGATGTTGGTGAAACTCCTGAATTACGGCTTGCTGCAGGGCGGGTGGTTCATCTGTGTACTGGGCGTCGCCTGGGGCGATCCGTGGATCGGACCACTGGTCATCGGCATCATTCTGGGTATGCATTTCTGGCGCAGCCGGGATCGCCGCCGGGAGATCCTCTTTGTCGCCGTGGCCGGCGGGATGGGTCTGCTGGTGGACAGTCTCCAGAAGGTCGGCGGCCTGATCAGCTACCATCACGACAGTCTGGACATCGCCTGGCTGGCGCCGTTTTACATCGTTTCCCTGTGGATGCTGTATGCCAGTACGTTCACCTCTTCCATGGACTGGATGCGGCGCAATGTACTGCTGGCCCTGGTCGCCGGCGGGCTGTTCGGGCCGCTGAGCTATCTGGCCGGCCAGCGACTGGGTGCCATTTCCTTTGTTCATGGGCCGGAGATAACGCTGGGGATTCTGGCCATGATATGGGCGGTGGCCAATCCCTTGCTGGTGCTGGCCTCCAACCGGATTTTTGAACCGCCGGGCGTTACCCGTCGGCCGGCGATTCCGGCTAGCCCTGAAATAGCTGACTGACGTGGTGCGCTTCGCGAACCGTTGTCGTGACGTCACGGGACACGCCCTGGAGAAAACCACTTAGAGGAGAACATGATGAGTCATTGTGGTCGACGGATGATCCTGATGGCACTGGGTATCCTGCTGGGTACCGGCATGCTGCAGGCGGAAGTTAAATGGGAACTCGACCTGGAAGGCGGGGCGGCCTTTCTGGGATCGGCGGATGTGCAGAGCCCCAATACCGACACCGCCACCCGCTTTTCCCTGACCGACGATCTGGATCCCGAGATCCAGGCCTATTTTCGGGCCCGATTTGGTTTTACCGTGAACGAAAGGCACACCATCAGTTTCCTGTTCGCGCCACTGGCATTCAATTCCACCGGGACGCTGGATTTCCCGGTACACTTCGAAGAGACACTTTTTCCGCAAGGAACCCGGGTGGACGCCCTGTACCAGTTCAATTCGTATCGGGCCACGTACCGCTACAACTTCGTTCGGACGGACAAAACCGTGTTCGGGCTGGGCGGCACCGTCAAGGTTCGTGACGCCGTCATCCGTTTGCGCGGCGACGGAATGTCCGCCGCCAATACCGATGTAGGTGTCGTGCCCCTCATCAACGTCTATCTGAAGCGTCACTTCACGGAAAACACCGGTTTCACCATCGAGGCTGACGCCCTGGCGGCGCCCGCCGGCCGGGCGGAGGACGTCCTGATCGCCTTTTTCGCCCGGATTCATCCCCGGGTGACGCTGAAAGCCGGCTATCGCTTTCTGGAGGGCGGCGCCGATGTGGACGACGTCTATAATTTTTCTTGGATTCATTACGCCACAGCCGGCCTGATATTCACCTTCTGAAATAAGACCGGGATCGGGGTGGTGACGGTAGCTGCCACGTTCATATCCCCGATCGATCTATGGAAAATGAGACTCCGGCCGGCCGGGCAGGCATGAGATCGGTCTCCGGGACGATCAGACAAATCACGGTATTCTTCGTTGACACACAGCCGAAACAGAACGTAGACTATCTTCGCGCCAGTCAGGTGACTAGGGTTCCGCTGACGATGTCAGGTCTGGACCGAGCGTCACGCAAGCCGGAACATCCGGCGAGTACCTGAAGGGATAAAAGCCAGGAGGGATCAGGTTGGCGCCCACCGTAAGGTGTGCCTGAACATCCTTGAAAAGCCGGAGGTACTCCATGGCGCATGTCCCCTATTCTCCCACCTGTCTGCGTGTGTTTCTGCAAGCCCTATTGGTTACTTTTCTGTGGTCCACATCCTGGATTCTCATCAAGTTCGGGTTGCAGGATCTCCCGCCTCTGACGTTCGCAGGATTTCGTTATTTCGGTGCCTTTCTGTGCCTGTATGTCTGTCTGCTGCTCAGCGGGCGCCGCCTCTCCATTCGATCACTGTCCCCTGGCATGCGCTGGCGGCTAATGGCATTGGGAGTGGTTTTCTACGTGTTTACCCAGGGTGCCCAGTTTGTCGCGCTGGTCTATCTGCCGGCCATGACCACAAGCCTGGTGTTGAGTTTCACGCCTGTCGTCGTGGCGTTTTTGGGAATGATCTGGCTGGCAGAGAACCTCCAGTGGCGACAATGGATCGGCGTCGTGCTGTATCTGGGCGGGGCCGGCGTCTATCTGTATCCGGTGGCGTTGCCGGAACAGCAGTTCATGGGAATGGCCGTCGCCCTGGTTTGCCTGGCGGCCAACGCCCTGGCGGCCCTCCTGGGCCGTGACATCAACCGCCGAGGGGAACTGGACCCCCTAATCGTTACGTTCTGGAGCATGGGCATCGGGGCCGTGCTCCTGTTGCTGACCGGGTTGTGCAGTCAGGGCTGGCCGGCGACGACGGGCTGGCACTGGCTGATCATCGGCTGGCTGGCCGTAATCAACACGGCGTTCGCCTTCACTCTCTGGAATCACACCTTGCGGTACCTGACAGCGGTGGAATCCAGCATCATCAACAATACCATGCTCTTCCAGATCGCCGTGCTGGCCTGGCTGTTTCTGGGCGAATCCCTGGGGATCAAGACCCTGGCCGGAATCCTGGTGGCAGGCGCCGGCATCCTGCTGGTCCAGTTGAAGCCCCGTACCGGCACCCGGCCGGCGGTAACATGATCCCTGGCCTCCTGGGTCGAAGAACGATATTCCTCTTGCCTTTTTCAGGGAACCATCCCGAAGACGCTGTTACTTGATGGTGGAATATCCGCCGTCCACCGGCAACACCTGGCCGGTGATCCAGCCGCTGGCGTCCGACAGCAGAAAGGTGATGGCGGCGGCGATGTCCGCCGGCGCGCCGATGCGTCGCAGGGGATGGCGCTGGCCCAGTTCATTCTTTTTCTCGTCGGAGCGAAGAATGCCCGCCGCCAGGGGGGTGTCGGTGATGGACGGGGCCACCACGTTGACCCGGATGCGTCGCGGCGCCAGCTCGGCCGCCAGGGCGAGGGCCATCCCTTCCAGGGCGGCCTTGGCGGTACTCACCGACACGTGGAAGGCGAGACCGGTCCGGGCGGCCACGGTACTGAGGAGCACGACGCCGGCCCCTTCGGCTTTCTGAAGACGGGGCAGGCAGAGCCGGATCACCCGGAAGGCGCCGAGAACGTTCAGATTGAAATCCGTCTGGAGCTGCTCTTCGGTCAGTCGGCCGGCCGGGGTCAGGGTGATGGAGCCGGGACAGTAGACCAGACCATGCAGCGCATCCGGCAGGTCCAGGCCGTTTGCATCCAGTGGGGCCGTCACATCGGCCGCCTGCCATCGGACAGCCGTTTCGTCCAGGTCCGGGGCGGGCTGGCGGCTCCAGACCGTCACCCTGGCGTCGGCCGCCAGCAGATCGCCGACCACTGCCCGGCCGATCCCCGACGTGCCGCCGACCACCAGTATTTCCTTGTCTCGTAATGATTCCATTCTCCTGTCCTCCGCCTTCTTGGATGCGTCGTCCGCGATTTCAATTCAGAGAACCCGCCGGGCAGGGTCTGGCAGTACGCGGGCAAGCTTCTCTTTCCTCCAACCGAATTTTTCTATATGATGGTATCGGCAATTCACTCCATAATTTTCAGCCCCGGGAGAGCCCTATGTCGACCATGGACCGCTTTCAGCAACTATCCGAGGCGCCCACCAATCCGCCTGCCGAAACCGGGCGCCGGGAATTCGATGTGGCGGATCTGTATCAGGGACCGGCCTCGGCCGCCACCGAGGCGAAAGCGGCGGCCGGTGTCGCCCTGGACGAAAAACTCCGGCAGGCGTACTTCTGGATCACCAATCACGGCATTATCAGCCCCTACTATGATATCGAATACAACGACACGCCGCCGCCGGTCTATCGATTCGGTGACCGGAAGGTGGAAGTCACTCTGCCGTCCGCCCAGAGTTACTCCAGTTATGTGTTGCTGCCGCTGCTGAATCTGGTGACCCGCCGCCGCTGTCTGCTGGTGGGAGGACCCGGCCGCGGCAAGACGGCCATCGCCATCATCATGGGCGTGCTGTCCGGGTACAGTCTGCGGGAGATCAAGCGCTCCATCCAGCACGGTCAGCCGCAAATGACCATCGCCGACCTGCTGGGCAATCCGCTGCCCGCCACCCTGGTTTCGGCCCAAAGCATGGACGAGGTCAAGATCGCCTGGCGCAAGTGGCTCGGCATGCGCATCAAGATCATCGACGAATACAACCGCATCCCCACCCGGACCCAGTCGGCGCTGCTTACGGTCATGGCCGACAACTACGCCGAAATGTACGACCAGATTTATGAATGCCCGGCAGCGGCCTGGTATCTGACGGCCAACGACGAGGCCGGCGGCGGCACATACCAGGTCATCGAGGCGCTGCGGGATCGCATCGACGTGGTGGTTCAGGCCCTGCATTTCAACACGCGGTTTCTCCATGAATTGCTGTTGCGTGTCGAGGAAGGTTTCCGTCCCGAGGAGATTGTTCCGGAGCAGATCGTCTTCACGGGAGAGGAATTGAGCCGGATGGAGGCCGCGGCCCGCCGCGTCCGCCTGCCCCAAGACCTGCGCCGCCGGCTGGAGTTCTTCGCCAGCAATTTCGAATTTTTCGAACCGGCCGCCCGACAGATGGAGTACATGACCAAGGACACGGTCAAGCTGGCCGGCGTGGAATTCGGCACCCTGGCCCAAACGGAGACGGGCAAGGACGCCGGCATCGACCTAGGACGGCAGACCCTCAACGGATTGTCGGTGCGGGCCCTGATGACGAGCCTGGTTTTCGTCAAGGCCATGGCCTGGTTTCGGGGCGCCACGGAAGTCAGCTTCGAGGATCTGCGCCAGATTCTGCCTTTCGTGCTGTACGACAAACTGGTCCAGTATGCCGATGCGCCGTTTTTCGAACAGGAGGGGCATGCCGCCTATCGCAGTGATCGGGTGAGCTGGTTGCGCATGCTCTTCGACCGGTCCTGCCAGGAATTTGAGCGGCTTAACCTGGACAGGGAAGACGCCCTGGATCCGCTGGATGCCCAGTTCGAGGCCGGTCTCGACGGAGTGAACGAAAAGGAGGTCCGGCGCCGGCTGACCCGCATCGAGCGGACCCTGAACGAGTGGAGCCAGGGCCGCAAGCTCTACGGGCACATGTTCGACGATATTCTCAAGCTGAAGTACTACCATCAACGCTACACCAATTACCTGCGATGGCTGCTATGGAAAAAATGATCAGCCCGGTACTGGCGGACGCCCTGGCCCGCCACCGGGAACGATACAACGCCCGTTTCGCCTTTGCGCGCCGCCTGAATCGGCGGCTGGATCCCGAGGTGTTCAGCCGGATTTTGCGGGAGAGGGTGGATCCGGTGATCCGGGCCATTCATGAGACCGAGCCGGCGGCCGTGGAGCCGGCCACAGCGGCGTTGTATGACCTATCCCTCGAGCTGCTCTCCGCCGACTGCTTGGGGCCGTCCAGCCGCTATCCCCTGGTGGACGAGGTCTGGCGGCGGGCTCTGCCGGCGCTGGCCGATCGGCTGGCCGTCGCACCGCGCCGTCTGGCGGCAGCCCTGTCCAACGCCGCCTATCACCTGTCGCTGGAACCCCGGGTCAGGGGGACGTTGTGGCTCGACAGCCTGCTGGCGTTGGCCGCTCAGTGTCCCGGGGTGGATTCCCTGCTGGAGCTGGGCCAGGTGCTGGCCTGGCGCTGTGGACTGGCCCACCTTCGGACGTCGGCCCTGGGGGTCTGGCAGTCCCTGCCGGCGGAACTGCAGTTCGCGGCGGTGGGTGTGCCCCGTTGGCAGGGGCGGATGACGCCGGAGGAACTGGCGGACCGACTGCGGTATCCCTGGCCCAACCTGGAAAATCCGGCCGCCGAGCCCCACCTGGCGATCATGGCCCGGGTGGGCGGTTTTCGGGGCTTCGGCGGCAAGTTTGTCACCCGCCCGGCTGTGCGGACGGCGGACGGATGCCTGTACGCCCATGATGGGGAGTGCTGCTGGACGATCCATGCCGACTGCTTTGGCGCCACCCTGCAACGATTCGGTCCGGACCCCCCGCCGGAACGCAGCGCCCCAACGGACGCGGCGACCTTGTCCCGCCGGGGGGAGATGGTTTGGAACGGCCGCCGGGGGAACTTCCCCCTGCTTCGGGAATGGACATCCCGGGCGGTCGCCGGCCCGACGCTGGCGGTGGCCGTCGCCCGCAGTTACTGGATCCATATCGTGGCGGTGGTGGGAGGTGATGGTGCCTGAGAGCGGCCCGGTTCCGTCCGCCTATCGGGCGGTACATGAAGAGTGGCACTCCCGCTGGCCGGCCGCCCTGGCGGTCTGGAGCCGTTTTACGAAACTGTCCGAGCCGCGCTGGTGCTTTTCCGCCACCGCCGAGAAGCAGGAAAAGCTGGAGCAGTCTTTCGCCATGATCCGGCTGGTGGACCACGCCGTGGTCATCAGTCTGCGACAGGTGGTGGAAGAGGGTCTGCAGGACTTTGCGGTGGAGATCCTGGCCCATGAAATCGGCCACCATGTGTATGCCCCGGCCGACCTGGTGGACAATGCCCGGCTGATGACCTATGTCCGCGCCGGACTGCCTACCGTCGAGGCCCTGGCCCCGTTTATCGCCAATCTGTACACCGATCTGCTTATCAATGATCGCCTGCAGCGGCAGGCGGGGCTGGACATGGCCGGTGTCTACCGTTGTCTCGTCAAGGCGAGCCTGGCCGACCGGCTCTGGACCATGTATATGCATATCTGCGAAGTCTTGTGGTCACTCCCCTCCAACACGCTGGCTGCCGGCGAGATGGATGAGAAGATCCGCTGCGATGCCCAGCTGGGGGCCCGCCTGGTTCGGGCGTACGCCCGGGACTGGCTGGGCGGAGCCGGCCGTTTCGCCTGTCTGTGCCTGCCGTATCTGCTGGCGGATGGCCTGCACAGCTGGCAATCCCGCCTGGTGTACATGCCGTGGCTGGACGCCCAGCGCGCTGGCGCCGGCGACCGGATTCCCGATGGTTTGACGGCCATCGATGAGCTGGAAGAGAGCGGGGCCATCCATCCCGGCGATGATCCGGACCTGTCCGGCTTCGGTGATCTCGACAGCGAAGGCGGCCCGGACGAGACTCCGGCCCAGGGGGGCGCAACCCGGGTGGGGGGACACAAGAACACGTACCGGGATCCCGCCGGTTTTGTGGAACTGATGAAAAGCCTGGGCGTGGACGTGGCGGCCGAGGATCTGGTCATCCGCTACTACCGTGAACGGGCTTTGCCGCATCTCATCCGTTTTCCGGAGCGGATTGTCCGTGAATCCGCCGATCCGCTGCCGGAGGGGCTGGATCCGTGGGATCCGTCTTCCCCCCTGGCAGAACTCGACTGGGTGGAATCAGTGATCCGCAGTCCACATGTCATTCCCGGGGTAACGACGGTACAGCGGGTATACGGCACGACTGCCGGCGACAGCCCGGAACGGGAACCGGTGGATCTCTACCTCGGGGTGGATTGCTCCGGCTCCATGCGCAACCCGCAGGTGCAGCTCTCCTACCCGGTTCTGGCCGGGGCGGTGATGGTGCTGTCGGCCCTGCGGGCGGGTGCCCGGGTGAAGGCCACCCTGTCCGGCGAACCGGGACGCTATAGTGAAACCCCGGATTTCTTGCGTGATGAACGAGCCATCCTGCGCATTCTGACCGGGTATCTGGGTACGGGATATGCCTTCGGCATTCTCCGGCTGCGGGACACGTTCCTGCAGGGCATCCGGTTGACCCGGCCGGTGCATATCCTGATCATTACCGACAATGACATCTTTTACATGCTCAAGGAAGTCAGGGATGGCTGGGAGATGGCGCGGCAGGCGCTGGCCGTGGCCGGCGGCGGCGGCAGCATGGTGCTTAATGTCCCCGGCACCGGGCGGATGAATACGGAGATGGAGCGCTTGCGCGATATGGGCTGGGAGGTGCACCGGGTAACGACGCAAGAGGACCTGGTGAGATTCGCCCGTGAATTCAGCCGCCGGACCTATGAACAGCCGCGGGGAGGGTAGGATGTCAGGCGAGGGCCCCTGTTTGGAGACGTTGACCCGTCATCTGGCCGAATGCCCGGCCGATTTCCTGACGGAACCGGCTGTCGGGCGGATCGAGGTGGACGCCGTGATATCGGATCTGTTGGTGGAGCTGGGCGGAAAGGCGCTCCCGGCACCGGAAGCGGCCGGGTTCAGTGATGCCAGCCGCCAGAGGCGAAACTCTCTACGGGTGGTGCTGGTCTGTGCCTGGCTGCTTTATCATGAGTGGTTCCGCACGGCGGGCTGTTTCGCCCCGGCGGCCCGGCTCTGGCTGGCCGGGGAGGCGGCGGAATTGGGCCGGCTGATCGCCGCCGAAAAATTCGTGACGGATCCGGACCGGCGGGAGGAGCTGGTTCGCCTGTGTCTGCGGGCGCTGTCGCTGCATCCGGCGGGGGAAACAGAGGCCCAGGCGGTGGATCGCCTGCAATCCATCAGTTCCGTGGAGCGGGACCGAGTCATCCGCGAGACGAGGGCCAGCGAGGAGGCGGCCCGCAAGCTGCGGGAGGCCATGGAGCGGAAACAGGCCCGGGAAGCGGCGGCCAAAGCCTCGCGCGAATGGTGACGACGGCCGCGGGCCCACTCTGCAAGCCCATCCGGCAGAGGGTCAACGCAAGTGGGGAGATTCGCCAAGTAAACTCTCCAGGAAATGTACAGGCCGGGTTGGTTCCCGCACCTCAGCGACTGGTATTTCCTTGAGGTCCAATACCAGCAACCGGCCGTCGGTGAATATCCGGTCACCCGTGGCGTTGAAATCCTCCCGGGGCGCGTCCGGCCGATCCAGCAGCGCCATACCCTGAACCTGTCCACTGAAGCACAGATCCGCGGCCACCTTTTCCCGTTCGAGGTCCAGATGGGGATCGATGCGGTGGATCCAGTGGGTGCCTTTTTTCAGGACGGCAATGCCGATATCGTGGGTCGCGGCGGCCAGCCAGACCGGCTGATCGTCAAGGGTCTGGTCCGTGCGCCAGATACGCAGGTGATGCCGCTTGGCGAAAGTGTTGTTCTGTTTCTGAAAGACGAGGTCGGGTTCCCGGCCGTCGAGGAACAGTTTGGACATGGGGGCTTCGTGGTATCCCCTGTGACGAATCGTGGCCAGGAATGTTTTCAGGCCGGAACGGATCCCCAGACTGGCCGCCGTGCTCCAGCCGGCTGAATGGAAAGCTCTCTGGATCTGGTCTTTTTTGCCGATGAACGCGACGTTGACGAGATCCGCCGGCTGTCCGCCGGAGGTGGTGGTGCGGACAGGAGCCGACTGCACGACGTGGTTGAGGGATTCGCTGCTCGGCATCTCCGGCCAGGCTGGACCGCCCTCCACCCAGGGTAAGCGTTCGGGGAGCAGAATCTCCACCAGCAGGTCCGTGCCGGAAAGATACTCGATCTCCCGATGATAGGTTTTTTGAAAACCATAGAGACCGGCGGTGAGGATATAACCGAATACCGGGAATGCCCGGCCCACCATCCTGGCGCCCCAGCTGATCCGGTCAAAGCCGTCATGGGGGTAGGGGATGCCGATGATTCGGCCGGCCCGGACCGTTTCCCGGGCGTTGTCCACGTCGATGACCCGGGAAAACAGGCTGGTGATCCTCCCCTCGCCCTGGTCGATGTTGGCCATATCGATGACCAGCTCGGCCCGGCGATCGGTGCCGTGCGACCGGGCGGCGGCCATCACGGTGCCCAGAATCCTGGTTCCGGACCGCACTTTCAGGTCACCGTTCACGACCAGGGGGGCGATCAGCACCCCTTCGACGATATCCCCGGGCAGGGAATGCCGGCTGCTCACCTCACTCCGCAGCCGGACCCGCATGACCAGCCCGGCGGGCAGGTCCATGTCCACCTGCCGGCGAACCGCCGCCCAGTCCTGCCGGTGAACGTCGTCGGTCAGCTGGTTCCAGAGTCGCTGGAAGCGGGCGCCGACATCGTAGTCGTCCTCCCCTTCCGCCCCGCCGTCGATGAGAGCCTGGGCCAGCAGCTCATGGGGGGAAAACTCCTGGTACATCATGGGCGTATTGCCGAAAACATCGCGGGCGGTGATATCCGCGCCGCTCATGATGAGGTATTCGGTGAGGGCCAGGTAGGCCTCCATCAGCGGGTCCTTGTCCACCCGGCTGCAGCCCAGGACGGTCCAGTGCAGGGCCGTGCGCCCGTACCCGTCCCGCAGGTTGACATCGACCCCCTGATCCAGGAGGACATCGGCTTCATCAAGAAACCGCAGCTCGTCCACGTGTTTCTTTTGCCGTGTGGCGGCAAAGATTTTGCGAACCAGAGGCGGATCGGCCTCCGTCACCACCGCAGAATGCTCCGGTGCCGGGTCTGACGCCGGCGGGGTGGCCGGGAAAAGGGCGCCCATCATCCCGAAGAGCCACCAGAAACAAATAATAGACCATTTGCTCATCGTCATCTTGTCGCATCACCTCCACCCCGGTTTTCGCCATATGCGTCGGTGGGCCCATGCTCCGGCGGTGCCCGGCGGCAGGGCAAGGGGATCGTCGTCGAGGGGGCACCGCGGGGAATGAAAACCCCTCAGATGCCGTATTCCCAAAACCATAAAATGATGATCAGAACAGCCAGCACCACCGACCACAGGCCCAGGGCCCGCCGGGTCGCCTTGCGGGCCCGTTCCGCCTCCCACCAGAAGCGGGGGCTGATGCCCTGAAACAGAAAGGTGATGATTCCGGCCAGGTTGATGCAAATGATGTTGGTCAGAAACAGCAGAAAGGCCGCGCCGGCCTGGGGCCAGAGGCCGGCACCGGTCAGCAGTCCGGCCACGGCCAGTGGCGGCAACAGGGCCACCGCCACCATGACGCCGATCACCGCTGCCGGCGCGCCGGTGGTAAACGCCAGGACTCCGGCGCAACCGGCCGCCAGGGCCAGGGCCACATCGGACAGGCTGGCCTGGGTGCGGGCGGCGATCTCGGGAGTCGTCGGATCGACGTTCAGCAGGAATCCCATCGCTCCGGTCATGAGCAAGGCGGCCAGGATGCCACTGGCCATGGTTTTAAGGGCATTCAGGCCGAGCTTGTAATCTGCCAGGTTGATGGACAGGGCCAGGGCCACGTTGGGGCCCAGAAACGGGGCGATGACCATGGCACCGATGATGACGGCCACATTGTCGCGCAGCAGCCCTACCGAAGCGACCACCGTGGACAAGGCAGCCATAATGAGATAAATGCGTGTCAAACGGGTGCTGTCGACGATGTCGGCGTACAATTCCTCCCGACTGATGCGCAGCGGTGTCTGGGTCTCCTCGGTCGGCGGGGCGGCGGTGTCGGCCGTCTTCTCGTCTTCTTCGACCGGGCGGGGAACGATGGCCTCCACGGGCAACAACACCATATGGAAGTCTTTGGCCCCGGCGAAGGACGTTTCGAACCGATCCATGACCGCTTCACTGTCACCCGAATCCAGCAGCACACTGTACACGAGGCGGTCGTCACCAGCGCTTTCCCGCCAGCAGGGCTGATGACCGTTTTCATCCAGCAGGCGGAGCGCCTTTTCCGCTCCGGCCTGCGGAAGCACGATTTTGAGGAGTCGGTGTGCCATTCACCACCATTATAGGCTCTTCCGGCGGCAGCGTACAGCATTACCTGCGGCAAAGGCGCAGATCAACCGGGCGGAGATTCCCGGTCCGGCGATGCCTTGCCTCCGCGGGGTGCCCGCATTGATCATCGACAAGGCCGGACCAATAGCGTACAATAGATTTTCGCACTTTTTCACACAGGAGGCGCTATGCGACGCAGTTGGCTCCTTTTGATCTTGTTCTGCACCACATGGCTGCTGGCCGGGCCCGATCTGGTGGAATTGTCCCGTAAGGCCGACGCCTATCGGGGCAAGTTCGATCACGTGATCCTCCTGGACGACGCCGATGTGCGCGTTCACGACAGCGGACTGGGACACCGTCATGAGACCATGGCCGTCAAGGTGCTCTCGGAGAGAGGCTGTCGTGAATTCCAGACGGTCAGCCTTTTCTATGACCCCCTGACCCAGGTGGTGAACGTCGTCGCCGCGGAGGTCTTGCAGGCCGATGGCAGCCGGCGGCAGATCTCCCTGGAAGGCGTGAAGACGTACCCCCAGCCGGCCCGGGCCATTTACTGGCCCAATATCCGCATTTCCATCCCGTTCGGTCTGCTGGCGGAAGGGGACATCGTCCGTTATGAGCTTGAGAAAAAAGGGTTTTCCTATGCTTTGCTGGCCGATGACACCGGCGACTCCCGTTTCGTGCCGCCCATGGCAGGGCATTTTTACGATATCGTTCATTTTCAGGACTTCATCCCCATTCTCTACAAACGCTATGCCGTGGAATTGCCCAAGGGCAAACCCATGCAATACCGGTTTTATCACGGTGAGGTGGCGCCCTTTTCGGAGTTCACCGATTTCGGCATGCGCTACGTGTTCCAAAAGAGCGACATCGCGCCGGTAACCCGCGAACCGCACATGGTGGACATCTCCGATGTTTGCCAGAAGCTGCTCCTGTCCACCACCGCCCGCTGGGAGGACAAGTCGGAGTGGTTCTACGGAGTGAACGAGAACTTCAGTTTCGAAGTGATTCCGGCTGTTCAGGAAAAGGTGGACGAGCTCGTCCGTGATTGCCGCACCGACGAAGAGAAGATCGATGTCCTCAATCACTGGGTGGCCCACTATATCCGCTATTCCGGACTCAGCATGGGCCAGGGCGAAGGCTACACCCTTCATCCGTCGGACATGATCTTTCGCGATCGCAGCGGCGTCTGCAAGGACAAGGCCAGCCTGCTGGTCACGTTTCTGCGGGCGGCCGGGTTCGAGGCCTATCCGGCCATGACCATGGCCGGCGCGCGCATCGAGGACTTTCCGGCCGACCATTTCAATCACAGCGTGGTGGCCCTGCGCCAGACAGACGGCACCTTCCGCCTGCTTGATCCCACCTGGGTGCCCTGGGTGCGGGAGCAATGGTCCTCCGCCGAGCAGGAGCAGCAGTATCTCATCGGCTACAAGGAAGGGCAACCGCTCATGACGACGCCCTATTCGCCGCCGGAAAAACACTACTATGACCTGCAGACCCGCTGCGCCATCGACGCCGACGGCACCCTGACCGGCCGGATCACCATGGAATGCGAGGGCCAGACGGATTCCCGCCTGCGGCGCTATCTCCGCCGCGATCACCCCCGGCAGACGGAAGCGTATTTCATCCGCACCGTCACCCAAGACTTCCCGGCCGCCGAGATCACCAACCTCCAATACCAGGACCCCGGCGATATCTCCCGGCCTATGACGGTGAGTTTCCATGTCCGCATTCCCGGTTTCGCCATGAAGACCGGCGCGGGCCTGGTGTTCCGCTCGCCGGCGCTTATGTACGCCGGCAACGACGCCATCAACCAGGAACTGGAATGGACCTTCGCCGACGACGAAACCGAACGGCGTCATGGCGTCCGCACCCGGTGCACCAAGCTGTACCGGATCACCGAGGAGATCACTCTCCCGGACGGCGTCCAGCCCGTCACCCTGATGAATGGCCGGGATTATCAGGGTGAATTTGCCACTGTGGAATGCGCGTCTGCCCTGGAAAACCAGGTCATCCGCAACAGCCTGACGCTCGCCCTCAACAAGCGGGTGTATCCTCCCGCGGCCTGGCCGGATCTGCGGGAAGTGATCCGCATTTTCCAGCGAGCGGCCGACGACTTCATCAAGGTCACTTTCTAAGGAGGCACCATGAGAAAGCTGTTTATACTCAGTCTGCTGCTGATCGGGAGTGCCCTGGCGCTGGGCCAGAGTTCCGCCGAGATCCTGAACGAAACCGTGACCTACACCATCGCCGAGGATGGTGCCGTGCAGAAACAGGTGGTCCAGCGGGTCAAGGTGAATGACTTCACCGCCTTTGGTCATTTCGGAGAGTGGTTTTATGCCTTCAATCCTGAGCTGGAAGAGGTGCGGATCATCCGCTCGGTGACCATTCAGCCGGACGGCACGGAGGTGCCGACGCCGGAAAACGGTATCCTCGACCAGAGCCCGTACGCCACCGCCGACGCGCCCGACTTCAGTTACATGCGCGAGAAGATGGTGTCCCATACCGGGCTGGAACCCGGCTGTGTCATCGAATTCGAGTACGTCATCGCCGATCTCCGCCCGTTCCGGACGGTCATCTTTGAACCCCTGGGCGATTATTTCCCCGTTGTGGAAAAGACGGTTGTCTTCCAGGGGAAGGTGCCGGCCCGGGTGACGAGTCATGGCCCCCTGGAGAAGACTGGGAAAAACAGCTGGGGGGTGAAGAACCTGCCGGCCGTCATCCTGGATGAGGAGTTCGCGACGGTGACGGATATGCCGTTTGTATATGCCGAACTCCGCAGTCCCCTGAAAGTGGTGAGCGATCTGTTGGCCGATGAGGCCTACCGGACGGGTTTGCCGGACATGGCCCAACGACTGAGGCTGGACGGCTTTCATACCCCGGCCGAGGCCGTGGCGGCGGTGAGCGAGATGGTCAACCATCGCCTGGTGACCGTAAATCTGCCGGCGGAGAAGACCGGATACACCATTCGCAAAATGGATGAAATATATGGCTCCGGATATGCTACCCCGCTGGAGAAAGCGTTCCTGGCGAGCACGGTGCTGACGCATTTCGGCGTCGACCACCAAACACTGGCGCTGGCCGCCGGTATGGGCCAGAACGTGCTGCTGCACGAGCCGCACTGGGCGGTGGTGACCGATTACCCGGTCTATCCGGAGGGGCTGACCGTCACCGGCAAACGGGTGGTCACCCTGGCCGGCAACGCCTTCCCGACACCGGCGGAGACGCAATGCCATCTGTCGGTCCACCTGCGGGAGACGACGGAGAACACATTCGCCGGGACCACCGTATTGAGCCTGCAGTATCCTCTCGACGACACGGAACCGCAACGGTTACTGCCGCTGGACGGAGCCAAGTTGGAAAAACCGCAGATCCGGATGCACACCCTGGAGCAGCGGACCGTTAGCGGCAAGGTCACGTATATCCTCCAGGAGGGCCGACTGAAACTTTCATCGCGGATGCTGGAATATCTCCGGCTGCCGCAGCTGCTGGCCGCCCTGCCGGGGCATACCCGGATCAGTCTGCCGTGTCAGATGAAAATGAACGTTCACATCACCATGGATTTCGCTGGTGAGCGGACTATCACCTGTGCCGCCGACAGCACGGTGGAAAATGCGGCGGGCCGGAGTGTGTGGACGGTGCGCCGGGGAGAACGGAGTCTGGATTTCGCCGGCTCCCTGGACATTCTGAAAACCGGTTTCGCCGCGGCGGATACCGCCGAACTGCAGGCGCTGCTGGTGCCATTCCTGTCGGCCAACGGGCAGGTGATTCTGGTGGAATAGCCGCCGGCCGGTTGTGGGCCCGGCACCCGGCGACAAGAAACGGGTATGGATTGAATCAGAATGACGGGTCCGGCCTGGTGCGGACAGCGGCCGCCGGAGAGACCGGATGGAGAGAGAATCATCGGCTCCGTTCTGAAATCACTGCGCAGGAAAGGATCCTGGCCGCAACGGTTGTCCCTGGCCGCCGCCAGTGCCCTGGGCGCCACCTTTGTCCGGCTGCTGGGCGTCACCTTGCGGGTCTCCTGGGTCGACCGGCCGGAGATCGAACGGCTTCGGCAGGAGCATGGCGGCGTTATCTTTGCCTTCTGGCACAACCAGATCCTTATTCCGGCCTATACCCACCGCCGGCAGGGCATCCGCATCATGATCAGCCAGAGTCGCGACGGAGAGTACATTGCCCGCACCGTGGCCCGCCTCGGTTTCGTGCCGGTGCGGGGCTCCTCCCGCCGTTTCGCCGTCCGGGCGCTGAAGGAGATCGTCAAGGAAGGGCGGGCGGCCCATGACTTGTCCATCACCCCCGACGGACCGCGGGGACCCCGTTACCGGGTCCAGCCGGGGGCGGCGGCCATGGGCAAGTTCAGCGGCCTGCCGGTGATCCCCTGCGGCATCTGCGCCACCCCCCACTGGGAACTGAACACCTGGGACCGCTTCAATATCCCCCGGCCTTTCGCGCGGGCGGTCATCATCTACGGTGAGCCGGTCCGGGTGCCCCCCGAGGCGGACGCCGCCGCCCTGGAAGAATTCCGCCGGATCATCGAGGCGCGCATGCAGGCGGCCCAGCAGCGGGCGGAAAATTTTTTCTACCCCGCCTGATACCCGGCTGTCGTCGGGACATCCAACCATTTCGACTGACGGACCGCCGGAGGCCAAATGCTTCGGCTGACGGGTGATGGCAGTGCGTAAATTGGCCGGATCGTGTTCTTTATTTACTGGAAATGGGCCTGGGCAAAGAGCGCAAGGCGATCGCTTGCCGCCGGGCCGGGTTCCGGATTGCGGCAATGGCGCGGAGCAGTTGCTGGCAACGATGGGCATATCGCTGCGCCGTTTCCGGCGAAATGCAGCCCCAATGACCGGATCGCTCGATATGGGCCTGAAGTTCCCGACAGGCGCCCCCCACGAAATAAAGGAACTGGGTGCTATCAAAGGATCGGGCCGCCTGGAATCCCCTTTTCAGCGTAATCAGGGTGATGATGGAAGAGCATAATTCATCGGCCGGGTTCTGCAGCTCGAACTCTGACAGGGCGAAAATCAGTTCATCCACCACCTCCTGAAGCAAGGCGTTGAGATGAGTGGATATTGTTTCACAGACGGTTGACAGCATCCTGTGCTCCGTGTCGCTGGAGACGAACCCCGGGTGAAAAACCGGGTGGAGAATAAGGTGGCCGACCGTCACCCGACGGCCGGCCACGCACCGGCCAGTGGCGAAAGCCCATCCGGGACCGCCGTCCGGCCGCTTCCCCCTCCTGAAATCAGGCGATTTGCTTGGCCGGGGCCTCTTTCTTCGCCAGCTCCACGGAGACCGGAACCTTGTTGGTGAAAATGTCATACACCGGGCTGAAGGTGGGGCCCAGGGCGCAGATTTCTTCCAGTTCCGCATCCGATGCGTCGGCCTCGATGGTGAACGTCATGCGAACGCCTTCATACCCGTTGCGCACATTGGGATCGATCCCCAGGAACCCCCGCATATCGATGTACCCTTCCAGCTGCGACTCCACCCGTTTGAGCCGGATGCCCCGGGCGGCGGCGTGAAAGACGATGCCGGTGGTGACGCAGGCCGCCAGGGCGGTCAAGGCATATTCCACCGGATTGGCACCCCGGTCCTCCCCCAGCAGAATGGGGGGCTCATCGGCGTCCAGGACAAACGGACGGCTGCGGGCGTGGCGCTGGCACGCGCCCTCGAATTCATTGATGGAAGTCCGGTTGTGGCCGCCTTCCAGCCAGCGGTTACTGGCGCGGAAGGTGAACTTGGCCAGTTCGGGTTTTCCCTTGACGTGCTCGATGGTTTCGAACAGTTCACTGACGTTGACACCATTGATTATTTTCTGCTCGTTCATGTTGCCTCCTGCAAAAAGTTCTGTCAGTGTCTGTAATCGCAAAGGGGATGCCAAACAGAAAACAAAAGAACTAATCCCATTTTAATCAACACATTAGTGGCGAACGGCCATGTTCGGCGGTGGTCCCGAGATCTCGGCAGTGACGACATCTCGCCAGGGATATTCACGAGATCTCGGTAACAGGCCGGTGGCGAGGGGAGGATGGGTCAATCGGCCCGCGGTCGTCGGATCCCCAGGGCTTTCAGGCGGGACTGGAGAGTGGTGGGTTTCAGTCCCAGCCGCCGGGCGGCGCCCTCCTTGCCCGAGATCTGCCAGCCGGTCGATTCCAGGGCCCGCAGGATGTTCTGCCGCTCCAGGTTTTTCATCTCCTGCTCGGTGCGGATGGCCGTGTCTGCGGAAACATCCGGTGGCTGGGCCGGGCGTGATGGCGCTGTGCCATTGCCGGGCAAGGCGCGGTCGAGGGTAAGATGAGGACCGGGGGAGGTGATGACGGCGCGCTCGATGACGTTTTGCAATTCGCGGACGTTGCCGGGCCAGGTGTAGGCCAGCAACCGCTGGCGGCATGTGTCGGAGAGAGGCGTGAACGTGCGGCCCATCTCCCGGGCGTATTTCTGGCAGAAGGCATCGGCCAGCAAAATCACATCCTCACCCCGGTCACGCAATGGCGGGATCTCGATGGGGAAGACGTTCAGGCGATAATACAGGTCCTTGCGGAATTCACCCATTTCGATCATCTGAACGAGGTTGCGGTTGGTGGCGGCGATGAAGCGGACGTTTACCCGCCGTGTGCGGGAGCTGCCGACGGGCTCGAACTCCCCTTCCTGCAGAACACGGAGCAGCTTGGCCTGCAGGTCCAGGGGCAGCTCGCCGATCTCGTCGAGGAAGATGGAGCCCCCGTCAGCCAGGCTGAAGCGGCCTTCCCGTTTGCGCGTCGCCCCGGTAAAGGCGCCGGTTTCGTGACCGAACAACTCGCTTTCCACCAGGTTCTCCGGCAGGGCGGCGCAGTTTACCTTGACCAGAGGTTTGTGCTTGCGGTGACTGGCGGCGTGGATGGCCCGGGCGAACAGCTCCTTTCCGGTGCCGGTTTCGCCGTGCAGCATGACAGTGGTATCGGTGCCCGCCACCTGCTCCACGTCTTTCATGGCGCCCAGCAACGCGGGGCTGTGGCCGATAATTTCATCGAAATTGCGCAGTTCACGCAATTCCTGGCGCAGATATTCGGCCTCCGATGTGAGCGACTGGATACGTTTTTCCGCCGCCAGCCGTTCATTCATGTTGCGAAGCACCAGCATGAAATGGGCATCATCCTGCCCGGGCAAACGGGACAGGGTCGCTTCGGCGGCAAATTGCCGGCCGGAGGGGCAAAGGGCTTCCAATCCGCCAGGGATCCACAATGAGGGGTTCCCTTCGGGTAGGCTGGCCAGCGTCTCCATCAGATGCCGCAGCTTCCGGCAACTGGGTTCACTCAGGAAATGGGCGAAATTGCGCTTCAGCAGATCCTTGCGCTGGCAGGTAAAGGTCTTTTCGGCGGCCGGATTGACCAGGGCAACGGAGAGGTCCGATCTCAGCTCGATGATGGCATCCATGGCCCCGTTCACCAGGCGGGTCAGTTTGGCTTCCCGCTCATGGAGCTGCTGGGCGAAACGAAGACGCTGCAATTCGGCTGTGGCCCGCACGGCAAAAATCCTGAACAACGCCAGCGCTTTTTCATTGCCGGGCATGGGCCGGTTGTCCAGGACGGCCAGGTTGCCCAAAATGCGCCCGTCATGGGCCACGAGGGGAACGCCCATGTAGCTGACGGCGCCGAGCCGGGGCAGATAGGGGTCTTCAGGGAACAGGGACACGATATTGTCCGGAATGTGAACGAGCCGGACATCCCGTATCACCGGCTCACAGGGCGTGCCCCGGAGGTCGTATTCAAAATCCTTCACCCACTCCCCGTCGAGCCAGAAAGCCAGTGCCCGCAGCCGGTCGGCGTCGCCGACAAACTCGGTGACCCAGGCGCCGTGGGTGTCCAGAACCGCGGCCAGGTTCTTCACCAGGGCGGCGAAAAAACCTTCGCCAGTCTCCGCCGCGGTCACTTCGAGGATCATGCGCAGTGCCTTGTTGATGTCACGGATCTTGGCTGTGCGAAGTTCCACATCAGGCATGAATATTCCTCTCCCCTGGGTGATGGGGGATGTCGATTCCTCTGGCCGGCGGTTTCCAGACGGGGATCCGTTGATTGGCCGGAAGACGGATAGTGCCGGAGTATTTTCCCGACTGGAAGTTTTTGTGAAGGGAGTGTTTTCCTCCCCGACGTTGCATTCTGCTCGATTGCCTGTAAAGACCAGAGCGGTTATAGTTGACAATTTTGATTCATTATATCATGGCCGGATTCGTCCGCCCTGGGTCCGCGGGGGATCATGGCCGGAAAAAGAGGTTGTTTCTGAGGCAGGGCCCGGGTCGTCGGGCGGGTATCTTTTGGCCCGGGACATGAACAGGCTGCAGCGAAGATCCGGACTCTCTGTTCCTGGCGCGAAATCCAAATTCCGCAAAAATTTTACGGACACTCCCTGCCGTGTTATAATACTTCGACAAATTCGCCATCCTGTCCCGGAGTTGTGATGGGTTTGCTGCAAGCCGCACGAACTGTGGGGGTGCCGTGACCATTGCGTCGGTCGACGGGTGACAGGAAAGCCTATGATTCCATCGAGGGAGAAACATTATGCGGTGGTTTCCATTATGTCCGGTCACGGCTAAGGTGGCGGCCCTCTTTCTGATGTTCTGTCTGGTCATGGCGCCGTTTTTCGGCCCGGTCCATGGGCAGCAGACCCCGGCAGTGAACACGCCGGACGGCGGGATGGCGACGGCGGCCCCTGGTCCCCAGGATGCAGCTGAACTGGAGGCTTTTTTTGACGGCCTGATGGCCGCCAATCTGGAGGCCCAGCATATCGCCGGGGCGACAACGGCCGTGATCAGGGACGGCGGGCTTTTCTTCGTCAAGGGGTATGGATTCGCCAATGTGGAAGAACGAACCCCCGTACAGCCGGACCGGACCCTGTTCCGGATTGCCTCCATTTCCAAGCTTTTCGTCTGGACCGCCGTCATGCAGCTGGCCGAACAGGGACAGGTGGACCTGAATGCCGATGTCAACCGGTACCTGACCCATTTCAAAATTCCCGATACGTTTGAGACGCCCATCACCCTGGCGCATTTGATGACGCACACCGCCGGTTTTGAGGAATATGTCATCGGTCTGTTCGCCCGGGATGCCTCCCGGCAGGCTCCTTTGGGGGAAATTCTGGCGCGGGAGCTCCCGGCCCGGGTGCGGCCGCCGGGGGAGGTGGCGGCCTATTCCAACCACGGCACGGCCATCGCCGCGTATATCGTGGAGCAGGTATCCGGCCGGAGCTGGAACGAGTATGTCGAGGAGAAGATCCTGAAACCGCTGGAAATGACGCATACGACTTTCCGGCAGCCCTTGCCCGAACGGTTGGCCGCGGATTTGGCCACCGGTTACATCTACAGCGGCGGTGAGTTCAGGCCCCAGGGGTTCGAATTTGTCCCGCTGGCCCCGGTGGGCGGTGCCAGCACCACGGCCACCGATATGGCGCGATTCATGCAGGCGCACCTGAATCTGGGCCAGTTGGGTGATGTGCAGATTCTCGCCGAAGAAACCACCCGGCTGATGCATCAGGAACTGTTCCGCCATGCACCGGAAGTGAATGCCATGGCCCACGGTTTCATGGATCTGAGTCGGAACGGCCAGTTCGTCATCGGTCACGGCGGCGCAACCCTCTGGTTCCATTCCCTGCTCATTCTGCTGCCGGCACACAACACGGGCCTTTTCGTCTCTTTCAACAGCCAGAACGGACGCCAGGCGGCCATGGCCGTATTCGAGGCCTTCATGGACCGTTACTATCCGGCCGGGGAGGTCCCCGCCATCACACCGCCGGCCGAGACCGTCGATCAGCTGGCCCGATTCACCGGCCTGTACCGCTCTACCCGGCGTGTTCACGAGAGGTTTACCAAACTGGGGGCCATGATGAACCTGCTGGAGGTTCGGACGGCGCCCGACGGCACCCTGGAGACCATCGGTGAAGAAGTGACCCGCTGGGTCCCCCTCTCCCCGCTGGCATTTCGGGAGGCCAACGGACTGCGGACAATGGCATTCCGGGCTGATGCCGCAGGACAGATCTGTTACCTGTTCATGGGCGACCGGCCGTATTATGCCTACGAGCGCGTGCCGCTCCGCGAGTCTCCTCCGCTGCAGACCATCCCGGCGGTGGTCGCGATGGCGATTTTCCTGCTGACGCTGATCTTCTGGCCGACGGCGGCCATTATCCGGCACATGTACCGCGGGATGATGAATCCGGAAACGCGCATTCCCCAGGGCGCATACGCCGTCGCCTGGCTGGCGTGCCTGATGTTCGTCCTGTTCGCCGTGGGCCTGATGATATCGCTGGGCGATCCCATGGGTATCGTTTTCGGTCTGCCCGCCGGTTTGTCGTTCTGGCTGACGTTCCCCCTGGTGGGGCTGGTGTTCAGCGTGGTGACCCTGCTCTATACCATCATGATCTGGATCCGGGGGCGCGGCGGATTCTGGCGTCGCACATGGTACACCCTGGTGATGCTCGCCTGCGCCGCGGCGGTGTGGGTGCTGTACACATGGAAGCTTCTCGGCTATCAATACTAGCCCGGATCGTTAGGGTTGAACGCGCCGCCAGGCCTCGTCCTGCAGAATCTCGTGCGGCCGGAATTCCTCTTTGTAATCCATTTTCGGGCAATCGCGGACGGTAAAGCCCAGGTAGAAATACACCCCCCGACCCTGTCGCAGCTGCTCCAGCTGCCAGAGAATCATGAACTTGCCCAGGGAGCGCCGGGCCAGATCCGGCTCGAAGAATGAATAGACGGCCGACATTCCGTCGGTCACCGCGTCGTTCACCGCCACCGCCACCAACCGCCCGCCCAGGGTAAAGCCGGTGATTTGTGTCCGGGCCCAGGGTGGCCCAATCAGGCTGCGCAGGTCTTCCGCTACCGGCGGAAACATGCTGCCATCGGCGTGTCGGCGGCAGATGTAGCGGGCATACAGTGCAAAATGCTCCTGTCGCGGAGGCGGATCGATGTGGGTGACGGCCAGGTCCGGGTTATGCCGCCAAATCCGGCGCTGGAGGCGATTGGGTTGATAATCAGCCACGGGAACCCGCAGGGGCCTGCACTCGTCGCAATCCCGGCAAACAGGCCGATAGAGATGAATGCCGCTGCGCCGGAAGCCGTTCCGAACCAGTCGGGAAAAGTGTGCATGTGTCATGGGCGCAGTCGGATCGGCTACCAGCAGGGTGGCCTGTCGGCCGGGGAGATAATGACATTCTTGTGGGCGGGTGATGAAATACCGGATGCCGTCCGGAAGAGAGAGAGCCATGGGCCTCCTTTTCGGGCGGTGGATGATGCGGCGCTCAGGATGAGTTCATCATCTCCAGGGCGATGGCGGCCGTTCGCTTTGATGCACCGGGATCGCCCAGCTTGTGGCGGACCTCGGCCAGTTTTTGGCGGATCGCCTGCATTTCCTGAGGATTCTGAAGCATACGCTCTGCCGTCTCCGCGATCCGGCGAGGATTGGCTTCTTCCTGGATCAGTTCCGGGGCCAGTTTTTCGCCAGCCACCAGATTGACCAGACCGATGTGCTCGACCCGGACAAGCGCCCGGGCCAGCCAATAGCTCAGGGGCGACACCTTGTAAATGATGATGGAGGGGACTCCGTACAACGCGGCCTCCAGGGTGGCCGTGCCGGAAGCGGTGATGACCAGGTGGCTTCGCCGGAGGACCTCGCCGGCATTGCCGGTGACGATTTCCACGGGCGCCTCTTTCAGGCAGCTGCGAACGATCTGCTCGGTGATCCGCCGGTCCGTGGAGGAGGCGTGGGAGACCAGAAATTCAAGCTCAGGGGTTTGTTGTTTCAACCGCATGACCGCGGCCAGCATCACCGGCAGGTGCTTGCGGACCTCACTCTCCCGCGAGCCGGGCAGCAGGCCGATGATCGGAGGTGTCATGGGCCGCGGAGCGGTGAGTTCTGTTTCGGGCGGCAGATCATTGTCCATGAGGGGATGGCCCACGAATGTCACCGGGACGCCGTGTTCTTCGTAAAACCCTTTTTCGAAAGGGAAAATGACCGCCATGTGGTCTACGTATTTCCGGATCTTCCGCACCCGGCCGGAGCGCCATGCCCAGACCTGGGGGCTGATGTAGTAGAGGACGGGAATGCTCCATTTTTTCGCCGCTCGGGCCACCAGCAGATTGAAATCCGGGAAATCGACCAGAATGAGCAGCTCGGGGCGGATGCTCCGCAGCAACTCTTTGATTGTGCGCAAGGAGCGAAAGATATGACGAAGCTTGGAGAATACCTCGGTGATGCCCATCACCGACAGGGTTGCGGAATCCACCAGGATGCGCGCTCCGGCGTCGTGCAACGCCTTGCCGCCGATGCCGCAGAAGAACGCATGATCGTCCTTCTGCCGGATGGCCCGGACCAGGTGCGCCCCGTGCAGGTCTCCCGAGGCTTCCCCGGCTACAATGACGACACACTTAGGTGTAGAGACCGCTGACATAAGAAGATCATCCCTCCCGATGCAGGGCGATGATACTGATGCGCAGCTTGTCGGCCAGATCGACCATATCCTGCCGGTCGAACACGACGGCCCGGCCCGCCTCGATGGCCAGCACACCCACACCGGCTTCGTGCATGGTTTCGATAGTCTGGGTGCCGATGGCGGGAATATCGAAACGGGTGTCCTGATTCGGTTTGCAGACCTTCACCACGACGGATTCACCGTTGCCGAGCTGGCCGCCACGACGGATGGTGGCATCGGTTCCGTCCACGGCCTCTACCGCCAGCACCGATCCGTTTCCCACCACCACGCATTGTCCGATATCCAGCCGGCCGATCTCCTTGGCCATTTCCCAGCCCAGTTCGATGGCCTGCCACTCGTTTTTGGAGGGTTTCCGCTTGGTCCAGCATCCCTCGGGCGCCAGCAGTTCCGGCAGCAGGAAGGTGGAGGCACGGACGGTGATGCCGTCCTTTTCCAGCATTTCGGCGAACGCCCGCAAGAAACTGTCGTCGTGGGTGTGCTTCATGCGGGCCAGCAGGGCCAGCGCCTTGGTGTCCGGTCGAACTTCCATGAAGACCCGGGTTTTGCAGATGGCGCCCAGCATGACGGTTTCCGTGACATCGTGTTGCTTGAAAAACGATATCAGCCGCCGAAACTGGCCCAGGTGAATCCACTCGATGGCCTGCACATATTCCTGCAGGTCCGGATCGGTTTCCTTGAGATGGGCCACGGCGTAAACTTCGAGACCGTGCCTGCGGGCGGTTTTGGAGAAGATGATGGGGAACTGGCCGCTGCCGGCGATAAGACCTATGCGCATGATAAATGATGTATCCAGTCTTCTGTTCGATGATGCAACGCTATTATAGCGAGGGTTCATTCCTCGAATCAAGGAGAACACGGCGCCTCCGCCACGACGGGGAAAGGACCGTGGGCGGTTATTCGGCATGGATGGCCGGCCGAATCAGCAGGCCCCGGTTCGATCGGTGCACAAAATCAATGATATGCTGTACTTCGGGAACCGTGCCCATCTCTTCGGCCGCCAGACGCTCCAGGATTTTTTCTTTTGAACCGCCGGCCCTGATCGAGTAGATGGCCCGCTTGATGGCGTTGCGAACGTTGGGGCCCATCTGGTTGCGACGCATACCGACCAGGTTCAGTCCGTAAAAACCGGCCGGGCTGCCGACGACCATGGTATACGGCAGGATGTCCTGCGTGATGCGGGATCCGCCCCCCACCATGGCCAGACGGCCGATCTTCACGAACTGATGCACCAGTGTTCCTCCGGAGACGAAGGCCCGGTCCTCCACCTCCACATGGCCGCTCAGACCGGTATAATTGACGATGACGGTGTGATTGCCGATGACGCAGTTGTGAGCGATATGGGCGTAAGCCATGATGAAATTGTGATCACCCACCAGAGTTTTTTCGCGGGGGTTGTTGGAGCGGTGGAGGGTGGCGAATTCCCGGATGACGTTATAATCGCCGATCTCCAGCCATGTTTCGCTGCCGTCGAATTTCACGTCCTGGGGCGGGCCGCCCACATCGGCGTAATTGGCGATCTGGTTTCCCCGGCCCAGGCGGGTATAGCTGTGGATCGTGGCGTGGGCACCGATGCAGGTGCCCGCGCCGATGACGGCGTAATCCTCCACGATGGCATACGGCCCGATGCTGACGCCGTCACCGATTTGCGCCTCTGCACCGACTACGGCGGTGGGATGTATCTGCGTCGCCACGATCTGCCTCCTGTACCATGTGAACTGATTTCGATACCCGGTTCCAGGCAGCGAGCGGCGGCGGGCTGGTTTTGCGTTGCCGGCGTCGTTCCAATGCCTGGCGCCGCCCGGAATCGAGGGCCTAGGATATGCTTTTTGGAATGGATTGTCAATTGCGGTGTTGGCGGATCATTCCGGAGGATCGGCGGCCGCCCCGGTGCGGCCCAGTTCGGCCAGTTTGAGGTATTTGAGCATCACACCGAAAGCGGAAACCAGGGCCAGGATCAGCCCTTCCCGTCCATCGAGAAATCCCCGCTGCAAAATGAACATCTTGAGGAATTTCAGGACACCCTTGGCCGCCGCCGCCGGCGTGGAGGACCGTTTGCCCCGCCGCACCAGCTCCCGGGCCGCCAGGGAGGTGTAGTGATTGATCTTTTCCAGGTGAGAGGAGAGAGTGGGGTAGGTATAATGGAGCAGGGGCGCCTCGATCTTGCCTGCCAAGCCTTCCACTGTCACCGATTCATGAACGGGCAGATCCTTGAACCGGCCGCGCCGGCGGTCGAAGAGCCGCAAGGGGTAATCCCGGTCCCAGCCGGAGTGGCGGATAAGGCGGCCCAGATAGAACGACTGCCGCTTGATCCGGAATCCGGCCCGGTCCGGATCGGCCACCAGCACCGCCTGCAAAGCCTGTCGCAGGGCGGGCGTGACTTCCTCATCGGCATCGATGGAAAAGATCCAGTCATGGGAGGCCGCGTCGACGGCGAATTGCTTGGTGCGCCCGAAGCCTTGCCAATCGGTGGTCAACAGCCGGCAACCCAATTCCCGACAAATCTGCGGTGTATTGTCATCGGACCGTGAATCCACGACGACGATTTCATCCGCCCAGGAGACGGAGGCGAGGCAGCGGCGGATATTTTTCTCTTCGTTCCGAGTGATGATGGTGACCGTTAGCGGGATCATAAACCAACAGTTCCTGAGGAGGTGTTCTCCGAATCATAGCACCAACGGCGGTCCGGAACAACGAATCAATTCGCGGGTCACCCTGGGGGCCGGTGATGGTAATGACCGCGGTTGGGACCGAGAGAGAAATTTTTTGTCTATATGGTTGTTTTCATTCGGCGTTATGGGTATAATCCGCCTTTCATTCAGAAATAACGGCTTGGATGGACGATAGAAAAAGACAGAATCCCTGTGGGGAGTGCCTTTTCGCAGAGATCCTTCAGCGGTTTCTTCTTTACGGAAAAGATGAGCGTAATGGCCGTGCGCACCAGTCTGGATGGATTTCGGGATGGGCGCCGATCGCCGGCATATATTCATACCAAAAACATCATGTGAGGGAGTCGCGTGAAAAGAACGGCATTTTTCATGATTGTTCTGATGATGGGTTTTGTGGGAGTCCGGGCTGACTCGGCATCTGAATGGATAGAACTGGGCAGCCTCTATCCGGGACAGGCGCCGGATGTGCATGTCGTGGAGACGACGAATGGCCTGGTCGTGACCATGACGATCTATGGGTTCTATGCCCAGCCCATTCCCCGGGAGGGCGAAATTTTCCACCAGCTGGCCATTCCCCTTTGCGGTAGCGGAGGGGAGGCTGGCGCGCCGGAATTGCCGTTCCGGCATGTCATGGTGCACCTGCCGCACGGAGTGAAGTTCAGCTACACCCTGACGGAGCTGGAAACCAGGACCGCCATGACGGCGGTGCAGGTGTTTCCGCATCAGCCGCCGGAGCCGGATTGCGGGCGTCACGAACCGGAATTCGTCTGGGACCGGGATGCCTATGCCAAAAACCGGCCGTTTCCGCTCATGCCCGCCCGCCTGACACTGGACGGCGTGATCCGGGGCACCCGGGTTATCGGCTTTCAGGTTCAGCCGCTGCAATACAATCCGGAGCGGCAGGAGATCACCGCCCTGACGCAGCTGCGGCTCGATATCACCTTCGAGGGCAAGGCGGATCCCGCCCAAAATGCCCGGGGCGCTGCGCGGGCGAATCCGTTTTTCGACAGTTGTCTCGAAACATATCTGCTCAACGGTGTCCCCGCCAGGTCAGTGAAAGAACGGCAACAGAAAAGCGGCACCGTGGAGTACCTCATCATCACCGCCGACGAATTCCTTGAAGAGATCGAGCCGCTGGCCGCCTGGAAACGCCGCAAGGGCTACGAAGTCGATGTGGTCCCCACCAGCGTCACGGGGCCGGCCGCCGCCGATGTCCTGGGTTACCTGCAGGGTGTCTACGACACCACGCCGAGCCTGACCTATGTGCTGCTGGTGGGCGATCAGCCGCAGATCCCCGGCTACCCCGTGTCGCCCGATGCCTATGGCGGGGCGTTCGTGTCGGACCTGCCCTACACCCTGCTGGACGGCACCGACTACCTGCCGGACGTAGTGTTGGGCCGCATCAGCGTGGAAACAGAAGCCCAGTGCACTACCGTGGTGGACAAGATCCTGGCCTATGACCGGACGCCCGTCGCCGCCGACTGGTACAACGACTTTCTGCTGGCCGCCTATCTGCAGGATTATGACGATAACAACTGCCGGGCCGACCGCTGGTTTTTCGAAACGGGCACCCATGTCATGCATTTCATGCGCGATACGGTGGGCGCCGGCATTTATACGGCCGCCACCACCGACAGCCTGAGTTGTGATCCCTATCGTTTCCGCATCGACTCCTATCCGCATCGCCCGCCGCTACCCGATCCCGCGGACTATACCGTGCCTGCCGCGGACGCCGCCCTGTTCACCAACAAGCCCACGTCCACCCAGGACGTCATCGATGCCATCAATGCGGGCGTGGCCCTGGTGCAACACCGCGACCATGGCGGGGAAGATGGCTGGGGCGAGCCGCCGTTCACCAACGACAACATCTACGCCGATTTGAGTAACGGGAACCGCACACCGGTGGTTTTTTCCATCAACTGCCTGACCGGCAAGTTCGATCACGGCAGCCCCTGTTTTGCCGAGGCGTTTCTCCGCCAAACGGGCGGCGGAGCGGTGGGCCTGGTGGCCGCGACGGAAGTCAGCTATTCCGGCTGGAATGATCTGCTGACCCACGGACTGTACGATTCTTTCTGGAATGACTATGACACGGAGGGTGGTGGCAATTCCTACCTCCACTCCTGGCGGCCGGCCGAGGCGCTGATGTACGCCAAATATTATATGTATTATTGGGAGGGAGATGGAGTTGAGACTATGTACGAGTTCCGTCTCTTTCAATGGTTCGGCGATCCGGAAATGATGCTGCGGCTGGGGCCGCAGACAGCGCCGGTGGTGAGTCATGCCGCCATCCAGCCGGTGGGTATGGAATGGGTGACCGTTACCTGTGCCGTCGACGGGGCGCAGGTGGCCGTCAGTGAAGAGGGTGTTCTCCTGGGCCGGGGAACCGTCACGGGCGGCACGGTGGATGTAACCCTGAACCCGGCACCGGTGACACCGACCACCCTCGATGTGGTGGTCACCGGCCGCAACCTGATCCCTTACGAGGGCAGCATCACCGTGGAATGGGACGCCTGCGACGACATGCCGGCGGCGCAGACGGATCCGGCCTCGGCTGTGGGCGGAACGGCCGCCCGGTTGAACGGACAAGGCAATCCGCAAGGGTGTCATGCCATCGGGTATTTCGAATATGGCACCGCCAGCGGTGTGTACTCCCAGCAAACATCCACGATATACCTCGGCGCCGGCACCGACGATGTCCCCTTCCTGGTGGATCTGACGGGTTTGCAACTGGCGACTCCGTATTTTTACCGGGCGGTGGTGGAAACGGGCTGGGGCGTGGTCTGCGGCGAAGAGGCGACGTTCACGACCCTGACCCCCGTCGTGCTCCTGCCGCCGACGCTGCAGGCACCGACTCCGGGGCAGACGGGGCTGGACCCGCTGTCCGTCACGCTGACCTGGCTGGATACCAATACGTCGCCCGAGGAAACGGGCATGGAGATCCGCTACCGGCGCCGCAATGACGCCCAGTACCAGTATCTGACCCTGCCCGCGGGCACTCTCAGCGCCGCGCTGCCCGGGCTGCGGGGCCATACCCAATATTGCTGGAATGTGCGGGCCACAGGGGATCAAAACTTCACCTTCGATTCCCCCTTGGGCGCGGGGGTGGATTGGGAGTTCGCCACCGGCGGCGACGAGGTACTGGTTGTTAACGGCGACTCCGGGACCGATTATTCGGGCTATTTCACTCCCTCCGTCACGGCGGCCGGTTATTCGCACAATGTGTTCCTGCGCACCACTTCCAATCCGGCCACCCTGGATCTGTTGACCCAGTACCGGGCCGTCGTCTGGACCACCGGCGATGACTTCGGCAGTGGCAGTGCCATGTCCGGCGCCGAAGAGACGGCGCTGCGCGACTACCTGGATTCCGGCGGCAGCCTTTACTTCTCTTCCCAGGATTACATCTACTCCCTGGTGGGAGGGAATGCGGGCAACAGCGCGGCCGGCACGTTCCTGAGAGACTACCTGGGTGTCGACTGGTACGACAGCGACGTAAGCGATTATTCCGCGGTGGAGGGGCTGGGCGAATGGGCCGGCTTGTCGGCCGATCTGAACCAGACCGCCCCCATGACATCCTATTTCGATCTGGTCGCCCCCACTGCCGCCGCCGCGCCGCTGTTCGGCGTCACCGGTACAACGGATATCAGTGGTGTCTACTCGACGGACAGCACCGTTCGTTCAGCTTTCACGGTGTTTCCTTTCGAGAACATCACTGCCGAGGCGGATCGGCACGCCATCATGCAAGCCATCCTCGATCATCTGCTGGTCGAGATTCCGGCCTTGCTCCCCCCCACTTTGTCCGCACCGTCGGACGGCGCGACAAATCAGCCTACCGCCCTGCTATTGGAGTGGGTCGACGCCAACAGCTCGCCCAATGAGACGGGTTTTGAAATCCGCTACAAGCGGACGGCAGATCCGGCCTACAGCACCATACCGGCCGGGGCGGACGCGGTGTCCGTCCTGCTGGACGGTCTGGAGGCCGGCACGGAATATGTCTGGAATGTCCGGGCGACAGGGGACGGCACCACCGCTACGAATTCCCCCTGGGGCAATGCCGAAACCGACGGGCGGTTTACCACCACCACGCTGCCCTCGCTGTCATCGCCGGCACTCTTTGACCCGGCGAACGGTGCCGGCAACCAGCCGCCGGACATCCCGCTGGTCTGGACGGACACCAACAGCAGCCCCAACGAATCCGGCTACGAAGTCCGGTACCGCCTGACCGGTGCGCCGGACTATACGTACGTCGCCGTTGCCGCCGACGGCACCACCTGGACCCTGCCGGACTGTCCCTTCGGGGCGCATTACGAGTGGAATGCGCGGGCCGTGGGGGACGGCGTGGCGCTACTCGATTCCCCCTGGGCCAATGGCGGCGTGGACTGGACGGTCTCTCGCGGCCTGGCGGGGGACGTGGATGAAGACGGCGGGGTAGACGCCCAGGATCTGGTCCTGCTGGCGGGCTATCTGGCCGGCAATGTGGCGGCCGGGGATATCTGCCCCTGGAACGCGGATTGCGACGGCAACGACCGGGAAGACAGTGTGGATCTGGCCGAACTGATCGCTACGCTGAATCAGCCCTGAAGCGGTCCCGGCCTGCAAGCGCGGACCGGCGATGGGCGACGAAGCGGATACACCGGCGGCACTTGTCCCGGATTGGACTCAGCGTGAGTGGCAGCGGACGAAATAGGCGATGGACCGGTCCCATGTCTTTTCCTGCTCGTTGGTGAAATAGCAGGCCGGCAATTCGCCGCGCGAACGGTGGTAGGCGACGCACTCGCAGCAAACGCCGTGTTTGGGGCAACCGGGATAGGTGCAATTGCAGAATGTGTCGTTACGTACTTTGTTGTCGCAATCCATGGTTCGCCTCCCAAAATGAAATGACCCACGGACGCCCGGACCTCCGTGGCGAAATGGTCGCGTTATTTTACCACAACTTCCGCTGATGGAACGGGTTCACATATGGGCCTTGCGAACGGGCGGATCCAACGGGCAGGGAGGGTGATCCGGGCGGGGCCGCCCTCGGCGACGGTCCCGCCGGATCACGGACGGTTTGGCTTCACCGGGTGTTCAAACCAGAGTCAGCCGGTGGTGGGCCAGGTTTAGCAGGCCCTGGATGGGAATGCCATAGGGGCAGGCGGTTTCACAGTGCCCGTCGCAATCGCGGCACAGATCGGCCTTGGCGGCATCCAGGCGCCGGTACTTGGCCATGGCTTCCTTTTCGCGGCCCTGGGCGTCGAAATAGTGATTGTAGCGCATGATCCGGTTGACGGGGACGGCGTGGGGACAGCTGCTCTCACACTGGGCGCAGGCATGACGGCAGTAGAACATGGCCCCGCTGCGGGAGAACGCGCTCAGCTTCTTCTCGTCCACCGGCTCCAGCCGGGATCCGGACAGGGCCATGTACTCGTCCACCTGTTCGAAGTTGCGGAAGCCAATGCACACGGTGCTGACGTTGGGATTGGACAGGCAGAAGCGCAGGGCGGCGGCCCGAATCTCCGCCGGATTGGTGAGGTTGTACCGGGTGATGAATCCCTGGGCTGCCTCCACTTTCTGTTTCAGGCGATCCAGCCCTGAACGGTAGAGGGGATGGACCTCCTTGCCTTCCTTTTCCAACTGTTCCACCCGGCTCTTGACCAGGTGATACTGCCCCACCGGATTCGTCTTCATCAGGGTCGTGCCGATATTTTTGCGGCGGCAGAGGTCCAGCACCTCGGCCCCCATATCCTGCTGAACGTAATTGTAGGCCATGAGGAACACGTCGAACCGGCCGTCTTCGGCGGCGGCTGTAAGAACATTCTGCATGGTCTCTTCCGGATCCCGGTACCAGTTGGAGCCGTGGTTGGAGACGCCCAGAAAGCGTAGCCGGCCCTCGGACTTGAGTTCGCGCATGGCTTCATGAAATCCTTCGGTGAACAGAATTTCACGGTTTTCGGCCGAGTGGATCATCATGCAATCGAGATAGTCGGTCTGCAGCCGTTCCAGACATTTCCGCGCCCGGGCGAGAATGGAGGCCTTGGCAAGATCTTCCTTTTTTAGTTCCAGCTTGCTGGTGATGAAGATTTTCTTGCGGTCCCGCTCCTTGATGACCTTGCCCACCAGCTCCTCGTTTTCATAGCTCTCGGCGGTGTCGATATAGTTCACCCCATTGTCCAGCAAGGCGTTGAGCACTCCGGCATCCCCCACGTACCCGCAACTGATATCCGACACCTTGAAGCCGGTCCGCCCCAGCACGCGATATTCGCGGATGGCGGACCTCGCCGGTTCAGCCTGTTCATTCCCCAGCACGGCACCCCGGGCCAAAGCCCCGGCGCCGAGGGCGCCCAGGGCGCTGTGGCGCAGAAAATCGCGGCGGTGATACCCGGTCTGTTTGCTCATGTAATCCTCCCGATGAAGTATTCAGTGTAAATGACAACATACGTTCCGTACCGTCAAAAAGTTTGTGATGGTCACGGGAAAAATGGGGTGGGTCGGGCAGTGAATCGTCACCCCGGGAGAGTCGTCTCCGGCCGCTCCTGCGGTGTGAGGCAATACCGCATGACGGGTCGTGTGGGCGAGCGACGGGCCACCTCGGTGAAACCCGCCGCCCGAAACGTGGCCGCCAGGCCGGGCCAGACGAAGGCATCGGGCAAACGGCCGTCTTTGGGCTCCACCGGATATCCTTCGACCACATCGCCCCGGCTGCGGCGGACGTGGTCCAGGGCGGCACGAAGAAGGGCGAGGCTGAGGCCCCGCCGGCGGAAATCCTTGCGGATGAAGAAGCAAACGACGGACCAGACCGGCCGGTCGTCTACCGGCTGGAGGATGCGGGAGCGGGCCAGGCGGGCGAAACGCTCCCGCGGCGCTACGGCACACCAGCCGACGGGCTCCGCCTGGTGATAGGCCAGAATCCCCGGCACCTCGCCGCTCTCGACGATGGCTTGCATGGCTGCCCGGTTACCCTCGCCCTTGTTCCGCTCGAATTCCGGCCGCGTCAGACGCCACCACATGCACCAGCAGCCGCCGCAGGCACCCCGTTCGCCGAACAACGTCGTGAAATCATCCCATGTCGCCGGCGTCAGCGGGCGAAAGTCGTGGGGCAGGCATGTTGTGTCCATGGCAGACCGAGACCTCCATTGTCCATATTCGTGCCGGGCAACGGAATCGTGGGTGGAGGCCTGACAGATAACCCGGCCAGGCCTCGCATCTGGCTGGGTGGGTGGAAAAAACCAACGGCCCGTATGAATCGTCCACGTTGACATTGCCGGCGGGGATAATTATAGTTTCTTCTGGGCTGAAAATCCATCGCGGGTGAAAATGAAGGCGGGCGAGAAGGCTGTGAAAACGGTTTTTCCTGTTCCGGCCGCCTTTCGCTGGGCGATCCTGCGGCTTGCATTCTTGTTCAGCCCGGAGAAAACGCGAAAATGAACTCGATCTTCAGCAGTAAAGATGGGCCACCGACCCGGCCGAAGGCGGACCCACGGGGCGACAGCACCGGAATGACCTTCCGCCAGACCCTCCAGTTCTACCTGATCGATTGTCAGACCCGCCTCGGCAAAGCCATCGACATCTTTATCATCTTTCTCAATCTGCTGGTCTGCATCCTGTTTGTGCTGGAAACATACCCCATTCCTGAAGGGGCCAGGCGACTACTTTGGAAAACCGAGGTGATCGTCGTTACCTTCTTTATCGTGGAGTATCTGCTGCGCCTGTACGCCGCTGAAAAACGCTGGCAGCACGTGCGGAATATTTACTCTGTCATCGACCTGCTGGCCATCCTGCCGACGATATTTCTGATGTTTTTCCCCGATCCCTCCAAATCCATTCTTTTTGTGCAGATCATCCGCGTCGTCAAGGTGTTCCGGATTTTTCGCTTCCTGCGCTTCATGGCCGATCCCGATTTCTTCTTCGGTCACATCACCATGTACGTGTTGAAAGTGGTTCGACTGGTGGTGATCATCTTCATCATTTTCTTCATCTCCTCGGGCGTCTTTTTTATTGTGGAAAACGGGATCAACAGCCGGATCAGCACATTCGGGGATGCGTTCTACTATACGGTGGTCACCCTGACCACCGTCGGTTTCGGCGACATCATCCCCGTTTCCGAAGCCGGCCGATGGGTAACCGTACTGATGATCATCTCGGGGATTATTCTGATTCCATGGCAGGCCGGGCAGATCGTCCGGGAATGGTTACGCTCCAGAAAGCGCGATATCACCTGTCCCACGTGTGGACTGCGGTTTCACGACGTGGACGCCTCGCATTGCAAGGCATGCGGGTCGGTCATCTATCAGGAATATGAGGGCTAGGGCCGCCAAACAAGGGATGGACAAGGCTACATCATAAACAGAATCAGCAGGACGATCACCACCAAAACGGCCAGGCCCACCGCCCCAACAATAACATATTCCAGCATCCCCCAACCGGTTTTGATCTCCTCCGGTGGTGGCCCCCCCGGCAACGTTTCGGGGGGTGGCGCCTCTTCGGCGGCAGGTGCGGGTTCGGGCGCGGCCGGTTTCGGTTCCGGCGGAGCGGACGCGGCGGCTGGGGCCTGGTCTCCGCCGTTGGTCTGTTCATGCGCCTTCTTTTCCTCGGCGATTCGGGCGGCCACTTCCTCTTCGGACATGGGGATGGTTGCCGGGGCTTCGGCTTCCTCCGCCTTTTGCATGGCGGCGCTGGGGAAAGAGAAAATGATGCGGATGGGGTCCCCTTCCCCCCGCTGGCCGAGGACGATCTCGTCACGGTCCTTCAGGCGGTAGGTGCCGGTAACGGGGTCGCCGTTGACGAACGTGCCGTTGGCGCTGTGCAGGTCTTCCAGCTCAATGATGGTGCCGCGGCGGATAATCCGGGCATGATGCTTGGAGACCGTCGGGGATGGAATCTGTACCGGGCAATCGGGAGTGCGGCCCAGCAGGATTTCTTCCATCTCGTCGATGAGTTCCAGGCGGGTGTTGGCCGTGGGGCCGCCCACGATCAGGAGGGAGGGATAGTCCGGCTCGGACGTGGAGCCGGCCATCAGTTCCTCGAAGCGCTTCTGGAGATAATCGGTGGTTTTCTCAAATTCTTCCGTCGGCACAAACAGCTGGAATTCAACGGCAAAATCGCCGAGTTCGATAATGTCGCCGTTGCGCAGCGGGAGATGATTGCCCCGCCCGATGAGCTTTTTGTTCAGCAGGGTGCCGTTGGAACTGGTATCGGTGATGTGGAATTCGCCCTCTTCCCGGGTGATGGTGCAATGCTGGCGGGAGATATTGGCGCCCGGCAGGACCAGGTCATTGGTTTTGAAACGGCCGAACTTGATGATGTTTTGATCGAAATTGTATTCTTTCTCTTCGTCGTGGTCCTTGGCTTTCACGATGAGTTTAATCATTTGCAATGGCCGTCCCTATTCCAAGATCTTTTTTTTCTTAATTATTCCTTTTTCCGTATAAGATTGCAATAGGTTTTGGGTTCGCTCCAGATATCCGTAATCATCACCGGGATCGACTTCTCCCACTTTCTGGAAGCAGACGGCGGCATCTGAATACATTTGCAAGGCATCGAGCGCCTTGCCGAGAAAAAACCAGTATTCGGCATTGTTCGGCTGCAGTTTGATGGCCTCCTTGTAGGCGAAAAGGGCCTCACCGCGGCGGTTCAGCTCTTCTAGCGTCTGGCCCAGATAAAAATGGAGCGGACCGAAGCGGAAATACTTGTTCTTGGCCTGCTCGAGCAGGGAGAATGCGGCGCTGAAATTGCCGTTGCGGAATTTCTCGACACCGGACTCAAACAGCAGAAAACCCTCATACTGGGCGGCGATTTCCGGGCTGGCCAATTCCTCGTTCCGGCACCAGCGCCGGAACTCGTCGGCATCGGCACAACCGCTGCACAGCTGGAGGTATTTCCGGAAGTAGAAATAGGCCTGGACCCGGTTGTTCTCCTGCCGATACAGGCGGCCCAGATCGCCATAGGCGGTGGCGTCTTCCGGTGCCAGCTCCGTTTTCAGCTGCAGATATTCCTTGGCCAGATCCCACATCTCACACCGCTGACTGACCGTCACGATACGGTCGACCAGGGCGAGATTTTTCGGCTGAAATTCCAACAGCCCCCGCAGGGCGGCGGTTTCGCATGGACAGTCCTGCAGGGTGGTGCAGACTTCCAGGAGTTCCTCCCAGCCGTCCCTGGCTTCCGGCTGAAGCTGGACCACCACGGCGAACTGGGTCCGGGCCTCGCCCATGTCGCCGTGCAGTTTATAGACCCGCCCCAGGACCATATGGGCGTCGGGGTCCTGGGGATTCTGAACGATTTTTTGTCGCAAAAGCTTGAATAAATAGGGATAGGCCTCCTCGATCTTGGGATTGAGCAGGACAGTCCGGTAAAAATGGAGAAGGGCTTCATCCGTCCGGTACAGTTTGTCCAGTTCCTTGGCCAGCTGAAAATGATACTGGGCGCTGTCCGGCTGGATGCGCACCAGATTTTCGTAAGCCCTGGCGGCCTTGTCGGGCTGATTTTTGACGGAGAAGAAATCCCCCAGCTGCCGGTAGGCGCCCGTATGGTCGGGCGCCATGTTGGTCACCCGGATGAATTCGGCCATGGCTTCGTCCACTTCCCCCTTCTTCAGATAGGACTGGGCCAGTTTGTAGCGCAGATCGACATTCTTGGGATCGTCCTTGACCGCTTTCTTGTACTCCTTGACGGCCTTTTTGAAATCCCCTTCGGCAAAGGCCTTGTCCGCCTTGCTTTCGTTCTTCTTGTCCGGTGCGGCGACGGCGGCACCCAATAAAATGAACAGCAGGATCAGGCCGCAGACACCGTGACGCCGCCGGCGCATACGCCGCGCAGATGCAGTGTCCTGGGGTGCGGGCCCGTTCTGGCGATGTCTGGATCGTATCATGCGCAAATCCTTCCCGAGGGATGGGCCGTCGCCGGCGAACCACGTCGCTCGGGCCGGCCGGAGCGTTATTTCATCTGCTGCAGCTCGTCCAGCTTTTCCCGGGCTTTTTGGTACCACTGGCTGTCCGGTCCCAGGAGACGACACACCTCTTCCCAGTTTTTGCGGGCATCGTCCAGGTTGCCGTGCTGGTAGAGGCGGAACCCCTCCCGGTAGTGGTCGGCCGCCCTGTCCTCGACACGCTGCCGGATGCCGAGCGCCTCGTCATGGCGGGGATTCCAGGCCAGCGCCTTGCCGGCGAGAACATAGGCCCGGGCCATCTCGCCGTGTTGTACATCTTCGGCCGCACGTCGTGTATAGAAGGTGGTGATCTTTTCGGCGGCCTTGTCCGTGAATGGGCGCGCTGCCTGACCGAGGAGTTTCCCTTCGAGTTCTCTCATCTGCTCCCAGCTGGCGATAGCCGCCGGAAAATCCTGCCGGGACAGGGCCTCGGCTTCTGTGTACAACGCCGCGATCCGTTCCATTGCGGCGGCCATGTCCTGCCAGTGGCCACGCCGCCCGGACTGCGGGTAGCGGCGCAGAAGATCTTCAAGCTCCCCGATTGCCTCCCCCGTATTGCCAGCGATGAATGTTGCCCGGGCCTTTTGTTCCCCGCGGTCCCATTCCGCCCGCACACGGCGCTGCTGCAAAACCTGGCGGTGCCGGGCCTCCTCTTCCGCCGTGCGGCGAACTTCCGTCTCCTGTACGGCGGGCTTCTGACCGGTCAGCTTTTCGTACAGATCCCGGGCCGCGGCCCACTGGGGCCTCTCTTTCAGCACCAGGTCCAGATCCAGCCGGGCATCATTGAGGCGCTCCATGAGGATTTCGATCTTGGCCCGCAGGAAAAGATATTCCACATTTTCCGGATCCAGCCGCAGGGCTTCATTGATGGGGATCAGGGACGCTGTATAATGCCCCTGCCAGTAAATGGACTGGGCCAGATAGTAGTAGCCCTCGGCCGCTTCAGGCCAGGTCGTGACCATGTTTTCGGCGGCCCGACGGGCCTCGGGCCACAGTTGCTGGCCGATATAGGCCAGACAGATATAGGCCAGCGCCGGTTGGTACTGCGGGCGGATCTGGAGCATTTTTTCGCTGAGATCGATGATGGCGGAGTAATCGGCCGTGGAGGCCGGCCGGTCCAGGATTGCATCCACCCTTTTTTCCAGGTGATCGATCAGTTTCCGGCCGACTTCCGGATGATAGACGCTGTCGTCGGGAATCTTGAAATAGAGGTCCAGCGCCGGATTGAACTGGCCCTTGGACAGGGCGCCGGCCACCTCACCGGCATAAACTGCGCTCTGTTGTTCCTTCTCGATCTGCTGCCGATACCGCGTAAAATCCTCTTCGGGCAATGGCAGGGCGGGTTGCTGTTCAAGGTACGTTTCGGCTTCCTGCCATTGCCGGTGCTGCAACAGGTCGTCCAGTGCGGCACGGGCGTCTTCCACGCCGATGGCGGCCTTGGGTTGATAGATCGTCCGGAAAATCAGAAACGCCACCAGCGCCATGGCCACAAAGAGAAGCGCGATCAGGGGCAGCAAGAGGGCCCAGCGCTGGAAAAATGGCTTGGCCCGTTCTTCCGGCCGGCGGGCGGTGGTTGTCGCGGCGGGGCTCTGGGCGGCCGTTGTCTCCGCTTTGGTCTCCGGCGCCATCGGCGGATGCAGCACGAGGAGGGTTTGACCGATGGTGATCCGATCCGCCTCCTGAAGAACCTCCCGGGAGACACGCTTGCCGTTCAGCATGACACCGGAGCGACTGTCCATGTCGGTAACGGAAATAACCTTGTCGCGGACGATGAACTTCAGGTGACGTCCGTCCACCTGCGGATCGCTGAGGCAAAGGGTACACTCCGGGCGACTGCCGACGATGATCTCCGGTATGCTCAGCGGGAAAAACCGGGTGGCGCGGCCGGGTTCGGTGATTTCCAGATAGGGATTCGCCTCCAGATCCTGCCGGGTGAAGTGCGGCGCCGCAGGCGGCCGGGGCGGCGGGCTTTCCGGGAGAGCCTCCCGTTTCGTCGGGGGCGGAGCAGGCATGAGTGGTTTGCCGGCGGTTTCCGGGGCACGGCGGTTGGTGGCGATGGTTTGCTCCACCACTTCCTTCTGAACGGATATCTCGAGCATTTCCTGGGTCCGGTCCAGGTCGAGCAGATGGAAACGGCAGCGGGTGCTGCCCATGATCAATTCGTCGCCGTCGCTCAGGACCTCTTCCTGGGTCACGGCGCTCCCGTTGAGATAAATGGTGTTGGCCGGCGCGAGGTTGCGCAGCAGGAAGTCTTCTCCCCGGGGAGCGATAAGGGCTTGCTGGGGAGCGATCAGAGGATCCTTGATCCGGATGGCGGACTGTTCTCCGCTGCCGACGGTATTGGGCCCGTCCTGGAGAAATATTTTGTGATATTGGCCGCCGGCCAGCTTCAGCTCAAGATATGCCATGTCATGGCTCCTCAGGTCTTGATGAGAAACTTCTCGACCACCCGCAACTGGGTTTCCAACCGCGCGTCGATGGTGCCGATCTCGGTGTCGATGATGCATCCGTCGCCCTTGACCAGGGGATCCTCGACGATTTCGATCTCCTTGCTCTCCCCCAGCATGGCGTAAAGCTGCATCTTGTTTTCCTTCAGATAGGGAACATGCTCCGGATTGACGCGGATGCGAATTTCCCGTTGGTATTTGATGGACTGCAGGGCATTGTGGATGATTTCCAGCAACAAGGCCGGCTCCAGGTCCAGGGCGCGGCCGATAATGCGCTCCGCGACCTTGAGGCTGAGCTGCAGGAGGTCCTTTTCGGCGTTATTCAGAATTTCACGGTATTGCTGCTTGAATGTGAGAATGGTCTCGTTCAGTTCGGCCAGTCCTTTTTCATAACCCTCCTCCTGGGCCTTGTTCAGCATGTCTTCGCTGTTGCGGCGGGCCTCTTCCAGGATGGACGCGGCCTTGACCCGGGCTTCCTGGATGATTTTGTCCGCCGAATCCAGCGCTTCCACGACATTGCCCTTCAGGACCTGACGATCCTTGGCCAGGGAGGAGAGATCCAGATCGTTGCGATCGTCGGCGGAATCGTCAGGGAGGCCGCCCTTGATGATTTTTCCTTGCATGGTTTATCCTCGCCAATAATGTTTCCACAGGGAGCGTAACCGGTCAATCTCCGAAAGGTAGACGATTTTTTCCATTATTTCACGTCGTGATTCCGCAATCTCCTCCGGGGGGGGCGTGATCTTCCTTTCCTTGATCAGGTGCTCCAGCAGCAGCCCGGTTTTGATGGGCAATTTGTATTTCAGAAAATTGATCCGCTGCTCCGGAATATGGCACAGGGCCAGGGCCAGAATGTGCAACGCCGTGAAATGGATCAGCTGTCCACGCTCATAGTACTTTTCGTCATTCATATGCAAAAAGCAACGCCGGGCCCGGCGGATCCGTTCGGGATCGATATCCCGATACTGCTCCAGCTTGAGTTGTATTTTTTCCTGCATTTTGTCCGGCAGCTTCTTGCAGATGTAGTCGAAATCCTTTTCGGGCAGATTCTGACAGGCCATGGCCAGCTCGGCCATCCCCAGTTCCTCGATCAGGACCATCAATTCATTGCCATTGAGAAAAAACAGCATTTCGAAAGGGTCCTTGCCAATTCCCGAAAGGCGATTGATCAGGTTGAACTGGCGGACCAGAATCAGCAGCAGCAGTTCGCGGACGCGGGGGCTGGGATTCAGTTGCTTGAACACCTGGCGGATCTCGCCGACACGACTCTCTTCCATCGCATTCAGCACCCGCGACACATAACGGGCGGGCAATGACTTCAGAACCATTCCGGCCAGCGCCGGCGGCTCCTGATCGAGAAAACGGGCGATCCAGCTGGGATGAAGCTCGTCAATTTTTTCGAGATAGGCCGGATCCAGAAACGTTTTGAGGCGTCCCAGGGCGAACCTCACCCGGTCCTTGCCCGGCATATCCCGAAGAATGGCGGCCCATGGCGTCAATTCTTCGCGACGTTCCTCCGGGAGATACTGCAGCATCGCTTCCAGCTCGTTCTTCTCGAACAGGGTCCCCAGGATCACCAGGGCCTGGTCACGGGTCTTGAGCTGCAGTTCAGGGAGCGGTCCGGTGGGCGACATGGAGATACCCTTCTCCGAGCACGGGGCAAATCACGTTCCGGGTCCCGCCATCAGACCCGCAGCATCGTCTTGCCGCCAAGCTCGGCCTTCTTGAAAATCTGGTGCAGCTTCTTGATTATCCGCGCATGCATCCGGCACACCCATGACCGAGACAGATCAAGGGTCTGGCCGATCTCATCCAGTGTCCTGTTCTCATAGTAGTACATGCGGATGATCTGCTGTTCCTGAACGGATAATTTTTTGATCGCCTGGCGCAACCAGGTGATGGCTTCGTTTCGTTCACAGCTCTCGAGAGGCGATTCCGCCCCTTCCGACGGCAGTTCGCGATGCTCGAGGGTGCTGTCCATGGAGAGCAAGTAGACCGAGGTCATGGTGGTCATCAGGCTTTTCAGGCGTTCGAGGTCAGGTTGGCCCACTGTGCCAGGCGCAGGCTCGCGTGTGCCGGATTCCTGCTGCAGGTAGTAATCCATCCCGCGCTGAAATTTCAGCTTGAGGACCTGCTCCCGCGAAAGTGGCCCCATGGACCGGATGCCGTCGTAGATCGCGCCACGGATCCGGTAATAGGCGAATGTCTTGAATGAAACCTGCCGGGAAGCGTCAAATTTCTGGGCGGCCTCCACCAGTCCCATGCGCGCCAGGGAGAGGACCTCGTCCATTTCCATCTGCATAGGCAGCCGCGGCGCCAACGAACGAGCCAGCGCCTCGGCGTAGGAGACATACTTCTCGATCAGCTGATTGACGGTGTCCCGTTTGGTTTCGGCATTCATAATCCTGTCTGGTTTTTATTCCAGCTCGCTGATCAGCTCGAGATAGCCGCGGGCCATCTCCGCGCCCGGACCGGTCGAGTCCTTTTCCAGGCTCTGCTCAAATGAGCGGCGCGCTTCGGCCGTTTTTTTCTGGCAGAGATACGCTTCGCCCAGGTGGGCCAACGTCAGGGAATCGTCCGGGAAAAGGGCCTGCACTTTTTTCAGGTGTTCGACGGCGTCATCCACCTGGCCCGTGGCCAGGAGGGTGGCCCCAATGGCACTGCATGGCAGGGGATCGTCCGGGATGAGGGCGGAAACGCCCAGAAAAATGTCGGCGGCCGCCTGGCCGCGTCCCAGTTCCTGGCACAGATAGCCGCACTCCATCAGAAAATGAATTTCTTCCGTGGTCGGCTTGACGGCAAGTTTCGGTTTTTTCGCGAACATGATCCCTCCTACTTCTCGTCTGATTGCTGCTGAAGTTTCTCATACTTCAGGTTGATGAGCTCAGACAGCAGTTTCAGACTTTGTCCATAGGCCGCCAGGGCGGACTGACACATGACCGTTGTTTCCGGATCGGTGGACTGATGGGTCATCATGGTGTCGATGTTGCGGCAGGTGTTCTGGCAAAGCATCTGGAATTTTTCAATTTCTTCTTCTTCCGCTTCCAGCAGTTTTTCCAGAAAGGGAAAATGCTTCAGGTCTCCTTTTCCGGCTGCTTCCGTCCGCTCATGATGGGGCCGCGACGTGGTCCGGCGGTAATCCCCGGCACGAAAGGACTGCAGGTCCGAATCCTTCTTTTCCATAAAACGCCTCCTCTGGCTGGTTAGAGAAAACTGATTACCAGTACCGTGATATTATCCTTACCGCCGGCCTGATTGGCCAGGTTAACCAGTTCACCGGTGGTAATCTTGGGGTGATCGGGACGGGACAAAACCTGGACGAGATCCTGTTCACTGACCATGGAATGAAGACCGTCCGTGCACAACAGGATCTTGCAGCCGCTTTGCAGGACCGTCACGGAGGTGTCCACCTCCACGCTCTCCTGGCTGCCCAAGGCCCGGGACAAAATACTGCGCTGCGGGTGTTCGTGGCTTTCCTCCCGGGAGAGAATGCCCTTCTTGACCATCTCGTTGACCACATTGTGATCCTGGGTCAACTGGCGAAAATTGCCGTCGTACAGGAGATAGGCGCGGCAATCGCCCACGTGACCGAGCGTCAGCAGGTCATCGGTGATGATTCCGGCGGTGATGGTGGCGCCGGCTTTCACCGGCTGACCGTTGCGCCGTAACCGGCAGATCCGTTGGTTGGCTTGCTGGATGGCATGGGTCAGAAAGGTGGCGGGCGAGGAGAGGACCTCCGCCTCGTGGGAAGCGAGACGGTCGCCGTAATTGGCAATCTCGGCCACCCGCCGCAGCGAAGCCCGCAGGAAGGAGTCCACAAAGGCTTCGCCCAGAGTTTTTACGGCGATCTTGCTGGCCAGCTCTCCGCGCTCTTTGCCCCCCATGCCGTCGGAAACGACAAATAGCCCAGTGGTGCTGTGCTCGCCCACGACATCCAGGTTCAGTGTCAGAATGAGTCCGGAATCCTCGTTGGAGGTGCGCTTCAATCCGACGTCCGTCAGGAAAGCCCAGGAAAGGTTTGTCTCGTCTTTTGCATTCATTGGCTTAATCTGATTCAGGGAATCGTCTGTTTGAGATCAATTATAAGCGTTCTGCAGGGTGAACGCAATGCAATATTCCGTGCGGCCGGCCTGCGGTGAGGCCGCCGTTGACGGGAAGAAGCGCGGGGTCTCCGGCGCTCCGTCAGGCGACATTTTCTCTATGGGCGGGCAAGGATCTTTTGCAGAAAGTGGTGCAGCGTTTCGTAGACGGGGCGCCAGTTCGGAAAACGATGGGCGAGGAGTTCCATGTGCCTGGCCGCCGTCCGGTCGTCGCCCCGCACCACCGGCCCTGTTACGGCCGAGCGGGGATCGGGAGCCGCCGTCATGTTTTGCAGGGTCGCCCGACTCAGATTGAGGAGAGCCGCCCACAGCAGAGGCCTGTCTTCCGGCGGAAAAGCCGCCAGGGCGTCTTGACAGAATAGCGGCAAGGCCGCCAGATGGGAGCAGCTGATGGTGCACAGGCAATGGTAAAGTTGCTTCTGCTCGGGGGGAAGGGTCAACGGGTGCGCGCCGAGGGCCAGGGCCAGGCTGCAGCCGGCGGTCACGGCTGCGTGGTCGCCTTCGATGGTGACGGGAATGCCGGTGAACAGGCGTCCGTCGGGCTGGGCGAACGTTTGGGCCGGATGCCAGGAGCCGGTGGCCAGTCCGGATGCCTGCAGCGGTGCGAGGCTGGTGGCGTCATGTATTCCGGACGTGTGCAGGACGATCCAGCCGGTACCCGGGACGGAGGCGAAAGTGTGCTTCAATTGACCGGCCACCGCCGGTAGGGCATCATCGGGGATGCTCAGGAGCAGAAGATGAGGGCTGGCCGGCGGCAGCCAGCGGTCAAGGGGTACCCGGACGATGCCCAGCCGGTGGACCAAACGGCTGGGCGCACCCAAACTTTCGTCGCGGACCAGAAGCCGGGCTACCGGCCAATGGATCGCCGTCAGGCCGGCCGCCAGGCTGAGCCCGACCCGGCCGGCACCGCAGATGATCACCGGTAACCGCCGGGATTCGGCGGAAAGGGGTTCACTCATGGGACGGATACCAGAAGATTGTCGATCAGACGGGTCGGCCCGAGTGTCGCCGCCAGAGCAATAAGTGTCTCGCCGCGGATCTTGTCCTGCGGGGCCAGCTTCTCCGTATCCACGATTTCGACGTATTCGGGTTGCACCAGGGGTTCTCGCGCCAGTTCCTGCTCGATCCCCTGCCGGATGGTGGCAGCGTTCCGCTCGCCTTCCAGAATCATCCCCGCAGCCCGCCGCAGGCTGCGGTACAATACCGGGGCCGCCGCCCGCTCCGCCGGGGAAAGATACTGGTTCCGGGAGCTCATGGCGAGACCGTCCGTTTCGCGCACGATGGGGCATATCCGGATATCCACCGGGAAATCAAGGTCCGCGGTCATCTTCTGGATGATGATGACCTGTTGGGCGTCCTTCTGCCCGAAGAAGGCATACATGGGCTGGATGATGGAAAACAGTTTGGCCACCACCGTAGCCACCCCCCGAAAATGTCCCGGCCGCTTCCGACCACACAACGGCGTGGTCAACTCCTTCACATCGACGAAGGTATCAAAACCGGTCGGATAGATTTCATCCACCCCCGGAGCGAAAACATAATCCACGCCCAGACGGGTAAGCAGTTCCACATCATGGGAAAGGTTGCGCGGATATCGCTCGTAATCCTCATGGGGGCCGAATTGAACCGGATTGACGAAAATCGACACCACGACCAGGTCGGCGATCTCCCGCGCCCGCTGGACCAGCGCCAGATGACCGTCATGCAGCGCACCCATGGTGGGCACGAAGCCGATTTCCAGGCCGGCACAGCGGGCCTTGCGCAACACCGCCTTAAGTTTGTTCGTCTTTGAGATAACTTCCATAGCTCTCTTCCAGTTGGGTCTCGATGGGCTCTTCCAGCGGAAAGCTCTCTTCCAGTGAAGGGAAATGCCCCTCCCGGACATCCCGCTGATACTGACCCAGAGATTCGCGAATCCGTTCTCCCAGCTGAGCGTATCGCCGCACGAAACGGAAAGCGCTTTCTTCATTCAAACCCATCATGTCGTGAAACACCAGGATCTGGCCGTCGCAATGGGGACCGGCGCCGATACCGATGGTGGGGATCTCCAGCTTGTGGGAGATGATGCGGGCGACCGGATGAGGGATGCCCTCCAGCACCATGGAAAAACAGCCGGCCTCCTGCAGTGCGTCGGCGTCGGCGATGAGCCGTTCGATGTCTTTCATCTGCCGTCCCTGGATCTTGTAGCCCCCCAGTCGTTTCACCGATTGCGGCGTCAGGCCGATATGGCCCATCACGGGGATTTCCGCCGCCAGCAGGGCGCGAATGACGGGGATCCGGTCGATGCCCCCCTCGGCTTTCACTGCGTCGCAGCCGGTCTCCTTGACCAGCCGGATGGCGTTGGCGACGGCCTGTTCCGGCGAAAGATGATAGGAGCCATAGGGCATGTCCGCCACTACCAGGGCCTGGCGGACGGCCCGGGTCACCAGCCGCGTGTGGTAGAGGATCTCGTCCAGGGTTACGGCGAGGGTGCTGTCGTGCCCCTGGATGACCATGCCCAGGGAATCGCCCACCAGAATGAGATCGATCCCGGCGTCGTCCAGCAGACGGGCGGTGGGATGGTCGTAGGCCGTCAGGGCGGTGATCCGCTCCCCCCGTTTCTTCATCTGTCGCAGACTGAAGATGGACTTTTTTTTCACTGTACGCTCCGTGGTTCCCGTCGGTCGATCCTTGCGGGACAGGCCGGCTACTGGGGGCGGCCCGTTATGGGGCCGACGGGTATCCTTGCCGCGTGCCTGACTCCCGGGTGAACCCCGGGGGTGGCCCTTTTCCGCCCTGTAGCCTGTTCGGTGTGATCCGGCGGGATTCGCCCGGTTATTATATGCCAACAGCCGGAAAATGCAATGGAGGATTTTGGGGCGGTCATGCCCGTGGGCGTGTTCGGGCCGGGCGGCGGTGTCGTCCGACGCACCCGGATCGAGGGCGCGGCCGGGTCAATCTCGACGGGCGGCCAGAACGAGCTGGCCGCGCTTGACGCCCCGCGTGCTGAGCAGCCTGTCGGCCAGGGCCTGAACTTCGCGGGCCGCCCCCTGAATGAGCAGGACTTCCAGGCACTCGTGGCGGTCCAGGTGGATATGGGTCGTGGCGATGATCTTGGTGTGCTGCTGATGCTGCAGGTGAAGCAGATTCTCCGAGAGTTCCCGCTGGTGGTGGTCGTACACCATGACCACAACGCCGACAATGGCGGCATCCCCCTCGAGTTTCTGCTGGAATATGTGCGCGCGCATCAGGTCCGCCACTGCCTCGGAGCGGTTGGCGTAGCCCTCCTCGCGAATCAGCTCGTCAAATTGTGTGAGCAGATCGACATCGCACGAAACGCCGAAGCGGGTGATTTTCTTCATAGCCTCACCATCCGGACCTACTGAATGGCAGAACTGTAGCAGAATCCGGTCCGGAAAGTCAATTTGAAGCGTGACCCTTGAATTCGCCCGGCGGTTTCCCTATGATACAGTGGGGACGGGGGATCGCCCGCCCCGTACGGCGGACACCCACGCCTCGGGGCGCTCGCCCCGGCCCAGCTTGTCGCGGAGTCGTGAAGCGAGCATCATGCCGATTACCCATCTGGAAACATGGAATTACCGCAATCTGCACAACGGGACCATCGCCTTTTCTCCCAAAATCAATCTCTTCGTCGGCAACAACGGCCAGGGCAAAACCAATCTCATGGAAGCCCTTTACGTGGCCTGCCTGACCAAGTCCTTCCGAACCCATCAGCTGGCCGACTGCGTGACGCACGGCCAGAATGCCTTCCGGGTATGCTGCACGGTCCATGATGAACCGCTGGATCATCGCCTGGAGGTGCGCCATACGGATGACGGGAAGGCCCTTCGCGCCGATGGCAAGGCGGCGACCATCGCCGATTTTCTCGACATCGTTGCCGTGTTGTGCATCACCGCCGATCATTTGCGGGTGATTACCGACGGGCCCGATGCCCGGCGGCGTTTTTTCGACGGACTCCTGGCTCTGTTCCGCCCCGACTCTCTCCGGGCGCTGGCGGCGTACCGTCGCGTGCTGCGCCAGAAGACCACTCTCCTGCGGCAGGAACGGTTGTCCGTGGCCAGCCTCGAGCCGTGGAACCGCAAGCTGCTCCAGGAGGCCAGGGCGCTGGTCGGTCAGCGCCGGGAGTTCCTGGGGCGGCTGGCGGCGGAGCTCGGCCGGGAGCGCTTTTCCGGGCTGCCGCTGGAGCTCGCCTATCAGCCGTCGTTGCGGGAGGATCTCCTGGCCGACGAGGAAGCCGCGCTGCGCCATCTGCAGCGGCAGCTGCCGCGCGAAAGAGAGGCCGGGCGCGTCCTGCTGGGCCCACATCTGGATCGGTATCAGTTCTTTCTCGACGGCCGCAATGTCCGCCGGTTTGCTTCCTCCGGGCAGAAGCGCAGCATCCTTCTGAATGTATATCTGGCTGTTCTGCATCTTTTCCGGCGGGAGAAAGGGGGGTATCCCGTCCTGATGATCGATGACGTGGATATGGAACTGGATGTAGAACGCATCCACCAGCTCATCCGGTTCCTGGACTTCGACACCCAGATTTTCTTAACTTCTTCAAAAGCCGAGATTTTCAAGAACGTCCTTGCTCCGGACCGTTTTTTCCATATTGAAAAGGGGTTTATAAATAAAACCTGATTTTTCAATTATATAGACCGGATGCTCCCGTCATTTTACGCTTCTCTTTTTGCACCCGGCATGGTATAATTTCGTCTAATATTCTGACATGGGCAGAGTTAAACCTTCATGAACCAAGACGCCAAAAAGATACTGAATGCTGACGAGCTCAACAGTGCCATCGATTCCTATAATGCCGGAACCATCGATGTGCTGGAGGGACTGGAGGCCGTGCGGCTCCGGCCCGGCATGTACATCGGCACCACCGGGCTGACCGGTCTGCATCACCTGATCTACGAGCTGGTGGACAATTCCGTCGACGAGGCCATGGCTGGCTACTGCTCGCAGATCAACGTGATGATCCACATGGACAATTCGGTAACCGTGGAGGATGACGGCCGGGGTATTCCCGTGGACATGCACGAGAAGGGCAAAGCCGCCGCCGAAATCGTTATGACGACCCTCCATGCCGGCGGCAAGTTCCACCATTCGGCTTACAAGGTCAGTGGCGGGTTGCACGGAGTGGGGGCCTCGGTGGTGAACGCCCTGTCGGAGTGGCTGGAGCTGGAGATCCGGCGTGGCGGCAAGGTTTACCAGCAAACGTACCATCGGGGTGTGCCGGTCAGTGATTTCGTGGAGGTCGGCGTCACGAACCGCTCCGGAACCAAAATCACGTTTCGGCCGGACGAACAGATTTTCGAAGAAGTCGAATTCAATTTCGACAGTCTTTCCCAGCGGCTGCGGGAGCTGGCCTTTCTCAATCGCGGTCTCAAGATCATCGTCGAGGATGAGCGTGAGGAAAAGAGCCGTGATTTTCATTACGAGGGCGGGATCGTCTCCTTCGTGGAATATCTGAACAAGAACAAGCAGACGCTCCATTCAACCCCCATTTTTGTGAGAGAGGTTCTGGGCGAAGTGGAGGTGGAAGCGGCCATCCAGTACAACGACACCTATGCCGAGAACGTGTTGACCTTTGCCAACAATATCCACACTTACGAAGGGGGTATGCACCTGAGCGGATTCCGCTCGGCGCTGACCCGGACCCTGAATTCCTATGCCGACCGGCAGGGCCTGTTGAAGACCCTGAAGCGCAATCTTTCGGGGGATGACGTGCGGGAGGGCCTGGTGGCGGTGATCAGCGTCAAATTGCCCGACCCGCAGTTTGAGGGCCAGACCAAGATGAAGCTGGGAAACAGCGAGATCAAGGGACTGGTGGAGTCGGTGCTCAACGAAAAGCTGATGTTCTTCTTCGAGGAGAATCCGGAGGTCGCCAGGAGCATCGTCAAGAAGTCCATCGACGCTGCCGTGGCGCGGGAAGCGGCGCGGAAAGCCCGGGATCTGACCCGCCGCAAGAGCGCCCTGGAGAGCCTGACCCTGCCGGGCAAGCTGGCGGATTGCCAGGAGCGGGATCCTTCCCGCAGCGAGATCTTCATTGTCGAGGGGGATTCGGCCGGTGGCTCAGCCAAACAGGGCCGCGACCGCCGCTTCCAGGCCATTCTCCCCATCAAGGGCAAGATTCTGAATGTGGAGAAAGCCCGCTTCGACAAAATGCTGGCCAACCAGGAGATCACCACCATGATCTCGGCCCTGGGGACGGGGATCGGGATGGAAGATTTCGATATCAGCAAATTACGCTACCATCGCATCATTATCATGACCGATGCCGACGTGGACGGCTCACACATCCGCACCCTGCTGCTGACATTCTTCTTTCGCCAGATGCACGATCTGATCGAGCGCGGCCACGTCTATATCGCCCAGCCGCCCCTGTTCAAGGTCAAGCAGGGCAAGCGGGAGGAGTATATTCTGGACGAGGCGGGCCTGGCCCGCTACCTGCTTCGGAACGTGGTATCGGCTGTCGCCGTCACCAACGCTGCGCATACCGCCCTGGAGGACAAATCGCTGGGTCAGTTCCTGAACCGGGTGAACGAATACAGCCGGATCAAACAGCGTTTTCAGAAACGGTTGCAGGATTTCAACTTCATCCGGCACATGCTCTATTTTCTTCGCGACCGTCTGGAAGCGGGGTTCTACAACAACCGGATCAAGGAGATGTTCAGCGACCGGGAATTCATCCGTGATCTGTCCGCCTATCTGCAGGAAAAGCGGTACATGGTGGAAAGCATCTGGGACGAGGAGCACAGCATCTTCAGCCTGAAGATCAGCAATGGCAAGGGGCGTTCCTTCTTCGTCAGCTGGGAGCTCTTTACGACGGCGGAATTCCATCGTCTCTACAAACTGTTCCACCATATCCTGCCCCACGATGTGCCGCCGTTCCTGATCCGCCACAAAGGGCAGGAATTGCTGGTCGAGGATAAATTCCAGTTGCATGAGAAGATCATGGAGCTCAGCAAGAAAGATGTGGATATCCAGCGCTACAAAGGTCTCGGTGAAATGAACCCGGAGCAGTTGTGGGAGACCACCATGAACCCGGAGAGCCGGACCTTGCTGAAAGTGAAGATCGATGACGCCATCGAGACCGACGAGATTTTCACCATCCTGATGGGGGACAGCGTGGAGCCCCGCCGGAATTTCATCGAGGACAACGCCCTGCTGGCCAAAAATCTGGATATCTAGTTTCCCTGCCGCTCAGCCGGGCGGCTGGCCCCGTGTACCAGCGAGACAAGTCGAGCCAGCCACTCCGGCTGATGCAGGTGCAATGCCATATCCACACCATAGAGTGGGCAGGGCAAGACGACGGACTGCATCTTGACCAGATCCTTGCCGGTCGTCAGCGCGGCTCCTGCGCCCGCACGCCGGCAGGCTGCAGCGATGCGTTCTGCCTCGGCGGCCGAGTAGGTCTGATGGTCGTCAAAGGCCAGCGTATCCCGGATCTCCAGGCCGGCGGACTCCAACATTCGGAAAAATTGCTGCGGATGGGCCAGGCCGCAAAACGCCACCACCCGTTTTCCGGACACGTGGGAGAGGGGAAGAGCGGCCCCCTGGCCCAGAGTGAGCAGTGCCGCGAGTCGGAAGTGCGAGCTGTAAATCGGCACGTCGGGAGCCAGTGGTCCCAGGTGCCGGAAAAGGGGGGGCAGGGATCCCGTATCCGGACAGCGTGTCAACAGGATGACGTCGGCCCGCCGTATCGCCCGGGGCGGTTCCCGCAACGGGCCGGCGGGCAGAACCTGGCCGTTCCCCAGCGGCCGGCCGGCGTCCATGAGCAGAAGGTTGAAATCCCGATGCAGGCGCATGTGCTGGAATCCGTCGTCCAGCAGAATGACATCGGGCTGCAAATGCTCCTCGGCCCAGCGTCCGGCCCGGACGCGATCCGGATGACAGATAACCGGAACGCCGGGCAACCGGCTGGCCAGGAGGAAGGGTTCGTCGCCTGCATGGGCCGCGTCCAGCAACACCTGGCGCCCGTCGGAAACGACCTTGACGCTCTCTTTGGTGGAGTGGGGATGGCCGCCATACCCGCGGCTGATGATGACGGGCCGGCAGCCCTCCTCCCGCAGGTATTCGGCCAGGTAGGCCGTAACGGGCGTTTTCCCGGTACCGCCGACGGTCAGATTCCCCACCGACACAACCGGCGTCCGCAGCCGGTGGACCGTGCGCCAGCCATGAGCGAACAACCAGCCCCGCAGATGCTGATAGACGGCGTAGAGTCGTGACGGGGCCCAGGCCACAAGGGTCCAGAGTGAAGACGGCTGGTGAATATCCACGCCATATTTCATGACAGTTTATCCGCCGGGGCGCGGTCCGAAGTTCGCTGCACCCGAAGTCCGGAAAGAATCAGGGCTCAACGGCCGCTCCGTCGTCGATGATCCGGCGGATGGTCCGCCGGGTGGCGCCCCGATGCCGGGAAATGGTTTCCCGGGCTCGCCGGCCCATCTCCCGGGCCCGGTTTCTGTCCTGCAGCAGATCTGTCAGGGCCGCCGCAAGACCGTCAGGATCGTTCACCTGGATGATGGCGTTCTGCTGCTGAAACTGGGCCAGGATGGCCCGGAAATTTTCCATGGAGGGTCCGACCAGAATCGGTTTGCCGGCCGCGGCCGGTTCCAGAATGTTGTGGCCGCCGGTGGGCACCAGGGTGCCGCCGATAAAGACAACATCGGCCGTGTGATACAACGAGGAAAGCTCACCCATTGTATCCAGGATGATGACATCCACCGGAGTCGACGGCGGGGTATCGGGCCAGGCGGAGCGAAGGCAGACCCGGGTGTTCTCCGCCTGAAACGCCTCTGCCGCCCGGTTGAACCGTTCGGGATGTCGCGGCGCCACCAGGAGGCGCAGTCCGGGAAACATCGACCGCAGCGACAGGAATATGCGGGCCAGAATTTCCTCTTCGCCTTCCATGGTGCTGCCGCACAGCAAGAGGTTTGACAGCCCCTCGCCGAACAGGCCGCGCAGGGCGTCGGCCAGGTGGTGATCCGGGCGAATCTGTCCCAGCGAGTCGAATTTCAGATTGCCGATGACGTGGACCCGCTCATCCGGCGCTCCCAGGTCGCGAAACCGGGTGGCGTCCTCCTCTGACTGGACCAGATAATGGTCGGGCAATTTGAGAACTGGGGTCATAAACGGCCGGATGAAGCGGTAGCGGGGGTAAGCCTGATCCGAGATGCGGCCGTTGATGATGCTGACGGACAACCGGTGCTGCTTGGCCAGCCAGAGCAGGTTGGGCCAGATCTCCGTTTCGGCGATGATCAGGTGACGGGGCCGGATTCGTCGCAGTGTCCGGCCGACGGCTCCCAACAGATCGAACGGGCAGTAGAAGAGGAATACGCGCTCCCCGAATGTTTTGGCCGCGGTGGCCTGGCCGGTGGCCGTAGTGGTGGACAGGTAGATGAGAAATTGAGGATGGTGCCGCTCGAGCTCCGTCACCAGCGGAGCCACCACCTGTACTTCACCGACACTCACCGCGTGTATCCAGATGGCCGGCCGGCCGGGAGGCGGAGCCGGGGGCAAATTCCAGGCCAGGCGCTTGCGAAAGGGGGGCATCGGTTTGCCCTTCAGCAGCCGGCGAAAGTAGAAGAAGGGGAACAGGAGCGGAAACGTCAGGTAGGCCAGTAAATTGTAGATCAGGATAATGGCGATCATGGTGGAATACCCCGTGGCGGACCTCTGCGCCAGTTTACTGCCGGGTCGGGAAACCTGTCAACGATTGGTTGCCGCCACCGGGCGGGACGGGAAAAAACTCCGCGGGTGGAGCATGCCGGTGGTTGTCGCCCAGGACTTCCATCGGACAGTGGACCGTCTGCCGATGAGTCCCGGCCGGCGGACTCCATCGCCCGCTGGCGGCCAAAAAGGCCGCTGGCTCAGACCAGGTCGGCGAACGCCCGGCGGCGGAATTCGAAGATGCGCCGCACATCACCCCGCACGAAAAAAGTGTTGATCAACGGCGCCAAAATCCAGCCGCGGGGCAGATACTCCACCCGGTCGGTCATGAGGGTGCCGCTTTCCTGGGCCTCGAAACGATGCTCATGAACCCACAGGCGATAGGGCCCCCGGATCTGCTGGTCCACAAACCGGAACGGCGGATCCCAGACGGTGATTTCCGTCCGCCAGCGGATGGGCAGGCCGTGAATTCGCAGACGGTAGTCGATCCGCGAGCCCACCGCCATGACAATGGGTCGCGGCGTCAGGATCTCAAAATCCAGCCAGGGCGGCGTGACCCGCGACAGATTCCCGGCGTCGCTGAAAAAGGCAAACACCTTCTCCCGCGGTTGTTCCAGGTATTGGGTGGCCTCAAACAGATACGGTTTCATCGTTCCTTCCCGTGCATGGTGTCTATTTCTTGGATGCGGGCCACATAGGCATCGGCGTCGAATTTTCGGCGCAGACCGTTGGCGTTCATGTAGCGGACTTTGCCGAAGATGGGCCGCTCCTGCCAGGGACGGTCGTGTTTGCCCAGGCACCAGGCCACGCCGGTGTACCCGTTGGCGTCGCGTCCGTCCAGCTCATACCGGTCGTTCAGCCGGATGGCCAGCGCCATGGCTTCCCCCGGCGAGGCCGACCATTCCAGGATCTTCTTGCCCCAGTACATGCGCATGTAGCCGTGCATCTTGCCGGTGAGAACCATCTCCCGCTGGGCGGCGTTCCAGTAGGGATCATGCGTCCGGGCGGCCTCGAATTCCGACGGCGAGTAAATGTGCTCCCGGACATCGGCGGCATGGTCCCGGAGGGTGCGGCGACACCAGTCGGGCAGGCCGGCAAGCGTCTCACAGGCGTCGTTGTAGCGGACGAAATTTAGCGACAGCTCCCGCCGCACAATCAGCTCCTCCAGGAAGGCATCGACCCCCGGACTGCCGGTCGCCCGCACCTCCAGCGCCACCTGCAGCGGCGAAATCTGGCCGAAATGAAGGTACGGGCTCAGATTGGAGACAGCGTCGCGATTGGGATCGTTGCGCTCGTCGGCGTAGCGGTCGAGACGGGTGTGCAGGAACCGCCGGAGGTGCTCCTCGGCGGCGGCGGTCCCTCCCGTGAAGGAGGTTACGGGGCCGACGGTGTCATCGACTCCCAGCCGGGCCAGCAGTCCGGGAATATCCGTCAGGGAGAGACCTTCCAGATCCAGCTCCAGGGAACTGTGCCGGGGTTCACTTGCCGCCAGCGGCTGCAGAAAATGATCCAGCAATTTCCGGATCTTGGGCCGGAAAGTGGCCGCGGCATATTCCTCCTTGGGCGAGGCGGTGGTGACCGGCACCACGCAATCGGTCTCGACTTCCACGAGCGGGCAGGCCAGACGCTGCGCCACGGTCCGGCGCCATCGTCGCAAGTGAGGCAGCCAGGCGCCGTCGACGACGACCAGCGCGGCCGGCTGTGCCATCCGGACGACGCCCTCGTCCGGAGATTCCGCCCGGATGATCAGCCGGATCCGCCGCTCGGACAATTGCCGGGCGGTTTCCCTGAGCCCCTCGAGCATGAAGGTGTAATGGCGGATATTGGCCTGCGGGTAATCCGGCGTCAGGCCGAAATACACCACCACCGGCAGCTGGCGGTCGTTGGCCTGGCGGATGGCGTACTCCAGGCCATGATTCCAGGTCGCCCGCTGGGATCGTTGCATCCAGTACAGGATGAAGCGGCCCCCGTCCGAAACGTGATGGTTGAGACGATGCAGTCTCTGTTCGAGAATCATGGGCGCCTCGCAGGATTCAGAAAGGGTTCGGCTTTACCGAAGCCGATGGTTGGGCCACCATGATGTAGCGGGGAGAATCCGGGGTAAAAGGAGCGCCTTCATAAGAGCCCCATTCCTGGTGGACGGCCAGGCCGCTTTTCCGGACCATGGCCCGGATGTCCTCCGCCCGGAACAAGCGGACCGATTCGGTGAAGGCATGTCTCACCTGCCCATGAATATCCAGCTCCTGCGTCCGCTTGTTGACGCGGCCGTCGAGGATCCAGCGTTCCTCCACCAGGGTGATGTTGTCAACGGACCGCTCGGAACGGGGAACCAGATTTCGCCTCACTTCATCCACGTTGAGATAGTCCAGCACGAAGAATCCGGCCGGCGAAAGCTTGGCCGCGGCCTGTTCCACGATCTGCCGTGATTCTTCATCCGTCACGAAGTATCCGAAGCTGGTGAAGGCGTTGAGAATGAGATCGTAGTTCTCTCCGGGCCACTCCCGGCGCATGTCCAGGATGTGAAACGTCACGTTCAGATTTTCGTGAGCGGCCTCTCGCCGCGCCACACGGATCAGGTCGGCGCTGAGGTCGATCCCGGTGACGTGAAAATGCCGCCGGGCCAGGGCCCGGGCGTGGCGACCCGCGCCGCAGGCGACGTCCAGGGCCCGCCGGCCGCGGGTTTCTCCACAGAACAGGGTGACGATGGTGTCGATGAAGTCTTCGGCTTCAACCAGATCACGGTGGGCGTACCGTTTCACATAGCCGGAATCAAATGCCTGCCTGAACCAGTCCTTGGCGACCATTATTCACCGATGATTTTTACCAGTACCCGCTTGCGCCGGCGACCGTCGAATTCGCCGTAAAAGATCTGTTCCCAGGGGCCGAAATCCAGTTCACCGCCGGTGATGGCGACCACCACTTCCCGGCCCATGATCTGGCGCTTCAGGTGGGCGTCGCCGTTGTCCTCGCCGGTGCGGTTGTGGAGGTAACGGGAGACGGGTTCATGGGGCGCCAGCTGTTCCAGCCACTGACGGTAATCCTGGTGCAGGCCTGATTCGTCGTCATTGATAAACACCGAGGCGGTGATGTGCATGGCGTTCACCAGGCACAATCCTTCTCTGACGCCGCTCTGACGCACGCACTCGCGTACCCGGTGCGTGATATTCTCGAGGTAAACCCGGGTCGGGGTGTCAAACCACAGTTCTTCGCGGTAACTCTTCATGAGTCCCCTCCTCATTCGTTTTCGCGCGGATTGGCCTGCAGGCGCAGGGCAATGGCTTTCAGGTCTTCATAGACTTCGCGGGCGTTGCGGTAGCGCTTGTCCCGGTCTTTTTCCAGGCAGCGCAAAATGACCTGCTCCAGTTCGGGCGGGTAATTGCGGATATGCGTGCGCAGGGGGGTCGGCGGCGTCATCAGATGATGGCGCAGGATGCCCTCGGATGGATACGGCAGGACGCCGGTAACCATTTCATACAGGGTGATCCCGAACGAATAGACGTCGCAACGCTCGTCGACCGGCACTCCCTGTAACTGTTCAGGAGAAATGTATTTGGGGGTGCCGACCACGATGCTCGAGGAGTGATCCGGCAGCTCGTCCCGCAACTGCGCGACACCGAAATCCATCAATTTCACGGTTCGGTCGTCGGAGAGCATGATATTGGCCGGCTTGATGTCCTGATGGATGACGTGGGACCGGTGGGCGTAGGACAGCGCCAGCAGCACGTAGCGCGCCACGAAGAGGGCCATTTTCAGGGGAATCCGCCGACGGGCTTCCAGCATGCTTTCGATGGTGATGCCCTTGATGAACTCCATGACGATGTAATACTCGTTATCCACCTTTAATATATCGTAAATGGAGACGATATTGGGGTGGTTCAGCTTGGCGATGGCCTTCGCCTCCTTGAAGAACGATTTCAGGCGGGTGGTATCCGTGGTGACGTGTGACGGCAGCAGTTTCAGGGCCACGGTCCGGTCCAGCAACTTGTCCCGGGCCCGGAAAACGATACCGGCTCCTCCCCGGCCCAGTTCCTCGAGATCGTCATAGCGCTCGCCGATGCCGGTCTTGAAGGCGCCGTCCTGATCTCGCAATTTGGCGGCCATGTCCTTTTCCAGCAGCTGGGTCATCTCTCCGGCTTCCTGCTTCTTGCGATCGATGGCCTCGATGCGGACGTCCGCATTCATGAAATAGGGGCGTTTCTGATTGATTTTATGAAAGACATCCCGGGCCTGGTCGAGTTTGCCCAGTTTTTCCAGGCAGTCACCCAGGTAGAAAAAGTCCTCCAGGTTTTCATTGCTTAGCTTTTCGGCCTTGAAATAATCCAGATAGTGGCGAATGGCCTCGGCGTACTTGTGCTGCTGCCGGAGGATCCGGGCTTTGAGGACCAGACTCTCCACGTAGCTGGGCTCCCCTTTTTTGATCCGTACGAGAATATCCAGCGCTGCCTCGGGCTTCTGCTGATTCAGCCGCAGCTCGGCGGCCTTGATCAGGTTGCCCGCCCGGGTATAGTAATGAACGGCGTCCTCCATCTCCCGCGCGTACTCCGCGTAACGGGCCGCCTTCAGCGGATCGCCCATCTGCTCGGCCAGGGCGATGATTCTCTTGCACCGGGACTTCCACTGATCCGGTGTGCTCAATTTTTCCATGTCCTTGAACTGACGTTCAAAGCATTCCAGCGCCTCATCCTTGCGGTTTCCCTTGATGAAATTGGTGGCGGCTTTTTCCCAGCTGTGCTGGTCCCGGTAATAGTACCCGGCGGCGACGTAGCATCGCCGGGCGCGGACCATGTTGCCAACCTGCTCGTAGACCTCGGCGGCGGTGGCGAAATGCTCGTCGCCGAGTTTCTCCAGCATCTGGGCTGCCTTGGCATACTGGCGCATCTTGAGGTAGATCTGGGCGACCATGTCCCACCGGCCGGCCTTGTCATACCATTTGAGGGCGCGCTTGTAGCGTCCCTGCTGGAACAGCCAGTCGGCCCGCTGCTCCAGGTCCGGCGCGAAACGCAATGTCCGGTGGCTGCGCAGGGAATTATAGATGATGTACACATTCACCCCGATGAACACACCGGACATGAGGAGGAGAAAAAACGGATGCATCACTGTCTCGGCCTGCCACAACCACCAGGATATGAAGGCAAAAGAAGATCCGGCCAATTTGGCGTGCAGCTGGGTGACCAGGGAACTCAGCAGGGGGAACTCCAGCATGAGCGTCAGGCTGAACAGGAACAGCAGCAGGGAGATGGTCAACATCACTATGGCGGTGATTAGAATGATGTAGCGCATAAGGTCTGACACCGTTTCGCGGAAATGGCCCAACGGAATTCCTGGCCAGACTTTTCACCCAAAGGCATTCTCCGATTATACCATCAAATCGGATCGGGTGACATCATTATATGATCAGCATAATGTTCTGTTTCTGTCGTTTATGTTGCGACCTCCGGCCCATGGCCCGCTGAGCCACCAGCGGAGCGAGCCGCCAAGGAGCCCATCCTCCCCGCCGAAGCGGTGGGAAACGCGCAGGTGACGTTCCGCCGGCCCCCGGGCATGACCTTGCCGGAAAGTGATGCTCCGGGTGGCGAAACCGGTCCTGAAATGAGCCGGGGCGCAGGGGCCACACCAAGAAAAAGCGGCCCCGCCGGGCCGCCGGATAAGATATGTGGTGGAGCAAGGGGGGATCGAACCCCCGACCTCAGCGTTGCGAACGCTGCGCTCTTCCATCTGAGCTATTGCCCCACGATGGTTTTCGAGCTAGAAATCATAAGAAATCCTGCGGGAAAAGGCAAGAAATTTGTGTGGCTGTCCGTCAATTGGCCACTGCCCGGGGCGAGGGGCCTGAATGGGCCAAGGCGCAACGGGGAACGGCGATCACGGGCCGCTGGGGGAGGAAAGGTTGATATGGTCGATCACGCCCAGGACGCAGGCATCCGTGGGGATTTCGTCAGGATCGAAGGGAAAGGACGCTTCCTTTGACGTGACAAAGAATACGGTCTCCCCGGGACCGACGCCCACTGCGTCCAGGGCGGCCAGCGGTTCGCCGCTGGCCGAACCGGCATCGTCGATCTCCTGCAGAAGCAGAATTTTTTTGCCGCTGAGGCGGGTCTCCTTGGCTGAACAGACCACATTGCCGATGACACGGGCCAGTCTCACGGTTTTCCTCTCGATGGTGCGTCAGAATCACTGCCAGTGCCGGTGGCACCGACAGAATAGACTTTTCATTTATCACAAAACGCATATAATAGCCACCGATGATTTTCGCACGGGTTGTCGGCAACATCGAGTCCGATCATAAGATCACCTCTTATCAGGGATTGAAGCTGCTCTACGTGCAACCGCTCTCCCTCGCCCTTGAGCCGGCCGGAACACCGCTGATGGCCGTGGATGCGGTGGATGCCGGTCCGGGGGATCTGGTCCTGGTCATGCAGGAGGGCTGGTCCGCCTGGCAGGCCGTGGGCAAGGAGAAAGCCCCCATCAACCGGGCCGTGGTGGCCGTGGTGGATGAAATCCGGCTGGGCGACAGCTGATTCAGGCCGGACCCGGCACCCGCTATTCCTCTTCTTCCTCCAGCATCTTTTGGGCCACCTCGATATCCTTCAGATGTGCGGGGGTGACCTCCGGAAACTTCAGGGGGAGGGATTTCAGGGTCTGAATCAGGATATCGGCGATGGCCACCCGGGCAAACCATTTGTGGTTGCCGGGGATGACATACCAGGGGGCCCACTTGGTGCTGGTGGCGGCGATGGCGTCTTCATAGGCCTTCATGTATTTTTTCCAGTGCTGCCGTTCCTCCACATCGCCCAGCGAGAATTTCCAGTTTTTTTCAGGGGTGTTGATCCGGGCCAGAAAGCGCTCCTTCTGTTCCTGGCGGGAAATGTTCAGGAAGAATTTGACCACCACGATGCCGTTGCGAACGAGGTAACGCTCGAAATGGGTGATATCCTCGTAACGGTCCTTCCAGATGTTTTTCCAGTCGGTGTCCGCTGGCAATTTCTGGGATTTCAGAATTTCCGGATGAACGCGGACGATGAGAACCTCTTCATAGTACGAGCGGTTGAAGATGCCCATCCGCCCCCGTTCCGGCAATGCCTTCATGCATCGCCACAGAAAGTCATGGTCCAGTTCTTCGCTCGAAGGGGCCTTGAAACTGAAGACCTGGCATCCCTGGGGATTGACACCGGACATGACGTGCTCGATGGCGCCATCCTTGCCGGCGGCGTCCATGGCCTGAAAAATGATCAGGAGGGCGTAGCGGTTGTCGGCGTACAACACTTCCTGAAGTTCGGCCAGTTTTTCCACATCTTTTTCCAGTTTTTCACGCGCTGCTGCCTTGTCCTTGAAATCGCCGGTGAAATCGGGATCCTGTTTTTTCAACGAAAACTTTTCATCAGGGCGAACCCTGAAACGGGTGTAATCCATGGAACCTCCTGAAGGCACGGGGAGTTAGTGGTTTAATGGTACCAGATTGACCGGGATTTGCAACGATAATATCGTCGCCGGCGACGGAAAGAAGGGCGGCCGCCGCCGGAACGTGCCGGAGGTGCCGCCCGGGAGAACGCAGGTTTCAGCGGCTTTGGGCTGCCTGCTGATACAGGGCCAGGGACATCATTTCGCCCATGAGCTGGCTGAACCGGCCCGGATTTTCGATTTTACCGCCTTCGCTGATGACGGCCAGGTCGTACAGCAGCCGGCAATAATCCCTGAGGGACGGATTGTCCCTGTTCTCCTTGAGAAGCACGTCCAGCTTGGCCACCAGGGGATGCGCCAGGTTGATTTCCAGGATGCGCTTGCCGGTGGGCACTTCCTGTCCGGAGGCCCGCAGGATCTTTTCCATGTAGGCACTGATGTCCTGGGGGTCTCCGGCGAGACAGACCACGGAATTCTTCAACCGGCCGGAAGCGCGCACTTCCTTGACTTCGTCGCTCAGGACAGATTGAATGAAGGAGAACAGGTCGCTGTACTCATTTTTTTTCCTGGTGTCGATCCGATCCAGTCCAAGGTCGCCTTTCTCCGCGCTGCGGAAGGGTTTGCCTTTGTATTCGGTCATGGTTTGCACCACGAATTCGTCGACGGGGTCGGTCATGAGCAGAACTTCATAGTCCTTTTCCCGCAGGATTTCCAGGGCCGGGTTGTTCAGCAGGGTGGACATTTTTTCGCCGGTCAGATAGTAGATCTCCGTTTGCTGTTTTGGCATGCGATGGATATAGTCGGCCAGGGAGATCCATTTGCCGTCGGAGGTGGTGGATTTGAAACGCAGCAGTTCGGCCAGTTTGTCCCGGTTTTCCCAATCGGTGGGGATCCCCTCCTTGAGGACCGGCGCGAAGGCATCATAGAAAGCCTCGTATTTTTCGGTCTCCAGCCCTTCCAGCAGTTCCAGCACCTTCTTGACCAGGTTGCGCCGCATGTTGGTTACCAGCTGGTTTTGCTGCAGCATTTCCCGGCTGACGTTCAGGTCCAGGTCGGACGAGTCGGCTACGCCCCGCACGAAACGCAGGTAGTCGGGCATCAGCTCTTCACAGTTGTGCATGACAAAGACACGCCGGCAATACAGGTCGATCCCGTGTTTCCGCTCCCGGAAGAACAGATCGAAGGGCGGTTGGGCGGGGATGTACAGCAGGGCGAAATATTCCGTGACACCCTCCATCTTGACATGAACCCGGGCCAGGGGCGGTTCGTGGTCATGCGTCAGGTGAGTGTAAAACTCGTTGTATTCCTCCTCGCTGACTTCGCTTTTGGGTTTCACCCAGAGGGCTTTCATGGAATTGAGCGTTTCCTCGCGGCGGGTCGTCCGGGTCTGGGTGACGGGCTTTCCGTCCTTGTCCAGGATTTCCACCGGTTTTCCGTCGTCATCCGTGACGGTTTCCGCTCGTTCCACTTCCATGGTGATGGGGTAATTGATGAAATCGGAGTGCTTCTTGACGATGGAACGGATCACCCACTCCTGGGTGAAGTCCTGGCCAGTGGCCTCAGCGTCTTTCAGATGAAGGATGACGGATGTGCCGCGATTTTCCCTCTGCGTCTCCTCGATGGTGTAGCTGCCGTCACCGGACGACTCCCAGCGGGTGGCCACGGAAGAATCCGGCGGCCGGGTAACGAGCGTGACCTTGTCGGCCACCATGAAAGCGCTGTAGAAACCTACGCCGAACTGACCGATAAGCTCGGCGGCCACGGGTTGTTGGGCTTGCTGCATCAGCTTCAGGAATTCGACGGAGCCGCTGTGGGCGATGGTGCCGATGTTGTCGCGCACCTCCTGATATGTCATGCCGATGCCGTTATCACGGATTTCCAGCGTATTGGCCTCCGGATCGGGAATGATCTGAATTTTCAGTTCCGGATCGTCCTCCAGAATGGCGGGTTCCGTCTGGGACCGGAAGCGCAGCTTGTCCAGGGCATCGGAGGCATTGGAGATCAGTTCCCGCAGAAAAATCTCCTTGTTGGAATAGAGCGAATGAATGATCAGGTTCAGCAGTTGCTGAACTTCGGTTTTGAATTTGTGGGTTTTTCGATTGGCCATCTCAGTTTCCCCTCTACGGATGTTCTTTGGGTCCCGGCATGGGCCGGACCACCCGGACAGAAATTTTAGGAGGAAACAGGCGTGCAGTCAAGAGAAGTGGGCACAGAAAGCATCACCAGCGGCCTTGGACGGCCGGCAGATGGCAGTTCACCATGGGCACCCCGGGGATTCCCCGCGGGGCCGCGGAACGGTCATATCCTTCAGAACAGCAGGCTGATGCCGCCGCGAACCCGATGGGTGGCCTCCCCGCCGATACCGGTGTACTTGTACTCGAAACGAACGGCGAAATGTTTGTTGATGAATATTTTCGCCCCGGTTCCGAAGCCATACGAAAACTTGTTCTCGGAATAGTCAGCCCATTCGCCCGGCGGCTGCTTGCCGCCCACGTAAACGGGCTCCACCGGGGCTTCCGTGACCTGGCGATGGACATTGCCCACGCCGCCCACGATATAGGGCCGGAAGGGGCCTTCCATCACATAATGATACAGAAAATTGACTTCGGTCCAGTAATGTTTGCGGGTCACTTCCATGAGGTTGAAGCCCGAACCCGCAGCGGGAACGGAGACCAGTTGTTCGAAGCCTGAAGCGTAACTGAAATCGAATTCCACCTCGGCGTTGTCGGTGATGTAGACACCGATGGCGCCGCCGTAGTCCAGTTCAGTGGTCCGGTAGAAATCCTCGAACAGCGACTGGGAGCCCAGATGCCCGAATATTTCCACCCGCGGATTAAAGGTGTACCAGCGCGCCTGGGCACTGGCGAGGATGGTCATCGTACCGGTCAGAAGAATGAACCAGGCAAGTTTTTTCATGAGTCCCTCCCTGTGAACTGTCTTCGATAATTGACGAATGTTGAACCCAATCGGTTCGATCCGGTGACCGCGGATCACGCCGGCCGACTGGTTTCCCGGTGATAGAAGTAGAAGGGAACCGTGTCACTCCAGGTGCTCTCCAGGGTGACCCGCCGCGGCGGGGGCTCCCAGCCCAATTCCGGAAACGCTGTGGCGGCGATCACCAGCCGCAGCTCCGGACATTCCGTGTTCATCTTGCGGGCCAGTTCCTTCATGAGGGGGGCGCTGTAGCTCAGTGAGCAAAGATAGATCACTGTGGCATCCGTCAGCGGGCAACGAAGGAAATCCGCCTCGATGAATTCCAGCCGGCCGCCGCCGGCTCCGAGGATGGAAGGATCGGTCCGGCGGAGGGCTTCCAGGGCCTGCCCGGCCTGATGGCAGCGGCTGGACGACAACTCGATCCCCGCCACCCGGCCCACGGCGGAACCCAGGCAGAGATGAACGCAGATTTTGCCAATGCCGCTTCCCAGATCATAAAAAACGTCGCCAGGGCCCAGGGGCGGTGTGATGGCCTGCAACAGGCGGTCCACGCCGGCCGGGGTCAATTCCCCGTACAGGGGGCTGGCGCCCTGAAGCCACAGGGTGTTCATCTCCGCCAGGCTGATGCCGTGACCGGACAGGCCGGCATACAATTCGTCCAAGCGACGGGTGATTTCGGGCAATGAGCGAGTCCGTTGCATCAGGGAGGCCTCCCCGCGCCGGATGTCCGCCGGCGCGTCGTGGGGGCCGGCGCATCATGCAGCTGGTAACCGCAGGCGTCCGGGACATCCGGCCGGGTCGCCTGGTAGGGTGAGGGGTACTCCCGGCAGATGCGCGGCCGGCGAAAATAAATCCGACAAAGATTGTTCCGGTCGAGATGGGGGCAGCAAAACAGCAGCCAGCGTTCCTCGGCCAGCCCCTCGAAATGAAAACCATAATTGATTTCGTAGTACCAGCGGATAATGTCCTGCAGGTAGGGCCGCCGCAGCAAGAAGGGGGAAAGTCCCATGGCCAGCAGCTGACAGCATTCACCGCATCTCAGGCATCGGCCGGTGATGTGCCAGCGCGGCCGCTGAAAGAGCCTCACCAGCGCATCCAGGCCCCGGGTGAGCCAGATGAGGGGGCGTAACCCGAAATAGGTGATCCGCAGCACCACCCGTCGCAGGGCCGGAAAGCGACCGCACAGAAAGTAGAGGATCACGACCAGGAAGACGATGCCCAGACCGGCCAACAGGTCGGTCCAATGAACGAAAGGGGTGCCGCCAATGGGCGGCGATGCATTGGGGATAATCCGGGTCATCGGTCTGATTTTACAACAAAGTCATTCCCGGACCAAATCCTGACTGGTGCCGGGGGGACGAAATGGACTGACCGGCAATGCCGGCGCATCATGGTGTCTGGGGTGATCATGGCTCATGGCCGGTCAGTATTGAAATTTCTGGACGATGGGGAAGCGGCGTCCCAGCCCGAAGGCCTTGCCGGTGATCCGGAGACAGGGTGGAGCCTGACGGCGCTTATACTCGTTGCGGTCCACCATGGTGATGATACGCCGCACCAGCGCCGGATCGAAACCGCGGCCGACGATGGCCGCCAGAGAAAGCTGTTCCTCGATGTAGAGGGCCAGGATGTCATCCAGAACCTCGTATGGCGGCAGGTCGTCCTGATCGGTCTGGTTCGGGCGCAACTCTGCGGAAGGCGGCTTGGCCAGGGTGGAAAAAGGGATGATCTCCGACTGCCGGTTAATCCAGTGACTGACCTCGTACACCTGGGTTTTCAGCAGATCGGCGATGACGGCCAGTCCGCCACACATGTCGCCGTACAGGGTGGAGTAGCCCACCGCCATCTCCGACTTGTTGCCGGTGCTGAGCAACAGATAGCCGAACTTGTTGGAAAGGGCCATCAGGATATTCCCCCGGATGCGGGCCTGCAGGTTTTCCTCGGTGGCATCGAACGGCCGGCCCTCGAATATCGGTTCCAGTTCACGGATGTAGACGTCATACATATCCCGGATGGGGATGACCCGAAAACGGATCCCGAGATTTTCCGCCAACCGGCGGGCGTCCACCACAGATTCCGGTGAACTGAACATGGACGGCATGGCCACGCCGATGACGTTTTCCGGCCCCAGGGCGTCGGCGGCGATGCAGGCCACCAGGGCGGAGTCGATGCCGCCGCTGAGGCCGATCACAGTCTGCCGGAAGCCGCATTTGCGGGTGTAGTCATGAATCCCCAGTCGCAAGGCGCGGAAGATCTGCTCGGCCAGCGGAGTCGAATCATAAGGGATTTCCCTGTTCGAGCCTTGCAGATCAACCACTTGCAGATCCTCGGTAAATTCAGGGCAGCGGGCGATCACCCGGCCCGTGTCATCGGCGGCCAGGCTGTTGCCGTCGAAAATGATCTCGTCATAACCGCCCACCTGGTTGACCATGACGACGGGAGTGCCGTATTTCCGGGCGGCGTGGGTCAGCAGTTTTTCCCGGAGCATCGGCTTGCCGATGGAAAAGGGCGAAGCGTTGATATTGATGAACAGGGCCGGCTTGTGGCGGGCCAGGTCGGCCACCGGATCGTAGCCGTAGAGGCGGTGGGGGAAGAGATCGGCATCGTTCCAGAAATCCTCACAGATGGTTACGCCGATCTTGTGGCCGCTGAACTCGAACAGACCCATGGCCTTTTTGCAAGGTTCGAAATAACGGGCCTCGTCGAATACGTCATAGCTGGGCAGAAGGCATTTGTGCGTGACCTGCCGGATTTCACCGTCGGCCAGCAGGGCCGCGGAATTGAACAGCGGCTTGCCGTAGCTGTTGGGATTGCGATCCAGATATCCGACGATGGCCGCCAGGCCCATAACGTCGCGGCGGAAGGAATGCAGGGCGTCCAGGTTGTTTTCGAAGAAGGATTTTTTCTCGAGTAAATCCTGGGGCGGGTAACCGGCGAAGGTAAGCTCGGGGAACACGACCAGTTCTGCGCCGGCCTTTCTGGCTCTCTCCAGAACCCGTCGTGCCAGGGCAAGGTTGCCGCTGAAATCCCCGACGATGGTATTGATCTGGGCCAGCGCGATTTTCATGCCATTTTCCTCTGCCGGACCATCCGGACCGGTGGCGATGCCCGGAGAAGTATGGGTCGGTGATGAGCTATCTTTATCATATCCGTGCCACGGGCGAAAGGGGAAATTGGAACGCATCGCCAGGTGAGGGGGGGGGCTGCGGCATTCCGCTGCGGAACAATTTGCCGCCGATGAAGCGGCAGTGATAGAATGCAGTATTCCAGGAGGGTCGTCGCATGCAGTCCCTTGAGCAGTATTTTACCCCGGCCGCCGTAGCCGAACTCCGCCAGCGCATTCGGGAGAACGACGGCATGGAGATTTTTTGCCTGGGGATCCCCGACGAGACCTCCCGCATCGTGACCATCCAGGTGATCGCCCGGGGAAACGATATCAGTGTGCCGGCGGTTCTGGACGTGGCCGCCTTCGGATCCATCGCCATCCACAATCATCCTTCGGGCAACCTCACCCCGTCCAGCCAGGATGTCGCCCTGGCCGGCGAATTCGGCAGCCGTGGTGTCGGATCATTCATCGTCGATAACGAGGTCGGCCGTCTTCACGTCCTGGTGGAACCTTTCCGTTCCCCGACCATCGAGGACTTGCCGCCCGAAGACCTGATCGGGCTGTTCGAGGCGGAGGGTCTCCTGGCCCAGATTTTTGACGGATTCGAAGTCCGGCCCCAGCAGGTGGCCATGGTCCGGGATGTCGTCCAGTCTTTCAACGAAAAGAAGATCGGCCTCATCGAGGCCGGCACGGGCGTCGGCAAATCGCTGGCCTACCTGATCCCCGCGGCGACCTGGGCCATCCGGAACAAGCAGCGGGTGGTCGTGTCCACCAAGACCATCAATCTTCAGGAACAGCTCATCCTCAAGGATATCCCTTTCCTGCAGCAGGGTCTGAAGCTCGATTTCCGCAGTGTGCTGCTCAAGGGCCGCAGCAATTATCTGTGTTTGCGCAAGGCCCATGACCAGAAGAAGGATTTCGGCAAGGAGCGGACCGACGACAACCAATGGCAGCTGGACCTGATTTTCGACTGGCTGGAGAGCAGTCGGGACGGTTCCCTGAGCGATCTGAGCATCATGCCCGCCAACGACATCTGGGACCTGGTCTGCTGTGAGGCGGACAACTGCGCCCGCGCCCGCTGCCCCCATTTCAACAAGTGCTTTTTTTATCAGTCCCGCCGGGAGGCGTCCAGGGCTCAGCTCATCATCGTCAACCATCACCTGCTCATGGCCGATCTGGCGCTGCGCGAGCAGACCGGCCGGCAGGTCACCGGTGTCATCCCCGCTTTCCACAAGCTGGTGATCGACGAGGCGCATCACCTGGAAGAGGTGGCGACGTCCTATCTGGGCATGCATGTCACGCCGTTCAGCTTCTACCGCAACCTCAGCCGCCTGCAGCATGTCCGCCATGCCGACCGGGGCGTAGTGCCCGGTATCAGTGTCCGCCTGTATGAGCTGATGAACGCTGACAATCAGCTCATCGTCGCCCGCTTGCATCATCTCATCGAGGAAACGTTTTCCCCGGCCCGGAAAAAGTGCCAGCAAGAATTGGAAAAGCGATTTCAGAAACTGATCCGCGGCATCCTGCAGCAGGAGGAGCACGCCCTGGGACGGGGCGAGGAATTCAAGAAGCGGATCTCCGAACAGGTGGAAGGCAGCCCGCTGTGGTATGAGGTGATCGTCTCCGGAATCAAGGATATCCTGGACATCGTCGGCCGTTTCGTGGAAAGCTGCCAAACCCTGTTGCGAACCTTGCGCGAACTGGATTCACCGGCCCTGGAGCAACTCGACAGCCGGATTCTCGATCTGGAGGCTCTGCTCTTGCGCCTCAAGATCCATATGAGCTCCCTGGAGGGCTTTCTGGATCATACCGACGAGGACTGCCGCTGGCTGGAAATCCGCCGCCGCAAGGAAGCCTACCAGATCGCCTTCCGCCAGGCCCCCCTGCGGGTGGCCGGCCGGCTGAAATCCTTGCTGTTCGATGCCTACGAGGCGGTCATCCTGACATCCGCCACCCTGACCATCGACGGCAAATTCGATTTCATCAAGTCCAGAATCGGTCTGGATGCCATGGCGCCCGATCGTCTGGTGGAGTGCCTGCTGGAATCGCCCTTTGATTACCGGCAGCGGGTGCTGTTGGGCATCCCCACCGATTTTCCGGATCCCAAATCTCCGGCTTTCCTGGACCGGTTGCCGTCCTTGATCCAGCAGAGCCTCGACATCACCGAAGGGCGGACCTTCGTGCTTTTCACCTCCTACGGCACCCTGCATGCGGTGCACCGGCTGCTGGAAAACGAGCTGATCCTCAAGGGATTCACCTGCCTGCGCCAGGGGCAGATGAACCGCCACCAGCTGCTGGATGATTTCCGGAAAAGTCCGCGGCCCGTGCTGTTCGCCACCGACAGTTTCTGGGAGGGGGTCGATGTCCGGGGGGACGCCCTGCAGTGCGTGATTCTCACCAAACTCCCTTTCCAGGTTCCTTCCGAGCCCATCGTGGAGGCCCGCGTGGAGAAGATCCGCCGGGAGGGGGGTGAACCTTTTTTCGATTACACCCTGCCCAATGCGGTGATCAAGCTGAAGCAGGGTTTCGGGCGGCTGATACGTTCGCGGGAGGATTGGGGGATTGTGCTGATCACCGACCACCGACTGATGACCAAGGCGTACGGGCGGGTTTTTCTGCAATCCCTGCCTCTGTGCAAGGACCGGCGGCTGGAGACGGAGCCGCTGCTGGAAGAGATCCGGCGTTTCCGCGAACGAATGCGGCGTGGCCCTGCCCCCGGTCAGGCAGATTCGTGAAGAATTGCCGGCAGCGATTTTTTCTCCATTCACCGGCTATTCGTTTGAACCGCTGGACGAATTGTGGTAAAGATAATAGATTGCAAATGTCTGCCAGGTGTAGAAATTGACCGATATCGACAAGTTGCTGGTTGTAATGGAACAGTTGAGGGCTCCGGGGGGATGCCCTTGGGACCGGGAACAAACCCACGAGAGCCTCAAACCGCATCTCATTGAAGAAGCTTACGAAGTGCTGCACGCCCTGGACGCCGAGGATGACGAGGAACTGCGGGAGGAATTGGGCGACCTGCTGCTGCAAATCGTTTTTCATGCCCAGTTGGCCCGGGAGCAAGACCGGTTTGACATGCAGGGGGTGATTGATTCCATCCACCGCAAGATCGTCCGCCGACATCCGCATGTTTTCGGTGACGTCACGGTGCGGGACAGCCAGGAGGTTCTGGACAACTGGGATCGCATCAAGCAGGTGGAGCGGAGTGAAAAGCGGAAGTCGCGGGCGTCCCTTCTGGACGGCTTGCCGCCGGGCTTGCCGGCGTTGTACGAAGCCTACCTGATGGGGGTGCGGGCGGCCCGCGCCGGTTTCGACTGGGACGAGGCCCGGGCCGTTCTGGCCAAGATCCGGGAAGAACTGGACGAGCTGGATGAAATCATTGCCGGAACGGACACCGGGGCGATCCGGGCGGAGGTCGGCGACGTACTTTTTGCCGTGGTCAACTTGTGCCGCAAGTTAAGCATAGATCCTGAAACAACTTTGAAAAACACGAATCAAAAGTTTAAGAGGCGATTTCAATACATTGAGAAACAGGTGGCAGAGAGCGGCCGAAAAATTCAAGACTGTCCCATTGAGGATTTGGAAAAAATTTGGCAGGAATCGAAACAATGGGAAAACTGAACGTGATGCAGCACCCCGTCTACGGGGCCGTTCACGTATGTCGCGGTTGCGGAAAAATAAAGCTCGTGACCAAGTGGGTGAAATACGACCCGGCCTATCTTGACGAGGACACCTACGTGGTCGCCACGCATTGCCCGGATTGCTTTCGCAACATCATCGCCATCATGGAAGAGAAGAAGAGAAAACGCAGCAATCTGCGCCTTGAACGGAAAATTCGAAACAAGATCAAGAAAAAACTCACCTGATTATGCAGCGAGAAATTGAAGAGATTTTTCGTGAGAATCTCCGGTTGACCGGCGAATGTGCCGCCCGGTTCGGTCCGCAGATCCAGGAGGTGGTGCTGACGACGGTGGCGCGTCTGCGCCAGGGGGGGCGCATCTTTCTGATGGGCAACGGTGGCTCCGCCGCTGACGCCATTCATTGGGCCGGTGAGCTGGTCGGGCGTTTCGCCCTCGAACGGCGCGGGATTCCCGCCATCGCCCTGGGCACGGATCCGGCCATCATGACGGCCGTGGCCAACGATTATGACTTCACCGCCGTGTTCGCCCGCCAGCTGGAGTGTCTGGTCCGGCCAGAGGACATCATTTTCGCGCTGAGCACCAGCGGCCGCTCGCCCAACATTATCCGTGCCCTGTCTCTGAAACCGGTCAGGGCCTGCTTCCGGGTGGGCTTTTCCGGCGAGGGCGGCGGTGAAATGGCCGGCCTGGTGGACGTTCTGTTCGATGTGCCTTCCCGCGCCACCCCGCGCATACAGGAAATCCACGGTCTGCTGGGGCATATCCTCTGCGGGCTCATCGAGAAGGAGCTGTTCGGCAACAGTTCGGGGGGCGCTTCATAGTCTTCCCAGCGCCGGGTGCCGACACCCGTGGCGAAGGCGGGAGGGAGCGCTGGCGGTCCGGGGGGCCGCCCAAGAGCCGGAGCATCCCGCCGGGAGCATCATCCATGGAGATTTCCACCGCTCCGTTGCGTGTAAACCAGGCCCTGCTTCCCCGAGCCGGACAGATAGACGAGGAGTTGCGGGAGGGCCGGCTGGATTACCTCTTCAACCGCAGGTATCTGGACAAGTGGTCGCGCCGGCAGGAGACGTTCCCGGAGGAAGCGTGCCTGACGGATTGGCCGTTTGTGCATGTGGAAATCGGTTGTGGCCGGGCGAAAAACCTGTTGCAGCTGGCGCCGCGGCATCCGCACGTCCTTCATGTGGGGATCGAGCGGAACAGCCGCCGTTTTCAGGCCGCCAGCCGGCGGGCGGATCAGCTGGCCCGATCCAACCTGATCATTCTCCGCCGGGATGTCATCCCGCTGGTGGCGTTCAATTTTCCGGATGCGGTCGTCGATACGTACGACATTTTTTATCCGGATCCCTGGCCACGCTACCGGCACCGGCGTCGACGGTGGTATCGCCACCCGTTTGTGCTGGAACTGATGCGCACCCTCAAACCGGCCGGCGTGATCCGCCTCACTTCCGACCGGCTGTTTTATGTGCAGGAGGCGGCCTGGATGTTCTCGACATATCTCAATTGCCGGCTGGAGCTGCTGGCGGAAGTGCCCGATGGTTCCGGGCGGACGCATTTCGAGATCAAATATTTGCGGCAGGGCCGACGCTTGTATGAAGTGGTCGCGCGCAAGATGGGTCCTCCGGCGGCAGGGAATGCCGGACTGCAACCGCGGTGCGGCGATGATCGCCGGGCCACCGAAAATTTCCGGGGAAGGGGCTGAGCCGATGAAACACGTGCTGATCATTCTGCTGGGCGGGACATTGCTGCTCGGCGGTTGGGGATCCTGCCCGCAGGCAGAATCCGGGCCGCCGCTCGCTGTGGATGAAAACGAGCTGGAGGCGGTGCTGGAAACGGATGCCGGCAAGATCCTTATACGCTTTTTTCCCGCAGACGCCCCCCGCCATGTGGTGCATTTCATCGAACAGTGCAACAAGGGGGCGTTTGAGGGAACGACCTTTTTCCGTGTGATCCGGTACGGCATTATCCAGGGCGGCGATCCGCTGACGCGGGACCCCGCCGCCCGGGACCTCTACGGAACGGGGGGGCTCCACAAACTGCAGGCGGAATTCAATGAGCGTCCCTGCCGACGGGGGGCGGTCGCCGCCGTACTGGTACCGGGAAATCCGGACAGCGCGGGCGACCAGTTCTTCATCTGCGTGACGGACCAGCTGCAGCTCACCGGTCAGTATACGGTGTTCGGCGAGGTGGTGGCCGGCATGAAAACCGTGGAACAGATCAGCCTGACCCCCGCCGATGAGAGAAGCATCGCCACCGAACGGGTGGCCATCCGGCGGACGACGGTGCGACCTGTGCCGCTCCCGCCTTTCCGGGCGGCCTCGCCGGCGGAACTCGGCCGTTATCGGGCCGTGATCAATACGGATCTGTGGGAGATTACCCTGCGTTTTTACCCGGAAAAGGCGCCGGAACATGTCCGCCAGTTTCTGAATTTTGCCCGAAGCGGATTTTACGACGGCACGAATTTTCATCGCATCGTGCCCGGATTTGTCGTTCAGGGCGGGGCGATCCAATACCGGGTCCCGCCGCTGGACGAGGAATATGGTGCCTGGTTGCAGCCCCTGAAGGCCGAGTTCAACGACACACCTCTTGCGCGGGGATCGGTCGCCATGGCCCGGGCGGATGATCCCGACAGCGGTCTCGACTCGTTCTTCATCTGCCTGGGACGACAACCCCATCTGGACGGCAAATATACAGTCTTCGGCGAGGTAATGGCCGGTATGGATGTGGTGACGGCCATGGCCGGCCGGGACCTTCAGGACGAGGCACCCGTGGAAAGGATCGCAATCCGGTCCATCCGGTTGGAGGAGGTGGATCCATGAAATGGACGGCCATGGTGTTCCTGCTGCTGGTCGTGCTTGGCGTCTGGCTTGGCGGGAGTTATTTTTCGGCCCACCAGACGCGCGATGATTTTCGGGCCGAGGTGGAACAGCTGCTGAACGGCGGTTTCGACAAAACCAACCGGCAACTGGAGGAAGATATCCGCCGGGCGGGAGTGGAACACCACGGTATCGATCCCCGGGAACTGCAGGTGAATCTCCGGCGCGAGGCAGCCGGAGAAGACGATGTGCTGGAGGACCTGATGTCCGGTTCCGCCCTCCCCTCCCGGTCGCTCCATCTGACGGCCGAGGTCTCGTATTCGCAAACAGTGCTTTTCTTTACGCCCCGTTTTTCGTTTGGCGCCAAGGCCATACGCCACAAACGGGAGCACCCCCACAAACAGCTCATCGAGGACGCCCTGTCCGGGGCCCGGAACCCGTAGCCGACCGATCCTCGGCCGGTGTGGCCTGCAACCTTGGATTGTCCGTCTGCCGAATGGCTCAGATGGTGCCGCTGGCCGTCAGCTCCACATCGATCTCTTCGTCGCCCCGTTGCAGCTTGAGGGTCAGTTTTTCGTCGGGCGCCAGTTTGAAGCTGTTGCAGATCCGGTCAAACACCATGTTTTCCGTGGGGATATTGTTGATCTGAAGCACGATGTCCCCCACCCGGAGTCCGGCTTGCCCGGCCGGTGAATCGTCGACGACGTGCTGAACCAGGATGTTCTGGCCGGACTTGACGACGTAAAGTCCCGCCGAATTATAGGTGTCACGAGAATTGAACCGGTCAGTGGCCTTGAGATACAAGGTCGATTTCGGGAAATCGAAATTGAGGACAAACCGCCGCAATATGTCGCAGCCGAGCCAGCCGCGGTCGGCCCGGGCGAGAACATTGTCTGCGGGATAATCGACCACATGAACGTACGTGTCCGGAACATCGATGCCGGCGATGGACAGGTTGCGGACACGATAAACCTTTTCCGGCAGCCCATACTGCAGACCGTCGGAAAATCCGGACACGGAGGCCCGGCGGCGGTCGCGGATCACCCGCGCGGCATAACTCGGTTCCGTCAAGAGAACGGAATCGCCCAGGGACGTGGCGATTTCCAGAAAAACGTCCACCCCTTCCATTCGGCAGGGCACCGAATAACCGTAGCTGTTCGGGACGAGGGAAACTTTTTCACCCAAATTGTCGTATTGGAATGATTTGGGATCAAAAATGAACATCTGGTCCTTGGGCAGATCCAGGCTGATCACCAGATCGTAGAACAGATCGCAGCCGATGATGCCATGGATGGGCAACTGAACATTGATGCTGGTCGGCAGCATGTTGCAGCACATGAAAACCTTGTTCTTGAATTCGATTTCCCGCAGCAAAAAACTGGCCACCCGGGTCACGGAAAAATCGGCGGCCGGGTAACGCATGGGGAGCGAGATGTTGCCGCTCGAATTCAGGCCCAGCTGTGAGGCGATGTTCTGGTCGATCACGGAGCAGGGCAGATCGAGATCCACCAGAAAGGTCAAAGCGGGAGAGTCGCCGATCCAGGCCTTGACGAGGGGTAATCCGAAATACTGGTCGAGGGGGAGCCGGCCCCAGCCGCGTTCGGGCATGGTGACGGAGAACGGCTTGGGAGAGCTGTCGAAACGGCCGGAGGGTATACCCTGATTGACGTAAACATCGGAAAAGGTGTACTCCGCCGGGTTGGGGGAATTCTCCTGGATGACGGTCGGAATCACCAGACCCGAAACGGAACGGAAACGCTTGATGACAAATTCCCGGTTGTAGCCAAGGGTTGAGGTAAAGGAAAAGGACCGGACCAGGTAATTTTCGGCATCAAAGACGATTGTCACCGGGAAGCCGTCGTTGGTGACCCAGCGGGTTTCGATCACGTCCCCCGCTTCGGTGAGGGTGTCCATATTGCCGTAGTTCGAATCGAGATATTGAAAACCGAGAATGAACTGCATCACTCTCTCGTCGCGGCGGTAAAGACCGGTGAGTTCCACGAAACGACCGCTCAACTCCGTACTGGATAAGGTGTTACCGCTCAACACATGCTTTTCGAATGTGGTCGGGAAATCCAGGGCCAGGGCGAAGCGGTTGGGGCGTTCGTAAAAAATCCCGATACCGCCCCGAAGGCCGTACTTCTCGACACTTCCTACCAGGCTGAGATCGGAAAGACTGTTCAGTGCGTCCGCGGAATCGGACACGGCCCGGGCATGACGGATTTCCAGCGTGGCTTTGTCCATAGCCGCCTGTGAGAACAGCGCCGTCCCTGTTATCAGGATTAAAAACAAACCGAGTCGCACATTTTTCATACGAGGTTCTCCCACCAATGCATTGATCATAAGGTGTTTCTATTCTAGCCCGCGGGGGGGGGATTTGCAAGAGGTTTTCGGAAAGGCTACAGCGGGGCGCGTCGCCTCCCCGCCAGGCAGCCTTCAACCGGAAAAAACCGGCCGGGAGGAAGGCAATTTATTGGGGCAGGCTGATCACGAGGGTCTCGGGATCCCCGAAAATGTCCTCCAGATGCAGTTGCATGGGCGAGAGGACGTTAAAGCTCCAGGGGAGGTGAAAGTAGAGGAATCCGGACGCCGAATCCCCCGGTTTCAGGTACGTCTGGTTAAATTCCTTCTCGAACATGGTGAAGACGAATTTTTCCAGGGACATGGGCGGTGCGCCACTTTTGGCGATCCGTTTCAGGTCGATGAACACACCGCCGACATTGCCCCGGGGATCGGCCATCTCGCCTTCACGCGTACCCGGAGTGCCGATGACGGTGACCGGCCCTGAAATATCGGTGGCGGGGTTTGAATCGGCGGCATAGGGATTGCGGTATACCCGCGGCCCGATATCCTCGGCGTGGGCGAATTCCACCACCTGATCCTCTTCGTCGATGTGCAGCCAGATCTGGTTCAGGTAAACAAACAGCGGTTTGGACGATCCATTGGTGATGGACAGCTCGACGATCAGCAGACGGCTGTTGTCCACCGGAAATTCACGCAGCTCCTCGCACCAGCCCTTGCCCAGGTGGAACCGGGCGGTTATTTCACGTTCGCCTGACGTCGTGCGCAGGAGCTCCGACGATGTTCGTTCGGCGTTCCGGTCTGGGGCGGGTTCTTCCTGGGCGAATGAGGGAATGACCAGGAGCAGGGCCAGCATGGTGAAAACGGGAAAACAGAATCGTTTGTTCATCGTCCTCTCCTCGGCGGGGGAGTGGGGGGCCAGTTCCGCTGAACGGACACGGCCGGCTGACGGATCAGTGGGCCGGTTGTCGCCGGGGTCAACGGAAGAGAGTGTACCCGGTGACGAAATAATCCCTACAGGTTAGATGGTCCCACGCGGTGAAAAGTTCACCGCACATCCTCTTCCGTCAAGCCCAGGTCACCGGTGTATCCCGGGATCAGCCGCTCGGCGAGCTGTCCGGCGTTGAGGACGGCCTTGCCGCGATAATGGTTGTTGGTGACGACGTACACTTCGTCCGCCGCCGCCGCCATGCGACCGGCACAGGCCGCCAGTGCATCGATCTCACGACTGTCGTAGAGATAGTTGTAGCGCTCGTCGCGACCGGCGTCCGCCGCAAACCAGGCCGTCCGGTTGCGGCCGTGCAGGCGCAGATAGGCCCGGGATGCCGTGACATGGTCCGTCAGGGAAATCGACCGGCCGATCACCGGCTGGTCGATATTGCAAAAAGCAATCTGCTGCTCCGCCAGATAGCGATAAAATTCCGGAATGTCCCAGCTGGCATGTCGGATTTCCAGAGCCAGCGGGTAAGGTTGAAATGCCCGGACGAGTTTGTGCAGGAAGATCTTGTCCTGGCGGACACACTTGAAGGACCAGGGAAACTGGACCAGCGCACAGCCCAGCCGCCCGGCGCCGCGGAACTCCTCCAGAATGGCGCACATGGAGGAGACGGCCGCCGGATCTAGGTCCTGCTTGTGGGTAAATTGCCGGCACAGTTTGACGTTGAAGCGAAAATCCGGGCGAAAGTCCACCATGGCCAGCCAGCGTCGAACCATGGCCGCCGGAGGAATCCGGTAAAAAGAAGTGTTGATCTCCACCAGATTGAAATGACGGGCGATCCAGGCCAGCTGGCCGCGCCGGTGAACAACGGCCGGCGGATAGACGGTGCCTTCCCAATCAGGGTAGCTCCAGCCGGCCGGTCCGATAAATACCTTGTCCGTCATGCGAAACATTATACCCGAAGGGCTCTGCAATGTCGAAGACGGACCGTGGCACGGTCATGCCGCCCGACGAAACGGTCGGCGCGCGGTCGGCTGAAGTCATCCCGAAAAGAAACGGTTGGACCATCCCCCCCGGATGCGATAAAATGCACCATAATGCCTTTCCGGGGAGAACGAAAATGAACGGTTTGAAGCTCGACGATCTGGTTGGATCCTATGTGTATATCGGCTTTAACGAGAAGCTGGTGATCGCCGGCTATGAGCCGCCCGGCCCGACCAAGCTGATTTTCGTGAAATTGACGGGTGTCTCGGAATCGGGCATTTTTTTCGAACACGACAAGTTCCCCCTGACCAACAAGAAAACCGGCCTGGTAAAACTCTCCCGTACCCAGGTGTTTATCCCCCTGCAAAAGGTCTCCCACATCAGTGCGTTCCCCGATGTTCCTGATTTTGAAGATTTTTTGCCCACCGATAAACCCATTTCCTTTATGGATTAGGCGATGGGAATCCCCAGGTGAATGGCCAGCTCCGTTTCGGACGGACGCTCCACCCGGATATCGCCGTTGTGGTCTTTGATCAGATTGTATACGGTGCTCATGCCCAGGGAGTGGATGGCATCCATGCCGTGGTTTTCGCCGAAGTTCAGAAAAATATTTTCCAGGCTTTCCGGAAGCATCAGGAAATCGGAACTGGTGAAGCTGAGATGGAGATAATTCTTGCTTTTGGAATGATCGGCCAGAATCCGGATCTCGCCGCCGGGGGTAATGGAATCGGCGATGTAATGGATGAGATTGAACAGGATTTTTTCGAACATTGAGGTCCGGATATGGAGGGGGCACGTTTCCCCCTGAACCTTGAAGTCGATCTGAATGCCCTTGACCCGCAGAAATTCCTGGAAAAAGCGCATGACTTTCAGCAGCACATCCTGGATGTCCTGCACTTCATCATCCCGAACCTCCTCCGAAGAAAAACGAAGCATATAGTCGACAAATTCGCGGATCCGCTTGCTGGCGTTGATCATTCGCTTGAAGTCGTTTTTTTGATAGGCATTCAGTTTGGGATAGCGGTTGTATTCCTGCAGCAGGCCGTACAAAACCGTGAGGGGGTTGTTTATCTCGTGGGCGACGTCGCTGGCCAGGTGCGAAAAGAAACGCCGGCTGATCTCCTGGGTGCGCCGGTTTTCCTCGATGAAATGCCGGGTATCGTCAATCTGGACAACCATGTAGCCGATGATCTGGCCGTTCTGGCCATGGCGGGCCTGGACCGTGACATGGTAGATGATCTCCAGGTCGGCGGCGGTCTCGGTATATTGTTCGGGCAGATCCGCTCGCCAGGGATTCATGGGGCAGGTGCTGTGACAGGCTCCGTCCTGCCCCCGGATCAGGCGGAAGGAGTAGGTTCCCTCCTGACGGGGAATGCGTTTCAGAAAGCAGTGATGGTCGGTGTTGGCCCAGACAACCGTGAAAGACTCATCCAGCAGGAAAATAGAGATGCCCGATAACTCCTGTAAAGCCTTGAAAATCTCCTGATACAATTTTTCAGAGAGGGCCTTCTCCATATTGTAACTTCCAACGTGGCATTTTACTGGAACTGTAACCGGATTACAACTCATTTTCAGCGAGGGCGGTTTCGCCGGGCCCTGCGTCTGTGACCTGGAGTGGCTCCAGGTCATTACGTTTTGAGTGGAATTCTGTTTCGGGGATTCACCAAATCGTCAGTCGCGGACGACCCCGGAAGGGGGCGTGACATTCAGGGCAAAGTATTGTAAAGTTGAGAACTGAAACGGCCTTTCCTGCCGAATATATACAGCCCCGGGCCATGGGGACCGGGTATGCCGCCCCAGGTTCGCCACACCCGGCCGGAGTGCCGGCGGACGGACCGTCAGCGGATGAGTTGGAAATCACCGAACCGGAAAGGGAATCATGATCGAGTCATACGAAGATCTGGCCAGTGGTTTGGGAGCCCTCTCCAACTATTTCGACAAGTATCTGAAAATCATCCAGCGCCACAGCCCGGCGCTGCGCAAACGCCTGGATGAAGAGGGGATGACGGGCAAGGTTCATCTCTGGCGCAAGGCGCACAATTACAAGCGGCAGATGGCGGCCGTGGTTCAGGTAGCCCGCAACCAGCATGAGGTGCGGACTTTTCTGGGAACCTATTTCGCCCTGCAGCTGCTGCATCTGCATTTCCTGAATATCCACCGGTTGCGGCGGGAAGCCTCCATTTTCAAAAACCGGATGAATCTGTTCCGCACCATTCTGACCCGCGTTCGTCTGCAACTGCGCACCCTGGTGTCGTGCTATCTGTCGGCCATTGTGGGCGTGTTCGCCGAGGGGCGTTCGCTGGAGGGGGTGGCCATCTGCAACGTCGGCATGATCATGGACCAGGACGATCTGGATGTGGGCATTTTCGTCCGGCCGGATGTGGACCGCCAGTTCTGGAACCGGGTGATCAGCCAGACCAGCGCGGAATTCATGAAGTATTCCAACAAGATGCACTTCTACCTGGCGGAACGTGTCGCGGATGAGACCTTCCTGACCACCCTGGACGACTATCGCAACTACCTGCGGCGGGGCGTGCACAATTTCGTCCTGATATCCGAGCTGCTGCTGACGGAACCCCTGACGGGGGACTATAACCTTATCCGGCAGCTGGAAGAGGAGATTATCGATCAGTTTTATTATGATACGGGGAACCTGCGGCTGCACGAAGGTTATCTGCGCGGGATGATCGGCGAGGTCCAGGAGCTCCTGCGGTTTGAGCTGGAATCGCCCTGGATCAGCCCCAAGAATCACGGGTTACGGCTGATCCACAGCATGATGAGCATGCTGAAGACCATCCACGGCATCCATGAGCACGGATCGCGCGATATCATCGACCTGCTGCAGGTCCGGGATGCCGAAAGCGCGGATCTGTACGAGAACCTGCAGGGAATCCTCAGCTTTATCGAGATGTTTTACTATGTGTATCAACTCCTGGTTTCGGTGGAAGACAGTTTCGACTTCAATGACGAGGTCACCATCCGCAATCTGGATGAAGTGGCCAAAGTGCTGGGCTATCATCAGTTGGGTGTGGTTCGGCCGGGTATGCGCCTGCTGACCCATTATTATGAACGCATCGACTGGTTGCGCAGCATCGCCCACAAGGTCATTGACAAGATCAACAATCATCTCAAGCGAATCACCGTCTTCAACCAGATCATCGCTGGCGAGAAGCCGGCCGGCTATCCACTGGAGTGGACGGACAATGTCGCTCTCAATATCCTGGAAATGTTCAAGATGTATCGCGGCATGATTTACTGGGATGACATTCTGCAATTGCTGGCGGAGCAGGACGGACATCGACTGGAAAGTCTTATCCGCAGTCTGGATGCACTGGACGAGCACCAGCGAATGCATACCTTCGAGCGCCTGTTGCGGTTGTTGGCGTTCGACATGGATTCCATGGTCACCACGGCGGTGCTTTTTGCCAAATATGCCCGCAAACTCAACGTGAAACAGTACGTGGATCACCTCCTCGACTGGCTGGTGCGGCATTTCGAAACCCAGCCGCTTCGCCTGTGTGCGTTGATTTCCCAGATTCCCATCATTCCGGCGACGCTCACGGAGTTTCTGTTCCTGTTCAAAACCGAGCAACTGCTGGCCCTGCGTCGAATGGCCGCCCGTCTGGATCCGGCCCGGGACGCGCCGTGTGACCTTCGGGACAAGTTCACCATTCTGTGTGAACTTTTGTCTTTTTCCTCCAACAATTTCCGTTCATATTACCTGCATGTGGCCCGCACCCGGCCCGAGATCGTGACCCATGTGGACGACCTGAATTTCCTGAACCGGGTTTCCGATCAGGTCTGGGCGGAGCTGTCCGATGCGAAAACGCCCGATGAGCTCAAACAAAAACTGGTCGTGTATTACGAGTGCAGCTTCTGTCGGTGCGGCCTGCTGGCCATCGATGCTCCCGGGAACCTGCAGGGGTTGTACGGCAGCTATCACTCGTTTTTCCGGCGGTATTTCCGGTGGCTGTACCGCGCCTGTCAATGGGAAGTGGAAAGTCAGGAGTTGTTCGATTTCAATTTCCGCGACCGGGATGAGGACGACCAGCCTATCGCCATATTCTGCTCGGGGGGCTACGCCCGCGAGGAGGCGTTTGAAAACGATATCGACCTTTGTGTGCTGGTCATGGATGACAACCCGGATCTGAACGATTACGGTTCCCGGATTATCAACGAAATCAACCGGGAGCTGAGCAGGCAAGGCGTCATGCCGCACCATCGCATCGCCGAGTTTTTCGATTCGTTCATCATCCCGTTCCATCGTCTGGATGAATTCCTGTCCCAGCCGTATGAGCATGATTTCATCGAAATCTCGCAACTCCTCAGCTGCCGGTTGCTCATCGGCAGCAAATCGTACGATCATGAGCTGACGAGCTTGCTCCACAAATACCTGTTTCAGAATCCCCGGCGCTTCATCTGCAACATCATCGATGAAATCCGGAGCCGGGCCCGGTACAAGATCGCGCGACGGGACCGCAGCGTCAACGTCAAGGAAGATCCGGGCGCCTTGCGCGATATTCAAATGATTGTCACGGCCTGCCAGGCGCTGGTGGGGGACCGGGAACCGGTGATCTGGAAAGCGTTACAGCGGCTCATGGCGGAAATTCCGGCCCTCTCGGCCGAATTCCGGACACTGGACCGCTCCTATCGCTTCATGCGGTTTTTCCGCGACATCTATTCCCTGTCCCTGTCGGAAGAAGATGACATCATGCGCGACCGCTTGATCAGCACCGCCCATCGCATGGGTTTCGAAGAGGGAGAGCTCACCAGCGAAGTGGGCACGGCCCCCAAGCTGCTGAACAGCTACCGCTATCATCGGCGCCGGGCCCGACGCTCCATCGGGCGGATCTCTGATTATCTGCTGCAGGAGGAGCGGTGTGTCAGCGGCACGCCGGCGGAAAAGGAGGTGCCCGGCCGGTCCGGTTAGGCGCCTCCGCCCATATCACCGGGCGATGGTGTGGACCGGGCGCGGAATCCCGGCCCATTGGCCCGCAGAGATACCCGGTGCTTCGGATGTCCAGGCAAGCGGTGGCCCGAGTCTAGAGATCGCTGAAAAAATACCCGATCTTGATGCCGAGCGCCGAGGCGATCTTGTACAAGGTGGAGACCGAGGCCGACGTCTTGGCCAGCTCGATCTGGGAAATGAGGCTGACGGACAATCCGGTGCGGTTGGCCAGTTGTTTCAGGGTCAGTTCCTTGGCATGCCGCAATGTCCGAATCTTGTTGCCGATCTCGATATTGACGCGGGCCTCGGGGGACATGATCAGCCCCTTTTCCTTGATGGCCCGGTTGATGACGGCTCGAAAATCCTCGATGTCGAACGGTTTCTTGATATAATCGAATACCTGCTGCTTCATGGTCTCGATGGCCGTATCAACGGAGGGATAGCCGGTGTAAATGATGATGCAGATATCCGTATCCACCGCCCGGATGGATTTCAGCAGGTCGACGCCGGAAAGACGGGGCATCTTCAGATCCAGGATGACGATCTGGTAACGGCTGTTTTTAATTTCGTCCAGCACTTTGGTGGGATCATGGATGGTTCGGACATCGTATCCGTCACGCTTCAGGAACGATTCCAGATATTCGCAAACATCCGGATCATCGTCGACAATGAGAATTCTGACTTTCTTTAACATGGTTGAATCCCTCGATTCCCCTAGAATGAAGTTATCAGCTCAGCGAATTTTACTTGAATTATATCATAGGCGCAATGAAATTTTATACATATATTTCAATTAATATGGATTGTGCAGATTTCGGGCGAGGGGACAGTGATGCCGTATGACTGGTTACCGGCCCTGCCCCCGTGGGGCGAGGGGTTTGTGGCCACCGTCTGGCTGGTTCTGCTGGCGGCCGGGGGGCGGCGCCTGGGCGCCTGGGTACTGGACCTGCTGTCGATCCGGATTCCGGTCGGGCGGCCGGATGCCTTGTGGCGTATTTCACTCGAGATGACTCTCGGGACAGGGCTGTTCAGTGTCGCCGGCGTGTGGCTGGCGCTGGCGGGCCTCTTCCGTTTCTGGATTCTGGCCGGGCTGCTGGCCGGAACATTCTTGCTCGGTCGTCGTCGCCGGACGGAAACAATGACCCGGCCGGAGGGCGAGCGGGGGGCGTCACCGGCCTGGTGGTTTGTTCCTCTTTTCGTTATCCCGGCCCTGCTGAACGCACTGGTACACGAACTGGGCTTCGACGCCCACCGCGTTCATCTCTGGTTTACACGTTCCTTGGCCGAACACGGCACCCTGCCGGTGGACACGACCAACTGGTTCGGTTTCGTCCCCAACCTGGCCGCCGTCTGGTTTGCCCTGTCGTATCAGGTGGCCGGCGAAGTCGGGGCCAAGCTGGCCAACATGGTGCTCGGACTCCTGGCGGCCGGGCTGCTGGCCGGATTCTGGCGCAACCGGTTACGCCGGCCCGGCGGCGGGTGGGCATCCTTGTTCTTTTTGTCGTTGCCGGTGGTCGCCTGGGAAATGGGATCGGCCTATATCGATCTGGCGATCACCCTGTTCGTGTGGGCGGCCCTGGCGTGCCTGCTGCAATGGGCGCGTGAACCCCGGGACGGCTGGCTGACGGCGAGCGCCCTCTGTTTCGGTCTGGCGCTGCTTTCCAAATACAATGCCCTGCTGTGGGCCCCTTTCCTGGCCGGGGCCATTATCTGGCTGGGCTGGCGTCGCCGACTGACATTCCCCGCCCTGGCCGGCCGCCTGATTCTGTTCGGCGCCATCGCCCTGCTGGTGGCCCTGCCCTGGTATGTCCACAACCTGGCCTACACGGGCAACCCCCTGTTTCCGCTGCCGTTGACCTCATATGCCTCGCCCTTTCTCAGCGACAGCATTGTGGCTGCCATCCGCGCGGATCAGCTGGCCATCGGTCACGGCCGCGACCTAACCGCGGCGTTGTTGCTGCCGGTCCGGCTGGCTATCACCCCCGAAGCCTTTCGCGGCAGTCCCGGATGGCTGGTCATCCTGGCCATCCCCCTGCTTTGGCTGCGCCGCCGGCGGGATCCGGGGCCGGATGAATTGCTGACGGCGGCCTTCCTGTATTGGCTGGCCGTATGGTTCTTTACGGCCCAGGAGATCCGTTATCTCATGCCCGCTTTGCCGGTGGCCGCATGGCTGTCGGTGCGGCCCCTCACCCTGGAGGGAGCGGGCTGGAACCGGCTCCTGCGCCGCGGCTGGGTCGTCCTGCTGGTCCTCCATCTGCTGCTGCACACCGTGCCGGTCTACCGCCGTGTCTTTCCGGGCGTGGGCTATGTTCCCACCCTGGATCATGAACGGGTGCGGGTGGCGGCCGGGATTGATGACCGGCATGAATTTCTGGCCGACCATGTGCCGTGGGTGCCGGTGATGGAATGGGCCAACGCGCATCTGTCGCCACCGGTTCGCATCCTGTGTTTCTACCCGCTGGTGTACTGGAGCCGCTGGCCGACGGTGTACGCCATGTCGGCCGCCACCGAGTTCACCGGGTTTGAGCGGCACCCCGACCGCCTGTGGCGGTATTGCCGACAGGCCGGACTGACCCATGTCATTGTCAACATGAATCTGGTCGGGCCGGATGTGGATCTGAGCCGGGTCCCCGTTTTTTTCGACCCCCGGTTCCAGCAGGCCCATCTGCACCTGGTGCATGAGCAGGGCGGAGTCAAACTGTTCGCCTTGCCCGGGCGACGGGAATGAGGAGGGTGAGCGGGTTCATCAGACAGCCTGTTGCGGGGGAGGACGGGTAGGGTATTGCAGGGCGGTATGGCCGGCGGGTCATCGCGGCCCGCGACCGTCATTCAAGGAGCTGGACGCCGGATGTGCATCTGCTGTCCCGGGGCGGGCATCTGAGCTGGCGGGGTGCTGGCGGCGGGCGGACCGGGTTCGCCGGCCAGAAAGACGTCGCCGGCCGGCCATCATTTTTGGAGCGAGGATATCATGGAACTGGGTTTACGGGATCGCGGCGTGCTGGTGATGGCGTCGAGTTCGGGGATCGGCCGGGCGGTGGCCCGGGAATTCGCCCGGAACGATGCGCGGGTGATGCTGTTCGCCCGTCGGGAAGCGCTCCTGGAAGAGGCGGCGGCGGAAATTCTGGCCGTTACGGGGCAGCGCCCTGCTTTTTGTATCGGGGATTTGACCCGTCCGGAGGATGTCCGGCACGTGGTCCGGGAAACACAGCGGCGGTTCGGAACGGTTTGGGCGCTGGTGAACAATTCCGGCGGCCCGCCCCCCGGGCCCTTCGAGCGCTTCGACGATGAGGCCTGGCAGGCGGCCTTTGACCTGACCCTGCGCAGCTATGTCCGCAGCATTCGCGAGGTCGTGCCCATCATGAAAGAGGCGGGAGGCGGACGGATCGTCAACCTGACCTCATCCTCATCCCGGCAGGCACTGGATGATCTGATCCTGTCCAACACCTTCCGAATGGCCGTTGTGGGGTTGACCAAAACCCTGGCCCGGGAGCTCGGACCGAGTCATATCCTGGCCAATGTGGTGGGCCCGGGGCGGATGGACACGGCGCGCGTGCGGGAGCTCGACCACTGCCGGGCGGAAAGAGGCGGCTTGACGGCGGAGGACGTCCGCCGGTCCACGGAACAGCGGATTCCTCTGCAGCGCTATGGTGACCCCGATGAGCTTGCCCGTCTGGTGGTCTTTCTCTGTTCGGCGGCCAATAGCTACGTGACCGGTCAGACCCTGCTGGCTGATGGCGGCATGACCGGGGCGTACTGAAGCCCGCGGCGGAAGCGATCCGCCACGCGGGATTTCCCGACCGGCAGCCCTTAGGCGCGTCCGTAGTTGGTCTTGAATCACTGTCGACTCTGGGGTACACTGTCCGTCACCTTTGGTTAGGATTCGTGTTATGAGCAACAAGTTCAGCCTGTCCAAATCGTTTGAACCTGCCGAGATCGAATCGCCCGTCTACCGGATGTGGCTGGACTCGGGAGTGTTTCATGCCACGCCCGATGATCGTCCGCCTGAACGGCGTTATGTCATCATGATGCCGCTGCCCAATGTCACCGGCGCGCTGCATATGGGGCACGCCATGGACAACTCCATGCAGGATGTCCTGATCCGCTGGCATCGCATGCTGGGCGACAACACGCTGTGGATGCCGGGGACCGACCATGCGGGTATCGCCACCCAGGCGGTGGTGGAGAAAAGACTGAAGGAATTGGAGGGACTCACCCGGCACGATGTGGGCCGGGAAGGCCTCGTAAAGCGTATCTGGGCCTGGAAGGACCAGTACCAGGCGCGGATCATCTCCCAGCTGCAGCGCGTGGGGTGCAGCTGCGACTGGGAACGACAGCGGTTCACCATGGACCGGGTCTGCAGCCGGGCGGTCCGGCACACCTTCTTCCGCATGTTCGGGGACGGGTTGATTTTTCGGGGCAAGCGCCTGGTGAACTGGGACCCGTATCTGCGGACCAGTATCTCCGATGATGAGGTCTACCATGAGACGGTGCAGGGCTTTTTCTGGACCCTGCGCTACCCGGTGATGGATCCCCTGCCGGGCGAGCCGGAATATGTGGAAGTGGCCACCACACGACCGGAAACCATGCTGGGCGATACGGGTGTGGCCGTCCATCCGGACCCGGCGGGTGCCTTGCGGATGGAGATGGCCGCCCTGGGTGAAGAGATATCCCGCTGTTCCGGACGCGAGAAAGCCGAACTGGCTGCCGAGCTCGAGCGGCTGGTGGCCAGGGAGCGGGACATGCTGCCCCGCCTGGTCAAACTGCGTGATATGGCCCGTGCCGGCCGGCAGGTGCGCCTGCCCCTTCTCGACCGGCCGATACCCCTGATCTGTGATGAATGGGCCAAACCCGCCCTGGGAACCGGTTGCGTGAAGATTACGCCGGCCCATGACTACAATGATTACGATGTCTGGACCCGGCATCGGGACGAGATGGGGATCATCAACATCCTCAACGAGGACGGCACGCTCAATGGAAATGCCGGGCCTTATGCCGGACTGGACCGCTACGTCGCCCGCGACAGGGTGGTCGAGGACCTGAAGGCGCAGGGCCTGCTTACGGCCGTGGAGGATCGCCAGATCGAGATCGGGCACAGCGACCGCAGCAAAACGCCCATCGAGCCGTATCTCTCAGATCAGTGGTTTATCCGCATGGGCGATTGTCCCGACGGAGTGCGAATGGGCCAGGATACTCCCCGGGCCTTCACCGCCCCCGGTCTGGTGCAGGCGGCCATGGATGCCGTCCATGACGGCCGGGTGACGTTCCATCCGGAGCGTTTCGTGAAAACCTACCTGGACTGGCTGGGCGAGAAGCGCGACTGGCCCATCAGTCGCCAGTTGTGGTGGGGGCATCGCATCCCCATCTGGAGCCATAGCCTGACGCGGGCGGAATTGCCGGGCATGCTGGCCGACGGACGACTGGAATTTATCTTCGCCCACCCGGAAAAAGCCAGGCTGCGATTGGCCATCCCGGCCGAAGATTACTCCCGGCTGGTGACCCGTCCCGTCGTGCCCGTGGATCTTCCGGAGACGGCCGGTGAGGCGATCCTGCTCGATGTGTGCCTGATCGAGGACGACGAACTGCACAGCCGGCCCCTAGAGGAGGCCGGATTTCGCCGTGACGAGGATGTGCTGGACACCTGGTTCTCCTCGTCCATCTGGCCCTTTTCCACCCTGGGATGGCCCGATGCCGCCACGGCCGATGTGGAGGGCGGCGCCCCGCTGGCCGGCCGGGACGGCTATCCGGATTGTCTCGACTACTACTACCCCGGTTCCTGCCTGGTGACCGCCCGCGACATCATCACCCTGTGGGTGGCGCGGATGGTGATCATGGGCCTGTACAACCTTGGCGATATCCCTTTCTCCGATGTGTTCATCCATGCCAACATTCTGGATGGCAAGGGCGAACGGATGAGCAAGTCCAAGGGGAACGGGATCGATCCGGTGGATATCATCGAGGCCTACGGCGCCGATGCCATGCGGTATGTACTGTGTGACATGCAGACGGGCAACCAGGATATCCGGTTGCCGGTGACGGCAGTCTGTCCGCAGTGCGATCACCACAACGAGCTGGCCGAGATCCACCATGGCCGCAGCATTTTTACCTATATGTGCGCGGGGTGCGACCGTGAGTTCGACGTCCTGGGCACCATGCCCGACGTGCCGACGGCCAAATTGCTCAGCGAGCGCTTTCTGGAAGGACGCAAGTTCTGCAACAAGTTGTGGAACACGGCCCGATTTGCTCTGGCCAATCTGGAGGATGTGCCCCATGAACGGATTGCGCCGGAAGAGCTGGCGCTGGAGGACCGCTGGATTCTGGCGGCCCTCAACCAGGCCGTCCGGCAGGTTTCCGCCGGTCTGGCCGATTACAATCCCAGCGCGGCCATCGGCGCCGCGCGTGATTTCATGTGGAACTCCCTCTGTGACTGGTATCTGGAGCTGATCAAGCCCCGGCTGCGGGAATCCCGTTCCCGTTCCGCCGGCCTGGCCCGGCAGGTATTGGCCTATTGTCTGGACGTGGTGCTGCGCCTTCTCCACCCGTTCATTCCCTTTATCACCGAACATCTGTACCAGCAGCTCAACCGGCAGGTGGAGCGGCGGGGCCTGCCCGGGCTGACGGACGGGGCCGGCGCGGGACTGCTGATCCGCAGCCCCTGGCCCGCGGCTGTTGCCGCGCTGGATGACGAGTCACTGTTGGCGACATTCACCTTGCTGCAGGAGATCACCACGGCGATCCGGGATGTCCGCAACAGTCAGAACATTCCGCCGACCAAGGGACTCGCCGTGACATTGGTGCCGCCGCAGAAGCGCCTCGCGGAATTCAGCACCCGGGGACATGTCATCGAACATCTGGCCGGCGTGACACGTCTGACGGTGGATCCCGAGGCAGCCCGTCCCCGCGGGGCGGCCTCCGTTGTCGTGGAGGATATCCAGATCCTCGTTCACGATGTCATCGATGACGAGGCCGAACGCACCCGACTGCAAAAGGACATGCAGCGCGTCCAGAAAGAAATCGATATTTTTCGGCGGAAGCTGGCCAACGAGAATTTCGTGGCCCGCGCACCGGCGGAAGTGGTGGAGGAAAACCGGCAGCGGCTGGCCAAGTATGAATATCAGATGGCGTCCATCCAGGAGGCGTTGGCCCGTCTGGAATCGTGACGCCGTCACACCTTTGCCGCGATGCCGGCAGGATACATATCATGGCACAAAAGCTGAAGAATCGCGACGAGTTGCCGCCCGGGCTGACCTGGGATCTGACGCCTCTTTATCCTTCCGATGAAGCGTGGGAGCAGGCCTTCCGGGATTTCTCCGGCCGGGAGGAAAAGCTGATGGCCCTCAAGGGCACCCTTGGCTATTCCGCGGAAAATCTGGCGGCCGCCTTCCGCCGGAGCGACGAGATCGAGCGCGAAGTCAGCAAGCTCTATGTCTATGCCCATCTCCGGTCGGATGAAGATACGGCCAACACCCGTTACATGGGGATGCAGGATCGGGTCCGCTCGCGCATGGTAGAGGTGGGGGCCGCCCTGGCCTGGATCGAGCCGGAAATCATGGTCATTGATGAGGCGACCATCGATCGTTTCCGAAATGAGGACGTGATGGCGCCCTATGGGTGGGCGCTGACGCTGGTCTTGCGCAAGAAACCGCACACCTTGTCAGAGGACGAAGAACGGCTGCTGAGCATGGCCGCCGATCCGCTGGGCACGCCTGTCAAAACGTTCGGCCTGCTGAACAATGCGGACCTCCGGTTTCCCGAAATCCGCGACGGAGAGGGGCGGATGGTGGAACTGACCCACGGCAACTACATCCGGTTTATGGAGAACCGTGACCGAACGGTTCGCCAGAATGCCTTTCTCGCTCTGTATGACACCTATGGCCGCGTCAAAAACACCCTCGCCGCCCTCCTCGACGGCAACGTGAAGAAGCATGTATTTCACGCCCGGGTGCGACGTCATGGTTCAGCGCTGCAGGCGGCCCTCTTCGGCGACAATGTCGATCCGCGGGTATATGACAACCTGATTGCGACGGTGCACGAATATCTGCCCGACTTTTACCGCTACGTGGAATTGCGCCGCCGCATGCTGGGCCTGGACAAGCCGGACATGTATGACATGTATGTCCCCATCGTGTCCGAGGTGGACTTTGATGTGGAATACGAAGAGGCCTGCCGGTGGGTCTCGGAGGCGCTCCGGCCGTTGGGGGAGGAATACGCGGCCATCGTCCGGCGGGCATTCACGGAGCGCTGGATCGACGTCCTGGAGAGCCGCGGCAAGCGTTCCGGCGCCTATTCTTCGGGCTGCTACGACAGCAATCCGTATATCCTGCTCAATTACCAGGGCACGCTGGACCATGTCTTCACCCTGGCGCACGAAATGGGCCATTCCCTGCATTCGTATTTATCCGACCAGGCCCAACCGCATATCTATGCCCAGTACTCCATCTTCGTGGCCGAGGTGGCATCCACCACCAACGAAGCCCTTCTGCATCACTATCTCATGGAAAAGTTCACCGATCCGAGGCGCAAGGCCTATCTGTTCAATCATCTGTGTGACGGATTCAAGGGAACCGTTTTCCGCCAGACCATGTTTGCCGAATTCGAGAAGCTGATCCATGAGAAGGTGGAGCACGGCATTCCCCTGACCCCCGATGAATTGAGTGATGCCTACTATGATCTGAACAGCCGGTACTACGGCCCGGCGGTGGAGGCTCATCGCCACATCGCTCTGGAATGGTCCCGCATCCCTCATTTTTACTACAATTTCTACGTCTACAAGTATGCCACCGGCTTTGCGGCGGCCCAGGCGCTGGCGGCCGGTATCCTGGCCGGCCCGCCGGAAAACGTGGACCGCTACATGACCTTCCTCCGGGCCGGGGGCAGCCGGTTCCCGCTGGATATTCTGGCCGAGGCCGGCGTGGATCTGCGCGATCCCCGGCCCGTTCGCGCCGCCCTGGAGATCTTCCGGCAGACGGTGGCTGAACTGGAGACGGCCCTCACCGTGTAGGTTCTCCCGACCTTACTTGACAGATACTTATCCGGCGGCTGTTGCCGGGGACGCCCTGCATGCTTGGAGGGGCTCAGGCGGGTGATGATCTTGCGGCAGGCAGGCCTTGCCAGAAAGATCCTGGCGGTGGTCGTCACGTCCCGGAACTTCAGGCGTCAGGATTCCGCCGCGAACAGGCGGGGACGGAGTTCCTCCCAGAGTGCACCGAAAGCCCGGGCCGCTGCCGAGCGGGGCAGATAGTGGGGCACCGGTTGCCGGACCAGCCCCATGCGCTCGATGTCGGCCAGATACGGGATGGTGTGGCGGCACATCCGGCGCAGTTTCCGGGTAAAAAAATCCACATTCTCGCGGTGCATGCGCTTGCGGGCTTCCACCATGGAAAAATAAGGCACAATTCTGTCCAGCGATAAAACTTGCTGCCGATAGAAAGACAGCACCTGGACATACGAACGCAGACAGAGCGTGGTCGGGATGTTGGGTACCAGCAGAACGTCCACTGCGTGGAAGATGTTTTCCGACAGCAGGGTGATGCCGGGCGGGCAGTCCAGAATGATGAGACCGTACCTCCGCGAGAGCGGTTCCAGGAACGGACGCAGCCCGTCTTTGGCTGATTTGGCCCGCTTCAGGACGATATCGAGCTTGCGATAGGAGAAATCCGCCGGCAGGATGTCCAGTTGCGGGTAGGCTGTCCGCCGGATCACACTCTGCAGGTCGGCCCCGGATTTGAGCAGCTTTTTGGCGGACGTGCCGATGCCGGGTTCGGTGTTGTAATAATAGGTGGCCGAACCCTGGGGATCCAGGTCCCACAAGAGAGTGGGCCGTTTGTCCCGGGCGGACAGATAGGCGAAATTCACGGCGCAGGTCGTTTTGCCGACACCGCCCTTGATGTTGTAGACTCCGGCAATGGTCACGTGGATGCCTCCTCGCCTGAGGCAGAATCCGCGCCGAACGGGGAGCGATCAACCGTTCAGCGACCCGGACGGGCGTAAGATGTCTGCCGGCATTTGAATTGAATTTTATCACAGGCCGACCGCCGGACAAACTGTCCGTGTAGCAGTGATTCATCATTTTCATGGTGTGAACCGGCCCGAATAGCCCGGCAGCGGTGACCGCTGTACGGCCGGAAAGGATGCTTGAAAAGCCCGCCATATTTCAGTATGATACCCAATTCAGCGGAGAAATGCGTTGATCATCTGTCTTTGACCCAGGGTCCAGGACGCGGGATTTGTTGGGGCCTACTTTTCGAGCATGGGCGCGCCAATGATGGCGCGATTTTCTGGCCGGCGTGTCCGGCCATGGCTGCATGATGGGCAGCTGGATATATAACCGGTTCGATATAGGGCGGCACAAACGACCGGCTCCGCTTGCCAGGCGCCATCTTGAAAGGCAAAGTGAAGCTGAATACCTTTGAAGGGGAGTTTACTTTTTCGCTGGAGAGAACAGGGTGAGAGGTTCTTCATGACTCACGACGGCTTACCGCGCGGCCATCTTCGAAACGTCGGAAGGCGCTGGCTCCTTCCGGCGGCCGGGATTTGTCTCGCCCTGGCAGTCGTGGCGTGTCATACGACTCGCGAGATGGCGCCGGCGGATCGTTCGCCCAAGGCCGGCGGCGTTTTTCGGTACAGTATGTCCTATCTGCCGGAAACACTGGATCCCCGTGAACTGCTGTTCAATATAGACCGTCAGGTGGCGTCGCTGATTTACGAGGGACTGGTCGGTTTCGGCCAAAGCCCTGGTGAGATCCGGCCGCTGCTGGCGGAATCATGGGAAGTCGGGGAGGATGGATGCCATTGGGTTTTCACGTTGCGTCCAGACGTGTATTTTCAGGATGATCCATGCTTTCCCGATGGCCAGGGGCGGCAAGTGGTGGCGGCCGATGTGGAATATTCCATCGGGCGCCTGGCGGCGGAAGAGACCGCCTGGAATCTGCTGGCCGGCAAGATTGTCGGTTTCGAGGCGTTCGAAAAGGGAACCGCCGACAGGATTGCCGGAATTACCATTCTGAGCTCCCATCGTCTCCGGTTCGAACTGGTAAAACCGGACAACACCTTTTTAAAGATTCTGGCCACGGGCGCCGCGTATGTTGTCCCGGCGGAAGCGGTCCAACATTATGGCGATGCTTTCCGGCGGCATCCCGTGGGTACGGGACCCTTCCGGATGGCCCGCTGGCGGTCGCTACAGGAGATCCTGCTGGTTCGAAACGATCGTTACTGGCGCCGGGATGCCGACCATCACCCCCTGCCCTACCTGGAGGCCATCGAAATTCGCCAGGCCGCGAATTTTTCCCAGATTTTCTCAGGTTTTCTCAAAGGGGAAAACTACCTGCTCGAGGTGAACGAGAAGTTCTTTCATACCCAGGTCTTGCCGGTTCTGGAAAAGGAAGAGTACGAGGCACTCATCTGCCCATACGGCCGATCATGTCGTTTCTTCGGCTTCGCCATGGATCTCGACACCCCGTTCAGCCGCCGGGCCGACCTGCGTCGTGCCGTCGACCTGGCCTTTGACCGGGATCGGCTGGCGGACCTGCTGCCGGGAATCTTTTACCATCCTCCAGCGACTCTGGCACCCCTGGAATCGTCCGAGCCGTCCGGCGCCCGGTCGGTCGTGTTCGATCCGCGGCAGGCCGGGGAGATCTTTCGCCGTCATGCCCGGGAATTGGCGGTTTTTCGTCCCTTGCGCATCGCCTCCAATCTGGAGTATCCCAGCCTGGAGGTGTTGCGCCAATGCCTGGCGCCATTCGGTCTCCGGCTGGAATTCAGCCTTCGTGAGGTGGAATACTACCCCTCGCTGATCCGGGACCGAACGGATCTGCTGCGGGTCAGTTTCGTGCCCAGCCTGCCTGACCCGACGCAGTATTACCTGCTCTTCTATTCGGGAAGCCCGCCTCACATCAACCTGACGGCGTATGCCAATCCCCGTTTTGACCGAATCCTGGAAGAATCCCTCAGGGAGACGGATCCGTCACGGCGCCGCGAGCTGTTCGGACAGCTGGAGGACATTCTCAGGCAGGACTGTCCGGCGATCCAGATCAGCCACGCCAACGCCAAGTATTTCGTCATGCCGTCTTTTGTGCGCGGCCTCAAACTGTCATTTGTATATCCTGATTTAACAGAAGTCTGGCTGGAACAGGAGGATGGGTATCAGACTCGGCATTAAGCGGAAGTTCCTGTTTTTCCTGGCCGGATACACGCTGCTGCTCTGCGGAGGGATGCTGGTATATTTTCTGAGCAGCGGCTATCAGGATATCCGGTTGCGCTCCCGGCAGGAGATTATCCATCATTCCGGGGTGCTTTCCCGGCTACTCCAAAAAGAGGTGCAGGACTGCGCCGCCGAGTTGACCGGCTTCCGAACGACGCTGGTGCTGACGGCAGCCGATCGTACCCGCATGGCCGATGTGTCCATGCAACTGATTCAGGAATACGTGGCCAGCTTCCCCTACAAATACGCCGCCTTCATGCTGGTCGATCTCGAGTCCGACCTGACAATAACCTTCCGCCCGGTAATGGAGCTGGGAGAAATCCAGCTGTTGCATCAACAGGGGAGTGTTTCCGCCGACCTGGCCGCGTTAGGTCGCCGATGTCTGGCGAAGGGAACGGAGGGAACCATCGAACCGGAACTGGAACTGGTGACCGGGGCGGACAATCTCCGATTTTTCCTGCCGGTGGGTCATGGTAATCCGGGAAAATATCTGGCTGTGGATGTGTTCGTGGATTTTCTGGTGTCGCAAAGCGTGGAAAAACTGGCCTTGCCGCCGGAGCATTCCTTGCTGGTGGCGAACGGGGAGGGTGTAATCCTGCAAGCGGACGACATGTCGCACCTGCATCGACGGCTGAACAATGTGTTTGCCGCATCGACGGAGATCCCCGACCGCTGGGCTCCACAGAGCGGGTGGGCGGAGCATGAAGATGCCCTGCTCTATTGGTCGGGCTTGCCGCAGCTCCGTCTGCTGGCGGTGCTGCGCAAGGATCTTGCCCCGGAGCTGCGCCAGTGGTGGAATGAGGCGACGGGCATCTTCATCTTCATCCTGTTCATGGTCGTACTGGCCATGGGAGGCATCTGGTATTTATCGGAACGGATTGCTCGCCCTGTGGGGCATGTCGCCGAAGTGGCCCGGCGGGTGGCAGCCGGTGATTTTACCCAAAAAATTATGCTGAAGAGCCAGGATGAGCTGGGCGTGCTGATTGAATCCTTCAATGATATGACCGACAAATTGCAGCTCAGCTACCGGGAACTGCAGACCGTCAACCGGGAGCTGGCCGCCAAGATCCGCGAATTGAGCCGGGCGCGCCAGGAGCTATCCCGCAAGGAGCGGCTGGCGTTGTTGGGCGAGGCCATTTCCAAGATTTCTCATGAGATACAGAACAAGATCAGCGGCGTGAGTGTTTGGGTGCAGAACCTGGAACGCTACACGGCCGAGGATGAAAGGGCGCAGCTGTACATTCAGGAATTGAAAGGGGCCCAGTCGGCGTTTCTGGACATGCTGGTCGATTTCAAACGATTCTACCGTGAACCGTTGCTGGAGAAAGAAAGGGTCCATTGGCCGGAACTGCTGGATGCGTCGCTTCGACATCTTCGTCTGGAGATCGAATCCAAGGAGTTGCGGGTGGTACGTGAAGGAGCGGACGATCTGGTGGCTGTCCAGGCGGATTCGCGACAGCTGACAGACGCCATGGTGAACATTCTGCTGAACGCCGTCTATTTTTCTCCGCCCGGCGGGCGCCTGCACCTGCAGTTCAACAGGCGGAAAAAATGGGTCATTCTTTCGGTGAATGATGAGGGGCCGGGGATCCCGGCCGATTCGGCCAGGCATCTGTTCACGCCGTTTTACAGCACCAAGCCCAGCGGCAGCGGACTCGGCCTGGCCATTGTGCACAACATCGTGCGGGCGCATGGCGGCCGGCTCCGCGCGCGAAACCGGAGAGGAAGCGGCGCCTGTTTTGAAATCTGGCTGCCGGGAGATGAATCATGAATATTCTGCTGGTCGACGATGAGGCTTCCATCCGGCGGGGGATCGCCGCCTTCCTGAAGATGGAAGAGCACAGCGTTACCGAGGCCTCTTCCGGCATCGAGGCGCTGCGTTGCTGTCAGTCCGGGTGCTTTGACCTGGTGATCTCCGACGTACGCATGCCGGAGATGGACGGGTTGAGTCTGCTGACCAGCCTGCGGGAGCAGGGAATGGACGTGCCGGTGATCATCATGACGGCCTACGCCACGGTGGAGGATGCCGTCAGGGCGGTCCGGCAGGGAGCGGACGATTATCTCACCAAACCGTTGAATCTGGATGAATTGCAAGTGAAGATCAAGCGTCTGCAGTGGAAACTGGATCTGGTCCGGGAGAACCGGCAGCTGCGCGAACGGCTGGGACAGCTGGAATTTCCCGACATGATCGGTATCAGTAAGGCCATGCGGGACGTCCAGCATGCCATCGCCCGCGTGGCCCGGGATCCGGATGTTTCGGTCATGATCTGTGGCGAGAGCGGCACCGGCAAGGAGCTGGTGGCACGGGCTGTTCATGCCCGCAGTCCACGGCGGGAACGACGTTTTCTGGCCATAAACTGCGGCGCGTTTTCCGAAGATCTGCTGGCCAGCGAGCTCTTTGGTTACCGGCAGGGGGCGTTTACGGGGGCCGTCCGGGACAAGGAGGGCATTTTCCGGGCGGCGCATCGGGGAACACTTTTTCTCGATGAAGTGGGTGAGATGAGCCCTGGCATGCAGACCAAGTTGTTGCGGGTGTTGCAGGAACGATGCGTTCAGCCGGTCGGCGGGACCGATTCCGTGGCGGTGGATGTTCGGATTATCGGCGCTTCCAACAAGGATTTGTGGGCGCTGACACGCCAGGGTGCCTTCCGCGAAGATCTTTACTATCGTCTCAATGTGGTGGAAATTCAGCTGCCCCCCTTGCGCGAGCATCCCGAAGACATCCCACTCCTCATCGAGCATTACCTCAACCTGTATGGCGAAACCCGCCAGAAACCGTTGCGTTTCGCCCAGTCAACCCACCGATTTCTGCAATCCTACCCCTGGCCAGGCAATGTTCGCGAACTGGAGAACATGGTGCGGATGCTTCTGGTGACCTGCGAAGGGGAAACAGTCCGGCTGGAGGATCTGCCCCGCCAGCTGCGGCGGACGGACATGGACCGGATTACGGCGGAGAGTGACGATTGGCTGGATCTCGAATTCCGGACCGCCCAGAAACAGGTCCTTCGACGGTTTGAAGCGAATTACCTGCGCCATCATCTGGAGAAAAACGATGGCAACATCTCCCGTACCGCGGCCCGGATCGGCCTGTCACGGGTGGCGTTGCACCGCAAGCTCCGCGAGCTGGACGATCCGGAATCCGCGGATCCATCGCCAGGCCCATAAAGTGTAAACCCGGTTTAACACTGTAAAGTTGAGGTAACTCCGGAGCCCGCTGCCCATAATCACAAATATATCAATGATTTGATCAAGAACCGCATGTGGAAGTGTATCCACGCGTTCATGGGTTCAGGGGGCGAGCTCTTTCCTCTTGCGCTTTCAAATCTTTGAAAATAAATAAAAAAGCAAATTTTCGTAGACTTGGCATAGTGTTTGCCATGAAACGGTTTATCTCCGTGGAAGGAGCCGTTCATGGCCGATGCACACAATGACAGGACGGGCAAGGACCTTGGGCCGCGCGTGCTGATCGTGGATGCCGAGGAGAGTCGCCGGCGCGGTGTAGGTTTTGCGTTCAGCGAAATGTTTCCCGTGGTCCGGGAAACGGCCAGCCCCGTCGAGGCCCTGAAATGGTTGAAGGAAGAAGACTTCGATCTGATTCTGACGGATATCCATTTTTCGGTCATGGACGGGATGCAGGCGGTGACCCTGTTCCGGCTGACCTGTCCCCGTGCGCACCTGGTGATCCTGACCAGTTTCATGAATTCCACCCTCCGCCAGCGCCTGCAGGAAATGGGCATTCGATCGATTACCGAATCCCCTTTCGCCATAAAAGAACTCCGTGACGAGATCATGGCCTTGTTCAACGGGCAAAATCACACATCCCAGGAGACGATATGAATTCCAAACATGCATGCATGATGGTTCTGTTTTTTTTGTCGGCCATCTGGACATGGGCGGCGACGCCCAATCTGCTGGTGCACCACCATGTGGTGGATGACTCCGCGGCCGGATGTGATCTGGACGGTATCGCCGATTATGGCGAGGTGGTTCAATTCCTTCTGTACATTGACAACCGTGGCGATGCCGACGCCACCGATGTGTGGGTGTCCCTCGCGGCGGCGGATTGCCTGATCAGCGGCAAGGTGTCGCTGGGGACCATCGCCGCCGGCCAGGTGGCGGTGGAAGTGTGGTTCGATGTGGAAGTCACCGACAAGGTCCCGTGTCCCGCTGAAGACTGGGAATTCGAGGCCAGCCTGACCTGCCATGAAACAGGCACAACCCTCGAGACATTCTATGAAACCGTGAACGCGGACTGGCGCATGTCCATATTTTTCGATGATATGGAATCCGCCGGCGACGGCGGCTGGACGCATTCCGCCGGGGTCGGCAGCGACGATTGGCAGAAAGTGACCACCTCCGCCCATTCGCCGGTGCAGAGCTGGTTCAGTGCCGATCATCCCGCCCGCAAGGACGTCTACCTGGTGACGCCCGCCCTGTATCTCTATGACAATGCGCAGATGAGCTTCTGGCACAAGCGGAACATGGAATTTCAGGGGAACGAATGGGCGTACGACGGCTGTGTTCTGGAGATTTCAACAAATGACGGGGGGACCTGGACAGACCTGGGCCCGGATGTACTGGAGGGCGGATACAGCCATACCGTGTTCGACTGGGCGACGTCGAATCCGCTGCATGGCCAGCCTGTGTGGAGCGGCAATATGGATTGGACACTGGTCAAGGTGGACCTCAGTGCCTACGCTCCGGGGGAGGCCCTGCTTCGTTTCCGGCTGGTCTGCGATGAAGAGCGGATCGCCCCGGGGGAGGCCGGTTGGTGGATCGATGATGTAAGGATCGAGGAAGGACGCTTCGACTGCCATCATCAGCCGTGCAGTTTCGACCGCTGTACCTATGGGGATCTCGATTTCGACGGCTTTTGCGATGCCGGCGATGTATTGCTGATGGCCCACTACCTGGCCGGCAATCCGGCCGGATTCACCTGTGACGAGGCCTTTGGCGATCTGAACCGCAATGGTGGCATCGATGGACATGACCTGATCATCCTGCTGAACTTCGTCTGCGCCAATATCAGCACGATTCCTTTACCGTAGTTGCCGGGGATTGCCAGTCGGCCCTGTGTCCGGATGGTCCAGCGGCGACAAGGCGTACCGTCAGGAACCCGGCTGGCAGCGGAGACCCGACTGCACGCCATTTCGATTCCAGGAGGTATATAATGAGAAAGTTTTTGTTTCTGTGGATGATGATTGTGCCCTTCATTCTGGGTTCCAGCCTCATGATCCGGGGGGCGACCTACCGCTATTTCGGCCCGCATGTGACGGCCCAGCCGCCATGGATCAACTCTATCGTGGTGTACAACAACGGTGACGCGGCCGGCACCTTCCAAATCACCGTCCGCGACGCGGCGGGTGCGGTGTGGCATCAGCAGGAATACGTCGTCCCCGCCACATCCTTCCTGGAGCTGGTCCTGTCCAATGACGCCGGCTATATACCCGGTCCGGAAGAGGTCTCCCTGACCCCTGTCGAAGGGACGTTTGTCATCGACACGGACAATCCGAAGATCAGGCCGAAAGTGGCCTTCCGCTATGGCGACAGCGTCTCGCTGTGCGAGTTTTTTCTGTCGGACACCCTGGGGTGGGAGTATATCCTGCCCAATACAGTGCAGGCCCACTTGGCCTGGACCGGCATGTCCCTCTTGAATCCGTTCGACGTTCCACTGACCCTGTGGGTGGAAGCGTTCCAGGCCGGCGTGATGGTCGGCCAGGTCGAAATCAGCGACATCCCGCCCGGCACCAAGTATGTGCGTTTGTCCGACGGTTTCTGGCCGGGGCTGGGCTATGACGACTTTGATCAGATGCGGATTTACAGCCTGCAGCAGGCGTTTCCGCCGCCCATGTCCATCACCGGTAACAATGACCAGGACCGCCATCTTTTTTTCAATGCGGCCGTCACCGCGCTGACCAATCCCTTCACTTCATATGAAGCCGGTGATTTGTATGCTACCGATTCCATCGTCGGCAACCTGTTCTTCGTGCCGGCCGGTTCCTTTACCCAGGGATCGCCGGCGGACGAGTCCTGCCGGTTCGAAAACGAGGGCCCCCGCTTCACCCACGTCCTGAGCCGCCATCTGGCGGTTATGGAAACGGAAGTCACCCGGCGGATGTGGGAGGATCTCCGGGCCTGGCAGCCGGACCTGCCGGCGGACCCCAGCAATCTGAATACAACGTCCGGCCTGGATGATCCGGTTCAGTATATGCGCTGGCGCGAGGCGCTGCTGTTTGCCAACCTGCTATCCAGCCAGCAGGGACTGACACCCTGCTACTACGTCAACGCTTCCCTGACCGACGTCCTGACGGTCGATAATTATGTAACCAGCGACTATTATTGTGATTTTGACGCCGATGGTTACCGGCTCCCCACCGAGGGGGAATGGGAATATTTCTGCCGGGCGGGGACCGACACTCCCTTCTGGGTGGAGGAGCCAGAGTATGGGGACGGTACCTGCGCCGTCTGCACGACCGGGACGATGCCCAATCTGGAGAGCGTCGCGGTCTTTTGCGCCAACCGGCCGGAAGGAGCATCCGGCGGTACCACTGGGCCGGCCGGGAGCAAGGCGGCCAATCCCTGGAATCTGAAAGATGTCCACGGGAACGTCAAGGAGTGGTGCTGGGACCTTCTCATCGATGTGTATCCCTCGGGAACGGTCACGGATTACGTGGGCTGGGAAGCCGGCAACACCATCCGGATCATGCGGGGGGGCAGTTTTGTTCATACGGCCCAAAAAGCCCGGGCGGCGTATCGGGATCGACGCAATCAGAGCACGCCGGGATATGATATCGGTTTTCGACTGGTGCGCACGGTGGAGTGAGCCTGTCCTCACTCCACCGTCCGGTGTTGGAATGTCAGGGGGAAGGCTTTTCTACGGATTATTTGGCGCCTGGCGGGGCTGTCGCCGGCGACGGATCAGACGAATGATCAGCCAGCAGATGACCAGCAGGAACAGCCAGAGCGGCCACAGATACAGCAGGCCGATGATGATCCACCGCAGGCCCTCCCAGCCGCCGGCCAGGGCATCCTTCAACAGGGAGAAAAAATCACGCCCCGGCGGCGAATCGGCGCTCAGCTGCTCGTAGACGGACAATGTTACCGTGCTGAACGAGACGCGGTGATTCAGATACCGAAGCCGTCCTTCCGCCGCCTCGATTTCCTCGCGCACCTGGCGCAGTTCCGCTTCCACCTTCAGAATATCCGGGACCGTCCGGGCTTGGCGCAAAATATCCTCGTAGCGGGCGGCCACTTCCCGTTTGGTCCGCAGGCGGGACTCCAGATCCACGAACTCCTCGGTGACATCGGTGGCCGTAATGTTTTTGCTGTGAACGTACAGGGCAATTTTTTGCAACTCCTCCAGCAGGGGATCCAGCCCTGCGGCCGGCACGCGGAGGGTCATCTGGTTCTCGATGGCCTGCTGGCGCCGGTTCTCGTTCTCGACGGCGATATACCCGCCGTGGCGGGCCACGAGATCCACGATTTTCTGATGACTGGCGTCGTAATTCTCCACCTGCAGACGGAGGGACGCGTTGCGGATGATTTTTTGGACGATGGCGGTGGAATCGAGGTCGGCGGCATGGACGACATCCGGCTCCGACTGCCCCGATCCCGGCGGGGCGCCGGCCGTTTGCTCCATGGCCGGCTGGGGCGCCGGCGCTTCTGCCCGATCGGCGGGCGCGAACTGACCGCATCCGGCCAGCAGGATGATTCCGGAGATCAGTAAAAAAAGGTTATGCTTCATGGGGCGCCTCCTCCAGGGCCGAAAAAAGTTTACGATAGGCGATGATGAATGCGGCGATGTTGACGGGAATCACAAAAAACACACCGATATAACAGAACATTACACCGATGACCGTCAGCAGGGCGAGGAGCAGCATGAGGCCCAGCAAACCCCAGAAATTCGCCCAACCTGCGCGGGCGCTCAGCTTGATGGCTTCCCAGCCTGACAGGTATCGGTCGACAATGAGTGGAAAGACGAAAATGAAGAGGATACTCATCCCTATGATAACCACAAAAAACATCAGACCGAACAGCAGCATGAAACCTAGGGAAAAAACACCCACCCATTCGGCTTCACTGGCGGCAGAGAGAGCTGCTGTACCGAATATGCCGATAAACATGAGAAAATAGACAGGCAGGATAAAGGCCATGGAAAATCCTGTGATGATCAGGCCGGCGATAAAACTCTCCTTGAAATAATCGAAGCCTTGAAAGACCATCTCAAACTTCACGGGTTGCCGGGCCAGCTTTCTCAGGTAGCATATATTGATACCGCTCATCATCGGCCCCATCAGCACGATAGCCAGGGTATTGGCGATGAGCAGGCCGACGACGGTGATCCCCAGAAACAGCCAATACTGATCCTTGACCAGTTCCCAGCCGCGGGTAAGGCAATCGAAGGGCTGAATACCCTCCGGGGGGGAGTAAAACGGTTTGGATGCCGCAGAACCCATGACACCTCCCAGATACAATGATTTCAGGTTAGTATGCCTGTTTGGTATATTACCCGAACGTTCAGGAGTTTTCAGTAAGATTTTTGCGCTGCCGCGTCGGACAACCGGTGGCGGAACCGATGGCCGCCGGGCGAAAAAAACCGGCGGTGAGCCCGCCCCGAAGGGGAGCGCACCGCCAGTGAAGGGTGGATCGTCAGGCGGTCATTCCGCCGGATAGGAACCCAGATGTTCCAGAAAGTACGCCTGGAATTTTTTGTAGATCGCCTTGTTCCTGATGATGCCGTTCAGCCCGTGCTTGCCGGTGGGATCCAGGAAAAGATCCACCAGGGTCTCCTTGCCGGCCTCCAGCAGGGCCTGGTACACTTTCAGGGTGTCCTGGTACAACACGTTGGGATCCATCATGCCGTGAACCAGCAGCAGGGGGTGCTTCAGATTTTTGGCCAGGGGGAGCAGGGAATACCGGCGCAGGGTCGGCTTGCCCCGTTCGGAGGGTCCGATGGTGGATCCGGCATACCATGAATTGTAATTTTCCCATTCGGTTACGCTGGCCACGGCGATTCCGCAGGCGAAAGTATCCGGGGAGGAAAACATGGTCTTGAGGGTCTGGTAGCCGCCGAAACTCCAGCCATGCAGGCCGAGGCGGCGGGTGTCCACCCCGAAGTCGTTCGCCATATGCTTGACGAGGTCTTCCAGATCTTCCACCTGCGTCTGGCCCGGATTCTCCCAGTTGGCTTCGGAAAACCGCCGACCGAAGCCCGATTGGCCCCGCGGATCGATGGCCACCGTCACGTAACCATGCTGGGCGGCCATCATCATCTGGAAGATGTAGCTCAGGGTGCTGAAATTATCCGTTTCCACGGTGTGGCGGGTGAGCAGGGGCCCGCCGTACACATGGACGATGCCCGGCCGGCGATCCTCGGGCCGCCACCCTTCCGGCTTGAAGATCATGCCGGATAGGGTGTCGCCGTGCCGGTTTTTGAATTTGAACATCTCCGGCTGGATAAAATTGAATTTCTCCCAGTCCTCGCGATGACTTTGGGTCAAGGGCTCGTCGGCCGGCGCGGTGGTATCGATGAGGTAAAGCTCCGGCCGCTTGTCCCAATTGCCGTAAACGGAAGCGAGCCACTCACCGTTGCTGGAAACGGCCGTTTCCCGGTGCATGCCACCGGCTTTGCCGATGCGGGTCATCTCCCCCGTGGCGACGGTCACGCGGTAGATGCTGTCCATGGCCGGATCCTGGAGATCGGACTGGATGAACATATGGCGACCGTCGGGGCTGAAATCCAGAATGGGATAGGATTCGAATTCTCCCTGGATCAGTTCCCGAGAGTCCTTGCTGGCCAGCTCAAACAGCACCGGCTGACGGAAGCCTTGCGCGTTGTTGAGCACGGCCGCCAGATGCGTGCCGTCGGGCGTGAACTTCACGTTTCTCTGGTAAAAACTCTTGAAGCCGATCTGTTCCTTGGTCTCATACAAAATTTCCGGTTTGGCCTCGGCGCCGGCCGTACCGACCCAGATTTTCAGATCGCCCTTCTCCCGTTCCCAGGTCATGAAGGCATAATGCGAACCATCCTCGCTCCATTCGATGTCACTGAACTCATACCAGATATCCCCGCCCGGGACGGTGAAGACAGGTTCCGGTTCGGGGCCGTAATTGGTCTCGGTCACCGGTCGCAGAAAAAACTGGTATTCCGGTTCGTTGCGCTTGTCATCGGCGACCTGGCGTTTGACTTTGGTGGCTTCGGTGAACCGTTTCTGGTAATCGGCGATGATGACGTCACGGCTGGCCGGCTTGCCTTTTTGCTTGGCCCCGATGACCACCATCCACTCGCCATCGGGAGCGATGCTGGTGCGGTAGAGTTTCAGTTGAGCCTTGTCCTTTTCGTCGTCCGATTCGTCGTCGTCCTTGAACTGGTGATTGATCTGATGGAGGTAGGATGAATCGAACATCACCCGGAAGACCTGGTTGCCCCGGGAAAAATAATAGCCGTCACCGGCCGGCGTATAGGCCACCAGATTCTCCCGGTCGTCGGTCATGCTCAGGCGCCGAATGGTGTCGTCCGAGGGGAAATAACGGAACAGGTCGCCGCGGTATTCGAAGATCAGCTCCGGATTCCGCTTGCACCACTCATAGTTTCTGACGCCGGGATACAGATCGCCCGGCTTGATTTTTTCACGCTCCTTTTTTTCCTGCAATTTGTCCCGCAACTCCCACAGCTCCAGTTCTTTGTCCTTTTCTTCCTTTTTCTCGCTGTGCTTCTTGTTTTCCTGGCCGGAATGGTCATCCTTCTGCTGAACGTCTTCACCCTTTTCCGACTTTTCCTCGTCGGCTTTCTTTTTCTCCTTCTCCTGACGTTCTTTTTCCAGCTCCTCTTTCAGCTTCTCGATTTCTTCCATCTCAAAACGGGACAGATCCACGTCCTTGCCGTCGAGATAATCCCGCTGGGCGAAAAAAAGTTCCTGAAGCTGGGCCTCTTCCTCTTTCCGCTGGGCCTCCTTGTCGATGAATTTCTGATGATCTTCCGGCGGGTCAAAAGCTGTCATGCGTTCCAGTGACGTGACCCGTTGCAGACGCCGGGCCGTCATGTCGTACACATAGAGATCATAGCCGGTTTCCTCATACGGATTCCACAAGAAGGCGAAATAACGGTCATCCTCGCTAAAGCGGATCATGCGCGGGGTTTTGCCCCGAAACGGTTTGACGGTGTATACTTCCTCCAATGTCAATTTGCGGGGATCCAGGGCACCATCATCCTGCGGAACCCCCCCGACAAGGGGGATGCTCACACAGAGCAACAGTACGGTTAGCCAAAATTTCATCGCGAACTCCTTCCGCCAGAATTTGAGCAAGGTCAAAGAATACCCTATTTGGGACCATGGGGGGACATTTTTTTCTCCGGCCGGTGACGGGGGCGTGGCGTGTTCGCCGGAGAGGGTCATCCTCCAGGTGCGGGCTTCGTCCGGGGGCGGGATGAGCGTACAGACTGCGGCGGAGCGATTCGGCGTTCGTCGTGGGGATCTGCCGCCACCAGATCTTCTGTCGTTTAAAATAGGCGGCTGATTTGTTAAAATGAAAAATCCGGTACAGAATCTTTTCGCAGGAGAGATGCTATGGACATAGACATTATCCCCATTCCTGAAACCGAGCGGAAGCCTCTGTTCAATAACCCGGACGAACTGGGTTTCGGCCGGGTTTTCACGGACCGGATGCTGACCATGGAGTACACTCCGGCCCGCGGCTGGCACTCGGCGACAATCCGGAAGTACGAACCCTTGTGCCTCGATCCGGCCGCCCTGGTCTTTCACTATGGTCAGGAGATTTTTGAAGGGATGAAGGCGTTTGCGTCTCGGAACGGTCAGGCGGTCTTCTTTCGACCGGAGGATAATGTGCGGCGCTTCAATCTTTCCGCCCGGCGGATGTGTATGCCGCCGCTGGACGAGCAGGAAATGCTGGAAGGTTTGTTCCGCCTGGTGGCCGTCGAAGGGCGGTGGATCCCTCGCCAAAGAGGCTCCGCCCTGTACATCCGGCCCACCATGATCGCCGCCGAGGTGGGTTTGGGCGTGCGGCCGGCCACGGACTATCTCTATTTCGTCATCCTGTCGCCGGTGGGCCCCTATTTCAAGGAAGGGTTCCGGCCAATCAGACTCTGCGCCTGCGATACGTATGTCCGTGCCGTGGAAGGCGGGGTGGGGGAAGCCAAGACCGGCGGCAACTATGCCGCCAGCCTGCTGGCCAAGCAGGAAGCCAAGGAGAAGGGCTATAACGAAGTATTGTGGCTCGATGCCAGGGAGCGCCGTTTCGTCGAAGAAGTGGGCGCCATGAACATTTTTTTCGTCATTGACGGCGTGGTTTGTACGCCGGAACTTTCGGGTGCCATTCTGCACGGTATCACCCGCAAGTCGGTCCTGCAGCTGGCCGAGCATCTGGGGTACCCGGTGGCGGAGCGCCGGATCGCCATCGATGAACTTGTGGCCGGGATCCAGTCGGGGCGGGTGTCCGAAGCTTTCGGGGCCGGCACCGCCGCCAGCATCGCTCCTGTCGGCCAGATTTGTTATAAAAATGCCGACTACACCCTCAATATGGACGAAGCAGGGCCCATCTCCCGCCGGCTCTATGACGAATTGCAAGCCATCCAGTTCGGGGAGGCGCCGGATCCCTTCGGCTGGACGCGTAAAATCGACCTGCCATGAGTCTCCCCCCCTCCCGGGAGCGGCTGCTCGCCCGGGAGGGGGGCGTATCTGCACGCGGACAACGCCGTTTTCATCTGTTTTCGCCCCCCAACATCTGTGGTGATCATGTTGACATTTGACGGGATTAGTTGTAGATTTGATGTCTTTTATTCGGATCATGCAAGGATGCCATCATGAATTGCAAGTTCATACATCTTCCCCTCGCGGCGGCCGCCTGGATGATGACCGGTGATTTTCTCCTGGCTTCCGGCGGCGGTGGCGAGGCGGCGACCCATTTCGTCCCGCCGGTCTGGGCCGTTATCCCCTTCATCGGAATGCTGATGTCCATCGCCGTCTTTCCCCTGATCAACGCGCACTGGTGGGAGCATAATTTCGGCAAGATCAGTTTCCTCTGGATTGTCGTGGCCTATGTGATGATGTATTTTTCGGTTCCCGCCGGCACGCATTTTCTGGACGCTTTCGGCCATGACATATTCCATGTCTATCTTGAAGAATACATCTCCTTCATCATTCTGCTGGGGTCGCTGTTCGTGATTTCCGGCGGCATCCTGATCAAGGGCTCGCTCAGCGGCAAACCGGTTTCCAATCTGACCATTCTGGCCATCGGTTCCGTGATCGCCAGCTTCATTGGCACTACCGGCGCCGCGATGCTGCTGATCCGGCCCCTCATCAAGTCCATTCACTGGCGCCAGTACAAAATGCACATCATCATCTTCTTCATCTTTCTGGTGTGCAACATCGGCGGCAGCCTGACACCCATCGGCGATCCCCCTCTCTTTCTCGGCTTTCTGAAGGGGATCCCGTTCGAGTGGACGTTCCAGCTGACCCCGATCTGGGCCTTCGCAGTGGTCATCCTGCTGGCGGTCTTCTTCCTGATGGACAAACACCTGATGAAAAAAGAGACGGATGTGCCGCTCATGGAAAAGAAGGGCATCCGGATTCAGGGTGCCTACAATTTTCTGCTGCTGCTGGGGGTCATCGGCGCTGTCCTGTACAGCGGGATTTTCAAGCACGGCCCCATTCATTTGCCCTACGGTGAACTCATGATCGAGAACCTCATGCGCGACACCGCCATGATCGCGCTGGCGGTGGTCTCCATGCTCATCACCCCGCGCCCGATTCGCAAGGAAAACAACTTCAATTTTTTCCCCATCAAGGAAGTGGCCTACCTCTTCATCGGGATTTTCACCACCATGATCCCGGCCCTGATGTTGCTCAACGCCCGGGGCGGCGAGCTGGGTATCGACACCGCGGCCAAGTTTTTCTGGGTCACGGGAGTGCTGTCCAGTTTTCTGGACAATGCACCGACCTACATCACCTTTCTGGAGACGGCGCTGGGGATGCTGAAACTCAATATCCAGCAATTCCTCATGGATCCGGCCGGGGTCTCCTTCTTGAAGGGAATTTCCATCGGAGCCGTCTTCATGGGCGCCAACACCTATATCGGCAACGGACCGAATTTTATGGTCAAGGCCATCGCCGAGCAGGAGAAGATCAAGATGCCCAGTTTTTTTGGCTACATGGTGTGGTCGGGCCTCATTCTGATGCCGTTGTTCGTATTGGTCCATCTCCTTTTCTTCCTGTGATCCCTGAACGCCTCTTCCCGAACAGCCCGGATTCGGTTTGACCGGTGCGGTCCGGATGCAGGCGCCGGCCTGCGTCACCAGGATTTTGGTTGCTTTTGCGGTGGTTCGGGCTAAAATAGTTTACAAAACTGGATCCGGAGGCCGTTATGAAGTTGAATTCCAGAGGGGGCAGCAAGCTGGGCTGCATTCTGTCCATCCTGCTACTGGCGGCTGCCGTCTGGTGCGCATACAAGCTCATCCCGCCCTATTACAATGCCACGTCCTTTTTTGACGAGGTGGAGAGCAAGGTCCGCGAAGCCGCCAACAACCGGCGCATGGAGAAAGATCTCGAGAGAAGCATCTATTCGCTGGCAGAACGCTACGACCAACCCAGCGCTTCGGAAGATCCCCGCAAGACCATGGACGTGAAGGTATCCATCGGCGGCCAGTCCATCGCCGTGGACATCAAGTACAAGCTGCATTTCGACCTGGTCGTTTACGAGTTTGACTGGCCGCAGGATCGGCGCATCACCTCGCAGCGGTTGCGATTCTGATGCCGGTACAGTGACCCATGACACTTCGCAGTCTCGGTAAATACCAGATAGAAGACGTTCTTGGCCAGGGAGCCATGGGCGTGGTCTATCGGGCCTTTGATCCGGTGATCAAGCGCCGGGTGGCCCTGAAAACCATCAGCGGCGACTTCCGGGAAGATCCCGAGCTCCTCCGCCGGTTTTACCTGGAGGCCCAGGCGGCCGGCAGTCTCCGCCACAACAACATTGTCACCATTTACGATCTGGGAGAGGAGAACCATCAACCGTATATTGCCATGGAATATCTGGAGGGGAACAATCTCCAGTCCCTGATCAAGTCGGGCCAGGTGGGCAGTCTCAACCGGGCGCTGCACTTTATTCACCAGTCTTGCAAGGGCCTGCATTATGCCCACGGCCATAACATTGTCCACCGGGACATCAAGCCGGCCAATGTTTTCGTTCTCCATGACGGGACCGTCAAAATTGTGGATTTTGGTATCGCCATGGTGGGCTCCTCCACCATCACCAAGACGGGTATGATCCTGGGGACGGTGAGTTACATGTCTCCGGAACAGGTCTCCGGTGAAGAGCTGGACGGACGTTCTGACCAGTTTTCCCTGGGCATCATCCTGTACGAGTTGCTCAGTGGCAACAAGCCGTTCGAGGGGGATACCATCGTCGAGATTTTCAACAAGATCGTCAATCATGACTATCCGCCCATTCGGTCGGTGTATCCGCATTGCCCGGAATCGCTGGAACTGATTATGGATCGCTGCCTGGCCCGGTCGCGCGACCAGCGGTACGCCAGTCTTGAGGAGATGGCCCGCGACCTGGAACGGCTGCTGAGCCAGCTGCCACGGGAGTTTTCCCTGGCGGAGGACGTGGCTGTCGAAACGAACGAGCATCTGTCCATTTGGCTGGGTGAACTGGATGAAATCGCCCGCCAGGTGGATGCCGGAATGCTCGATGACGCCGCCTGGCGCCTCAAACGCATCCGGGAGCGCTGGCGCGGGAATGATCCCTTGCTGGATACACGGGTGGAGGCATTACAGGCCAGGATCCGTTTCTCCCATGACCGGGAAAAGATCAACCGCCGCCTGGATAACATCCGGACCCTGGCCCGTGACGGGTTGTTCGATCAGGCGGAGCATCTCCTCGACCGGCTGGAGGACGAGTATCCCGAATCCGAGGAAATATTCGGATTGCGTAAAACACTGCTGGCAGAGAAACAGGCCAGCCAGAAATTCCAGCACATCAAGGCACAGGTTTCCCGGGCCACGTTCCTGCTGGCCGAAAAGGAATATAACCAGGCGTTGCAGACCATCGAGGAAGTCCTGAATCAGTATCCTGAGGAAAAGGGGTTGCTGGGATTCTACAAAAGAGTTCTGGATGAACGGTCCGAACATGAACGGCAGGCGTTCCGCCGGCAAATCTTTCGGGAGGCGCAACATCTCCTGCAGCAGGGGGCGATCGGGCCGGCCATCATCAAAGTCGAGGATGCTCTTGCCCGTTACCCGGACGACGAGAGCTTCCAGCGGTTTTACCGGACGCTGGTGAATCTGCGCCGGGGAGAACGGTGATGCGCCTGTTTTCGCCATGACTCCATAATCCCGGGAACAGACTGATGCATGGGCAGGGTGACGCTCCTTGGATGGCGGTAAGAAAAAACTGTTGATTTACAATCCGGCGGCCGGACGGCGCGTGTCCGACGGAAATATCGTCCAGTTGTGCCGCCTGTTCCGGGCGGAAGGCTGGACGGTGGAACCCCGGCCGACCCCGCGGCCCAATTCCGCCGCCGCCCTCATCCATGAATATGGGGCGAAGATCGACGGGGTGATCGTACTGGGTGGGGACGGGACCATCAATGAAACCCTGCCCGCGGTGGTGAACTCTCCCCTGTTTTTGGCCGTCCTGCCCGGAGGTACGGCCAATGTGCTGGCCCGGGAAATCAATATGCCACGCCGTTTGCCGGCGGCAGTGAAAGCCATCGCTCGCGGAACGCCCGTTCCGGTGACCATCGGCCAGGCCGACAGCCGGTACTTCATCGCTTTTCTGGGGATCGGTTTCGACGCCCACGTATCGGCCGCGGTATCCCTCCCGCTCAAGCGGCAGATCGGGCGCGGGGCCTACATATGGGAAGGGTTGCACCAGCTGTTCCGGTATCCATTTCCCGAAGCACGGTTTCACACAACGGCCGGGAATTTTTCAGCGGCGTTCGGGGTGGTGGCCAATTCGAGACTGTATGGGGGCAATCTGATGATGGCCCCGCGGGCCTCCCTGCAATCACCGGAACTGGATCTCTGTCTTTTTCAGAAAGCCCGGCCCATCTCCTATTTCCGGTATCTGATCCAGGTTCTGTTCAGAAAACATCTCGCTGCGCGGGGAGTCCTCTACCACAAAACAGATCGGGTTCATATTGAATGTGACCAACCCATCCGTTATCAGGTGGACGGCGAACCGGCCGGCTTCCTGCCGGTAACCGTCCGCAGTCTGCCGGGGGCGCTGCGGCTCGTGTTCCCCCATGGCGGCGTATCTTCCATGGACGAAGGAACGTTATCCACCGGTCCGGCCGGCCAGGAATCCGGGCAGATCACGAACCAGATCGGTTGAAAACAGCGGATTATGGATCGGCGTCGAACCGGTGCCGGAGAGATGAACGGGCGGAACCTCATGGGCCAGGAGCTGCGAGACGGGTGCCCAGAAGTGATCGGCCAGGATGGGTTTTTCGGATGCGGATTTGTGACAGAACTCCCAGACCAGGCCAAATTCGACCAGGGTGCCCGTCCCCCCCGGCAGCACGACGAACAAATCACCCTGGCGGATCAGCATTTCCAGCCGCTCGAAGAGGGTGGCCGCACGGATTTCACGGGTCAGAAACGGATTGGGCCGCGCATAGGTGAAGGTCTGGACGGTAATACCGGTGACTTCGCCCCCGGCTTCCCGGGCGCCGCGAGCGCTCGCCTCCATGGTGCCGCTGTAGCCGCCATTGACCAGATCCCAGTGGTGTTGGGCGACAATCCGGCCGATCCGATAGGCCTGCTCATAACGGGGTGATCCTTCGACCGGCCGCGAGCTGCCGAAAACCGTGACACGGCGGCGGGGCATGGACTCACTCCAGAAGCCGGAACAGGGCGTCAATGGACTTGTCGATGCCGGCCGCCACTTCGGAAATGCGCTGCCCGAGCATGTAAGCCGGCGTGGAAATGACTTTTTTCTCTTCGTCCACGACGAAATCATTGACCGGACAGGGGACATGGGTGCCGCCCATGGTCTCGATGGCATGCCCGGTATCGGCATCGGTCCCGATGGTCAGTTTGACGGGCACATGTTCGGCGCCCATCACCCGGGCCAGCAAGGCTGGAGCGATACAGACCGCGACGATGGGCTTGCGGGCGGCCATCATTTCCTTCACCAGCCTCTGCACATCCGGTTCGATGGAGCATTCGGGGCCCTTGAAAGCGAAATCACACAGGTTTTTGGCGGCGCCGAAACCGCCCGGGAATACGAGAGCGTCGATATCTGCAGCGGCCACCGAAGCAATATCCCGGATGTCGCCGCGAGCGATCCGGGCCGATTCCACCAGTACATTGCGGGATTCGGTCGGGGATTCTTCGCCGGTCCGGTGATTGATGACATGCGCCTGGGCGATATCGGGCGCCATGCAGATCACCGTGGCGCCCTTCCGGTCCAGCGCCAGCAAGGTCAGGACGGCCTCATGGATCTCGGATCCGTCATACACACCGCAACCTGACAACACCACACCAATCCTGGTCATATTTTCCTCCTTCCTCTAGTTCAACCCGGGCGGGTCCATCCGTCATATGCGCCGCTCCGGCGGGCCATGCTCCGGCGAGTCTTCAGGGGACGGCGGCCGGATTCAGCGTGACCCCGGTCCGGTAGATTGACGTTCCCTTCCCGGATTCCTGTCACTGCGCCGGGGTATCCGTCCATCCCCGATGCACGGCCGGGCATTCAGGAAACATTCACTCTCTGCAATATCTGCAGATAAATATGGATGATATCCGGATCAAACAATTCCCCTTTGCCTCGCACCAGTTCCTCCACGGCATTCTTGAGATGGAGGCGGGGGCGATAGGGCCGGTCGGAAATCAGGGCCTTGAACGAATCCACCAGCCCCAGAATCCTGGATTCAACGGGAATTTCCTCTTCTTTCAGCTGCCAGGGGTAGCCGGAGCCGTTCCAGCGCTCGTGGTGGAATTTGATGATGGACAGGGTGGGAAAGAACATTTTGAAGTTCTTCAGAATCTCCTGCACGCCGATATTCACATGTTGCTGGATCTCGAAGCGTTCTTCATCGTTCAGTTCACGAGGCGCGTAGAGGATCGGGCCGGGGATGGCAAACTTGCCGATATCATATATTTTGGCGGCCATCTGGAGATGGTGCATCTTGCTGTCAGGCAGACCCAGCTTTTCTCCCAGGCGCGTCACCAGATCGGGCACCAGATGAAAAGTGCTGATTTTTTGGTCAGGGTAATCGATGAAGGAAAGCAGTCGGTAGAGCAGATCTGATACCTGGTGTTCATCCAGGCCCTCTTCGATGAAACGGGAGATCTCGGAGTTCAGGCTGACGATGGTATGGGCGCCGGTCTCTCCGGCAGATCCCAGAATGGTTTGGAGAACCTCCTGCGGATCGATCCGCAGGGTTTCCCCTTTCATCAAGATTTCCGGAAAAGCGGTGATGCTGCGGGTATCCATTTCTCCCCGCTCGCGGACCAGCGACTCTTCCACACGGTCCAGCGACTCCAGCTTCGAAATGTCATCGACGGTCTCAATCAAATCGGCAATGACAGGCGCCGTGACCGGGTACACCGGATGCTTGAGGCGATACGCCCAGGCGATGAGCTCGGCCGCCAGCTCGAGCCGCTCTTGTTCGGCAGGGGTGATGGGCTGGGACCGCTGGCCGCCGCAATCGATGAGACCCAGAAAATCCTCGCCATAGCGGATGGGGATCACGATCCGTTCAGCCCGGACCGGCGGTGAATGATTGACAGGCGAAACCGGACGGGACTGTTTGTTGAGATAAGTCTGCTGGGTTCGATAAACCTGGCGGTACACCTCCTCGTCCTCCAGGCTTATGCTGACGGCGGATTCATTCTCGAGCATATCCACCGCGGCGGGTCGGACCAGTTCCATTTTCTCGTTGTTGTAAAAATAGATATCACAGAAGTTGAAATCGAACGCATCACGGATGATCAGGGGCAGATCGCGTTGAATGGCTTCCATGTCGGCCAGGCGGACAATCTCTTCGGTGAGATGCTTGACGCCCTCGTCGTGACGCAGGGTTCGGTTGAGCTCCTGAAACCGGTGGGAAAAAATCAGGCTGAGGCTGAGTTCCTTGCTGAACTGTCCGATCACTTCAACCTGTTCCAGTTGAAATTGTTCGGTGTGACGACTGGCGATGAGCAAGACGCCGAAACCGCTGATGCTGGTCGGATCGCGCAGTGGCAGCAGGATAAAGGAGGAAATCCCTGCTTTTTTGTAAAACGGATAATCGCTGGGGGTATCGGCTGTTTTGGCGCTGAGTTTCAACGAATTTCGGAAAGAGACGGTGTTCTTTTGGAAACTGCGCCCCATCAGGCTGCCGGCTACCGGCAGGCCCATTCCGGGCTGAAACCGATGGGGGTCCTTGGCCCGGACGGCCACCAGGGTGAACAGGGTTTCCTCCTCGTCGACCTGAAACAGCAGCGCGTCTTCCGCCCCGAGAAATTTTTCGCTGAAATCGTAGATAGACCGGAGGCTGGCTTCCACGTTGTCGGCATATTCGATGTGGGTGATCAGTTTGATGGCCAGATCGGACTTGGAGCGGTCGGACTCCAGCAGCTTCAACTTGTGGGCGACCTTGTCCCCGGCGAGTTGCTTGTCCTCGAGTTCCCGCTGATACCTCAGATGGGTTCCCGCCATCCGGGCGATCAGCAGGGCCGACTCCCGTTCTTCCTCCAGAAAGTCAAGCCCGTGACGGGAAACTCTGGCATAATAGGAATTGTCTTTCCCCTTCTCTTCATGAAAAGGCAGATACAACTCCAGGTACACATCACTCCAGCCGCCGGCCGGCCGGTGCTGGCTGGTAACGGGGAGCGCCGTTTCCATGCATTGCTTGAGTGCCGGGCTGCTCTCCAGGGAGAAGTCTTCGGTCATCGTATTTTCCGGGGAGAAACGAACAGATGCCCGGTCCCCGGTCACCTGGAGGATGTCCACCGAGGAGCCGGCGACGGCGCTTTGCAGCAGATCGTATACGTGGTGATAGATTTCGCTGACCGCCGTGCATGTGGCGAGCTCCGTGCCGGCTCGGATCACCAGGTTCTTCCGGGCCAGCGTCTGGCGGTATTTTTCCTGGACGGCGTAGAGGGAATTGATGGGTATGCCCAGCTGTCCGATATAGAGAGCCGCCACGGCGATCAGAAACTCGAATAGGATGAGGGGAAGAATTCCGAATGTTTCCGGAAACAATCGGCCGGCATCGAGCCAGCTCTGGCTGACGGAAAGGGGCAACAGCAGAATGTAAAAAGCGGTGATGGACACGAGGTGCTGAATGCTGCGACTGAAGAAAGCGATAAAAAAGAAGGCCGACAAAAACAGGGCAAAGATGAGGAACGGCAGAGCGCTCAGCAGCAAGCCCCACATGAGAAAGATAAAGTCCGCCACGAAAAAGGCCATGCGCAGGACGCGGGGATTGATGAAGGAAGACGGGATGACCAGGATCAGGTGACAGGTGAGCATGAAGAATCCAAGCAGCAGGAGATCGCCCCAGATCTCGGTGCTGGTCCGGCTGATGAAGAGCAGGAATACTCCAATCCAGAGAAGACGGAGCCAGAACACGTATTTCTTCCGGCTGAGCGGATCGACGGCCTGATGTTTCTCAGATGCAGAGAGCAAAGCCATAACTCCCTAACGCAGATGAAGATAGTATGACCATATTGCAAGCAAAATACCATATTCGCTGGATCAATACAAGAAACTTACGTATCCGGGTGTGGCCGGTTGTTCCATTCCGGGAACAGATGTTTCCATCTCTGGCGGGTACATGCTATATATAAGAGTGTGTTACGGTCTGGATCAGGAGGCGAGATGCCGGAGGGACTGCCCGAAATCATCCTTATGGCTGGATGCATCAGTGCCGGCATCCTCATCGTTTTTTATTCATTGAAGAACGGCATTTCACCCATGCCGTCCTCCCCCGGAGCGGTGCGGGCGATCATCTCTCTGGTGAGCGATGAAAAAACCGACGGGCGAATTATGGAACTGGGATCGGGATGGGGCCATGTCACGGCGGCGCTGGCCAGGGCCTTTCCGTCTGCCAGGGTGATGGGTGTTGAGAACAGCCTTGTTCCGTATGGTGTTGCCTGTTGCCTGAAATGGCTATGGCCGCGAAAAAATCTTCACTTCCGGCGGGCGGATATCTTTCGGGTCCCCCTGGACGAGGCCGACGTGGTGGTTTGCTATCTGTTTCCCGGAGCGATGAATCGCCTGAAGGGCAAAATCCTCCGCGAGTGCGGCGACGGATGCCGGGTGGTGAGCCATACGTTCGCTCTGGCCGGCTGGACGGCGGCGCGCCAGATCAGGCTGGGGGGCCTTTGGAACAGCCGCGTCTACCTGTACCGGGTGGGAGAGAACCGAGCCAACCGGGACATCCGGCCGGGTGGCCCGATGAAGCGACCGAAACCGGTGGTATAATCGGTCGAAGCATACGCCCTGCGCGACAGCGGACAGTGGAGCATTGTATGAAACGGCTCATCGAGTGTGAAGAAATCGGTAAAACCTTCGGCAAAAGGACGGTTCTCCGGAACATTTCCTGCGGGGTGCGGCCGGGCGAAATCATGGCCGTCGTCGGTCCCAATGGCGCCGGCAAGACGACCCTGCTCAAGATCATCGCCACGCTGGTTTATCCGTCGACGGGGGATGTGCGGGTGACCGGTCACTCGGTGCGGTGGTCACCGGCACAGGTGCGAAAAGCCATCGGCTATGTCTCGGCCGAGGAGCGCAGTTTCTACTGGCGATTGAGTGGAATCCAAAATCTGCGCTTCTTTGCGGCGCTCCACGGAATGAGCGGCCCGGCGAGGGAAGAACGGATCCGTTCACTCCTGGCGGCCGTCGGCCTGGCGGAACGGGGCCGGGATCGTATCCGGAATTATTCGTCTGGCATGAAACAGATTCTGGGCATCGCCCGCGGTCTGCTCCATGATCCACCGGTTGTACTGATGGATGAGCCGACCCGGAGTCTCAGCCCCGAGCTGGCCCGGAAAATCCGGACCATGATCAAGAACATGGCCGGCGAGGGCCGCAAGGCGATTTTGCTGTCGTCTCACAATCTGACGGAAGTCCAAGGCCTGGCCGACACGATTCTGCTGCTGGAGAGTGGGCTGATCAGGGGCTGGGGCACTTTGGCGGAACTGCGCCGGTCGGCGGCGCTGGGTGATCACGCCTCCCTGGACGATGTATTCCACCACCACATCCGCACGGAGGAGTGATGATCGGCAAACTCTGGGCATTCCTGCACCGTGACCTTTTCAACGAGATGAGCTACAAACTGTCGTTCGTGCTGCAGATACTGGGCGTCCTGCCGGCGATCCTGCTCTTTTATTTTCTCTCGGTGATGATCGGTGAGGGGAATGTCGCGGCTCTGGGTCAGTACGGCGGCGAATATTTCCCCTTCGTGCTCATCGGTATCGCCATCCAGAATTACCAGACCTTCGCCCTGATGAGCTTCGCCTCCATGATGCGCGAAGCGCAGCTGTCCGGCACCCTGGAAGCCATTCTGGTCACGCCGGTGGGCACAGCGCCATTTTTGTTCGGATCGGCTATTTACAGTTTTGTGCTCAATTCCTTTCGGATCGTACTGTACCTGTTTCTGGGAGTCGTGATGTTCGACGTGCAATATGACTGGTCACAATTGCCCGCCATTGTGTTGGTGCTTCTGCTGACCATTGCCGCCAGCGCCAGTATCGGCATCCTTTCGGCCAGTTTCATTCTGCTGTTCAAGAAGGGAGATCCGCTGAACTGGGCGTTCAATATGGTTTCCTGGCTGTTGGGAGGGGTCTACTACCCCCTCAGTGTGATGCCGGAGTGGCTGCAAAACGTGTCGCACCTCATCCCCATCACCCATTCTCTCGAGATCATGCGGCAATGCCTGATTCATGGGGCCTCGGTCTGGTCCATGAGCACCCATGTCTGGGCTCTGGCCCTGTGGGCCTTCATCGGTCTCCCGTGCAGCATCACGGTGTTTGTCATGGCCATGAGCCGGGCGCGGCAGCAGGGGACCCTGGGCCATTACTGAGAAGAGCGTCCTGCAGAAGGCTCAGATGAGCTCTTTTTGGCGAAAGTTTTCGAGGCAGGACTGGATGTCGGCCAGGATGTCGACGTTGTCCGCCACGTCATAGCATTGGCGCAGAGTGGCGGCGATTTCTTCGGGGCTGGCCCCCTCCCGATGGCGGATGAAAATGACCCGGGCGGTCGGATTGAGAATATGCACTGTGTCCGATCGGGGATCGTATACCAGAAGTTCATCCTGGATTTCTCTGGCGATGATGTCCTTTTTCATAACCTGCCTCCGAGGGTGCGCCGCATCATCCGCCGGGCAATCGCGGCCGAACGGCCGAGCCATCGGACGGCCGGGCGATGTGAACCGGCGGGCAGGCCAGACGTCATGCCCGGGGTATCGCCCTGCCGGAAACGGGTTTCGACCTTCAGCAGGGGGACCAGCAGCCGGCCCAGCAGGCGCCACCGTCGCTGCCCCAGAACGAGTGTCCGCCGGGATTTGATGACGGAATCCACCCGGCCCAGCAGATGCCCGGCGTGAATCCAGCGGCTGACGCCGCCCTGATCGCCGCTTTCGCGCAACATTGTCCTATCCGCGGCGAGGTTGATTTCCAGCAGACGATGGACCACCACCCGGGTTCCATTCCAGTAAGCGATGATGTCACCGGGGCGCAAATCCGACGGTTCGGTCCACAAGACAGTGACCCGGTCTCCGGGGCGCAGGAGAGGCGTCATGCTGCTGCCCTCGATGGTCAGAACATGGCGGCGGCGACTATGGCGCCATACTTCCAGGAGGGGTTTAACGTACGCTTCGGGCATGAACAAATCCCGGTGATCGACCCTGATTCTGCCCGGTGGCAGGCCGCTTCATTGTAACATACTCCGGGAAGGGGCCGGGTGGAGATGCGACCGGCCCCTCGTCAGCGATCGGTGCTCACAATCAGGTGCGACAGATATGTCAGGTCCGGCGTGTCAAGCCGGCCGTTCTGGTTGAAGTCGGCGGCCGCCGGCTGGACGCAGGGTGGGCGGTATTCCTGGACAATTCCAGCCAGTACCTGCTTGCCGATCAGAAGGTCCAGGGCATCGACAACGCCGTCGGCGTTCAGGTCCCCCGGCAGCATGTTGAACAGCCGGGCGACTGGATCCCCGATCAGGACGGAGACCGTCAAGAGGTCCGCCGACGCGCCGCGGGCGTACGCCTGGAGTTTGGCCGCCGTGGCCAGGTGGCCCATCCTGGTGTTGCGGTTCGTGAACAGCTCCTCGAACAGGGCGTCACTGAAGAGCTCGATTTCCCAGGAGTACATGGTCCCGCTGGGGGAGAGGCAACCGACCGCGCCGCCATTCGGGGCGAGGACAAATTCTTCGGACAGACTGTAATAAAACGGCTGGGAAAAATAGCCGTTGATGCAATTCATGGCATTGACGAACGTTAACCGGTCGAGATTGGCCAGGCGGGGAACGTCGGCCGATTCGAACACATATTCACCGGCCCAGTTGGTGACCGCTCCGTGTCCGATGTAATTGGTGAGCAGCAGGCCGTCGTTCAGATGACGGATGATGTCCTCGGTTGCCCTGTTCACGTTGCTACCGTAGTCCCGCAGATACACACGGGAAACATCAAAGTTCGCCGGCAGTCTCTCGATCAGCGCCTCGGACCGTTCTTCGAAATCCAGGGAGTTGTTGTCGGCCACAAAGAGAACTCTCTCCGGCACCCCCCACCAGGTTTGCTGATGACTGAGCAGCTTCTCCAGCATCGCGTCGACCTGACCGGGCGTGGCGCCGGGTAACCGGCCGACAAACATCTCGGGGATGGCATCCGGTCCATCGACGGAGACCAGCCAGTTGTCGTCCGGAACAAGTCCGATGTCCCGCGTAAAGGTAAGATATGGCGGCACCCGGTTCTGTTTCCCGGTGCCGTAGTTGTCATGAAAATCGATATTGGCGTCGCCCACCAGCAGCACATAGGTCGGGGCCGGTGGCAGCCAGGTGTTGTATGCCTGGCGCAGAAACAGCTTGATCGCCAGCGGATCGACAATCCCGTAACTGAATTGGTCGTAGATCTCCCGGGTGTCCACAATCCGCACCCGCAGGCGACGCTGTCGATAAAGCCCGGCCAGCGGCTCCAGGGAGGACCGGAACGCCGGGTCCGTGATGATGATCAGATCCGCGCCGTTATCGGGATCGGCCAGGCCGGAATCCTCCCATTTGCCGATACTCACGGGCGATTTCAGCGCCAGCGAGGAAGCGGCGCAAAATGTCCTGGTGGACGTCAGGTCATCTTCGAAGCGGATGATATACCGGTTGGTGTCGGGTATCCGGTCGATAACGGACCTGGTGACCAGGCGGACCCGAAGTGGTTCGGTGATGTCGTACACACGAACGATGGGCGACTGAAAGTCCTCCAGTTTGAACAAGCGCCGTCCTGTGGCGTCGACGGTAAAGACGAGCTCGTCTTCCACAGGCCGGAACAGGCGCCAGTAGTCCACCTCAAGATAGTTGTGATAGGCGATGTCAATGGGGGCCCCCGTATCTCCCGGCGCCGTGATCTGCACGGCATTGATGCCGTCCACGATGAGACCGGCCGGAAAGAATTCCTGCTGGACGTCCAATTCATCCCCGTCCCAGTATTGATCCAGCACCAGCACATTGTTGAGCCTGACCCGGTGGTGATGGTTCGGATGCGGTGGCGGCGTGGAGCGACCCTGGGAGCTGATGCGGATGAGGGCTTCTTCGGCGGCCGGATCGGGAGCCGGCAGCAGAATGGTATAGGTGAGAGTGGCGGGGGCGGTCAATCGTTGCCAGAACCAGTATTCCTGCGTCGGGGCTCCCGGACGGTTGGCCCACATGGTGTTGTCTTCCTCGAAGCGAAGGGTTTCCCAAAACGATTCCACGGGTTCGCCGGCACCGGTCACCGTGCCGTCGATGAGTTGGGCCCGCAAGCCGGGTTCGCCGGCATCGATTTCCAGGCGGTACACATTGGTCTGCGTATAGATGGACCGGAAATGTTCAGCATAAAATTCGACCTGGTCACCGGGGCGGAAATACTCATCGTTGGCGATGACCGCACACGCGATTTCATCCTGGCCGGTGAATAGCCGGAAATATCGATGACGGGGGGTGCCCAGCGTTCCGCCCAGAAGTGTATTGATCTGGGTATAGGAGACCCGGTGAATTCCTGCCGTACCGGTTTCGAGCCTGACGGTGCGGGATGAGGCACTTTTCCCCGGCCGGGTTGCCATGCCCAGGGGCCTCGCCGGCGGCCCGGCCAAACCCGCTGGCTCCATCGGTAACATCTGATGGTTGATGAGAATGTTTTCCTGCATCCGCCGAACGGGATCCACCAAAGGGGAGTGAAATGCCGGTCGATACGACGAGCCCTTTTCCGCCAGTGAACGCTCGAATGTAATCTTCAGGTGCAAGTCCGTAGCCATGACGAGCCGGTTTGAGCGGCTGTCCCATTGAAAAGGAAAAATTGTCAGGCGGCAAACCGGCACCCCCCGCCACCAGGCACGGGATTCCAGCATGAGAGAGGTTTCGGGGTAGAGCGGCGGATATACGGCCGGCTGTACCGCCGGATCGGCGAGTGTCGTTTCCGGCTCCATTGCGTCATCATACCCGGCAACGGGTGTCGACTGAACCAGCAGGGGTTGAAATGCTGGTATGATTTCATCCGAACGGGAGACTATGTCCACCCGGACGTCGCCTTCGGGCGGGACCAGCAGCATGATGGCTGTGCAGGGGAGTTCCGGGAAGCCCGGTTCACCCGTAAAGGACCAGCCCGGCCAGACGAGGTCCGATGGCGTTTTCGCCATCATCCGCACCCTTTGGGCGTCGAGGTCGGGCAGGCTGAATTGCAGCCGCACACTGTATTCATCGGCCTCTAGCAGGCGGACGACCGGAGGTGAAGGAGCACTTCCGAAGACCCCGGCAATGGACCCCTTCGCCAGGAAAAGAATCACGAGCGCAGATAAAACAAGAGAGGGACGTCTGTTCATGCTGTTTCCTGTGGTAACCTGCTCATCTTGGCCGGCTGCTTCGTTCCGCAGATGCCGCAAGATACACCCGATGACGAAGGTAGAGGTGCCATATGAACGCACCCGCCTTCCCCGTTTCCGCAGGGTGGTCCTCATGTCTTTTCCGGTCGGGCCGGAGGTGAAGATCACCAGGATCCGGCATGACCGCCCCCCAGAAAATGGGCCAGGACGAGTATATCAGAAGCATTGAGAATCCCGTCAAGGTTAAAATCCGCGGCGTCCGGTCGGCGACAGGGGGGCGTGCCGGGGGGGGCGATGTTCCCCGTGACCGTGTTGATGAGGACGACCAGATCCATGGCGTCGACGGTGGAATCACCGCTGATGTCACCCCCCGCGATCCGGTCGATGGCGAGAGCGGGATCGCCGAACAGGGTGTAGGTGCGGACCACATCCAGCGGGGCGCCCCGGGCGTAGGCCGCCAGCTTGGCGTGAACCGTCGCCTCGCCAAGCCGCTGCTGTCCCCGGATGAAAACCCCTTCAAAAAATTCGTGGTCCAGCAGGTCCACTTCCCACAGATAACGGTCGCTGCCGGCGGCAAACGCCCCGACGGCGCCGCCGGACGGCCACAACACAAATTCCTCGGCCAGACAATAATAGAATGGCTGGATGAAATACCCGTTGATGCACGACATCATCAGGGCGACGGTCGGTTGCAACGGGTTGGTGAGCTGCGGAATGTCGCCCGATTCGAACAGGTATTCGCCGGCCCATACCGTGACCGAGCCGTGCCCGATGTAGTTGGTGAACAACTGGCCCTGGTTGATATGGGCGATTATGTCGGCTGTCGCGTCGTTTACGTTGCTGTAATTTTGCAGGTACACCCTGTCGGCGGAGAATACCGGCGGAATGTGCCGCAGCAGGGACTCGCTCAGGTCGGCGAAATCCGGGTCGTTGTTGTCGGCCACCAGCAGAAGGCTGCGGGGCAGCGGGCTTGGCGTTTCCCCGTAATCGACCATCTTGTCCAGCATGGCCGCCACCGTCGCCGGATCACGACCGGGCAGGCGGCCGATGAACATATCGGGGAATTCGTCGTCACCATCGACGCAGACATACCAGTTGTCATCGGGCGCCAAACCGATTCCCGACGTCATGATGAGGTGGGCGGGCACCACGGAAGGTTTGCCGGAATCCCGGTAATCCCGATAGTCGAGAGTGGCATCCCCCAGCAACAGGACGTAAGCGGGGGCCGGCCACTGCCAATGGTGATAGGCCGTCGTCAGGAAATCCTTGATGGCTTGCGGATTCTCCAGACCATGATTGAACTCGTTATAGATCTCTTCGACGGCGATCACTGCCGTCCGCAGCCCGCCGGCCGTATGAAAGCGGATCAGTTCTTCCGTTGCGCCTGCCAGGAGGGACGACGTGATGAGGAGATAATCCGCCTGATTGGCCGGTCCGGACAGGTATCGCGGGTGGTACATCTCCATGGCGGCCGGACTGTCGAAGTGAGCCGCGGCACGCACATGAAAACGGTGAACATCCCCCGGTTCCGCCTCGAACCGGAGCTGATAGGTTTCGCCGGTGAGCGACATCTCCCCGTCCGTGATTTCAGCGACGGCATACGGATGGGTGATGTCCAGAATCCGGACGTCCGGGGTCGAGAATCCGTCGATGACAAAACGAGTTCTTTCCGAAGCGTCGGAGGAGAAATTCAGCTGATCTTGGCTGACCTCGAGCTGACGCGTATAGGTCAACTCGACCCAGTTCAAATAGAAGGTATCGGGGAGCGGGCCGGTATCACCCGGCAGTTCGATATTCAGCTGGTTTTCGCCGGCGACGAAACCGGATGAAGACGTCGGGATTTCGGCGACGACCGGTTGCTCATTCGACCACAACGCTTCCCCGATGGGCACCGGCAGCTCGTTGAGGGTGATGAGGGCGTGATGATTCGGTTGATAAGGGGCGGTGCTGCGGCCCTGAAAGGCAAAGCGACACTGGACCGTATGGGCGGTGTCGTCCAGGCCCGGAAGTGTCACGGGGATCGTAAAAATCTGGGGTGATTGAAGATATGTCCAGTACCAGTAATCCAGTTCCGGCGCGCCCGGCGTCAGCGTCCACATTCTCTGGTTCTCTTCGAAACGGAGGGTTTCGGAGAAGGTTCGGACGTCCGGTGTCCCGTCGATCAACTGGCCGTCCAGGGCGGCGAAGAGTGGTCCGGATGTATCGGCCTGCCACGACAGCCAGTAGACGTTTGTCCCCGTAAACTGATCCTCATAGGCTTCGCCCCAAAACCGGATGGTGTCGCCCGGTCCGAATTCGGGCCCGGCCTGGCGAATATCGATGGCCACCGGGTGTCCGCGATGGTAAAGGCGAAAGTGACCGGCGGCCAGATCGGCCGGATCTGCGCCCGCCAGTACCATTTCCTCCTGGGTAAGACGGTAGAGGGCACTGTGATCGACAGCGACCTTCAGTAATTCGCCGCCCGACCACAGGCTATCTTCGACAGGAAGAGTCTTTTTCGACGATGGGGCGGCCCGGCGGATGGTCCTGTCAAATGCGGGCGTCGGATTCAAGGCGAGTTCGCTGGCCAGGCGGCGCAACCGGTCGCCTTCGACGGTGTTCTCGGCGATTTCACCGGGTGACCAGGGGTCGGCCTGACGGTCGTCTGGTGAAAATACCACCCGGAGCCGCATGAACTCGGAGACCCGCAAGCGGCCGGCGGCGGGATACCACTGGAAGGGGTAAAGGTTTATTCGAACGAGGGGAATGCCGCGGACGACAACGGCGGGCTCCACATGGAACTGCATGGCGGGATACGGTTTTTCGCTACCGTAAATGGCAGAATCCGGCGCCACTACCATGCCTTCGCTCCTGGGCGGCTGGACCGGGAAAACGATACAGTCGGCAAGCCACGTATCCCGCTGTTCCAGGATCTCGACATGGATGGAGGACCCCGGGGGGGGCTGCAGAATGGTCGCCAGGACCGGCAACTCCGGATGACCGGGGCGATCCAAGCGGGGGTGCCGGTCGAGCCGGATACGGCGGAAAGTTGTCTCTGGCGTGGTCACGTCCGTCAACGCGAAGTCCGGCAACTTCAGCTCCAGGATATAGGCATCATTTTCGGTAGCGACGATCTGCAGGGGATCCGGATCCGCCAGCGCACCTGCACTGCTGCCGGCATACAACCAGCCAAGAGCGGTGAGCAACACCAACAGCCGTTTAGCGATCATATTTCCTCTCACGGACGTCATCCGAAAGCACGGTGTGCACGAGATGGAGCATGGTGTTCCTTTCGCCGACCCGCAGCCGATAGGCCGGAATCCCGGCCAGCCGCCCGATGAGGTGGGCGAAAAACTGTCCGGGTGAATTGCCCACCGAGGGCCGGTCATTTTCAAAAAGGCGCCATTGTTTCAAATCCCGCAGCAAGGCGAAACACAATTCATCTACCGGCATGGCCTTCAGGACCGGGGTGACGGAAAAATCCGGCTCCACCGTATCCTTTCGATAGATTATCCATAACTGATGTTCATATTTCCGGATGAGTTGCAACACCTTTTCACCTGGACCGTGCCTCATGGGATAGCGGATCTTCCATTCGCGATCGTCCGCACCCAGCCTGGATATCGCCGGGATGCCGATATTGCGGAGCTCATCCAGAAACGGCGAGGGACCGGGCGATTTCAAACCGATTTCCAGTTCGCACCAGGGGCGGGCATGCCCAGGATCCAGATAGACGATGTGGGTCAGGGGCAGAGGCTCCTCGGCGACCCGCCGGGCGATGGTCTCGGGCGGCACCGGCCGCTTCCGGCCACGGGAACGCTGCACCCGCTCCGTACTGTCGTGGGGCAACGCATCGGTGGCCAGCCACAGACTGCGGGGGAAGGGATGGACCAGGCCGGTGGCGAATTCGATGGGGCAGAATTCGTCAGATAAAAAGGTAAAGCCTTTTTGCAGAAGGTGATAGACCAGTGTCGATTTGCCGGATCCCGGCGGCCCGGTGACCAGCAGAGTGGCGCTGCCGTCATGCACCACGCCTCCCTGGATGATCAGGAAATCCGACAGCCGCTCGATCAGGCCGCGCAACAGCACCCGGTAGGCGTACAGGTCCGGACAGGGATGCCCGGTAATGTCGTATTGTCGTTCATCGAGGTGGAGAACGGCGGCACGGTCTGAGCGGCGGAATTCGGCCACAAAACAGGTGGCGGAGGCCCGCTCTGTTTTGCGGAATGAACGGAAATCCGCATCGAAGCGGTCCAGGAATTCGCCCGAATCGCTGGTGATGAAAAGCGGAAGGGTCAAGATCTGGTAGAAGGCCTGAAAAAAGTGTGTCATCGGGAATCTTCGGCTTCACATTTGGCCAGCAGGCGATCGAATGCCCGGCAATACGCCTCGGTCCGATAGGCACAAAAAGCATCGGTGTCCCATAGGGTGTCACGGGTCTCCAGGGCGAGGCCCGTACAACCGGACTGACAAAGAGTGCGCCAGGCACAGTGGCGGCACGAGTCGATTTTCTCCGGCCGGGCCATGAGGTTGCGGCACACCTCGTCCATGCCGGCTGAACGCATGACATCGTTCAGGGTATGGCGGTTGATATTCCCCAGCAGGAACGGGGAATCCATCATCAGGACACAAGGGTAGATGTCGCCATTGGCGGCGACGACCACCTTTTGTCCGAGAGGACACCACCAATCATCTTCGGCGGGTGCATCATCCGGTACGCGCAACATGAAACCGGCCAGGCCGCAACTCAGCACGATCCAGTGCGTTTGTTCACGATGGGCATTCAGGGCGAAATCATAGAAATCGGTTTGTTGGCGGAGCGTCAATCCCTGGCCGATAGTCTGCCATTCTTCCCGGGCCATGCCCATCCGCCGCAGGGGCAAAAACCGGACATAAGGGATCCCTTTTTCCTCGGCCAGTCGGATGATGGCGGCGAGATCATGCACATTGCGACTCATCACGGTGGTGGACAGATTCAGCCGGTCCGACAGGCCGGCCTTCTGCAGCAGGTCGATGGCCCGCATCACCTGCGCAAATGTACCCTCACCCCGGATGGCGTCATGAATGTCGGCCGTGGCGCCATCCAGGCTGAGCTGGACCGATACCCGATGTTGGCCGAGAAATGCGGCCCATCGTTCGTCGATGAGCGTGCCGTTCGACAACAACGTAATAGACAACCGGCCGGAGATGTGCTCGATCATATCACCCAAGCCATGATGAAGAAGAGGCTCACCGCCGCTGAAGGTGACGGTTTTGCCTCCGAGCGCGGCGGCGTCATCAAGCACCCGGAGCACCGTTTCCGTCGGGATGTGATGCCGGCCGGGACAGGCGGGGTGGGTGGTGTAGCAATGCAGGCAGTGGAGGTTGCACCGATCCGTCAGGTGAATAAAGAGGGAGCGAAGGCCGGGCTGACGGTGACGAGTCGGCTCCATCGGCCAGAGACCTTCTTCCCGCAAAAGGGTCCGGATATGGTCCACATCATGGCGGGCCTGGGCGGCGCTGGCCTGATAGCGGATCGTCAGCTGGTGCACGATTTGGTTGGGTGAGTCCCCCATTTCCAGACGGCGGACGATGAACAGGCCGCTGCGGTTCACGATCGCCCACCGGGCCCGGGTGGGGTGCAGCACAACGAAGAACCTTCGGGATTCATCGGCGGCTGTCTCGTCCGGATAGATGATGAACGAGCCCTTCATCCGTTGAGGACCGATGGAAGATGAGTCGGGCGACGTTGCGAGTGGTCTATGATTCATGGACACGTTTCGTTACGAACGATAAATGAAAACCTGTTTCTGTAAAGAGAAGAATTGAATGATCAATGAGATATCGGCTGGAAAAGATTCATCGGCACAAAACGGCAGGCGGATCCGAACGGGTCAGAAATCCGGACTTACGGATCGACCGGGCACGGATCGGGGCTGCAGGTCTGGGCCGGCCCGATTTCTTCAAGAATCTGTTCGCTGGTATAGGTAATGATTTTGGCCGGTTCATAGGTGGGTTTTTGTTGCAGGGGGTCTTCCGTTTTGCTGTTTTCGGCCCTTCTCTCTTCCATGAAAATCTCCTGTATCCATCAAGATAAATATCCAAGTGTCTTTGTTTTCTGGTTTGATCCGTCCCTTGTCAGGGTTTGTCCCCGATTTTTACACACTATTTTACATGTCGTTTGGTTATAATGCAATGGCTAATATTTTTATGCCGGGCCATTTCCATTCCGGCGGCAGAGCCAAAAAATCCGATGGATCGGTGGAAGATGGGGCGGCGAAAATCCGTTGACTGAATAACACGCATCCTTCGGGCAATGGCCGCGGCTGAAGAAGCGGCCGTGAATGTCAGGCCACTATCTGGCCAGGAAAAAAAGACATGACTGATCTCCATTCCGGCCCGGTCGACTCAGGGACGGAAGACGACAGAATGGCCACACCCTGCGATGCCGGAACCTCCGGATCGGGAATCTACATCCATTTCCCCTTCTGCCGGCGGCGTTGCCTGTACTGTGATTTTCTGACATTCCCCCTGGCGGAAATGAGGCCTGGATATACCCGGGCGGTGGTCCGGGAGGCGGAATGGCGGGCCGCCCGCCTCGGGGGCGATGACCGTGGGGTGGACTCCATATTCCTGGGGGGTGGTTCCCCTTCGCTGCTGGCCATTCCGGATCTGAGCAACCTGCTGCAGGATCTGCGCGCCCGCCTGGCCGTCATGGCGGCCTGCGAGATCTCGCTGGAAGTGAATCCCGAGGATGTCACCCCGGCGGCCGTATCCGGTTGGCGCGCGGCGGGCATCAACCGCATCAGCCTGGGGGTGCAATCCATGCAGACCGAAATTTTACGTCGTGTGGAGCGGGCCGGCAGCCCGGCCATGGTGCGGCGGGCCATGCACCGGCTGCGTCGCGGCGGCTTCGATAACATCAACTGCGATCTGATTCTGGGCCTGCCCGGCGAGACAGCGGAAACATGGCGGACGACCCTGACGGACACCCTGGCGCTGGCGCCGGACCATCTCTCCGTATATCTGCTTGAAATTTATGACAACGGCCGGCTGTCGGCGCCGGGGACAAGCCCGTCGAATCCCGGCCTGGCGGAGGACGACCTGGCCGATCTGTACCTGGAAACGCGTCGGACGGTACACCACAGCGGAATGGCGCAGTACGAGATTTCAAATTTTGCCCGGCCGGGCCGGCGCTGCCGCCACAACCTGAAGTACTGGACCCTGGCCCCCGTCCTGGGGCTCGGGGCCGGTGCCCACAGCTTCGATGGCCGCTATCGCTGGCGCAACACGCCGGACCCCGGCGATTATCAATCCGCTGTCATGGCGGGGCAAGTTCCCGAAGACTGGCGGGATGACGGGCACGTCCGGCTCCGGATGGAAGAGTATGTGTTCCTGGGATTGCGGCTGACATCCGGCATCCGCCTGGCGGACTTCCGGCGTCGATTCGGGCGTGAGTTCCCCGCGGTCTGGCAGCGGCGCCTGAAAAAATTTGTTGAGCGAAACATGCTCTTGTTCCATAATGAAACGTTGCGTCTGAGCCCTGCCGGCATGCTGGTCAGCAACGAGATCTTTCAGGCGATCACGGCGGACGATTTTTGACCGGGATATCTACCGGCCGCCATGCACCCGGGGGTGGACCGCCGCCACGCTCCGGTCAGGGCGGATCCGGCCGAGGAAACCATGTGCGGAATTATCGGGATCTACCAGAAGAATGCCACCCCGGAGGCCAGTGACCTGGCGGCCTTGGGCCTCTTTGCCCAGCAGCATCGCGGGCAGGAGAGCTGCGGAATCGCCTGGTGCGATGGCCAGCGCCTGCAGGTCTTCAAGGGCATGGGGCTGGTAAAGGAGGTCTTCACCCCGGAAGTCTTGTCCGGGATGCATAGCCCTTGCGCCATCGGCCATGTCCGCTATCCCACCCAGGGGGGCTGCACCCTCGAAAACGCACAGCCGCATTTGGTGGAAACCCTGGGGGGACCGCTGTATGCCCTGGCCAGCAACGGGGATTTGATGAATTACCCCCGCTTGCGGACGGAACTGGGCCGCCTGGGGATCTACCTCAGCACCACCAATGACGGCGAGGCCATCGTCAAATTGCTGGTCTACCTGCTGGAGCATGAAAAAACCAATCCCGTTTCCGCCATCCGCAGCCTGTATTCCCAGCTGGAAGGGGCGTATTCCACCGTCTTTCTGATGCCGGATCAACTGATCGCTTTTCGCGATCCGTACGGCTTCCGGCCCATGAGTGTCGGTGAATTGCCTGACGGCTGGGCGGTAACCTCGGAAACCTGCGCCATGGATGTCCTCCGGGCGACGAACATCCGGGAGGTGGAGCCGGGCGAAATCCTGATCTTCGGCCCCTCGGGGATGCAGAGTTTCCGCACCGATGCCCGTTTTTTCCGCTCGGAACAGCACGCAAACCCCGCCCATTGCGTGTTCGAGCTGATCTATTTCGCCCGCCCCGATTCATTCCAGTTCGGAAAATACGTGTACGAAATCCGGCAGCAGCTGGGGGCGGCCCTGGCCGGATACGACGATTTCGTGCCCGACTGTGTCGTGCCGGTGCCCGATTCGGCCAATTTCATCGCCCAGGGCTACGCCAAGGCCAGCGGCGCGCCCTTCGAAATGGGGCTTATCCGAAACCACTATGTCGGGCGAACATTCATCAAGCCGGAGCAGACTTTCCGGGACGAATCGGTCAAACAGAAGTTCAATCCCCTGACCGGCTTCTTCAAGGATAAACGGATTGTCCTGGTGGATGATTCCATTGTGCGCGGCACCACCCTCCGCAAAATCGTCAGCATGATCCGGGGGGCGGGCGCCCGTGAGATCCACCTGCGTATCGGATCCCCGCCGGTTCGCCATCCCTGCTTTTACGGCATCGATACGCCCACCTATGAAGAGCTGGTCGCCAATCAGTACTCCGTACCGGAGATCCAGGAGCGTTTGCAGGTGGAGAGCCTGAAATATCTGGCCATGGACGATCTAAAAAGAATTGTCGCCGACCATGGCAACCATTGCTATTGCTGCTTTGACGGGAAATATCCGGTCGGAAAACTCGAACCGGGGCAGAAAAAGGGGACGTCCTGCTAGGATGTTACGCGGCCATGCGGAACCCGGAAAAGGCGATCGGGAACCCCGGCCGGCAGCGGTTTTCGCCCCGCCATCCATCAGAAATCATTTGAAGAAAAAGTAGAAGTAACCGGCCATAACGGCCAGGTAGGCCAGATAAAACAGGGCGGTCCAGCCCAGCTCGTACTTCTGGTGCTGGCCATGCAGCACCGTCTCTTCAAGGGGCACGGTGACGGCGCCGTCCAGTTCGGCCTTCTCCTCCAGCGGCTGGGTATCCTCGAGGAGGGTCCGCGATTTCTCGGCATCTGTCCTGAAGTGGATAATTTCAACGGTGATATTGTCGCGCCCGCCTCGTTCGTTGGCGGTTTCTACCAATAGCTCGCAGGCCCGGTCAGGCGGATTCTCGTGGACAATTTGCAGGATTTCCGAATCCTCCAGATAGACTGTCAGGCCGTCGGAACAGAGAAGCAGGGAGTCTCCCCGCTGAAACTGCAGGGGCGGGTCGAGGACATCCATCTCCACCGCCTGGAGAATGCCGAGGCTGCGCGTCAGGATGTGACTGTCGGGGTGGGATTTGGCTTCATCTTCGTTGATGATTCCGCTGTGGACCATCTCCTCCACCAGGGTGTGGTCGGTGGAGACCTGCTTGATGGTACCTTGCCGGAACAGATAGGCGCGACTGTCACCGACGTGCGTCATGTAGACATTCTGATCGCGGATCACCAGCGCCGTGCAGGTGGTGGCCATGCCCCGCAATTCTTCGTGCTTGTTGCTGGCCTCGTAAATGCTGCGGTTGGCGATTTCCACGGCATGCAGCAGGGCCGGGTAGATGGCTTCCTTCTCGGAGGAAAAATAGATCTTGCCGATGAGATCGACGGCCATCTTGCTGGCCACCCGACCCCCACGGTGGCCGCCGAGTCCGTCGGCCACGATGAACAGGCGGCCCCGCTCTTCAAGAAGCTCCGCCGACTCCGGTTCAATGAAGCCGTAGCTGTCCTGATTTTCCTTGCGTACCATCCCCTGGTGGGAGAGACCGGCTACAACGATATCATCCCTCTCTATCATGCTGTTCACCCGTACTGTGGTTGTTCGTATAGTTTACCATAAGAGACTTGCCGTGTCACCGTTCCCGTTTCGGTTTTAATTCACCCCCCAAAAAAATGCAACTTTTTTTCGTACATTTTGCGGTGAGAACGTTTATTTAGGCGGACCCTTTTTTATGAGGAGGACGCATGAACAACCATTTTCGCCCGTCGCGCCGCGGATTTTCGCTGCTGGAAATCACGCTGGCGCTGATGCTGCTGGGGATCATGCTGGCGGTGGCCCTGCCCTTGCTGGCCCGCTACCAGCGGTATGCCCAGCTGGAGATGACGGCGCGGGTGCTGATCGCCAACATCTATAAAGCCCGCCAGCTGGCGGTCATGCAAAACGCCCGCTACCGCATCTATTTCGATGTCATGGGCCACTGCTACCATTACAAGGTCGATTTCAACAACAACCGGCGCCTGGAGGCCGATGAGCAGGCCCCCCGATTTTTCTATCTGCCGCTGGAGATCCGGTTCGACTGCTCGGGGGTCAAGGGGCCGCCGTCGGACCCGCGCAAGCCGCCATCTGGCCCGGTGACCTTTACCCATGGCCTGATGAGCGTGGGACCGGAAGGGCGCTGGTCCAATCCGGGCACCATTTACCTGGGCAACGCCGTGGAGGACCGGATGGCCATCACGGTGAATATCGCCGGCAATGTGCGGTTGTGGGAATGGGATCCGGACACCGGCAGGTGGCGGCACATTTGAAAAGGGCCACCCCACGGCGGGTGGCCCCTGAAAGATGCGACGATAACAACCGCGCTGATCGTGCCTGCCGGGGTGGAATGAACGCCCCGGTGGAGCCTCAGGTGATGAGGATGATCAGCAGGGTGTAGAGGGCCAGGGACTCGATGAGAACCAGGCCGAGAATGAGGAAAAAACGGATGGAATCGGCCGCCCCCGGGTTGCGGGAGACCGACTCGCAGGCCGCCACGATGGCCTTGCTCTGACCCAGTCCGCAAACGGCCGAGGCCAGCGCCATGGCGAACGCCGGCAGAACGAGATACCAGGCAGACGTGCCGCCGGTCTCACCTTCCGTCTGGGCGAAGATGGGTGTCATGAACAGGACGCCCAGTACCAGCAGCGTCGAGAGCATCAAAATTCGTTTTCTCAAGGTTGCCTCCTTCTTTATCGATAAAGGTTATTGTTGACTAATGCGCGTGCGCCTCGTGCTGTTCGGCCGCACCCGATATATACACGATGGAAAGAATGACGAAGACAAACGCCTGCAGCAGGCTGGTGAAAATGGCCAGGGACATGATGGGCAGCGGCAGGATGAAGGGCAGCAGGGCGGTCAGGACGATGATGATCATGTCCTCGCCGAAGATGTTGGCGAACAGGCGGACGGACAGGGAGAAGGGGCGGGCCAGGTGGGACAGGATCTCCACGGGAATCATCAGCGGCGCGATGAAGATCACCGGGCCGGCGAAATGCTTCAGATAATTGAGCAGGCCCTGTTCACGGATGCCGATCCAGTTGTAGTAGAGAAAGACGATGATGGCACAGCCGGCGGTGACGTTGATGTTGGCTGTGGGCGATTCCAGTTCAGGCACAAGTCCGATGAGATTGGACAGAAAAATGAACGTTCCGAGGGAAATATGAAAGGGCAGGTATTTTCGGCCGTGGGGGCCGATGATGGAGTCCATCAGATCGCGCACGCCCAGCACGACGACTTCCAGGATATGCTGCCAGCCGGAAGGCGATTCCACGCTCAGTTTGCGCCGCAGCCACCAGAAAAAAACCATCAACAGCACGGCCACCAGCAACAGATGGGCCACCGCACTGGGAATCGGTTCGGCCGGGTTCTGAAATTCGGCGCCCAGCAGGCCGCCGATATAAACAACCGCCGGTCCCAGCAGTTTGTTCAGCAGCGACGAAAACCAGAAATGGTGTTCCATGGGTCAGGTGCCTCGAAAACCTTTAAATAAAAACCATATGCTTTCAGCGACAATGGCTGCCGCGGGTAGGAGCAGGCCTGCGAAAAACCCCGCCGGGTCAAAATACGAGGAACGGATAATACCATACACAGCAAGGATTATCAAACCATAACGCAAAAAAAATTTGGCCTTCAGCCAGCGGGATTTTTGCCGGAAAATGGCCCGGTCCACCAGTTGCACATGCGCCCGGTATCCCAGCCAGGCCGCCCCGCCTCCCATCAGCAGGGACAGGGCGAGGGGCCACCGTCCCAGCCCCGCGGCAGTGGCGCTGCCCAGCAGGGTCAGCGCCAGGGTCCAGTGGCCGATCCGTTCAATGATCTTTTCCATTTTCGGATTTTCCGGGCTTTGGTTTGCCATGACGCGCGATCATGCGAAAAAAATTGTAGAAACCGGTGCCGATCCCGAACAGCACGAACCAGATTTCCCATTCGGGGCCCAGCCACTGGTTGTGGTTCATCCACCACCAGATGAGCCAGGCTACCAGTATGCACGACGGGATCATGGTGCCTGCCGTCAGCAGATCCAGCGTATCGGGTGTAAATTTGCGTCCCTGTCGCATGGGTTCGTTTCCGTAATTGTTCAAACGTAGTCTAAGTCAATTTCCTCAAGGAGGAAACCCTTTTTTCAACATTGCAATACCCTTTGATTTCATTTATGATTCGACTGATTCAGCGTGGGGAGAAATCGCGTTCATGACGGACCTGCAACGGCTGGAAGAATTCCTGGTCAATACGGACGATGTCAGCAGCCTGATGGAGCTGTACGCCACGCGGATCAAGTCCTATCCCCTGAACCGGGCGTACTATGAGGCCCTGGCCCTGCAATGCGGCGAGTTTTTGCTGGCCATCAAGCGCCTGCGTCTGAAATCGGTCCTGGAATCGGCGCAGGCCCTCTACCGCCTGTCCACCGTACTCAACGATCGCGGGCTGGCGGCGACCTCCCATCACATGGAAGTGTTTTTGCTAGAACTGCACGATATGAACGATTATTTCCGCCAATTGTTCCAGCACCGCGACCTGTCACGGGAGTATGAATCGCCCCATCTGACCCTGTTGCAGAACATGATCCGGCAGCTGACCCTGGCCCGGCGGCAGGCGGTCGCCCCCGTCGAGACCTCCGAGCAGGAGATCGTCGAGGACCCCTTCGACGAGATCGAGGGCCTGGGGGATTTCGTCGACTCTTTTGCCGATGACCTGGATCGCGCGTTCGATTCCATCGTGTCGGAAGAGGAAACGGGGGTGCCGGGATCCGGAAGCGGGCGGGAGTTTGCCTTGACGGCCGCCGAGCAGGCGCAGGTGGAGAACCTGTTCCTGTCCATCTCCAGCGCCTATATTCAACCGGTGAAGGACTTCATCGGCCAGCTCAGCGGCGGGACGGTCAGCAAGCACTGGGTGGATATCTGCCTGGGGTCGTTGCGGATCATCGAGGACGCCGGCACCAAGATGAGCTATGAAAAAATCAACTCCATCCTCGTCCGGTTCAAGCAGCTCATGATGGCCGCCAAATCCGCCGGCGGGTCGACCATCAGCCGTGACATCCGCCTGCAGCTGCTCAAGGAGTACGCCAATCTGACAGCCCTCATGCCCGAAACGTTCGCCACCTCCGATGATCATGCCTCCCGCGGGACCATGCGGGACGGGGTCATCATCAACGTGCTGCTGCGCCGGACGCCGGGTGTCGGTCCCATCAGCCGCAACAAGCTCATTGCCGCCGGATTGAACACGCTGGAAAAATATTACATCGCCTCGGCCGACGATATCGCCGCCGTCAGCGGGGTGTCCATGTCCCAGGCCGAGTCCATCTGCCAGGCCTTTGCCGATTACCGGGAACACCTCCGGACTTCCACCGGTCTCACCACCCAGGTGCAGGTCTCGCTGACACGCCTTTACCGGCACTTGCGCACCCTGAAAAAAGTCCACGAAGACTACAAGCAGGCCACCCGCCGGGCGCTCTATGATCCGGACCGCCAGGCCGACCGGGATCGCTTGCGGGAGAAACGGCAGGCCTGTATGTGGGAGATCAACATCATCATGGCCGAACTGAACCAGTTGCGCATGATCGATGATTTCCGCAAGATGATCTTCGACCGCCGCATCGAGCTGCTGGATCAGTTCATGGAAGAGCAGGCCAAAAAGCATTTCTGACATATGAATATGGGACGGCAAAGAATTCTGGAGACGGGGCTGGGGGCGGTCCTGGTGCTGTTGTTTACGGTTCACCTGGGGACTTCCGCCATCTGGGACTCCAACGAGGCCTTCTACACCGAAACCCCGCGGGTGATGAATCTCCGCAACGAATACATCGTCCCGTTTTTCAATGACCAACCCCGGCTCAACAAGCCGCCGCTCAGCTACTGGCTGGTGGCCGCCGCCTACCGCGTCTGCGGGGTCAGTGTCTGGACCCAGCGGCTGGTGGGCGTGGCCCTGCTGCTGGCCCTGTTCGCCGTAGTCTGGCGTTTCGCCCGCGATCTGTTTCCCGGGCGGATCACCGCCTGGGCGGCAGTGTTCATCGTCGCCCTGACCCCCCGCCTGCTGATCATGGGCCGCCGGGCGGTCATCGAGGTGGCCCTGCTGTTCTTCATCACCAGCGCCGTGTGGTGCTTCCACCGCTTCCGCCGCACCGGCCACGGGCGGTATCTCTTCTGGTTCTATACGGCCCTGGCGGCGGGCTTTCTGACCAAGGGCCCGGTGGCGGTGGCGCTGCCCGGCCTGGTGATCGTCCTGTTCCTGGCGTGGCGGCGGGAGTGGCGGGTCATGGGGGAGATGAAGCCTGTATGGGGTGGATTGTGGTTCCTGCTCCTGGCGGCGCCGTGGTTTGTCGCCCTGGGTCTGGAGATGGGCCCGCGCGCGGTGGGGGAATTCTTTGGCTGGGAGAATGTGGCCCGCTACACGTCCGAATCCTTCGGCCCGGAGCGTGGCCCGGGGTTTTACCCGGGCGTGTTCATGGTCGATTTCTTCCCCTGGAGCCTGCTGCTGCTGTCGGTGGCGGGCGTCTGGTGGGCCGCCCGGCGCGACCTGTCGGATACGGAGAGAGAGAACGCCGGGTATCTGGTGTTGTGGTGCCTGGTGCCCCTGGTCTTCTTTTCTCTGGCGGCCGGCAAACAGGAATATTACCTGATGCCGGTCTATCCGGCCGCCGCCCTGCTGCTGGCCGGCACCTGGCCGCTGCTGCAGCGGCGTCTGGCGCTGCCCCGCCTGCTGCGCCTCGGACTGTTCGTCCTGTCGCCGGTCCTGCCGCTGACGGGCATCCTCATCGTGCTGGTCAGCCGTCGCTGGTGGTCGTCGGCCGGGTGGGCCGATCTACTGTTCGTCGGGCTGCTGGTACTGGCCGGTGCCTGGAGCAGCTTTCTCCTGGTCCGGGGACATTCGCGGACGGTCCTGCTGTCCCCGTTTCTGCAGAGCCTGCTGATTGTTACGTACGTGCTGTTGGTAGTGCTGCCCGGCATCGAGACCTTCCGGCCCATTCCCCGGCTGGCCGAACAACTGGTGCGCACGGCCCCGCCGGCGGCCCGTTTGGGCACCTATGACGTGGCGGCGCCATCCCTCTGCTTCTATACCCGGCAGCCGGTGCTGGAGCTGAAATCCGCCGCCGGGCTGGTGGCGGTGTTCACCCGCTACGAGCCCTTCTACTGCCTGATGCCGGAAGAAGGGCTGGCCGTACTCGAAGCCGGGAATCTGCCGTACGAAGAGTTGGCCCGGGAGCCGCTGTTTCCGGTGAAACTGAGGCACATGCTGACCTTTGACGCCCGGCACCCCCGCCGCACCCTGGTCCTTGTCCGCAATGGGCCGCCGGCTCAGGACGGCCACTGATCCGCAGGCGGTTATCTCAGCAAATCCACTCTTTCCATGATATGGAAGAATTCTGGTCGGCTGCTGTAGTGCCGGCACCCCCGACGGTCGGATGGGGTACGGATAAAAAAAGGCAGGGCCGAAGCCCTGCCTTTGGGTCAGACGGATGAACGGAACTAGAACTCGAAGCGGACGGAGAAGCGCATGTTGAACGGGCGCTGGAAGGCTGCGGTCGGGGTGTTGGCCGAACCCGGGGTCAGGAAGTCGGGGTTCAGCTCGCCCGGCGCGGTCTCGTAGTCCTCGTTGAGGGCCAAGGTCCGCTTGAAGTTGGGCAGGTTGAAGATGTCCATGGCGAGACGGATGCGGTAGTTGTCGCCGAGGGAGATGGGGTAGCCCAGATGGACATCCACGGTGTTCAGCCAGGAGTTCCGGCCTTCGGAACCGCGCGGTCCCAGCGGGATTTCACCGGAGTTTTCATAGGCCGGATGGGCGCCCAGACGGTTGACGGGGTTGCCGCTGGCGCTGCGGAAACCCAGGCCCAGGGTCAGGTTCCAGTCGAAGGTGTAGGAGCCGTTGAAGTTCAGGATGTGGCGGCGGTCGGTGTTGAGGTAGCCGGGCACATACTGGTAGCCCAGGGAGGGGCTGAGGCGGAAGTCGAACAGGGAGGTGATGTTGGGGTCGTCCTGGCCGTTGTCGTTGCGGTACAGGCCCTCGTAGTTGCCCCACAGCTTGGCCAGCCGGTAGTTGGCCAGGAACTGGAAGCCGTCGCTGAAGCGCTTTTCCAGGGTCAGTTCGAAGGCGTTGTAGGAACGTTCCGGATCGGCGAAGCCGTCGGGCAGGCCGTCGGCGCGGATCTCACCCGTCGCGTTGTCTACGTAGTCGCTGGAGAAGCTGGGATTGGCGATGATGTAGGTGAAATAGGTGTCGTCGGCGATGTACTGTTCGGTGGTCAGAGTGCCAAGGTCCTCCAGCATGCGGCCCACTTCGCGGAAAATGTAGCGGGCGCCGATGCTGAGGGTGGGATTGATCTCGTGATCGAAGCCGATGACGAACTCGTTCTGGTACATGGTCTTGGTGTCCGGCACGATGTAGGTGGGGTTGGCGCCGGTGCGGGTGATGGTGGGCGCGCCGGGGAGTACCGGGTTGGCCAGGGTGCCGGGCAGGGGGCGGCCCTCGCTGTCATATTGCACCGTCCACCATACGTTGGTGACGCCGTCCTCGGAGCTCAGGGCGCGCACGGCCATGTCGTTGGGGATCTTCTGGTAGAAGCGGCCGTAGTTGCCGTAGACCTTGGTCTTGCCGTCGCCGAACAAGTCGTAGATGACACCGAGGCGGGGCGCCCAGTTGCCGTCGAAGGTGTAGACGAGGGCATTGCCGCCGCCGCCGCCCATCTCCTGGTAATCGTAGCGGATGCCGGCCTTGACGGTGAACCTGTCGGTGATCTTCCATAAATCCTGAACATAGAAGGAGTGATAGGTGGTGTCGGTGCCGATGTTGGGATCGTTGAAGTTGCCGCGGTACTGCTGCAGGTACGCGTCGGCCGGGGTGATGACGCCGTCGCCGTTCTGGTCGTAATAGCCCCCGGTGGTGGGATCCGTGTAGTAGCGCAGCCGGAAGAAACCGCCGAAGGTGGTGCCGCCCTCGAACTGCTGCCAGGCCGGAACATTGATCATGGGGCCGGTGTAGCGGCGCACGGCGGTGTAGCCCACATCCTCGTAGGCATAGCCGAAATCGAACTGGTGCTCGCCGGCCGCCGTCACGTTGTAGGTGGTCTTGAGGTTGAACTGCCAGTTCTCGCCGTTGTTGTTCTCGAAGAAGCCCACGCCGCCCATGCGCTGCAGGGCCGGGAAATTCACGTAATCATTGTAGCCGATCCGTTCCATGTACAGGATCTGCTCCTCAAACCGGTTGAAGGCCCGGCCGAAGGAGGCGGTCAGGAACAGGTTGTTGGCCAGCACGCCGTTGTAGCGGGTGATCCAGTTCCAGGAGCCGAACTGCAGGCCGCTATAGTTGTCGTCGCCTTCGGAGGTCATGTTGCGGTTCGGTCCATCGCTACGGTTGGACGGGTCGGCGAAACTGGAAAACTCAACGTTGTGATTGTCGTGGAGCACATAGCTGAGCTTGGCCGACCAGCTGTAGACCTCATCTTCCCGCTCGTAGATGGGATTTCCGGGATTGACATCCTGGCCTAAGCCTTCGGGCGCCCGGCGGATGCTGGTGGCCCACTGGGGATTGAAGCCGAGGTAGAAGAAGAAGCGATTTTTGAAGATGTAGCCGCTGAAATCGGCGCTCAGGTCATAAGAGTCCTGGCCGGGGATTTCCGTGAACTTCTGCTGGCGGTAGACATTGGGTTCCCGCCGCTCGGCCTCCCAGCTCTCGGGCTGGGCGTAGAAGTAGACACCGCCGTGGTACTCGTTGGTGCCGGCCTTGGTGATGACGTTCACCACGCCGCCGGTGCTCTGGCCGTATTCGGCCTCGAAGCCGCCCTGCTTGACCTGAACTTCCTTAACGAAGTCGAAGTTCACGCCGCTGCCCAGGGAGCCGTAGACGTTGGAGTAGGAGCCGACGGAACCGTAACCGGTGTTGGTGATGTTGATGCCGTCGACGACGTAATTGTTCTCCAGGCCGGAGGCGCCACCGATGGAGGGGTTGGCGTCACCCAGGGCGCCGCTGTCGGAAACGCCGGGGGCCAGGTTGAACAGCGCGGTGAAGTTCCGCTGCATGGGCAGGGAGGTGAACAGGTTTTCGGAGATGTTGGCACCGACGGTGGTGGTGGTGGTGTCCACCAGCGGGGCCTCGCCCGTAACCTCGATGACGTCGGAGATGTCACCCGTTTCCATGGTGATGCTCAGGCTGATGGTCTTGCCCAGCTGGACGGTGATGCCCGACTGGTCATACGTCTTGAATCCCTCCAGCTCCACCCGGATTTCGTACGCGCCGGGAGTGAGGAAGGGAAAGGCGAAGAAACCGCTGTCGCCGGTCAGGGTGTTCTTGGTGCCGGTGGGCGTACGCAGAGTGACGGACACGCCGGGGATGATGGCCCCTGACTGGTCTTTCACCACGCCCTCGATGCGGCCGTAGGTCTGCGTGGCCTGACCCAGGGCCAGACCACCCAGCAGAATTGTCACCATGACCAACAGCGCACAGTGAGAGAAAAATTTTTTCATTAAACAATGACCTCCTGAAAGAGTATTTCGAAAAATGGACGTTGCCTGATTGTCGATTCAAAACCCCAAGGTGAAGAAATGAATGGTAAGCGAATGTCCTCGAATCGTTAGCAAACGTCGTACCATTCCCGCCTGTTCATCCCATCCCGATCAAAACTAACGAAAAACAAAGCAATTTGCCTGGGGGCCAGGAATGGAGTCTTCCTTGGTGGCCGCGCACATCCAAAATTTTGGTCGATTCTCCAAAATTCTGCACAAACATTCATAAGGAAAATGCTTTGTCAAAGGTTATACGGCAGGATGGGGTAAATATCAAGCAAAAATTAGTCAAACAGGGTAATTGTCGAAGTCCGGGGCGAGGCATCAGAAATCGGGGCCCATGCTGAAGGAGAAATGGTAGCGGCCCTGCTCGCCGATTCCGGCGAACAGGCGCACCGGTCCCAGCAGGGTTTCCAGGGCCAGGCCGGCGCCGCCGCCATGAAAAATGGCCAGGGGGGAATCCAGATCCTGCGTGAAAAGACTCGGTTCGGGCAACCGGATGCCGGTGACGCCGTACTTGACGAAGAAATATCCGCCATCCACCATGCCCGGCAGCTTGACAGGATATTGGCGGCGCCACTCCACTCCGGCCAGCCAGAGATCCTTGCCGTAGAGTTCATCCACGTCGTAACCCGGCAAGGGGATGGATGCGTGGGACAGGTAATTCTGGCCGCCCACAAATTCCACCAGCCAGGCGGGAATCCGCCGGCCGTACACGGCCCGGGCATTGAAATGAAGGACATTGCGCCGGCTGAGAGGCAGATAGAGGTCACCCGATCCGCTCACCTTCAGGTAGTCCAGGTCAGTGCCGCCGAGCCGGAAACCCTTGTCGGCGTTGATGTGGAAAGCGATGCCGCGACGGGGGAACTGCCATTGGTCCAGGGTATCGATGCCACCGCCGAAGCGGACGAACGTATGGTCGTGCCGGCCCGCCTCATCGAAAAAGCCCACGGAGACCGTATTGAGGCGCTCGACATGCAGCGCCGCATGCAGACCGGCGCTGTGGCCGAGGTTGAGCCGGGTGCCCAAGGAAACGCCGTAGTGTTCCTCCTCGAACACCTCCACCAGACGACCGTCGGACTGGATTTCATGGGGGGTGGACCGGAAATAGGCCTCGGCCCGCAACTGCCAGGGGCGGTGGGGCGGCAGGGGCGTTTCCAGGGCCAGGCGGATGTCGTCGATCCGTCCGGTCAACACGGAGAAAGAGAGCTGGTGGGACGTATCCAGGAGATTGTGATGGACGTACCGGCCGTAGCCGAGAATGTCGTAATCGGAATCGTAGCGCAGGGAGACGGAGACCGAGGCTTTCGGTTTTTCCTCGACGATGAAATCCAGCCGGGCGCGGCCGTCACCGTAAAGGAGGGCCATGTCCACGAAGCGGAACCGGTCCAGGGCGTAGATACTGGCCAGAGAATCGGCCAGACGGTCCTCCGTCAGGATGTCGCCGCCCTCCAGCCGGGATTGCCGCAGGATGTCCGCGGACCGGGTGGCCGACGCACCCCGGACGCCCACATCCCGGAGGGGCTGGTTGTACGGCATCGATTGTTCAAGAGGGGGTGGCTGTCGCACCCTTGTTCCGGCGAAGAGGGCGCTCAGCGCGGCCATGTCGGCCCGGGCGCAGCGATAGCCGGCGTCGATGATCTCTTTCATCTGCTCCAGTTCGGCCAGGGAATAGTCCAGCACATCCGGCTGGAGCACCACGCTGGCCATCTCCAGCAGGCGGCGATCCTTTTCCAGCCGGGCCAGGGTGAGGGATTCATCCATGATCTGCACGAAATTGTCCAGTTGCTTCTTTTCGGCCGGAACGGCGCCGGTGACGTTGACGGCGATGATCCGGGTATAGCCCATGTTCCGGGCCACATCGACGGGGATGTTGTTCAGCACCATGCCGTCCACCAGGACCATGTCGTCCAGCAGCACCGGGTCCATCACCAGGGGGATGGACATGCTGGCCCGCACTGCCATGCCCAGGCGGCCGCTCCGGAAAACATGCAGCCGGCCGTGCTTCAGATCGGCCGCCACGCAACGGAAGCGGATGGGCAGGCGGTCGAAATCATGGATATGGGACACGCCGCGGCGGGTGAAGGCCAGGTTGAGTTGTGTCAGCACCTTGTGGCCCGACAGGATGCCCCGGGGCAGTTGGAGGGAACCGTCGCGGAATTCGGCCCGAAGGGCCAGCACCCGCGGATCGTGTTTCTCGTCGTAGGCCAGGCGCCGGCGCTCAGGGAAATCGTTGAACAGCTCGGCCACGTCGAGTTCGGTGATCAATCGCTCGATTTCGGTGGTGGAGTAGCCGGCGCAGTAGAGAGAGCCGACGATGGCCCCGGCGCTGTTGCCGACGATGCAGTCCGGGACGAAACCGCGTTCCTCCAGGGCGCGCAACACGCCGATATGGGCCAGCCCGCGAGCGCCGCCGCCACTGAGGACCAGGCAGACGCCGGCGGGGGATGGTTCGCCGGGCACGGCGGCCGGAATCCCCGCCAGGCAGAGTGTCCCCAGAATACCCAAGATCCAAAACCGCATCGATCCCTCCTCCCGGGAAAGGTCCGCTTCCGGTGTTCATGGCTGTTGAACCGGTGCGGTCATTGTACGGGGGCGGGGCGGCAAAAGCAATGTCGGCCCGACGGGGCGGCATTGATTGTGACGGGCGGAATCGCTAGAATGATGTCATGACGGCCCGCAGCGGCCGGGAAGGGGTCATGGCGTGGGCAAGGAGCCGGTGCACAGCGGGAGGACAGGTTCGGAAAGGCGGCCGCGGTGGCGCCGGCTTCCGCTCGGGCTGCTCTGCCTGGTTTGTTTGATCTGGACCGGACATGGCGAAGAGACGGTGCGGGTGAATGTTCGGTCGGTGCGGGTGGACGTGGTGGTGACGGACGACCGGGGAGAACCGGTCACCGGGCTGGGGGTGGCCGATTTCCGGATCACCGAAAATGGCCGTCCCCGGACCATTACCCACTGCCTGTACGTGTCGGGCACGGCGGACGACATCGGGGCGGGAGGGGCGGGAGCGCCGGCCGGTTGTCCGGGGGCGCTGGTGCCGCGGGGGAAGCGGCCCGTCATTGTCGTGGTGGACGATCTGCGGATGACAGCCGGCACCCTGGCGTCGGTACGCCGTGACCTGCAGCGATTTGTGGCCGACGGCCTCCGGCAGGATGAGGTGATGGCCCTGGCCTGCACCGGCAAAAGTCTGGACCGGGGGGCCATGGCCACCTTCACGGCCGACCGGGCGCGTCTCCGTGACGCCATCGACCGGTTGCGCGCCCGGCGTCACCGGCGGTCCGTCGTCATGAGCTCCCTGAACGAGGGGCGCTCGTTTGAGGATTGGTCGCTGCCCACCACGGATGAGGTTCACATGGGCGAGGAGGACAGCCATGTGGCCGAAAGTCTCCGTTCCCTGCTCTGGTTGATCCGCGGACTGGCCCCGCTGCCCGGGGTCAAGGATCTGCTGTTCATCAGCCCCGGGCTGCCCCTGCATCATGCCAAGGCCGACACCCACCGCCTGTACGCCATGCGCGATTATCCCCTGGTGCGGGCGTACCGCCTGCGGGTCATCGATGAGGCCAACGCCGCGGGTGTGCGCATCCATACCCTCGATGCGCGGGGCCGGGATCATGCCGGTGCCTACGATTATCAGCGAACCCTGGAGGGCCTGACGGACGTGGCGTCAAAGACCGGCGGGGAGTGCTATTACAACCGCAACCATTTGCAGCGCTGGCTGCGGGAGGCGGTGGATCGCACGCGGGGATACTATCTGCTGGCGTTCAGCCCGGCGCCCGGAGATCTGACCCCGGCGGAGGAACTCAATGGCCTGCACCGGTTGAGGATCGCCCTCCGGCATGACGACGGCCGGCACCTCCGTTATCGGGAACGGTTTCCGGGGGTGGACGCCCGGCGCAGTCTGGAAACCGATGCCCCCCCGGCCACCCGGTTGTTGCAGGCCGCCGTCTGGCCGTTCCAGGCTCATCCGCTGGGCCTTGGGGCGACGGTGGAATGGCGACCGGAACCGGACGGCGGATTCGCCCTTCAGTGCCATATTCGCATCGCGGGGGAATGCCTGGTGTGGGAAGAAGAGGGCGATGCCCCGGCCAGCCGGCTCGATCTTCTGCTCCAGCTGTATGATGATGAGGGGAACGTGGTACAGCAACGGCGAATCGCCGGCGCCTGGGAGCGGGCCACGCTGGAGCGCCAACCGGGGGAAGGTCTGCTCATCAGTGAATCCTTCCGGGTGACCGGGGAGGGCGAGTATCAGTTGCGGATCGCCGCGTGTGGCGCAGGGGGGCGGCAGCGGGACATGGTCCTGCATTTCTTCACGCTGAAACGTGCATCTGGTGGAGAGTGACCGTCGACATCCGGAGAGGGATCGGCACGTTTCGCCTTCCCCCGGAGGCGCCGGAAGGCGCGAGGGGCCGGCCTCCGTCGCCGGTCCGGCGAAAACCTAGGCCACGGGGAACATGGGCTCGTCGGCGGTGGGGCCGTATACGGACGGCAAGGGGATTTCCAGCTGGCGCAGGTAGACCGTCAACTGCCCGCGGTGATGGATCAGGTGACTGAAGATAAAGGTGCGGAGGACGGCCCCCTTGGACATTTCCCAGATGGTCTTGCCGCACATTTTCATGCTCCAGTTCTGCTGCAGAACATCATCGGTCCGTTCTTTCATGACCGTCAACGAATCGGTGACATGGCGGTCGAACGTGGCCAGCAGGTCATCGCGCCCGGCGGCCTTCCACGGCGAATGTGCATCGGGATCCAGTTCCAGTTCGTTCTGGGTCAGGGTAAGGCGGACCCAGCCCGTCAGGTTCACCAGGTGGGACGTCAGCTCCGCCAGGCTGAATGACTTGGGATGCGGTCGCCAGTCGAACTGGTCCTCGGGGACGAGGGCCAGGAGGCGCCGGGTAATGGCGGTTTCATTCTCAAATTCCTTGATAAGGGGGGCAAACAGGCTCATGACACCTCCGGGGACAAAGGGTGTGAACAATCGTTTAGTTGCCGGAACGGCCGCGCGGGTTCGGCCCGCTGGCGGGCGCCGGCCGGGGGGGCAGCGCCGGATCGTCCCGAACATGGCCCGTCAGTCTATTTCTTCCAGGGAGGAGCAGGCGACCCGGTTGCGGCCACCCTGCTTGGCCTGATACAAGGCCTCATCCGCGGCCCGGACCAGGTCCGAGGGGGTGCGCACGGTGGTGGGCAGAACGGAAGCGACACCGATACTGATGGTGACGTAGTCCGAAATACAGGAGCCCGGATGCTCGATGCCCAGGGCTTCGATCTTCTGCCGCAAGGTTTCCGCCACCTGACACGCTCCGCTGCTGTCGGCCGAGGCGAGCAGGATGGCAAACTCCTCCCCGCCGTAACGGGCCACCAGGTCGCCGGTCCGCTGCGGAATGACGGACAGGGTGTCGGCGACGCGCTTCAGGCAATTGTCGCCCGCCTGATGACCGAACGTGTCGTTGTAGATCTTGAAGCAATCGATATCGGCCATGGCCAGGGACAGGGGTTCGTTGGAACGGATCGCCCGCCGCCATTCCTGATGCAGGGCCTCGTAAAAATAGCGGTGGTTGGCGATTCCGGTCAGACCGTCGGAGTCGGCCAGCTTCTGCAGGCGCTGGTTGGCCTCCTCCAGCTGGGCCGTACGCTCGTCCACCAGGTCGCGGAGTTCCCTCTCGCGCCGGCGCAGGCCCTGCATGCGGGTCTGGTACGCCAGATAGACGAGGCCCAGGCCCAGAATCGTCAGGAACGCCCGAAACCACCAAGTTTTCCAGAACGGCGCCTCGATGTTCAGCCGCACGCTGATCCCGTCCTCGTTCCAGACGGAATCGCTGTTGGTGGCCTTTACCCGAAAGACATAGGTGCCGTGGTCCACATTGGTATAGCTGGCGTAACGGCGCGAGCCGGAGTAGATCCAGTCCTGGTCGAGACCCTCCAGTTTGTAGGCGTACTGGTTGTGCTCGGGGCTGGTGTAGTCCAGGGCGGCGAATTCGAAGAAAAAGTCGTTCTGTTCGTAAGTCAGGTCGATCTGCTGCAATTCGTAGACCGGCATCGGCGGAACATAGTCCTGGTTGGTCACTCCGAACGCGGCCAGGACAATGCGCGGAATCAGTGGATTGTCCTTGACGGTGAAGGGATCGAACATGTTCAGGCCTTCCAGGCCGCCGAAATACATCCGCCCGTTCATGCCCCGGTGGCAGACGCCCCGCTTGAAGATGGTGCCCTGCAGACCGTCGCTGGCACTGTAGGCGCGGATGACGCCCGTGGCCGGGGCAAAGGCAAACAGACCCCGGTTGGAGCTGACCCACAGCGTATCGCGTTCGTCCACCAGGATTCCGTAAATGGTGGAACTCGGCAGTCCGTCCTCCCGGAAATAGCGGGTGATCCGGCCCGTAGCGGGCTCCAGCCGGTTCAGGCCGAATACGGTGCCGATCCACAGATTTCCGGCCCGGTCGTGGGCCATGGTGGTGATGCGGTTGCTGCTGAGGGAATTGGCGTCGGCCGGATCCTGCATGTAGCGGACAAAGCCATCCGTTGCGGGATCATACCGGTTGACGCCGGCGACGTCGGTCCCGACCCAGAGTTGTCCCCTGTCGTCCAGGTGGAGAACCCGAATGAAATTGTCGCTCAGACTGGCCGGATCGTCGGCGGAATATCGGTAGCGGGTGCATCGGCCGGATGTCCGGTCCATCCGGTTCAACCCGTCGCGGGTGCCGATCCACAGCTGGCCGGACGAATCCTCGATAATGCACTGGATCCGGTCGCTGCTCAGGCTGGCCGGGTCGGATGCCTGTTGCCGATAGTGTATGAACGAGACGTTGTGGGGCGTGAACCGGTCGAGTCCGCCGCTGGTTCCGATCCACAAGGTCCCCTGGCTGTCTTCATAGATGGACTCGATGCTGTTGTTGGCCAGGCTGGCCGAATCAGTCGGATCATGGGTAAAATACATGACATCCCCGTCGGAATGGCCAAAACGGCTGAGACCGAAGTCCGAGCCGACCCACAGCATCCCGGACCGGTCCTCGAACACGGAAAGGACCACATTGTGCGCCAGGCCGGTATCTTGCCGGGGTGAACTGGTCAGCAGGCTGAATTTCCTGGGTTTGAGATCCAGCAGGTACACCCCCTCGCCCCGACTGGCCACCCACAGGATCTGGGAGCGGTCTTCCAGCAGGGAGCGGATATCGAGGTGGCTTTCGTCATAGCGCTCGGCAACGAGAATCGGCAGTCGACGGCAGCGCCCGGTCCGCGGATCCAGCCGGTTCAAACCGCCGCGTTGGGTGCCGATCCAGAGGAAACCGGCATGGTCCTCCTGAATCACGTTGATGGTGTTGTCGCTCAGCGTGTTCGGGTCATCAGGGGTGGAGGCGAACACGTCGAAGGAGCCGGTCCGGCGATCGTACCGGGCGAGGCCCTCCTGGGTGCCGGCCCAAAGGACTCCCCGGTTGTCCAGAAAAAGTGCCCGGATCCGGTTGTGGGGCAGGGTTCCCGGCTCCGCCGGATCGTGAAAAAAGTGAATGAAACCACCCTCGCCCTGCTCCAGCAGATTCAGGCCGTTCTCGGTGGCGATCCAGATATCGCCCTGTTTGTCTTCGGTGATGGCCCAGATGCGGTCATGAGAGAGCGAGCCCGGATCGCTCTCAGACAGCAGGAAGTGATGCCCGGTCTTTCTCTCTGCATCCCAGCGGGTCAATCCCTGATAGGTGCCGATCCACATGCGGCCGCGGCTGTCCTCGAACACGCACTGGACGCGATCGTCGCAAATGGTGAGGCCGCTGCCGGCGGATTTGCGGTGATGGACCGCCTGCCCGGTGGACAGGCGGATATGTACCAGGCCGCCGCCCCAATGCCCGATCCAGAGGTCGGACCGGCTGTCCTGGACGATACAGGCGATATCATGGCTGGGTAGCCCGATCTGGTTTTTGGCGTAGGAGAAGGGCTTGAACTCGTAGCCGTCGTAGCGGTCCAGCCCGCCTTCCGTGCCCAGCCAGATGAAGCCGTGAGCATCCTGATGAACGGCATAGACCACATTGTGGCTGAGTCCATCCTCGACGGAGAGTTTCCGAATGGGTGACCAGGGCATATCAGAGGCCCACACGGAAGTGGCCAGGCAGATCCACAGTGCCCCCAGCAGCCAGGCGGCACGACACGCCTGTCGACCAGGCAGGGGGCCAGGGACCGGGCCGGCGGGGGAGTACCGTCCAAATTCGGGGGGGATGGGCGATCTGCCTCCCCAAAGACGCAACAGCGGCAGACTGGCGATGGCATTCCGCTGGATACGCGGCTTCGTTCTTTTCATGGTGGGTCGTCCGTAACGGCTAGAATGCAGAATTTCGGTTCAATCTCAATATAAACGCTTGCCTATGGAAATTCAATACCCATTCGCGTCAGGCGCTCTGCCCGGATCGGCGTGCCTTTCCGGCGGACGACCTTCTGGCGGGAAGGGGCTGTTTTTTTTCAATTAGGTTTGACTAAGTGGCTACGATCGTTTTACATTGTCATCGTCTGATATTTGAAAGAAGGAGGATACTATGGCTTATGTAATCGGTGATGACTGTACCGCCTGCGGCACCTGCCTCCCCGAATGCCCGGTGGAAGCGATCAGTGAAGGGGATCCCATTTATGTAATCGACCCCGATACCTGTACCGATTGTGGTGCGTGTGCCGAAGTGTGTCCGGTTGAAGCCATCAGCCCTGGCGACTAATATTCAAAGCCATTTCAACATAAAAGGAAGCCCGCGCGGCTTCCTTTTTTTTTGGAGTACCCTTTTTCAAACGCTTCTCTTCCTTAGTGTTGAGGACACCCCCCCACCCGCTCCGTCAGGCCGGACCGGCCGGGGCCGGCTCCGCCCAACGGCCGGATCTAGGGTTCCACCACGTGATCGAGAATAAGACCATGGAATGGCACGCGGTTCTCGCCCAGGAATTGCCAGCCCAGATGGATCTGGCAGTCGCCACAGAGGGCGATTCGCCAGCCGTACTCCGGAAACCAGGTGTGTCGCAGGGTGGGAATGCCGATGTTGTGGCAGCCGGGGGCATCGGAAAAACAGCCGATGGTGAATTCGATGCCGCCGGGATTGACGAAGGTATGCACATGCCGGCCGTTTACCGTGGTTCGGAACCGCGGTGCCGTGATGACATGACCGCAGGCCCGGCAAAGGATACCGCGTTCTTCGTGGACGGCCTCTTGCCGTTGCCGCTCCAGTTTTTTCTGAATGGAGCGGATCTGTTTGTCATCCAGGGGTTGAAAGGCCTCGCGGATGTCCGGAGGCCGGCAGGGGCGTTCCGTCGCCGGCATGATGACGTGCTCCTTCACGGAATTGTGAGGTGTCGCCGTCGTCAGTGTACCGCGAACGTCGGGCGTTGACAACCGTCGAGTGGCCCGGCCCATACGGAAGCCCCATGCCGGAAGCGGGTCGGGGAGCCGGTGCATCCAAAAGGGAAAGAACGAATCTCCGGCCATCCATGCGTATAACAAGGAGGTATGTGTCATGATCAATTTCCACCCGGTTATGTCCGGTCCATGTCCCCGATCCCGTGGCTGGAGGCCGTGGCGCACGGTCGCGTTCAGCGTTTTCCTTGCTCTGCTGTCCGCTCTGCCGGCGGCCCGGGTGCTCGACGTGGAGGTGCAGTCGGGCGAAGCGGTGCTGGATGGGCGGGAGTTCGGCGCCGGCGGTGCCTACGAGCTCTTGACGGGTGACATCCTGTTCGGGCTGGATCCGGCCAATCCGGTCAACCAGGTGATCGTGGATCTGGGCCTGGCCCCGCGCAACGGGCAGGGGCTGGTGGAGGCCCGGGCCAACTTCATGGCGCTGCAGCCGCGGGATCCGGAGCGGCGGAGCGGCGTGGCCCTGGTGGAGGTCAGCAACCGGGGCGGAAAATTTTCCATGCGTTACTTTAACCTCGCCGACTCGGGCACGCTCACGGCCGACGATCCGGCAGCCTTCGGGGACGGTCTGCTGATGCGGCAGGGCCTGACGGTGATCTGGGTGGGCTGGCAGCACGATGTCCCCCGCCGGGATGGGGCGTTGTGGCTGGAGGTGCCGGTGGCCCGGCAGCTGGACGGTGCGGCCATCACCGGCCGGGTGCGGGCCGACTGGACCGTGGACGAGCCGGTTCACGTTCTGCCCCTCGGGCACCGGAACCATGTGCCCTATCCGGTGGATGATCCGGCGAATCCGGTCAACGTGCTGACCGTCCGCAGCGGACGGGAAGCACCCCGCCGGGTCGTGCCGCGCGAGAGCTGGCGTTTCGCGCGGCTGCAGGACGGCAAGGTGGTGCCCGACGACGGGCACATCTGGCTGGCCGGCGGGTTCGAGGCGGGGAAAATCTACGAACTTGTCTACGGCAGCCGCGATCCGCGGGTGGCGGGCATGGGGCTGGCGGTCATCCGCGACGTCATCGCCTACGCCAAGCATGATCCGGCGGCGGAATTCCCGGCGCGCCACGGTATCGCCGCCGGTGTTTCCCAGACGGGCAGATTCCTCCGTCACTTCCTGTACCAGGGATTCAATACGGACGAATCCGGCCGGATGGCTTATGACGGCCTCATGATCATCACCGCCGGCGCCGGCCGGGGCAGCTTCAACCACCGCTTCGCCCAGCCGTCGCGGGATGCCCACCGGTACTCGGCGTTTTTCTATCCCACGGATCTCTTCCCGTTCGCGGGCGCAACCCTGTACGACCCCCTCCTGAACCGTTCCGACGGATTGCTGGCCCACATGAGCCCTGCCCGGCACATCCCCCGGATCTTTTATGTCAATACCGGTTACGAATACTGGGGGCGGGCGGCCTCGCTGATCCATACGACAGTGGACGGGGCGGCGGATACGCCCCCCTCGGAACGGGAACGGATTTATCATCTGGCGAGCTGCCAGCATTTTACGGGCGGTTTTCCGCCCGCTGAAGATGGCCGGCTGGCGGGAACCGACGTGTACCGCGGGAATCCGCTGGCCTTCAAGGTCAATTACCGGGCACTCCTGATGGGCCTCGTGGCGTGGGTCAAAGGGGAATCCCCTCCCCCGGCCAGTGCCTTTCCGAAGCGGGCCGACGCAAGCCTCGTCCCGCCCGGGGAGGTCAATTTCCCGTGGCTGCCGGGAGTGGATTTTCCGGCCGTCATTCACCAGGCCTGCCGGATGGACTACGGCCCCCGTTGGCCCGAGGGAATCATCGATTGTCAGCCGCCGCGGCGCGGAGCGGCGTTTCCGTCCCTGGTCGCCCAGGTGGATGAGTTCGGCAACGAGACGGGCGGCATCCGCAATGTGGAACTGCAGGTGCCGCTGGCCACCTATACGCCGTGGAATCTGCGCTGGGGGCAGCCCGGCGGACAGGACGAGTTGACGGACTTCCTGGGTACGTTCATCCCCCTTTCCCGCACCGAGGCGGAGCGGCAGGCGAGCCGGGATCCGCGGCCCAGTGTGGCGGTTTTGTACCCCACCCGTGAACGGTTTCTGGAAAAGGTGGCGGCGGCCGCGGCCGGCCTGGTGCAGGACGGATTCCTGCTGCCGGAAGACCGGGCCATGGTGCTGGAACAGGCCCGCCGCACGTGGGAGTGGCTGCAGGAACGGGCACCGGCGGCGGATCGGTAAGCTTTACCGCTACTTGCGATTGTCGTATTCGATACCCTTGATGACTTCCTGGATGGCGTCGCGGGTATGCTCCAGGGCCTTGACGCGATGGCCGCCCTTGTCGGAGGTGGCCTTGACCAGGTGGGATTCGGCGGCGCGGAGGTTTTTGAGTGCCGCCTGCATCTGGGGCTGCCTCTCGCGCGGGCTCATGCCGATCAGGTAGCCGGCGGCCAGGGATACCACGATGGCGATGGCCAGCCAGCCTTTGGACAGTTTTTTTCTCATGGTCATGCATACCTCCAGTTAAATGTTTCGACGGGACGGCCGCACCGGCAGGGCGGTTTGATCGTCCGATTGGCGGATTGCTTGGCAACAGAATATGCCCGTTCGGCGCGTCATTGTCAAGCCGTTTGCGAGGCTGGCCGGTGGCTGGGGAATATGTTTATGAGAATAGTAAACTAATTGCCGAATCGTTCATCTAAAGAGTTGAGGGCGATCCGGCGCGGACGGATGGTGAAACCGTGTCTGGACCGGCCGCAGCCCATCGAGGGAGGTGAAGACGATGTCAATGAGTAAAAATATATTCAGCCGGGACGGCCGCCAATGGCCGGCTCTCGCCACCGGCACGCGGCGGCAGGCCATCATCATGGCGATGGCGGCCGGGTTGATTTTCGTGGGGGCCTATGTGATCGCCACCCATCCCCAAGGAGGAACGGACGACATGAATTCTCAGAAGAATACCCAGGGCTTTTGCGCCGACCAGTGCACCTGGCCGCAATCCGATGAGGAGTTGCGCCGGGTTCTTTCGCCGGAGCAGTACCGCATCGTTCGGGAGAACGGAACGGAGCGGCCCTTCGCCAACGCGTTCTGGAACAACAAGCAGCCGGGCATCTACGTGGATGTCGTATCCGGCGAGCCCCTGTTCAGCTCCACGGACAAATTCGACTCCGGCTCGGGCTGGCCCAGCTTTACGCGGCCGCTGGAAGATGGCCATATCGTCAACCGTCAGGATACCAGCCACGGCATGAGCCGCACCGAAGTACGCTCCAAGCACGCCGACTCCCACCTGGGCCACCTGTTCGATGACGGACCGGCGCCTACGGGATTGCGTTACTGTATCAATTCCGCCGCCCTGCAGTTTATCCCGGCCGAAAAACTGGTGGCGGAGGGATACGCCGATTACGTCCACCTGTTTCCGGATATCCGGCAGACACAGGAGGTGGCTGCGGGCGAGACCGGTGAAAACCGGGTAGCGCATTTCGGGGCCGGCTGTTTCTGGGGGGTGGAGGCCGCTTTCCGGAAACTGGAGGGCGTGCGTGACACCGCCGTCGGATATATGGGCGGAAGCGCGGAAAATCCAACCTACAAGCAGGTCTGTACCGGCCGGACCGGTCACGCCGAGGTTGTGCGGGTGGAATACGATCCGGCGGTGATTTCCTATGAACAACTGCTGGAATTCTTCTGGAAAATCCATGATCCGACGACCCTGAACCGGCAGGGACCGGATGTGGGGACCCAGTATCGCTCGGTCGTGTTCTTCCATGATGATGCGCAGGAACAAACCGCGCGGGAAGTCAAGGTGCGCTTGCAGGAGGAAGGCAATTTTTTACGCCCCATCGTCACGGAGATCGTCCCGGCGACGTCCTTCTGGCGGGCGGAGGAATACCATCAGCGTTATCATGAGAAAAACGGCGGCGTATCCTGCCACATCTTTTGATGGACCAAGGCGTTGAACAGCAGACGGCCGCCGCTGGCCCGTTCATTTTTCCCATCGTTTGCAGGTTCGCTGCGGCGGCAATGACTGCCCCCACATGTCAGGCGCCGTTGTCTGCCGATTCGTCGGAAAGCCGGCGCATCCGGCGATCGAGGTAGGCCTGGGTGGCGCAAGAGGCCATATAATACGCCGGCCCGGCCATGACGCCCGCCACCTCGCGCAAGAGCAGGCCGGTGGGGTAGCCGGTCCGGCCGCGCAGGGCATGGAAGGTGAGTCCAAGGACGTTCCAACGCCACAAATAGTACAGTGCACGCCATCCTTTTTCCTTCAGCAACCAGCGGGTGGAGAACGAGCCGGTACTGACCCCGTAGTTGAAGATGAGACGGCTCAGCTGCGACATTTTCCGCCGGTGGTCATGCCACACCATGGCGCGCGGGTTGTACACGATGGAGAAATCCGCTTTCAGCAGCCGGAAGAAAAAATCCACCTCTTCACCCGCCCGGCAGGGCGTGCCGGGACTCAGGGTCTGGGCGAAAAGGCCGATCCGGTCGAAGGCTTCCCGGCGAATGGCCATGCAGGCGCCGGTACCGGCATGGGAGCAGCGATAGAAAGGGTACGGCCGGCGGAATTCCCGTTCCGTGTACCCCCGGCGCAAGCCGCCCATTTCGTATTCTTCCATGTGGGTTTCGAAGTAATAGTGAGCCGGTGTGGATGTCTCCAGCGGCATGACCAGGCCGGTGACGCACATCACCCGCGGGTGACAGAATCCGGCGTGCAACTGTGTCGACCACTCCGGATGGGCCACGGCGTCATCGTCGATAAACAGAAGAATGTCGGCGGTCGAAGCGCGGATTCCCAGGTTCACGGCGCGGCTCTTTCCCGGCGGCGGACTCAGCTGATAGGGAATATGGTGGGCGCGGCAGAATTCGTGGGTATGGGAGTCAGGCGGATTGCTGTCCACCACCCGGAGGCTCACCGGCAGCTGTTGCTGGCGGATCGATTCGACGACTCGCCTGAATTCCGCGGGGCGGTGGTGTGTGGCGAGGATCACTTCCAGCCGGGGGGGGCGCGTGACCTGGATGGACGGATTCCCGGCGGATGTGCCGGGCGCCGAAGGCGGGGATTCCGCCTGCAAGGCATCGAACTCCAGCTGGGCCTGGTGGCGCAGCCAGCGGTCGGCGTACCAGCGGAAGAATTCGGCCTGAAGCCGGTCGCCGGTCGCGGCCGGATCGGGCGGATGGACGAACAGGGGCATGCCCACGAGTCCGCAGGGCTGTTCGTCCATGAAGATCCGGCTGTAAACAAAGCGCGGTGCTTCGACCGACGTATCGATGACGGTTTCGCCGGTCCCCAGGTCATACCGGGCGGCGGCCATCGGTTCGGCCGGCGCGGGAAAGCAGGGCGGGACGGACCATCCGGCCAGGGAGCGCATCGCGGTCACCGCGGCAGCCATGTGCCGGGGAAGGAAGGGCGGCCGCGGTGAGAGATCGCGGGAGGCGGCCGCGACCGACCCGATCTCGGACGGTTCAGGATGTACTTCCCAGTGATGGCGTCGTCCCCGGCCATGCCGGACGGCGACGGTGGCCAGACGACAAGCCGTCATCCAGGCGAGCCACGCCGCCCGTGGCCCCCGGACGGCGAACCGGACGGCGATGTCGGGGGCGTAAAAGAAACCGGCGCACTCCCGGGCGGCGTGGAGGAGCAGTGCCGTGAACTGTTCGGCCAGGTGGGAATGGGGGTGGAGGGGCGTGCGCTGGAAAGGCAGAAAACGGAGCCACGTGTCGGGATGGCAGCAGAAGGACATCGACCCAAAACGAAGCTGGGCGGCGACCAGGGGGTGCGGCTGCAGGATTTCCCGGGGTGGGATGAAGCCATGATCCGGCCAGGTGGTGGCAACGGTTGGGTGGTCCAACTGCCAACCAGCCGCGCCGGCGGCGGTCCAGCGGAGCTGTGGCAGGATGATGTGGGCGCCTTCGGCGAAACCGCGGGCACTCTGGGCCGACAGACGACAAGGCGGCAGTTCCTGGACATCGCCGAGCAGGAAAAGAATCGGGCTGTCGCCCACCACTTCCCGTAAAATCCCTCCCACGGCCGCGAGGTCGTATGTGCGGCACCGGATTTCCGTTATTTTTTCTGTGCGCTGAATATCCGGCGCTGCGGGCAGTCGTTTCCCCAGGCGGAACAGGACCCCCCCCGGGCCTCGGGGGTCATGGAGCGCAGTCTCGCCTTCCTCGGCCAGGGTCAACAAAACCGGGACCACTGCGGCCCCGGCGGCGGATTCCGTGCCCGGCCCGGAATCCCGTCGCCGCCGAACCGCCAGCCGCGCCAGTCGGCGGTCGGACAGCTTCTCCCGCAGACAGGCGGGCTGTGGCTGCTCGGTGAAGAATGTCTCACCGGCCAATTGCCAGCGGTACAGCGTCCCTGTCACGGTATGGACGGCCGCCGGCGCTTCCGGAACCCCGGTCAGACGGGCGGCCATGAACCGCCGATAATGAAGATCCAGCACGATATCGCGCAGGAATTGGTACGGAGACTCCGGCGGAACCGGAGTTCTGAAGGTCAGCGTCTGGATCAATCGTCCGCCTTCCCATAGCCGGACGCGTATTGCCCGCAACGGTTCCGGCCGAGTCGCGGGGTCGATGCGGCCCGTGTCCAGGTGCATGTCGATGATCATCAGCGTGTTTTGGTTGCCAGACGCCATAAAATTGAGCGATGTCCCTATTCTTTTTTCTGTGGACAGGCCGAGGGCGGCGGTTCCGCATGACTGCCGTTCGCCGGCCGTCGCTTCTCCGACCGCCGGGCCTGAATCATTCCTTTCATGAAACCGGTGCACCAAAAGGTGAGCGCGGGCCATGCCAGCAGAGCCAGGATTATCTTGGTGTGCCATGCCGGACGGGTGCTGCTGAACAACCGGCGGCACAGCCGGGCATGGCGAAACGGGACCAGGATCGGGATCAGTACAGGAGACCGTCGCAAAAAGGAGCCACGGATCTCCGGAAAGGCGAAGCGAACACGGGAACTCCACCATCCCAAACGATACAGATGAGGCAGAACCAGCCGGAAGCTTGTCCGGTTTTGGTGGAGGACGTGCCACCGCGTACTGAAGAAGAGAGGGATTTCGCCCTGCCCCAGCCGGTGCGAAAAAATGATATCCTCGCCCATGAAATAGTCTTCCGGGAAACCGTTTGCCGCCAGGAAGTCATCCCGCCGAATCAGCAGACAATACGACGAGATGAACGGCCGGGGGCCGCCGGCACTGCTGATGGAGAAATCCATGAATTCGAGCCAGAACTGCACGCTGCCGGCAAGACTGGCCGGCGTGCCATTCCCGATGGCGGCCGAAACGACCGGGCGGCCGGTGGCGAGATCCGCGGTGAGACCCGCGCCCCACCCCGGCGCGGGAACGCAGTCCGCGTCCAGAAACAGGAGATAATCCCCGCTCGCCGACCGCGCGCCCCTGTTCCGGGCGGCGCCGGGCGACAGGCGGCCGGGCGACGTCATCAGGCGGACCGACGGGAAACGGCCGCAGATCTCCGCCACCGCCGAGGAATCGCCGCTTTCCACCACCAGAATCTCGCCCACCGCCGAAGGTGCTTCGCCAGCCAGTCTTTCCAGCACCGATCCCAGTGTCCGTTCACTCCGGTAGGAAGGGATGACGATGGTGACATCCGGCCGCTTGGACGGATCTTTTTTCAGTGTTTGGGAATTGGGGGCCAATGCTCCATCCAGGTGTCCATGAAAATTCGGGTGACCCGGGCTGTTGCCGATACAGTATTCTACCGGCGGAGGGCTGAAAAATCAATGCATTTGGCGGACAAGCCCCGCGCGCGGTCGCGGCAGGATTTTGCTTGACAGCCTCGCCCGGGAATGATTAGGATAGGCAGAACCGACCGACCGGTCGGTCGGAACGAGGGGCTGATGTCTGTCGGGAGCAAAGGAAAGAAACGGGAAATCATCGTCGCCGCAGCTCTGCGGGTCTTCCGCCGGAAGGGGCTGAACCGGGCCACCATCGCCGAAATCGCCGTGGAAGCCGGCATTGGCAAGGGGACCGTCTACGAGTATTTCCCCAGCAAGGCGGCCCTGATCCATGAATCCCTGCTGTTTATGCTGAAATCCATCGATACGGTCCTGCACGACATTGCCTTGTTGCACATTCCGCCGGCCGAAAAATTACGACGCATGATCGCCGTCTTCATTCCCCTGGAGCAGGAAGGCGCCATGGCCGAGTTCAATCTGTTGAGTGACTATTGGGCCGAGGCCTTTCGACAGGGCAATGCGGAAAATCGGTATACCCTGGAATTCAAGAAGTCCTACCGCAACGCCCGGCGGGTCTACCGGGATGTGATCGAGGAAGGAATCGCCAAACAGCAGTTCCGTACCGATATCCAGCCGGAACTGTTGGCGGCATCCATCGTCGGCATGCTGGATGGACTTTTCCTGCAATGGTACCTGGACCGTGAACGCGTTCCGTATGCCGACGTCATCGACGGCTTCAGCCTCATCCTGCTGCGGGGGATCCGCGCGGTCCATCCCGCGACGAGCCGGAAAACCCGAGAGGAGTGACCATGAAACCTTCTGTACGCGGCATGAGCCGAATCCTGCTGCTTGTAATGGTCGGCGGCGGATTACTCTGCGCGGCGGATCCGCCGGATGCCGATCGGCTGGTGCAAGGCGCCTTCGATTACTGGCGCGGCGAGGCCTCCGTCGCCACAGTGGAAATGACCATCCATCGCCCGGACTGGGAGCGGACCATGACCATCAAGGCCTGGACCCAGGGGCAGGATGACAGCATATTCACGATTCTCGAGCCGCCCAAGGACGAGGGGAACGGCACCCTGCTGAAGGATGGCGAAATGTGGATGTACAATCCCAAAGTCAACCGGGTCATCAAATTGCCCCCCTCGATGATGTCCCAGGCCTGGATGGGCTCGGATTTTTCCAACAACGATCTGTCCAAATCCAATACCCTGCTGACGGACTACACCCATGAAATTGTCGGCACCGAAGAGCACGAAGGGAAAAAGGTGTATGTGATCGAGTCCATGCCCAAGCCACAGGCGCCCGTGATCTGGGGCATGCAGAAGCTGAAAGTCCGCGAGGACTACGTCATGTTGCGCGAGGAATTCTACGACGAGGAGAAGCGGCTGGTCAAATTCATGGACGCCAGCCATATCCGACCCGTCGACGGCAAACTCTTTCCCATGGTGTGGATCATGCGCAAGGCCGAGACCCCGGATGAATACACCCGCCTGGATTATCGGGAGCTGGAATTCGTGGCCGAGCTGCCTGACCGTCTGTTCACCCTGTCGAACCTGCGGAATCCCGGGAGGTAATCATTCATGTCCATCGACCGGAAAATGGCCTGGCGGAACATCTGGCGCAATCCCCGGCGTTCCGTTCTCACCATCGGAGCCATCGTTTTTGCATGTACCCTGCTGGTCTTCATGCTGTCTCTGCAATTCGGTTCCTACGATACCATGATCGATTTCACCGTCCGGATCCATACGGGCTACCTGCAGGTCCAGGCCACGGATTACCACACAGACCGGGATATCCGGCATGTGGTGCCGAATCCCGGGAAAGTCGGGGACATCCTGGCCGATATTCCCGAGGTAAGTTCTTTCACTTACCGGGCCAACGCCTTTGCTCTGGTTTCCTCCGAGGAACGCACGTACGGCGCACTGGTCATCGGCATCGTTCCCGAGCGCGAAGCGGAGGTGTCGACGCTGGAATCCATGATCCGGCAAGGCGAATATCTCGCCCCCGACGACCCCAACGGGACGCTGGTTGGGAGAATGCTGGCCGACAATCTCAAGGTCGGGATCGGTGATGAGCTGGTGGTTCTGGGTCAGGGGCGGGATGGTTCGGTGGCGGCCACTGTCCTGACCATCCGGGGTATCTTCGCCTCGGGGCAGGAAGATTTCGACCGGTCCTCCATCCATATGCCGCTGGCGACATTTCAGGATGTGTTCAGCATGCGCGGGGCGGTCCATGAGGTCGTCATCATGGGCCACAGCCTGGACAATCTCGCGGCCGTCAAGCGGGACGTCTATGAACAGGTGAAGGATCTGGCCAACCATCACTCGCTGGTGGTCCTCGATTGGAAAGAGTTGATGCCCGGTTTGTACCAGGGTATCCAGATGGATCTGGTGAGCGGGTTCATCTTCTATCTCTTTTTGATCGTGGTGGTCGCTTTCAGTATATTGAACACCTTCCTGATGGCCATCCTGGAACGGACCAGGGAGTTCGGCGTGATGATGGCCATGGGGACGACGCCGGGCCGCCTCATCCGGGTGCTGCTCATGGAATCCATGACCATGACCGTGATCGGCATCGGCCTTGGCATCATCTGCGGGATTCTGCTGACCGGGTACTTCCAGGTGCACGGTATCACCTTTCCCGACGCCGGAGAAATCCTGCAGAAATTCGGTATACCCGATCGGATTTACCCGCAGCTGTCCGGGTTGTCCATCACCATCGGCCCGGCGGCGGTCCTGGTCATCACCTTTTTTACCGCCCTGTATCCGGCCCTGAAGGTCCGGCGCCTGCGCCCGGTGGAGGCACTGGGCCATGTCTGATGTCAGGATCGTAACCAGAAACGGAGTGTAGGGATGCATTTTCAACTGGCCTGGCGCAATGTCTGGCGCAATCCCCGGCGCACCACCGTCATTCTCATCGCCGTGATTGTCGGCGTGTGGAGCATGATTTTCCTCAATTCCCTGTCCCGCGGATTTCTGGTGGATCTGGAGGAGAACGGGATCGCCACCCTCACCGGCCACATCCAGATTCTGGCGCCCGATTATCACCGGGATCCGGTGGTGGAAAACAGCATCGCGCGGACGGAGGAGGTGCGCCGGCTGCTGCAGCGGGAACTGCCCCCGGACAGTGTGTGGGGCTCGCGGGTGCGGGTGAATGGCATCGCCAGCAACGCCCGTCATTCCAGCGGCGTCACCCTGGTGGGCATCGAACCGGAGAGGGAAGCCCGCCTGTCGTTCATCGGCGGGGCCGTAACCCGAGGGGAGTACCTGGCGCCGGATGACGAGATCGGCATTCTGGTCGGGCAGGCGCTGCTGGACAAGTTCGAGACCAGGCTGGGCAACAAGCTGGTCCTGATGTCCCAGGATACCGGGGGCCAGATCGGGTCCCGGGCGTTCCGCATTCGGGGCGTTTTTCGGGCGCAGCTGGAGGCGACGGAAAAACAGTACGTGTTCGTTGTCCTCCCGGCCGCCCAAAAGATGCTGCAGATGGACGGCGCCGTGTCCCAATTCGCCGTGGTGCTGCCCGACAGCGAGATGGTGGATACGGTGGCCGGACGGCTGCAGGAGATCCTGCCCGGCGAGCTGGAAGTCTGGACCTGGAAAGAACTGCTCCCCCTGGTCCAGGCCTACCTGGGGATGATGGACGGGTTCATCTTCATCTGGAATCTGGTGGTGTTTGTGGCCATGGGCTTTGGGCTGGTCAACACCATCCTCATGGCGGTCTACGAGCGGATGCGGGAGTTCGGACTGTTCAAAGCCCTGGGCATGCGGCCGGGCCGGATCCTCCAGGACGTGCTCATCGAGGGTTTTTACCTTCTGTGCATCGGCCTCGTGGCCGGCAATGCGCTGGGCTTCGTGTCTGTTTGGACGCTGGCCCAGACCGGCATCGACCTGTCGGCGGTGGCCGCGGGATCGGAATATTTCGGCATCTCCCGGGTGGTGTACCCGGTACTGGCGGCCAAGGACATTGTAATGGCCGATGTGACGGTATTTGTGCTGGGGCTGCTGGTCAGCGCATATCCGGCGCTGAAGGCCGCCCGGTTCACGCCGGTGGAGGCACTGGGGCGGACCTAGCGGCCCGGTCGGGGAGTGATTCGGGCGAAGAAAATCCGGGCGGACAGGGTGATCATTGGCAGGAGAGAAACATGAGCATCGTGGAATGTGAAAACGTGCGCAAGGTATACGCGCAGGGGCAGGTGAAGGTCGAAGCGCTGAAAGGGCTGGATCTCGTGGTGGAGAAGGGCGAGTTCACGGCCATTGCCGGGCCGTCCGGCTCCGGCAAGACCACACTGCTGAACCTGATGGGCGGACTGGACGCCGCGACCTCGGGCGAATTGCGCGTGGACGGCCAGCGCCTGGCGGATCTGAGCCAGACGGAACTGGCCGAAATGCGGCTGCACAAGGTGGGTTTCATTTTCCAGTCCTATAACCTGATCCCGGTGTTGTCGGCCCTGGAGAATGTGGAATTCGTCATGCTCCTGCAGGGCGTCCCGACCAAAGAGCGGCTGGAGCGGGCCCGTTCCATCCTCAGTGAAGTGGGGCTGGAAGGCATGTTTGACCGCCGGCCCAATGAACTTTCCGGCGGACAGCAGCAGCGGGTGGCGGTGGCCCGGGCCATCGTCTCCAATCCGGCCATCGTGCTGGCCGACGAGCCGACGGCCAACCTGGATTCCAAAACGGGCGGCAGCCTGCTGGATATGATGCAGGCGCTGAACCAGAACAAAAAGGTGACGTTCATTTTTTCCACCCATGACCGGATGGTGATGGAGCACGCCCGCCGCCTGGTGGTCATCCGCGACGGCCGGGTGGTGGAAGACAAGCGGCGGTCCTGATCCATCCGGGCGACCGGAGGTCAGGATTCCCGGTCCGGAACCTGAGACCCTGTGCGGACAAGTATGATCGTTCAGCAGAAACAAGCATGGATCTTTTTGGTGTGGCTCCTGGCGGCCATGACGCACAGCCCGGCAAAGGAGACGGAGGCGGCCCTGCCGCCGGCCGGCGAGAGTGTCGCCGGCGAGCAGACGGAAGAGGCCGGGCCGGCCGCCTGGTGGTCCGCGCTGGACTGGCGCTGGGGGGGGCATGTCAAGGGCCGGGGCAGTATCCAGTGGCCGTCTGAATCCTCCTATTTCGCGGCGGAGAGTACCGATCCGCTGCGGGATGGCGCCCTTGAATTCCGGCTCAAAAACGAACTCTATCTCGGACGGCGGCTCAAACTGGAAACCCATTATGAATTCCTGCTGACGGGCGGGGACAGCCGTCGCCGCAGTGTTCGGCTCTCCGAAACGGATCCCCTGCTGGGTTCCTGGGCCCGGGCCCAGATCCAGCCGCCCGATGACCGGCGACGCTTTCTGGACCTGACGGCCGTCGTTCATGACGGCGAGGGCCACATCATATACCATCGGCTGGACCGGCTGGCGCTGGCATGGCAGCCGGACTGGGGCTTTGTCCGCGTGGGCCGGCAGGCTGTCACCTGGGGCAACGGCATGCTGTTCAACCCGCTGGATCTGCTGAATCCGTTCGCGCCGACGGATGTGGAGCGGGACTACAAGGTGGGGGACGACATGGTTTCGGTGCAGATCCCGGCGGAGTGGGGGGATTTCCAGTTTCTGGCGGTACCGCGGCGGGATCCGGAGACACGGGCCACGGGCTGGAATGAGTCGTCGGTGGCGGGGAAGTGGCACCTCAACGCCGGCACCACCGATCTGGATCTGCAGCTGGCCCGGCACTACCGGGATGTGGTTGTGGGCGTCGGCAGCGTCGGCTACCTGGGCCGCACCGCCTGGCGCCTGGACGCCACCTGGACCTTCCTCAACAATGCCGCCCGCCGGGACGGATTCCTCGCCCTGGTGGCCAACCTGGATTATTCATGGGTCTGGTGGAAGAAGAACCTGTATGGTTATCTTGAGTTTCACTATAACGGTCTGGGCGCCGACGAGTATTTGCTGGCGGCGCTGGACCCGGCGCTGCTGGTCCGGGTGGAGCGCGGCGAGTTGTTCACCGTCGGTCGCTACTACCTGGACGGCATGATCCAGGCCGAGGTGCATCCGCTGGTCAATCTGTACGCCACCGCCATCGTGAACCTGGCCGATCTGTCGGGGATCGTGCAGCCGCGGGCCGTCTGGAGCGCCGGCCAGAACCTGCAGCTCACCTGCGGCGCCAACCTGGTGTGGGGCGAGACCGGTACGGAGTTTGGCGGCATCCCCCTCCCATTTACCGAATACACCACCCGGGCGCCGGCCGGTGTCTATGTCTGGTTGACGTATTTCTTCTAGACTCGGGGCGCGGCGGCGGTATCCCTTAAAAACTTCGTTCCGTCAACAGAACCGGGCCGCCACCGGCCGGACCGGTGGCGGGCGCCGGATGACGGATTCAGGAAACGGGGAGGTCCTGACGGGTGGTGATGGAAAACTGCGGCGGTTGTTCCAGGTGTTTCTTCACGGCACATTTTTCCGCCGACCGGATGACGGCCGTGCGGTATTTGGCGGGAAAATCGGCCGGCAGCAGGATTTCCAGCTCGATCCGGTCCAGCATGCCGGTGACCGGATTGCGCTCCATGCGCTGGAGCAGGCGGATTCCTTCGGTGGGGATATGATGACTCTGACAAAAGGACAGAACGTATATTCCGGCACAGGTACCCAAAGAGGCCAGAAACAGCTCGAACGGTGTCGGGGCTTCATCTTCGCCGCCTTTTTCCTTCATCTGATCCGTCTGAACGGTAAAATCCCGGATGTTGGCGTCCACACGCTTGCCGCCGGGAAAGAAAATTTCCATTTCCATACGCGAATGTTCTCCTTTCAGCTTCAGTAGAGCAGGGATGGTTGTGCCGTGAATCCCCGGCGTCCCGATTCCCCTGCCCCGATGGGCCTGTCTTCATCCACGGGGGGGCACCGGGTGGATGAAGCGGACAGGATACCATAGAACGGTCGGACCCAGTTGAAATTGTTGCCGATAGCGGCCATCATGGGCCCGGGCGATGCCCGGGGGTTACACGGCCAATGACGAGACGGCCCATGGGCTAGTCGGCCGCCGTGCGTCGAAGTATATAGATGGCCCAGGGCGGTACCCGGGTTTCATTGAGCCAGGGAAATGGCTCGCTGGCATTGGCCAGGGGACGGTGGGTGGCCACCGGTTCCAGACCAGCTGCCGCATAGATGGCCCGGTAGTCATCGTCGGTGCAGAGAATATCCTCCACCGGCCGCCGGTCCGGGACGTCCTTCATCACGATGAGGACTTTCTGCCCGCTGACGGCGGTCCGGTTGCCCGGGAAGTCCCGCGTGGAGAAGGATGCCCACTCATGGACGTAGATTTCAGGGGCGGAGACGAGATTCACCATGACACCGCCGGGTTTCAGGCACAACCCCAGCGACCGGAACAGGGCAATTTTCTTTTCCCGGGTCGGAATGTTGTCGAAGGTGAACGCGGCCAGAATCAGGTCGAATACGGACTGGCCGAAAGGACCGACGGTACCGTCGGCCACCAGATGATACTCGCCGCCGGGATCCTTTTCCCGGGCCTGACGGACCATTTCGCCGGCGATATCCACGCCGGCTGTCTCAAAGCCGAGGTTATGCAAAAAACGGGTGGATCGGCCGGTGCCGCAGCCGAAATCCAGGGCCCGCTTGCCGGTGACATGGCGCGCGAAGATGGCCGGCAGGTCCCGAAAAGCCAGGTAATAGGTGCCCGGGAATCCCAGTCCGGCGTAGGCGGCGGCGCGCAAATCGTCATCGTAGACATTGGTGAAGTCCATGGGGCGCTCCCTGTCAGATGGAATGAAACGGCCAGGAATATATCGCCGAGTGGGGCCGTTGCCAGCCGGCGCAGCCATACCGGCCGGTCACTCGAAGGAGGATACGTCGCCGAGCCGTACCCAGCGGTCGTCCTGCCGCCGGTACAGGGTGATCCAGGCGCAGATGAATTCCAGCGGCTGCTCCGTTCCATCTGTACCCGTCTGTCGTCCGGCCACCTTCACCCGCACCACGGACCAGGCGATGGAACCATCCCGCGAAAAGCCGATCAACGGCTCTGTCAGGTCACGGTATTCGGTGAAGACGGTTCGGTCCAGATAATGGCCGAACTGTTCCCTGATCTCGGCCGCCCCGGGCTGCCGGATGGCGCCGTGGTTGACCGAGAAATACTCCTCGGCCAGATTGTGGGAAAAATATTCCACATCCTTGTTCCAGTGCGCGGCGATGGCTTCGGTGTGCAGTTGCCGGATTTCCGTCCGCAGCGCGTCGTAATCCGGCCTTTCCTGACAGCCGACGGCCAGCAGCACCGTGAGCGCGACAACGACAACCGTCATCACCATCCCCTTCATACAGACTCCTGCCCGGGCGATTTTCGGGAATCCGGTCGCATAACTTACGCAGGCGGGCGGGCATTTTCTTCATTGTTTTTGTGTCAGAGGCAACCCTGTCTTGCGGCCATGAGCCGGCGCCCCTGGCAGACACGCCGGCGGCCCCGTTCGCTCAGACACGGCTGACGTATTCGCCGGTGGCGGTGTTGACGCGGATGATGTCGCCTTCCTCCACGAAGGGCGGGACCTGGACCACCAGTCCTGTCTCCGTGGTGGCCGGCTTGTTCACATTGGACACTGTGGCGTTGCGGATGGCCGGAGTGGTCTCAGTGACGGCCAGGTCGACGGTGGCCGGGAGTTCGATACCCACCGGCTTGCCGTCGAAAAAGTCCACCGTAATAATGGTGTCCGCCTTGAGATAGTCCACGGCATCGCCCAGCCGTTCCCGGTCGAGGCTGACCTGTTCGTAGGTCTCGTTGTTCATGAAATGGAAATTTTCGCCGTCCGAGTACAGATAGGACATCTCTTGCGAATCCAGGTAGGCTTTTTCCACCTTGTCGATGGAACGGAAACGCATGTCCCGCAGGGTGCCGCTGGTCAGGTTCCGCATTTTGGTCTGGACGAAACCCCGCAAATTGCCCGGTGTGGCATGATGAAAGCTGAGCACCTGGTAGAGTTCGCCCTCCAGGTTCAGGATCATTCCTTTGCGGATCTCGGTAGCCGTAATCATGGCTGATGTTCCTCCCATAAGGTAAAGATCCCGTGAACGGGATCTGCTGCGCCGCGGTTCATACCTCCGTCCCGATTGTCCCTGAATATCACAGCGGTGAGACCGTTGTCGGCCTGCGGGCAGCGCGGGAGATTATAGATCATTTCCGCCAAAAAAACCTAGCGAAAACAGTCCGGGAAATCGAGGAAAGCACCTCCCGGAGAATGTCCTTGAATATCGGTCCGGTGCAGACTAGAATAGTGCCGTTGTATCAAGGAAGTATTAACCAGTGGTGAGCAAGGTCCGTCTGTGGCAGGGCTTCAGGGCGTTCATGATGGCGATGGTGGTTCCGTCGGATGAGCGGGCGATTCCGTTCGCCTATCAGGCGGGCGGTTCACCGAACATCATGGCCCACCCTGACGTCAGGAAGCCGATGGACAGAAACCAAAGGGGGGTATCGCATGCTGAATTCTGAACCGAAAGAACAAGCCCGGGAAATGATATCGAACGGGCCGCCGTCGGGCAACAAACCAGGGCTGGACGTGCCGGCCGGAGGAGAAGCCGGCGATCGCTCCCTCATCGAGGAGCGCTTGCAGATGGTGGTCGAAAGTGCCGGTCTGGCCTGGTGGGATCAGGATTTTACCAGCGGCCGGGTGATCCGCAGTAAACACTGGGCGACCATGCTCGGCTATTCGCCGGCCGAGATCCATCCCGAGCTGCTGGCCTGGAAACGGCTGGTTCATCCCGATGACCTGCCGCGGGTGGTGGAAACCGCCCGCCATCATGAGGAGGGGAAAACCGATCATTTCGAGGTGGAGCATCGCCTGCGGTCCAGCAGCGGTGACTGGCAATGGATCCTCAACTGGGGGCGGGTGGTATCGCGTGACCCGCAAGGCAACCCGTTGCGCGCCCTGGGAACCCATCTGGACATTACCCGGCGCAAACAGGCCGAACTGCAGAATCTGGAACTGATCCGCAAACTGGAGACGGCCCTGGCCGAGATCAAGACCCTGCGGGGAATTATCCCCATTTGCAGCCATTGCAAGAAGATCCGTGACGATCAGGGCTACTGGAAACAACTGGAAGCGTATATCAGCGCCCATTGCGAGGCCGAATTCAGTCACGGGATTTGTCCCGATTGTATCACCAGCCTGTATCCCGATTACCTGCAGAAGCCCTAGTCCACGGGCCGTGGCATGGAGCAGACCGCAATCGATGATTCCGTGATGTTGTCAGCCGAGTATAGCATGGAGAATCGGCCGGCCTGCGGCCGTTTTTTCGGTTCCCGTAGCGAACGTTCAACACGGGGCGACTTTGCGGGGGCATTGGCAGTCTCGGCTGACGGTGGGATCAGCGCCCGAGTTCAGCGGCGGTTTTTCCGCCGATGCCATACTCCTCCTTTTTCATTTCCGTCAGGATGACCCGGACGCTTTCCGGCTGGACGGCCAGCGTTTCCGCTACCGCGCGGGTGAGATTGCGGATGAGCGCCACCTTGCGCTCGGACGAGCGTCCTTCCAGCAGATGAACAGTGACAATGGGCATGATTTCCTCCTTGGCGGTCGGATGCAGTGTCGCGGCAAGGATAGCAGAGTCGCCCCACATTTGCAGCCGCCGGCGAAGCGAAGGCTGAAATCAGCGGCCGCTCCGCGAAGAGGTGATGGACCGGCCGACCTCCCGGCAGAGCCAGTCCGTGACGGCTGGCACGAAACCGGGCACGAATGCCATACCGGTGGGCGCCATGGTGGCGGTGAAATAATGGGTCGCGCCGGGGACGACGCGGATGTCGGCGGGGGGGGCCTCAAGATGGGCCAGGGCTCGCTCCAGCCGCGGCCGGTGGATGTCGGGCGGGACGCTGGTGTCGGCGCTGCCCAGCAGGATCAGGGTCGGCACGGTGATGCGCTCATAGGCGGGCACCGGATCATAACTGAAATAGCTGCGGCCGAAAGGTGTGGGGCCGAAGGCCAGCAGACCGGCCCAGTCGCTGCCATTGAAATAGTCCTCAAAAGAGCCGGCTCCCACAGTGACTGCCTCATGTATGTTCTCATATTCCTGGCGCAGGAAGGTCCTCATCTCCTCGCGGAAGGGCGCCGGATCGGCTCCCCGGCTGATGGCGCTGATGAAACGGCGGTCCACCGCCAATGCCTGCTCGATCTGGGGCGCCGTTTTCCCCTTCTCTGCCTCGGCCAGACGACGGTAGATCAGCCACTGTTCGGCTCCGCTGGTGGCCGGGGGGGTCAGCAGCACCAGAAAACGGATCCGAACGCCTTCCTCCGCGGCACGGACAGCCAACAAGGCGCCCAGACAATGACCGCACAGGCCGATGCGATCCCGATCGATTTCTTCCCGGGAGTGCAGGAACCGGATGGACGCCGTCACGTCGGCCGTCAGGTCCGCGAGGGGATAATGCCAGGGGATGTCGCCGGTGGAGCCGCCGACGCCACGGTCGTCGAAGCGGAGCACTGCCACGCCCCGGCGGGCCAGGGCGGCGGCCAGGATGCAAAACGGGGCGAAATCCCCGATCCGGGCATCCCGGTCGTCGGGTGCGCCGCCCGCCAGCAGGACGACGGCCGGATGGGGGCCGTCGCCGGGGGGCAGGGTGAGGGTTCCGGCCAGGCGGACCTGTCCATTGACCGGAATTTGCACCTCCGCGTCCCGCGGTCGCCGGCCGGAATGTTCCGGCGGGGTGGCACCGGTTGTCATGGCCAGACAGGGAATCATCATCAGGGGCAGCCAGGACAAGAACATGTCGAGGTCTCCTGTTTGCAGGAACATACGGCGACGGTCCCGGGATGTTTCATAAATTGTCCACCCCGGCAGGACAGGGGAGAGGGTTTGCGTCGGCAAGGACACCGGCCGATGGTCCGTCGACCACTCCCGACGATCCACAAATGATGCCGCGGCCCGAACGAAGACCGGCCGGTTTCCCTGCCCGACCTTCCTGTTGAGAAGATCCGTGGTCTGGGGTACAATACCTATATTCCCAGCGAGAGATAACCATGCGTATCCTGTGGGGTTGGATTGTCCTGATGCTGCTGGCGGGGATGGCCGGGGCCGGTGAAGAGACTTCGGGCGTGCCACAAGACCTGGCGGGCGCCCGGGGAACCGAGCGGGTGGACCGGTTGAACCGGCTGGCGGAAGAGAGCCTGGACAAAGATCCTGCCCAGAGTGAGGGGTATGCTCGCGAGGCCCTCCGCCTGGCCGAAACCGAGAGGTATGACACCGGCGCGCTGGCGGCGGCTCTCACCATCGGCGAAGCCCTGTTCCGGCGGCGGGAATACACGGCCGCCGGACCGTTTTTCGAGCAGGCCATCCGGCTGGGGGAGCGATTGGGGTTCGGGATGTCCCGGGCGCGCGCCCTGCGCCGGTGGGGGGACATTCACTACTATTCGGGCAACTTCGACGAGGCGCTGCAGCTTTATCTGCAGGCGGTGCCGGTGTTGGACGACCTGGTGCAGAGCGGGCAGGATGCGGACCGGGCATACCTGGCGCGAGGGCATCTGTACGCCATGCTGGGCAATCTGTTTCGTGAGCTGAAAAACATGGATTCCGCAACGGATTATTATCAGCAGGCGCTGGAAGTCTATCGACAGACCGACTATCGGCTCGGCGTGGCCGGGATCGCCAACAACCTGGGGAACATCTATCAGGAGACAGGCGATCCCGACCGGGCACTGGATCTTTTCCACCAGGCCCGCCAGACAGCCACGGAACTGGACAATCCATATCTGCTGACCATGGCCATCTCCAACATGGGATCGGCCTATCTGGCCATGGACAAATTCAGTGAGGCCATCCACCTCTTCAACGAGTCCAACGACATCTGCCGGCGCATCAACCGGCGCCAGGGGGTGATGCATAATCTCGAGCACCTGGGGAATGCCTACAGCCGGCTGGCCCGCTATGCCGACGCCGTGACCTCCTACCGCGATGCCCTGGCGCTGGCCGAAGATCTCGGTGATGTCCGGCGGCAGAGCGATATCCATCATTCCCTGGCCGAAAGCTATGAACGGATGAAGGTATTCGACGAATCGCTGCAGCACTTCAAAAGGCATGCCGAGCTGGAGAGTCGCATGCTGAACGAGGAATCTCTGGACAAGATCAACCAGCTGCAGATCCGGTTCGAAACCGCTCGCCAGCAGAAGCAGATCGAGACCCTGAAAAAGGACAGGGAACTGCAGGGACAGTCCCGTCAGGCGTTTTACTGGGCGCTGGCATTGTCGCTGGCCATCATCCTGCTGCTGTATAACCGGTACCGTCTCTGGGTACGGTCCAACAAGGAGATCGAACAGAAAAACCGGGAATTGACCGAAGCCTACGCCAAGGTGGAGCAGATCTCACGGACGGATGCCCTGACCGGTCTGCCCAACCGGCGAGAGATCATGTCCCGCATCGAGCATGAAATGGATCGTTTCGAGCGCAACAGCCGGACATTTGCCATCATGATGGCCGACATCGACAATTTCAAACAATTCAACGACGAACATGGTCATGAATGCGGGGATTTTGTGCTGGTTCATCTGGCCGGCCATTTCCGCAGCGGGTTGCGGCCGCAGGATTGTGTGGGCCGTTGGGGCGGCGACGAGTTCATGTTTCTGTTGCCGGAGACCGATCGGGCCAGGGCGGGGGAGGTGGCGGAACGGATTCGTCGGCAGCTGAACCAGACAGCCTTTCCCTTCGGCGAAGACGCCTTGTATGTCCGGATCACCATCGGTGTCTCCGACTTTCAGGCGGGGATGTCGGCCGAAGAATGCCTCAAGCGCGCCGACACGGCACTGGCCTGCGGAAAACGGGCGGGCAAGAATCGTGTCTGCCTGCCGGAGGACGAATCCTCGTAACGTTGGTGCCGCTGAGGCGCGGCCGTGGCGCGGATCAAACCCGCCGCGGCCGACACGTCAGCAGATCCACTCGCCCTGCCAGCGGAGCGCCCCGGATCGTGACAAATGGGTCCCGGGCCTGATTTTTCATGACCGGGCAACCATCCCCCCCCCGGCGCAACGTATGAACACTCCCGGAGGGCAGTCATGAGACGAACGAGCAAACACGCCTGTTGGGTGGCATGGGTGATCCTGTCGACGCTGGGGTTGGCCGCCGCCGACCCGGCCGACTGTTCCCGTCCCCGCCGCATCCGCCTGCACGTGGAGATCGATCCGCAGGCCGGTACCCTGGCGGCGGAGGCTGGTCTGGTGCTGGCGCCGGGCCCGGTCCCGGCCGAGACCATCAGCTTCGACCTGCACGAAACGTTTCGGGTTACGGCCCTGCGGATCAACGGCCAACCGGCAGATTTCAGCATTGAACCCAATCCGCCCCTGCGAGTGCGACCGGCGTCCAGCCGTGTTTCCGTCCGTGTGCCCGGGAAGCCGCCGTGGCAGTCCCTGACGCTGGAGATCGAATACCATGGTGCGCTGAAAAATATTCCGGAGTGGGGCGCGACAGCGGAGCAGGCGATGGGTCTTGATGACCGTCTTGGGCCCGGGCGGGTGGAACTGGCCAGCTATTCCTGCTGGTATCCCTTCTGGCGGTTCGGGGAGCGGTTCGATGTCGAACTGAGCGTGCTCCTGCCGGCGGAATGGACCGTGGTGGCCAGCGGCCGTCTGCAGGAGGAAGAAGTGCACGGCGGGCGTCGTCTGACCCGCTGGCAGTCGGTGCAGGATCTCGACATTGTCGTCCTGGCGTCGCCGGAATTCAGGCAGGAGACCATCCGGGCCGGTGCCGGGGAGGTCCGGTTGTACCACACCCGGCTGCCTGAGGATTTCATCCGCCGGGAAGCCGCCCAGATGTCCGCCACCCTGGATCTCTTCACCCGCTTGCTGGGCGATCCCGTCAGCCCGCGGAACCTGCTCCGGCAGGTCTATTCACCGCGGCAACACGGCCAGGGCGGGTATGCCCGGCCGGGGATCATCGTGACGTCCGAGGGACGGGTGGCCGCCGCCCTGGCCGAGCGCCCCGACATGACGTTCCTGCGGGGCAACGCCCACGAAATCGCCCATTTCTGTTGGCATTTCGGCCGCGGCCAGGGGGACTGGATCAATGAGAGTCTGGCCGAGTATTTCGGCCTGGTGGCCGTGGAACGGCTGCAAGGACCGGAGCGCCTGGCCACATATCTGGACCGCTATCGGGAAACGGTGGCCGGACTACCGGCCGCTGCGCCCGCCCTGGCCGCCGTGCCGGCGGACAACGAGGGCGATCATTATGTCATCCGCTACACCAAGGGCGCCCTGTTCTGTCATGCCCTGCGGGCGATGCTGGGGGATGAACGGTTCTTCGCGGCCTGTCGCGAATTTCATCAGCGCTACGCCCATCGGTCCGTGGACACGGGCGAGTTCCGGGCGTTCTGGGCAGCGGCCGATCCGGCCGCTGAGGCACTGATGTCGCGATGGCTCGATGGCGGCGGCGGCCTGCCCGATTCCCCGCCGCGGTCGCCGGACAAATCGCCCGCCCCGATGGGGCAGGAGTGAGATTAGGCTCCCCGGGTGACGCCCCCCCCCGGCCGTTCGCCGCCGGTGGATACTTCAGGCTGCCATACCGATCCGTGAAACCCGGCCGTCGACAGACGCGGCCGCTGTCACAATTCTCCTGCCGTGATTTTCATTCCTGAGTGGGGAAGATTCTTGCTCCGGCCGGGCGGGGGAGCGGTTCGGGGGGTCAGCAGACCCGGCGGTGAAGCTCATCCGTCGCCGCATCGTCACCGCCGGCGGAGGATGATTCGTCACGCCCGGAGGACGGTGCGTCGATGTCCTTCAGTTCCGGGGCGGCCATGCGCCGGAACTTCTGCTGGAATTTGTCCTTGGCGGCCAGGTAGCGTCGACCGAAAAAACCGAGGACGCGCCCGGGGGCCAGATAGCGGCGAAAGATCCGGCTGGTCAGGATGGCGTGGGGGGATTCGTAGAACACCAGGCGGGCCAGGCCGAGAAACAGACCTGGCCGGGGCCGGCGCGGGTAAAGGAAACGCTCGATGGTCAGGCGTGAAGCCGCATCCAGCAGAGAGATCACTTTCAGGCCGATGCCGATCCAGAGGGCGGTGTTCTTGGACATGGCCAGAAAACGGGCCAGCCACTCGGGCAGGCCGAAGCTGACCTCCCAGCCCAGCAGAAAGAACAGACCCGGCAGGATGATGGCCAGGGCGAAGGATTCGATCACTGAATAATTGGTCAGGCCGAACTGGGAAAAACCGTGCCGGGCGCACCAGCGACGCTGCTCGGTAGTGGTCAGCACAGCGCCGAGAAACGGTCGCTTGAGCACATGCTCGAAGAAGAATGTGCCCGGTAAAAACAACTTTCGCCACCAAGGGTTTTTATCGGCTTTGGTCATGGTTGGGCGTCGTTCCGACTCGGCCGGCGGTCCTTTCTCATCGACTCGGCATGGGAGGTCAGAGGCCAGCGGCATGCCTTTGGGCAGTCATACCTTTTGGATGCAGGCGGCCGATCCGTGTTTCAGCCGGCCGGACAGCCCGGCAGATCGGGCCCGGGCGGTTGAACCGAATCCCGGGTGATCATCATCTCACCCTACGATAACGGCTGAAAAACAGAAGACTATTTCCCGGCGGCAGGTTCGGGGGGTGCCCCCGAATGGAGGGACGGCGAGGGGGGGATCCACGATAACCTGGCCGCGCTGATGTCGGCAAAGATATCCGCGCAGGAGGGCGCGCATGAGGGAGCACCCGGAAGGGATTTCACCGGCGGATCCGCAACAGCAGGCAGAGCTGTGGCGGGCATTCGTCGGCCAGGTACGGGCCCGACCAGACATGGCCTTCCAGGAACATGTGGCCAAATACCGGCAGATTTTCGCCCGCCGGCGACCGGCGGACGGTCCGGCGCCTGTCTGGTACCCCGACGCGGAGCAGCGGCGGGCGAGCCGGCTGGGCCGGCTGATGGACCAGGCCGGTTTCGATGACTATGGGGCGTTTCATCGCTGGACGGTGACCCACCGGGCGGATTTCTGGGCGATGGTCATCGCGGACCTGGGCGTCCGTTTTGCCCGTCCGCCGGATACGGTGGCCGATTTCAGCGGCGGTCCGGCCGCGACCCGCTGGCTGCCCGGCGCGGAGTTGAACTGTGTGGACAGCTGTTTCACGGCCCCTGGACACCGGCCGGCGGTCATCCTGGGTGTTGAAGGGAGCGGCGCCGTTCGGACCGTCACCTACGACGAGCTGGAACGACTGGTGAACCGGGTGGCCAACGGATTGCAACGCCGCGGATACGGGCCCGGCAGCCGCGTCGCCCTGTACATGCCCCTGAACCTGGCCTGCGTGGCGGCCTACCTGGGCATCATCCGCGCCGGAGCGGCCGTGGTCTCCATCGCCGACAGCTTCTCCGCCGGCGAATTGCGCCGCCGGCTGGATATCACCGCGGCCGACGGCATCATCACGGCCGACGGGTATGTGCGAGGCGGGAAAATCATCGACCTGTATGCCAGGGTGAAAGAAAGCGAGGCACCGCCGGCGATGGTGGTGCGTGGGCTGGAAGAGTGGACGGTCTTGCGGGACAAGGATGTGCTTTGGCCGAATTTTCTGTCGGACTGTACTGATTTTTCCTCCGTGTGTGCGAAACCCGGCGAGATCATCACTATCCTGTTTTCCTCCGGCACGACGGCGACGCCCAAGGCCATCCCCTGGAACCAGCTGACGCCGCTAAAATGTGCCATGGACGGGCGTTATCACCAGGATATCCGGGCGGAGGATGTGGTCGACTGGCCCACCAATATCGGCTGGATGATGGGCCCCTGGCTCATTTTCGCCAGCCTGATGAATCAGGCGGCCATGGCCCTCTATGAAGGCGCTCCCCACGGAGACGGTTTCGTGCGTTTCGTCGGCCAGGCCGGGGTGAGCGTTCTGGGGGTGGTGCCCTCGCTGGTCCGGGCCTGGCGAAACGGCGGCCGGCCAGGCGGCGACGAATGGCGCCATGTTCGCCTGTTCAGCTCCACGGGGGAGCCGTCCAATGTGGAGGATTATCTCTGGCTCATGAGCCGGACCGGCTACCGGGCACCGGTGATCGAATATCTGGGCGGGACGGAGATCGGCGGCGGCCATATCACCGGCACCATCCTGCAGCCTGCGGCGCCGGCCACCTTCACCACACCGGCCCTGGGCATCGATTTCGTCATCCTCGATGACCAGGGGCGGCCGGTTAGTCCGGGGGAGGCCGGGGAGCTGTTCCTCATCCCGCCGGCCATCGGCCTGTCCGGGGAGGTGCTGAACCAGGACCACGACGAGATCTATTACCGGGATTGTCCCGCCGGGCCCGGCGGCGAGGTCTTGCGGCGCCACGGTGACGAGATGGCCCGGCTGCCGGGCGGCTTCTACCGCGCTCTGGGGCGGGCGGACGACACCATGAACCTGGGCGGTATCAAAGTCAGCTCGGTGGAACTGGAGCAGGTGCTGGCCGGTCATTCCGCCGTCATTGAATGCGCGGCGGTGGCCGTCCGGCCCGGCCATGAGGGGGCGGACCGGCTGGTGGTGTTCGTGGTGCCAGGCGAAAAGATAGCCGCGGACCGTCTGAAGAAAGAACTGGGAATGCTGCTGGCCGGTCGACTGAATCCGTTGTTCCGGATCTTCGATCTGGTGCTGGTGTCGTCCCTGCCCCGGACGGCCTCCAACAAGCTGATGCGTCGCGCCTTGCGGGCGGCCTATGCCGAGGGGAGCCGGGACGGGATGGCTGGCGAGGGGGCCTCGGGCGGATGACCGGGTGTGCCGGAGCGAAGATGCCGCCCGTTTTGGGGAAGAGGGGAACGGCTTCACAGTTGACAGGCAAACACCCGGAGAAGGCCGGATGACGCTCCCCGGCTGGCCGGCTCAGGGATTACCGGCTGTTTACGGATTTTTCGAGCGCAACTCGTTATAGCGGTCGAGCAGATCCTTTTCATGGCGCACTTCATCCTCGTAGAGCTGCTCCAGCAGCCGGGCGGTCTCCTCATCATCGCATAGCAGCTGGGCTTCCCGGTAGCGTCGCTGGGCCCGCCGCTCGTCTTCCACCGCCAGCTTGAAGATCTCGAACAATTTGCGGATGCGGGTGTTGCCTGTGTCGGTCACCATCGCCTCGCTTTTTCTGAATTGTCACTATACATTTCCATCATACCATGGACTGGGCGGCTTTCATGACATATTCCGGTGATGATGGGGCTGGCGAATGGTCCGCTGCCCTTCACTTTTCATAGCGCCACCACAGAGAGCCGGGCCGGAACTGGCCGCCGTTCAGCCGGGAATGCCCGACGAGATCCCGGGCCTCATCGTGGGTGTACGCCGAACGAAATTCCCGGTCCAGCAGGCCGATCCAGGAGCGGCGGATATCGGCGATGAAATAATAGCCGTCCGGTTTGAGGATGCGGCGGATTTCGTTGAGCATCTGTACGGGGTTGGCCACGATGTGCACCATGTTGATGTTGAGGGCCACATCGAAAGAGGCGTCGTCGAATGGGATCCGTTCTGCATCCGCCTTTTGAAACACCACCCGGTCCTGCAGGCCGGCGGCGTCGGCATCGGCCCGGGCCCGGGCCAGAAGCGGATCGGACAGGTCGATCCCCGTCATTTCGGCCTCGGGAAAAGCCTTGGCCAGGGCAAGGAGAGTGGTGCCGAAGCCGCAGCCGACATCGATGACTCTGCCGCAATAAAAGGCCCGTTCCCGCAGCTTGTCGGTGTATTCCTGGCCGAATTTGAGGGCCATTTTCTGGTGCTTGCGCGCGTAGCGGTCGGCGAACCGCTGATCCTGAAATACCCGTTCGTGGCGAGGGGGTGGGGGGGACATGGCTGGAACTCCTTCTCCGGTTCCCCGGAAATGGCCATATTACGACGAAGGCAACAGTCGCTGGCCGCTCGATCCCGTTCTTTTCCGCCACGGCTTGAGCACGGAGATGACCACGGCGAACAGAATGGTGGTGAACTGAAACGTTCCCCAGCTGCGCAACAGATGCAGGCGGGCCTGATATTCCGGCTGGGCCAGGGCGGCCAATCCCGCCTCGTAGGCCAGCGGGGCCAGGCTGTTGAGCCAGGGCCCCAGCAGGAAGGTACCGAAAATCACGCCGTAAAGGTTCACCAGCCACTTGGCGGTGATCCAGCGGTGCCTGAACCAGCCCCAGGGGGTCAGCGTGGCGTAGAGGATGCCGGTCAGCAGCAGGCCGACGGCGCCGGGGATGATGACGAAGTCGTCCACCAGGCGCATGGCGCGATTCAGCCCGTACAGCTCCATGTCATGGCTGGCGTCGAGGCTGAAAAGCAGCAGCAGCAGGGCGAAGGCGCCCCCCACCCAGAGGGCGGCGAAAAACAGGTGAACCATCTTCAGCCATTTCTGTCCGCGCGAACCCAGTATCGCCATGGAGGCCTCCCCGGCAATCGTTTCCACCATACTACCCGTTCGGGGAGGGGAGATCAATGTCTTTCCCCGACCGGGGCCGGGGCGGCCGGGCGACTCCGGGGACGGGGGGGGCGTCGCGACGTCCGGTGCCGCCGCGGCGGATCAGGCCGAATGGCGGTGGTGACTGTCCCAGGCGGTCATGCCGCCGATGAGGCTGAAAACATGGCGGAAGCCCTGACTTTTCAGATAGCTGCCGGCGATGTTGGACCGATACCCCGAGCTGCAGATCAGTGTGACATGCCGCTCCGGATCCATATCGAATCCTTCGCGGAGCAGCCGGGAAATCGGTTTGTGCCGGGCCCCGGTCACATGCCCGTCATGCCATTCTTCCTCGGTCCGGACATCCAGCAGGATGTGATCGGGATATTTCCCCAGCACATGCCTCAGGCTCGGAACGGAGAGCTGGGGCAGGTGTTCCAGCGGTTTGCCGGTCGAGGCCCATGCGGACACGCCGCTGTCCAGGTAGCCGGAAATGCGGTCATAGCCGACCCGGCGGAATTGCTCGACGGCGCGGTAGACCTCGGCCCGGTCATGGGCGATGAGCACAAGGTCGCGGGCGGCGTCCACCACCATGCCCAGCCAGTTGGCCGAAGCGGGGGCCAGGCCGATGTTCAGGGCGCCGGGGATGAAGGCCGCACCGAAAGCCGTGGCCGGCCGGATATCCACCAGGACGGCGCCATGCTCCCGGGCCTGTTCCACCTGATGGACGGCCAGTTTGCGGGGTTCCGCGAGGCCGGTCAACCGGGTGTCCGTCGTGCGGTTTTTGGCGACCATGGCCATGAAATTGGGCGGTCGCAATTGAAACTCGGCCAGCATGATCTCCCGGAAGCGGGAGAATTCCATCTTGTTCAGCAGCGGATTGTGCCGGCGTTCAAAACCCAGGGTGGACATGGATTTGGCGCTCATGCCCTTGCCGCACAGGGAACCTTCGCCATGGGCCGGGTAGACCTCGGTCCAGTCGGGGAAGCGCCCCAGTTTCTCATACAGGCTGTGATACAGGTTGCGGACCTGCTCCTCCAGCATGTCCTCACCGGCCAGGTCGGGCCGCCCGATATCCCCCACGAACAACAGATCGCCCGTGAGCAGCATCATCACCTCGTCCCCCCGGCCATGATCGGTCACGCATAACGTGACGGAGTTGGGGGTGTGGCCCGGTGTCTCCATGACCTCGATGACGGCGGATCCGAAGCGGAAGCGTTCGCCCTCGGCCAGCGGGACATGATCATAATCGGCCTGTATACCCGGGTGGACGTGGATCCGGGCACCGGTGCGCTCCGCCAGTTCGACACTGCCGGTAATATGGTCGGCATGCAGATGGGTGTCGAAGATATGGGTGATCCGCAGATCGTTCTCCTGGGCGGTGTCGAGATAACGGTCGACGAATCGCTCGGGATCCACGACACAGGCGACACCCGCCTGCGAACAACCGATGAGGTAGGAATAACACCCCAGGCCATCAACCCGAAATTGCCGAAAAAACATCCCTTGTCTTCCTTTCTGGGTCCGCCGGCGCCGACATCCGCGGCACCGGCGCCCGGGAATTCGCCGTCGGGGCGGGCGACCACCGGACAGCGATGTCGTTCCACTATACCATGCCGGCAGATCTGCCTCAATGGCAACCCGGCGGGAAGAAAGCGGGTCCCCGGAGAGCGGTGGCGCCCCTGCCGCCAGAGTGCACCTCACCTTCTGTCGCCAAACCGTTTGGCAAAACCATCGCATATCGACTATAATCGATTCGATTCCCCTGACCCGGGCGGAAAATGGAAAAAATCGGCAAATACAACATCATCGGGGTGATCGGCAAAGGAGCCATGGGGGTTGTCTACAAAGGCTTCGACCCCGTCTTGCGCCGGCTGGTGGCCATCAAGACCCTGAATCCCCAACTGGTGAGCAGCGCCGAACAGCGGGCCCGGTTTCTGCGGGAGGCCGAGGCGCCGGCCCGCCTGGGGCATCCCAACATCGTCAATATCTTCGATCTGAACGAAGAGAACGATATCCCTTACATCGTCATGGAGTTTCTGGTCGGCTTCGACCTGAAGACCTTCCGCAACATGGGCATCCGCTTTTCCATCCCCCAGGTGGTCAATCTGTTGCGGCAGACAGCCATCGGCCTGGAATACGCCCACCGCCACGGTGTCATCCATCGCGATGTGAAGCCGGCCAATGTCATTCTGGTGGATAATGACACCGTGAAGCTGGTGGACTTTGGGGTGGCCAAGGTCGCCCAAAGCACGCTGCACACCGCCCATGGGCGTTCCATGGGCACTCCGGCATACATGAGTCCGGAACAGGTGCGGGGCGAGCCGGTCCAGGCGGCCACCGACCAGTTCTCGCTCGGAGTGGTCGCCTATGAGCTGATTGCCGGGGCGAATCCGTACATGGCCGAATCCCTGCCGGCGCTGCTGACGCGCATCAATTACTTCAATCCGCCCGAACTCCGCGAGGTGTCGGCGGAATGTCCGCCCGAGCTGAGCCAGATGATTCGGCGGATGCTGGCCAAGAAGAAAGAGGACCGTTTTTCCAGTTTGCTGGAGACCGTCCATCTGCTGCGCCGCGTTCAACACCAGTATGCCCCAGCCGATACAGCCCTCGAACCGACGGTGCAGCAGCTGCGGGAACTGCGCAAGTCGAAATCGTCCGGCGAGGTGACCGCCACGTCGCTGCCGGTGGCGGGAGTGGCTCTGGATACCGGTGCGGACAGCCGGAAAGAACCCGCGGCCGGCAAAAGGGTCGTCGGCGGGGACGACCGGACCGTGCAGTTGACGCCCCGGGCGGCTGACGCGAGAGGGGGGCGTCCGGGTGACGCCAGGGAGCCTGGCGCGGCGACGGCCCAGCCGGGCGAGCATGGCCGTACAGCGGAGAAAACGTTCCTGATCACGCCCCGGCATCTGGTGGACGTGGCCCGGCAGATGGCCGAGGAGGGATCGGGAGAGCGGTCGCGGCCGCCGTCCGGAGAAGAGGCTCCCCGGAGGGAGACCGGCGAAGACGCGGCCCGGGATGGCGTCACGGAACAGCCATCGCGACCGCCGGCGCAGCCCCCGGCTCTGGCGGACGTCGACCTGGCCAAATCCGCGCCGCCGGCCGCCGGGGACCCTTTCGGCCGCCAGCTGGTGAAAGTGCCGCCGGTGGATACGCCTGCACGGAGGGAGGAGGCGCCGTTTCTCTCGTCCTATGCGCCCCGCCGGCCGGCCCGCAAACGATCCAAGATCTGGTTGTTCCTGCTTCCGGCCGTGATTATCGTGGCCTTCGGCGTCTACATATCGCCGCTGACCCGGACTCTCACCGGCGTGGAGGGCTGGGCGGTGGAACCCAAAATCACCTTCCTGGTCCAACAGGTGCAGGGCCTCTTCGCCGAAGAGCCCCTCCCACCGGCGACGCCGCAGCAGCCGACCAAACCGGCGGCCGGCAATGAAGCGGTCGCCGAAAAGTCCCGCCAGGAAGAGCGGCTCGACGAGGTGCTGGCGGAAGTCCGCCGTGCCCTGGACGAGCGCAACATACTGCTGGCACAGGTGAAACTGGAGGAGGCCGATACCATTGACCTGCCCGGGGCCGGCGAGAGGATCACCCCGTTGCGGCAGGAATATGAACAGGTTTCGGCCGAAGTGGAGCAGGAGCAAATCCTGGCGCGGGGCCGGCAGCTGCTGGAGGAGATCGACGGACTTCTGCAGCAGGGCGATGTGACCGGTGCCGAGACCAGGTTACAGGAGTTTTCTCCGGCCATGATGGAGATGTTGTCCGAGCCTATCGCGGCCCTCCGTCAGCGGCTGCAGAACCAGCGCGCGGAATTCGCCGCCCGGCAGCAGCAGCGGCAGAATGTCCAGCGGGTGCAGCGTATTCTGGATGATGTAGACTATTACATCGCCCAGGGAAACTGGGAGATGGCTGATCGCAACCTGGAACGCGCCGAATTCATCGACCTGCCGGATTTTCGGGAAAAGGTGGCCCGGCGGCGCCAGCAGATCAACGGCATGAAAAACGGCAAGGCTCCGGTACCTGTATCGGCCGAGCGGGAAAAAAGGGCCCGACAGCTGATCGGGGAGATCGAGCGCCTGATCAGCGAGGGCCGGCTCGATGAGGCGAAGCTGAAGCTCGTAGAGGCCGAAAAGATGGGGGTGGCCAGCATCAGCCAGGATATCGAACGGCTGATCGCCAAGATACGATCCCTTCAGTAGAATCGACTCCTTCACCCGTCACACTTCCGGTGCCGGCGGAGGAATACCTGCCGGATCTCCGATGCATGATCCGGCGATGCGACGTCGGCGAAGGCGATGCACCGGTCGCCCACTCAGGTGAGTTCGAGAGGATCGACGTCCAGGACGATCCGCTGGAAGGGGAGGCGGCTGGATGAGCACTCCTGCCGGAATTCCGTCAGAAAATCGTACAGGTTCTCCGAGTCCAGGCAGCGGATCAGGATGCTGTAGCGGTATTCGTCCCGGATCTTTTCCAGCAGGGCGGGTGCCGGACCCAGAATTCTGAACTGACGCGACCAATTGCGGCGGCGGATGATGGACCGCAGCAGCTCGGCGCTGCGGGATGCCAGCCGGGCGACCTTCGGCTGGTCCTTGTCCCGGAAGCCGAGATAGACCAGGCGGGCGAAGGGCGGATAAAAGAACTGGCGGCGAAAGAACACCTCCTCCTGGTAGAAAAGGGGGTAGTTCTGGGCGCGGGCCAGCCGCACGGAATAATGATTGGGGTAGTAGGTCTGGATGAACACTTCGCCGGGGGTGGCGCCGCGCCCGCTGCGGCCGGCCACCTGGGTCAGCAGCTGAAAGGTTCGCTCGGCGGAGCGGAAATCGGGGATGCGCAGCGATGTGTCGGTAGATAACACCACCACCAGCGTCACGCCCGGGAAATCATGCCCCTTGGCGATCATCTGCGTGCCCACCAGCAAGTCGATCTGGTGTTTCTCGAACCGCTCCAGAATCTCCTTCATGGTGCCGCGCTTGCGGGTGGTGTCCCGGTCGAAGCGCTCCACCCGTCGCCCGGGAAAGCGGGCCCGGAAAAGCTGCTCGAGTTTTTCGGTGCCGGTCCCCAGATAATGGATGTAGCGGCTGCCGCATTCGGCGCATTCCTCGGGGCAGTTCTTCATGCCGCCGCAGTAATGGCAGAGCAGTTTCTTCTCCTCGTGATGGTAGGTCATGGAGATGCTGCAGTGGTCGCACACGACCGTGGCGCCGCACCGGCGGCAGAGGAGCAGGGAGGCGAAGCCCCGCCGGTTGAGCAGGACCATGACCTGTTCCCGTCTGCGCATCCGCTCGGCGATGGCCCGGTGCACCTCGCCCGCCAGGATGATGGACTTGCCGTGCCGTTCGAATTCCTGGGCCAGGTCGATGACGCTCACCGTGGGCAGGGGTCGGTTGAGAATGCGCTCGGGCAACTGGAGCAACTCCATCTCACCGGTTTCCGTGGCGGCGTGGTAGGATTCCAGGGCCGGTGTGGCCGAACCCAGGACCAGCACGGCATCGTGCATCCGGGTCAATTGCCGGGCCACGTCGCGGGCGTGATAGCGGGGCGTCTCGCTCTGCTTGTAGGAGCCGTCGTGCTCCTCGTCGATGATGACGAGTCCCAGGTCGGCCAGGGGGGCGAACAGGGCCGAGCGTGTGCCGATGACCACCCGGGCTTCCCGGCGATAGATGCGGAACCACTGGTCGTGGCGTTCGCCGTCGGATAACATGCTGTGCAGGATCGCCAGCTCGTCCTGGAAGTGGGTCATGAACCGGCGGGTCAGAATCGGTGTCAGGGCGATCTCCGGCACAAGGACCAGGGCTGTCCGGCCCCGGGCGAGCACTTTCTTGATGATCTCGATGTAGACCTGGGTTTTGCCGCTGCCGGTGACGCCGAACAGCAGGAAATGAGCGACCCGCCTCGCTTCAAGCGGGGCCGAGATCCGGCCGATGGCTTCGGCCTGGGGCGGGGTCAGGACGTGGTGCTCCATTTCCGGGGGGTCGTAATCGAGAAAAGGGTCACGATGGGTTTCCTGGGTAAACAGCCGGACCAGGCCTTTTTTCTCCAGCGCCCGGGCGACATCGTGGGCAGTGCCTGATTCGTTGACGGCCCGTGACAGGGGCAGGGGTCCCTGATGGGTGAGCAGGAAATGGAGGAGGGCCTGCTGCCGGACGGGGTATGTGGCCGGAACCACGGTGTCGTCCAGCAGCTCGATGAAATAGACCCGGCGAAACCCGGTGCGGGCGCCCAGGACGACACTTTCCCGCCGGATGTGACCGTCCTTTTCCAGATGGGTAAGAACCCGGTCCAGGTTGGGAGAGGAAATGGTCTGGCCGAGCTCCTGCCGGGTCACAGCCGGATGGCCGGCGATGAGTTTCAGCACCTTCTCGGTGAATCGGAGCGGCGGTGGCGTATGGTTGAGATGCCGCCGCCCCGCGGCCGTGATGTGATACGCGAAAGTGGTGCCCACATAGGAGCCGGGCGGGAAAAAGAGACGCAGGCACTCCCCCGGTGGTGCGAAATAGTAGCGGGCCAGCCATTGGGCCAGATGGATGCGCGATGCGTCCACCAGCGGCGTTTCATCCACCAGGGAAAGGACAGGTTTGCAGGTCACGCCGGCCGGCGGCTCGTCCCGGAGGCCGACCACCACGCCGTTGGCATGGCTGCGGCCGACCGGAACCACCACCCGGCTGCCCGATTTCAGCCGACCGGCCATGTCCGGCGGCACGCCGTAGGTGTACGGTGCGTAAATGGGCGCCATCAGGGCGATTTCGGCGTAGGCGACGAATGGATCGGTCATTTCTGCCTGTAGGAATCAGGAACCTTCAGTCCAAGGATGCTCATGGCCAGTTTCAGGTCCGTCCAGGCCTTGAGCTTTTCTTCCTTCTGTCTGGCCGGGGGTTTGACCCGCAGGAGATACGAGGGGTGATAGGTGGCGATGAGGCGGGCCCCCCTATACGGGACGACGCTGCCACGCAACGCGCCCAGCGACGTTTTCCGGCCGAAAAGAAGACACGCGGCGGGGCGGCCCAGACAAACGATGACTTTGGGTCGGATGATCTCGATCTGGCGGAACAGAAACGGCTGGCAGGCGGAAATTTCGTCGGTTTCGGGATCGCGATTGCCCGGCGGCCGGCACTTGACGACGTTGGCGATGTAGACCTGGCTTCGTTCCAGCGACATGGCCCGGATCATGTCATCGAGCAGCTGCCCGGCCCGGCCGACAAACGGCCGACCGGTGCGGTCCTCTTCCTGGCCGGGCCCCTCGCCGACAAACATCAGGCCGGCATCGGGATTCCCCTCGCCGAAAACGATATGCTGGCGACCATGACTCAGTTTGCACCGGGTGCACTCCCCCAGTTCCGACAGCCGCAGGCGTTCCAGGGCGGCAGCCTTTTCGGCCGGCGGCATGGCCGGTTGGCGCCATTCCGTATCCGGCTCATCCGGGCCGATGTCATCCACAGCCGAATCCGCTGCAGGCGGAACCGGTGCAATGACTTCCGGGGCCGATTTTCCGGGTGGCGGGGCCGGCAGTCGGGCGGCGCGCTGTTCCTGCAGCCAGGCTTGCCGCCAGGCGTGCAGCGCCTCGTGAAACGGGCCCGGGGGCCGGTCCGGCGGAAAGGACAGCCAGGCCACGCCCACATCGTGATACCAGCGGAGGGCCTGAACCAGGCGCCGGGTCCATTGCTCATCCAGCGGTGAATGGGCGGGGTCAGTCATCACATCAGCAATCCCATCTCTTTCAGGATGTGGCTGTTGTTGCGCCAGTCGGGCTCCGTCCGGACAAAGAGGCCCAGATAGACCCGCTGGTCCAGATAGGCTTCGATGTCTTGCCGGGCCTGGGTGCCAATCTGTTTGAGCAGGTTCCCCTGGCGGCCGATGACGATCCCTTTCTGGGAGGTCTTTTCCACGATGATGGACGCCTCGATGTGGATCAGGTTGTCCGTGGCCAGGCGCGACGTGTCGTAGAGGTCGATGATCACGCCGCTGACATAGGGGATTTCCTGCCGGGTCAGGGCCAGCACTTTTTCGCGGATCAGCTCGGCGATCATGAACCGCTCCGGAAAATCGGTGATGAACTCGGCATCGTAGAGCAAGCCGCCCGACGGCAACTGGCGGAAAATTTCGTCCAGCAGGACCGGCAGTCCGTCGCCGGTCAGGGCGGAGACAGGGATGAAGGCGGCATACGCATGCTGCTCCCGATAGCGGTCGATGATCTCCAGGATCCGGCTCTTTTTGGTCACATCGATCTTGTTCAGGACCAGGATGGCCGGGGCCTTGATCTTCCGGACCACATCCAGCACGAACTGCTCCCCCTTGCCGAAGGACTGGCCGATGTCGATGAGGTGGAGCAGCAGATCGGCGCTGCGCATGGCCTCATAGACCGACTGGACCATGCGCCGGTTCATCTCGTAGCCTGGCTTGTGCAGGCCGGGTGTATCGAAGAAAATCGCCTGCCCCCGCGGTTCCGTCAGGACCCCCAGAATCCGCTGCCGTGTGGTCTGGGGTTTGTCGGAAATGATGGAAATTTTGCTCCCCATCAGCTGGTTCAGCAGGCTGGATTTGCCGACGTTGGGACGACCGACGATGGCCACCATGCCGCTATGGGTGGCTGGTGTCGCGGCGGGCGGGTCGGCAGGTTTTTTGGTTTTCTGGTTCATATTCACTCGCTCAGTGGGGTAGGGGCGGCGTCTCCGGCCAGCAGACGCTCCACTTCATCCAGGATGACGGCCGCCGCTGCCTCCTTCGATTGGCCCTCGATCTGACGGGGTTCGGCATTGGGCCGAAACAGGGTGAAGGCGGTGGGATTGTCGCCGAAGCCGACGTCGGCGCCCACGCGATTGGCCACCATCAGATCCGTGCCTTTGCGCTCCATCTTGCGGCGGGCGTTGGCGACCAGTTCGTCTGTTTCGGCGGCAAATCCCACCACGACCTGGGTGGGCCGGCGAATCGATTTCAGCTGCATCAGAATATCCGGTGTGCGGACCAGCTCCAGGACGGTGTCGCCCTCTTTTTTCTTGATTTTGGTGGCGCTGGTCTGCCGGGGCCGGTAATCGGCCACGGCGGCGGCCATGATGACCACATCGGCCTGGGGGGCCCAGTCCAGGACGGCGGCGGCCATTTCGTCGGCGCTGCGGACCGGCCGACACTCACCGGCCCGGAGCGGCGACCCGGGCACAGGCCCGCTGATCAGCAACGTTCGCGCGCCCCGCCGGGCGGCGGCCCGGGCCAGGGCGAAGCCCATGCGGCCCGACGAGCGGTTGGAGAGAAACCGTACCGGATCGATGTCCTCGGCGGTGGGTCCGGCGGTCACCAGGACGGTGCGCCCTTTCAGCGACGGGGGCGTCGTGACGGTGTAGATGGCCTCGGCGATCTGCTCCAGGTCGGCCAGCCGGCCGGCCCCCTCCTCGCCGCAGGCCAGATAGCCGCTGCCCGGGGTGACCAGAGTGACGCCGCGTTCCTGCAGGATATCCAGATTCCGCCGGGTGGCCGGGTGTTCCCACATGGCCGTGTTCATGGCCGGGGCGATGACCACCGGATTGCGATTGCTGAGGTACAGCGTGGTCAGAAAATCGTCGGCGATGCCATGGGCGAATTTGGCCAGAATATTGGCCGTGGCCGGGGCCACACACAGCACCTGGGATCGTCGGGCGAGAGCGATATGCTCGACTTCCCACTGGCCGGCGCGCTGGAACATGTCGGTGATCACGGGATGCCGGGAGATGGTCTCCAGCACAAGGGGCGTCACGAATTCCGCCCCGTGGCGGGTCAGCACGGTCTGCACCTCGTGGCCGTCCTGCTGAAGACGGCGGATCAGCTCGATGGATTTGTAGGCCCCGATACAACCGGTGACGCCCAGTGCGATGAACACTCCGATAGCCTCCACAAACATGCTGGGACCACCGCCCGCGGCACAGGGTGCATCGCCGGCGGCGGCACAGGCCCGCCCGCAGAATTTCGCGGAAGGCCGCAGGCTACTCGTCCGTCTCTTCCTTTTTGCGGCGCGACAGCGTCTCTTCGTCGGGAAGATCGTTCTCTTTTTCCGTCAGCAGGAAAGGCACTTTTTCCGCGTGCAACTCGTCCATGGCGCGATAGGTCGGCTTGGTGTGAGGGGTCGATACCAGCGGTACGGCGCCCTGCTGCAGCTGCTTGGCCCGTTCGGCCGCCAGCAACACAAAAAGGTACTTGCTGCTGACATTATCAGGTAGTTTCAACATCGACATTATCTCCAAACGTAGACAGAATATTATCCATGATGTGCCGGTTGTTTTCCCGGCGGCAGCGATTGGCCCGGATGATGGCCTCGACCTGCCGGCAGGACTCATCGAGGTCTTCATTGACGACGACGAAGTCGTACAGCTCGATGTCGCCCATCTCCTGGTAGGCGGTCTTCAATCGCCGCCGGATCTGCGCCTCGTCATCCAGGCCGCGGCCCCGGAGACGCCGGGCCAGCTCCGGATAAGAGGGCGGCGTGATAAAGATCAGTATAGCATTGTTTTTGATCTTTTTGACAATTTTGGCGCCTTGCACGTCGATATCCAGCAGGACATCGGTGCCGGCCGCCAGGTGCTCTTCCACGAAACGGCGGGACGTGCCCTTGAGCTGGCCGTAGACTTCGGCCCACTCATAGAACTCGCCGCCGGCCTGCATGTTCCGGAAGGTTGCCGGATCGACAAAAAAGTAATCCCGGCCGTGGATCTCGCCCTGCCGCGGCGTGCGCGTGGTGTAGGAAACGGAAAATTGCAGGTCGGGTATCTGAACCAGCACCCGTCGCACGATGGATGTTTTTCCCGCCCCCGACGGGGCTGAGATGACGATGAGGTTGCCTGTTGGTTTCACGTGCCTGTCCTTTTGGTAAGATCAGGTGAACCGGTTCGTGGTGAATCTTCACCGGACATGGACTTCCTTCGCGGCGCAGATTTCCGGTGCGATCCGCCTCGGAAAGTGTTCTACTATAGAGGAATCAGGCCGGAATGTAAAGCTCTTTGCACCGGGGTGTTTGATCCGGATCCGAAACGGATCGCCGTTGCGGATTTCGGGAAGCCGGCGGCGGGGCAGCGCCGCGCCTGCACCCTTGGGACACCCCCCCCCCGGGGGGGTGGGCCCGGCATGATGGTCAACCGGACTCCACCGGCGTATCCGGAATCGCCCAATCATCATCAAAGCATTATGGCAGCGATCGGGGACTTCATCATTTCCATCCTTCGTGAAACGGCCTTTCTGTATAACGAAATGGCCATCTATCTGTTGCTGGGCTTTGCCGCCGGCGGAGTCATCCATGCCTTTTTCCCCCAGGATCGGGTACGGCGCAGTATTGGCCGCCGCGGCTTTCTGTCCTCCCTCAAGGCCTCGTTGCTGGGTGTCCCGCTGCCGCTCTGCTCGTGCAGCGTCATCCCCACTTCGCTGGCCTTGCATCGTTCGGGGGCGTCGACGGGGGCCACCGTATCCTTCCTGATCTCCACACCCCAGACCGGCGTGGACAGCATCGCCGTCACGTACAGCCTGCTGGGTCCGGTCTACGCCGTGTTCCGGCCGCTGGTGGCGTTTGTGACCGGCACCGCTGGCGGAGTTCTGGCCGACCTTCGCGACGGGACTCCCATACGGGAAAAGGAAGAAGGCGCCGGGGGGACGCGTCCGGCAACCCTGGCCGGCAAACTTGCCCTGGCCTACGAGTACGGCTTTCATCGCCTGATCCGTGAGCTGGCCCGCTGGCTCGTCCTGGGCATTTTTCTGGGCGGCGCCATTACAGCCCTTGTCCCGGATCATTTTCTCGAAATGAGCGGCGGCAATATGGTGTTATCCTATGTGGGGGCCCTGCTCTTCAGCGTTCCTCTGTATGTATGCGCCACCGGTACCACGCCCGTGGCCGCGGCGCTGATCCTGAAGGGACTGTCGCCGGGGGCGGCCTTTGTGCTCCTGATGGCCGGTCCGGCCACCAACGCCGCCGGCATCACCATGCTCTGGAAATCCATCGGCCGGCGGGCGACCCTGATCTATCTCGGTGTGATCGTGGCGGGCAGCGTCAGCGGTGGAGTCGTATTCGACCTGTTTCTGCGACCGGCCTTCCGGGAGTATCTGGCCGGCTGGCATGAGGACGCCGGGCCGCTGACGTTGACCCTGAAGCTGGCGGGTTCGGCGGTGCTGCTATTCTATCTGCTACTCGCCCTGCTGCCGCCGCGACGCCGGCCATCGCCGACGGATGGCGGCGATGCGGACGGCCGTTCCTACCGGGTGGCGGGTATGACCTGTGACGCCTGCCGGCGCCGGGTGGAAGAGGCGGTCCGCTCCGTGTCCGGTGTCACCCGGGTGACGGCCGATCCGGATGGGGGTCTGCTCACGGTGGACGGATCATATGACCAGGCGCAGTTGCTGGCGGCGGTGGAGAAGGCGGGCTATCCCGCCACCTGTCTTACGGGACGGGAATGATCCTGCGCAAAAAGGACGCTTTCGGATGAGAGGATGCGGTGCCGCCTGTTCCGGTCACCCTTCAGAGGCACATTTCAGGCAAATCAGGCCAGAAACCGACGGGGCGGCGTGGGGAGTCCGGATCGTTGTCCTTGCCCGCCAGGCAGCGCTGCAGGTGGTTCAGCAGATCGGCGGCGATCAGCCGCAGGGCCTGGCCGGGGGTCCAGTGAAAACCCAGCTGCCGGCGCTGTTCGATCCACATGAGCGAAGCCCCGATGCACCGGTATACCTGGGCGGTATCGAACGGGCAGCCGTATTTGGCATGGATGGATGCCATGTTGTCCAGCAGGGTGTTGAGCGAGCGCAGCAAGTCCGCATCGATCCGGATGAGCGTTTGCTTGGGGCGGGGGGACGCGTCGGGCGAACAGGTGATCAGCAGATGGCTGTCGGTGATGGCGGACAGCCCTTCCGGTCCGGCCATCGGGTAATGGTTCTGCCGGTCGAGTGACGCAGCCGGAACGGGTTGCAGTTGCCGTTCGGGATGGCTGAGGAAGTGAGTCATCTCGAGGATAAACTTCTTGTTTTCTTTCGTTTTACTGAAAAATCTTCTTTTACGCATGATCTTGGTCCGGAAAACGTCAACGTATAGGATGACGGCAGGGGGCAAAAAGTTCGAAGGAGTTAAAGGAGCGGTTGTATTTGCTGACATCCTGTATCCAACGTTTGGTGATGGGGTGAAATATTTCAGGCGGCCCTTCGCCGGAAGATGGACCCCCGGGTGCCGGTGTCCGGCAACCGCCTTGGGAGACATGAATCCGGATGAAAAAGACTTGATCGGGGCCCACGGCTCCATTAAAATCAGCTTTTTTACCATCGGCCGCCAGAACCAACCAGCAGAGCGATGTCGGGAATGATGAAACAGGGATTCCGTGTCATCTTCTTTTTTTTGCTACCGATAATCCTGGCCGTTTTGCATGGCGTTTCGCCTGCGGCGGTCATGCCGTCCCCGGAGACCGCCGCCAGCGAAGCGGTCAGCCATATCCAGCCGTCGCCGTTGTTTGTGGACCCCCTGGCAAAGGATTTTTCCGTAAACCCGTTGTTGTTGCAGCGGATTGTGGCCAGTCCTCACGGGTATTTCCGTTTCATCAACATCGAGTTCAGCCAGGAGATCTGCCGGCGTTTTCAGGAGGAGTTGCAGACGGCGCCCGCCTTCAATCTCCATGGTGATGCGCATCTCGAGCAATACGCGGTGACCGATCTGGGCCGCGGCCTGACGGATTTCGATGATTCCTCCGTCGGTCCGGCGCTGCTGGACCTGTTGCGTTTCGGTGTTTCGTTGCGATTGGCCTGTCGGGCGAAAGGCTGGGAAGAGCGGGCCGACGAGATGTACCAGGAATTCCTGCGCGGCTACCGCCATGCCCTGGAAGATCCGGCCGTTCGGGCGACAGAGCCGGACGTGGCCGGTCACATCCGGGCATCCTTCGCGAGGGACCCGCAAAAGTATTATCGCTGGGTGGATTCCCTGATGGAGCCGCTCTCCGGTGAAGAGATCACGGCCCTGGAAGCGGCCATGCAGCCATATGTCCAGGTCATGCACGCCAGCGATCCCGCACTGGGCGAAGGGTATTTCCGGCTGATCCGGGCGGGCCGGTTGCTGATGGGGATCGGCAGTGCCATGGATCGCAAGTACCTGCTCCGTTGCCGGGGGGACAGCGATGATCCGCTGGATGACGTGGTGCTGGAGGTGAAAGAGGTACGGAACATCGGCGGCATCTCCTGCCTGACGCGGTTCCAGAACGCCGATCCTTTCCGGATTCTGGTGGGGCAGGCCCGCATCGCCTACCAGCCGTTTCATCACCTTGGCTATTTCCGCTTCCAGGGGTTGACCTTCTGGGTGCATTCCTGGGTGGAAAATTATCGTGAAGTGAGCATCGACTCATCGTTTCCAACGCCGGAAAAGCTGCGGCAGGTGGCGTACGATATCGGGGTCCAGCTTGGCTGCGGCCATCCCAAACAGATCGCCGATCCGCTGGACCTGCAGCTGCGCCATGCCCAGCTCCGCTGGTTGCAGCGGTATGAGGGGCTGATCCGGCTTGCCTGCGATGATTTGGCGAAGGAAGTCACCACCTGCTGGGAAAGATTCTGTTGCCGGGTCGAGGAAGAGAAAGACCGTCTGCCCCTGCCGCCGGGGCTGCGGGTGCCGGTCACCCTGCCCGAAGAAGCCGCCGACCGCTGAAAACACCCGCAATTCCCTCGGGGGGCGTATGTGCTGCAGCGGCTGCGTTCCGGGTGGGCCTATTGCCCGGACGGGACGGCCGACGATTCGCTGAAGATTTGTTCCCGGTCCAGTTCCAGCCAGTAATCGAGCGACAACGTGCGGACCCGGTGGAAATAGGCCGGCGTCAGGTTGCCGTATTGTTCGATGGTGGCCTGGATATCCTGGCGAATGCGCCGGATGATCCGGGGGTCGAGGGTCAGGGTGACGCTCCGGTCCTGATAATGGAAGGTGGCGGCCACCCGCGGTGCATCCTCATGCACGGTAATGGTTCCCCGCCCCAGACTGGCGCCGGTGGCCACCTGCAGTCCGTCGTTCAGGCAACTCAGGGGCGGACGGCTGCCGGCGTAACTCTCCACCCGCATGTCATCCACCGGAGCGTCCATGATTTCCCGGGCGCGGAGGCCCATCTTGGCGCCGATGATGGAATAGATGCCCAGGTGACGGTGCAGCTCGTTGGTCATGACGCAGGCCTTCCACTCTTCCACCCCGTGGCGCTGCAGGATCCTGTCTACATAGGGCCGGATATCGGGCTGAAAATGTTCGGTTGTGACGGGAAATTCCTCGAGCAAAACCAGGGGCCGCTCCATGAGGTGGGCGTCACGGGCATGTCCCAGCAGCTGCACGTAGACGGAGGGGATCTCCTCGGACCGCAGGCCGGACAGGCGGAACTGCCGCCCGGCACCGGCGAAGGTGAACAGGTCGGGCCGGCTCAGGTAAATGACAGCCAGTTCGTCCCAGATTCCGAAATGCCCCTGTTGCAGGAGCGGGCGGACGGCCGGGCTTTCGTGCAACCGCACGAACCATGCCGCCGCCGGCGTGGGCAGGAGACGGATTTCTGCCAGCAGGTTTTTCATGGACGGAAACGAAGCGGTGGCCGGTTCCCGCAGGGTATAGATGCGCAGGCCGGAGGCGAATACGGTGTCGACGGCCGCGGGATCGCGGCGCATATTCCAGTCGGCCGGGTCCTCTCCCGGGGCAGAGCCGTACCAGACCACGCGGGAGATGCGTTCCGCCAGCCGTGGATCGAGAGCCAGTGCTTCGGCCAGATTGGTCAGGGGACCGAGGCACAGGTAGAGAACCGGTTCCTGTTCGGTGCCCAGCGTCGCCCGGATGGCGGCCGCGGCGCCGCCCGCCTCCGGAGACGCGGCCGCCGCCGGCAGGGGGATGGCCTTAACGGCCGCCTCACGCCATGGTGGTGGCGGCTCCGTGACAGGATTACCGGACGCCACAACGATGGGATCCGCCTGCAGGCTGTGAGCCAGATGGGCAACCAGCTGTGCGCCGCGTCGGGGTGGATTGCCGCCGTCGGTGGTGACGATGAGACGGATGTCGACCCAGTCGGCGTTGAGCAGCATCAGCATGGCGCGCATATCGTCCAGGGCCATATCCGTATCCACGATGAGCGGGATACGGTAGGTGTGGGCGCCGGAGACGACGGTCAAGGCCAGCAGAAAGAGGCCGATGAGGATCTGGCGAATCATGAGGATTCCTTCTGTTTGAAATCGGTCGGGTCGAGTATGGTTTCGATCTTCCCTCTATTTTTCACCGGGGTCAGGATGAATCCCCCGGGCGTCGATGCCCTGGATCCGGAAATCGGGGTCATTGCGAAAACTGACGAAGATGGCCATGAAGGCCAGGGCGGCTTCGGCCATCAATACCTTGTCCTGGTACAACTCGTCCAGGTGCCGGTTGCGGGTGGCCCGGTCCTCGTGATCGAACCGGTACTTGAACAGGCCGTCGAGGCGATGGCGGTCGCCGGCGACCGTGACGTGGGAGATATGGCCGGCCCGGCAGTAGGTCATGACATCGTGCAGGATCTCCCGTTGCTGGACTTCATCCGTAAGATGGTACTGAAACAGGTGAACGAGGTTGCGCTGGGCTTCGGCGATGCTGGAACGGGCCAGTGTATCCACAAGCAGACGCACCGTGTCGTCCAGGGTGTCCAGTCTTTCCCGGCGCAACAGCGACAAAAAAACGGCGTTCTTGAACAACTGGAACAGGCGCCGGGAGCCGTTGATCTTGCCCTGGCTGGGATGGGGGCTGCTGTGGGCGCCGGCCGAGTCGGACTCGGTGAACAGGATGGAAAAAATCATCTCGTAGCAGTCCGTTTGGGGCGAAATCCCCTGCAGGTCCATGCGCAGGTCAAGGGTGTTGTCCAGCCGGTCGGCCAGCTTGGCGTGGACCACCTCCGGCATTTCCCGGCCGTGGGACAACAGCCGGCCGAGATAGTTGTAGTACAGTTCGTCGGTGCGTCGGGTCAGAATGTCGATATGGGTCTCCAGACGGTCGCGCTCATCCGGTGTCATCCGGCCCAAGAGGCGCTGGTAGTCGGTTTCGAGGGATTGCCAGACTTCCGGGACATACTTGGCCGAGACGAGGTCTTCCTGCTTGTCGTGCAGAAAGACCGTCAGGATCTCCAGCGGCGACAACCGGCGGAAGGGCAGTTCCGCCGCGGCGGTGCTCACATCCGTATCGGCCAGCCGCAGGGGCAGGGAGGCGGCCCGGTGGGCCCGGGCCAGCAGGGCCGTGGTCCGGATGGGATGCAGTACGGCGAAGGGGCCCAGCCGGCGTTTGGTCTGGCCGTAGGCGTGATTCAGATAGTCCAGGGCGGCCTCCAGAGTCGCCATCACCGACGGCGAATAACCTTCACCCACCGTCAGCGCCAGCACACCCTGCCAGTTGATGGGGGTTCCGGACAGCTGGTAATTGATGGAAGCGGAAAGTCCGAGGAATTCCTGGATATGGCGAATCATCTGTCCTCCCGGCGCCGGGTTTGGGGTGTCAGGCCGCGATGCGCGCCGCCCGGGAACCAGGATGTATTGTAGCGGGAATCGCCGCGCCAGGCAATGGTTTCCCTGCGCAAATGATGGCCAGACAGGCCGATCCTCCGGCGATACTTCCGGCCGGACGGCGGCCGACCCGGGAAGCCGGCAGTGAACAGCCGGACCGGCACTGAATCCGGACCCCAATGGCCGCATCCTATGTGCCGGAGGTAACACCGATGAACACAATCAACCACAGGCACCAGCCGGTGGCTCGTTGCGGCCGTAAACGCGGCAGCGTCGCCGGGACCGCCCTGAGCACCCTGCTCCTGATTTCGTTCTGGAGCGGGGTCATGATGGCCCAGTCGCCCCTCGATTTCGTAATCAGGGACATCGACGGCCAGACCGTGGATTTGTCGCAATACAAGGGCCAGGTGGTCATGATCGTCAACACCGCCAGTCGCTGCGGATTCACCCCGCAGTACGAGGGTCTGCAAAAGCTCTATGAAACATACGCCGCCCAGGGTTTCGTCATTCTCGGTTTCCCGTCCAATGATTTCATGGGACAGGAGCCGGGCAGCAACGCGGAGATCAAAGCGTTCTGTGCTGAAAATTATGGCGTGACATTCCCCCTGTTCGCCAAGGTATCCGTCTCGGGTGAGGAAGCGTCTCCGGTCTATGCGTTTCTGACCGGTGAGGAAACCAATCCGCAGTTTGCCGGCAAGATCACCTGGAATTTCAACAAGTTCCTGATCGATCGTGACGGCAGGGTCGTGGCCCGTTTCGACACCCGCACCAGTCCGCTGGATGAGAAGGTCACGGCGGCGGTGGAAGAGGCCTTGTCCCGAAACGCCGCGGCCAGGTAGTATCGTGGGCTGATCCCCGCAGAACGGTCCGCCCGGCGATGAGTCGGACGGACCTCCCCACCCCCCGCCTGCATTTTCTGTGTCCCGCCTTGCTTCTTCCCGCCGACCGGTGGTATATAACGGATCGGGCGAAACATGATCGCTCCCGGGTCATGTCGCCGGCTGGAGGAAGATGGAAAGCACCGAAAATCGCAAGGGTGTTGAACGCCTGCCGGCAATCATGTTGCTGCTGGCGCCCGTGATACTCTATCTATCGACCCTGAATCATTACGGTTTTTGGGTCGACGAGTTTTACACCCTCGATGCCGCGGGCCGGACGTTCATCGACATGCTGGCCAACCGCCTCAAGGCGGGACACGGTCCCGTCTATTTCACCCTGCTGTGGTTCTGGGCGAGGCTTTTCGGGGAATCGGAAATCAGCCTCCGCCTGCCGGCCCTGCTGGGTGGCCTGGCCGCTGCCGGCGTGACGGGATGGGTGCTGTGGTGCCATGGACGAAGACTTGCCGTGACCTGTGCCACCCTGGTGTTGCTGAATGCGGCTCTGTTTGAGTTTTCGCGCATGGCGCGCATGTATACCCTGGTCGCCCTGGTGGTGCTGCTGGCGGCTGGCTGGGCCCTCGCCCACGAAGAAAGACCTGATCGCCGGGCCGTTCTGGTGCTGGCCGTTCTGACCGCCCTGGCTCTCCATCTGCATTATTCAGCGACTCTCTATGTGGGGGGGCTGGCCGCTTACCTCCTCTTTCGCACCCGTCCGGCCTGGCGCCTGCTGGCCGGACTGGGCCTCGGCGCCCTGACTCTTCTGCCATGGGGGATCGTGTTTCTCCTCTACCGATCGCCCATCGACCCCGTCGCCTGGCTGCCGGCGGCCCGGCCGGAATCGGTGGTCACCTATCCGGCCACACTGGCCTACCCATACTGGAACAAGGTGATTGCCTGGCCGCTGGCTCTGGCCGCGGGCCTGCTCATCGCCGGCCTGGCCTGGCGAGGCCGGCGTGCACTCGGCGATACCGGCTGTCTGCTGACGTGGTTCTGGCTGTTGCCCTGGCCGGCCATGATCGGCCTGATGATGCTGGGCGTGGGCGATATTCTCACTGTTCACCGGTATTTTCTGGTCGCCGCCATCGCCCAGCTCGTGCTGACCACCGCCGGCATCCTGTCGTTGCGCCGGGGCTGGCCGGCCTTCGCTACAGCCGCCCTGGCCGCCTGGATCGCACTGCATGTCCTGGGACTGGGGCATTTCCTGACGGTCTATCCCGCGCCCGACTGGCGGGCGGCGGCGCGGTACATCGCCGCCTCGGGGGAAGGCGCGGCGCCGGTCTTGCTGCTGGTCAAGTTCGAAGAACCATTCCGGCATTACTATGAGGCGGGCGCCATCATCACCTATGACGACATCACGCCGGGTCGTGGGGAAGACCCCGGTCACCTGCGGGGGGGTATCCCGCCGCCGCCGGAGACACCTCTCTGGATTGTCATCAGCCGGCGGGCATACGGACGGTGGGCCCGGGAACAGGCAGGGCGATGGACCCCGGACCAGCTGATGGGTGAATGGCTGGCCACCACATCGCTTCAGTCCGCCGTGGAAGTAGGCGATTTGCGTATCCTGCGTCTCGAGTCGGGACGGAGGAGCCCGGTCCCGGAGTAAATGACGGCGCCGGGGAAAAGAGGTTGCCAAGAGCGGCGGGGCTGATTACCATGTTGTCAGGGAACGATCGGCGGTACAGCGGCGAAAGGGAGCGGGGACACGATGCCGGTCGAAACCTCGGGGAGGTGGAATGTCATGACTGTCCATAAGGGCAAGACGGACAAGGCCGGACTTTCGAAGGTCCTGGCGGGCCTGGAGAACGAAGGTCGGAACGGCGGCCTGACCCTCATCAAGCAGGAGGAGATCATCATCCTGCTCCTGCGGGAAGGCTGGATTGTGGGAATGGAATGCTTTCCGGCCCGGATCGATACCCTGCTGGGCAACATGCTGCTGCTGCAGGACAAGATTACCGCCGAAGACCTGCTCCGCGCCCGGGAGGCCGGCGCCAAAGCGGGTGAACGGATCTGGAAGTCCCTCCTGGCCACCCAGGCGTGTGAAGAGAGCGAACTGCGCGAGACCATGGGCCACCTGGCCGGTCATATCAGTTTTACCCTGCTGCAGTGGGAGGACACCCGCTTTGCCTTTCATCCCGAACCCCTGCCCGAACTGAAGAACGCTGTGCTGGATCCTCTGCCGGTGTCCGATTTCCTCGAAGCCGGCCGCCGCAATCAGGCGGAGTGGCAGTCGCTCCGGGGTCAGTTGCCCCCGGCCGGCGTCTTGTTTGTACCGGCGGCGGATAAACCGGTAAATTTTGCCGCTCCGGCCGAAAGCGGATTGAAACCGCAGGATCTGTACGTTTTCGAGAGAGTGTCGGGCAAATGGACGGTGGAGCAGCTCATGCGGCGGGCCGGCATCCCGTCTCTCTGGGTGGCGAAATCCATCGTTCGACTGGTGGAGGCGGGTCACATTGTCCCGAAGGAACCGGCCGGCCTCGATGCGGTGGAGGGGACGCCGGACGAAAGTGCCGTGCTCGCCCCGGATGCCAGCGTCCATCTTGATCCCCAACTGGATGAAATCCTCCAGGAAATGCTGGGCCGTGAGCTGGCGGAGACGGAATTGCCGCTGGCCATCAAAATGGCCTTTCAGTGCGGCGATGAGGACGAGCTGCCCGCACTGGAGCTGGCGGCGAATGTCACGACGGCCGCCGGGACGGCCGACGGCCAGCCGGCGCCGGACCTGACCGCCCTGATCAGCGGTTTCATGGAAACCAGTCCCTTTCTGCTGGCCACCTGCCTGTTCAGCGATGACGGCCGCCTGCTGGCCGAGGTGCGTTCCGCACAGGAGGAGCAGGAGAGCTGCCGCCGGATCGCCAACCTGGTCTATTCCTTTTTGCGGCACTATCCTGTGGCCGATCTGAACCGGGTCATCCTCGATGAAAACAACCGTACCCTGGTCGCCTTCCGCCTGGGCCAGGATCATTTTTTGCTCGTGACGGCCAGCAAGGACGTCTACCTGGGGGCCATCAATATCGCCGTGAACAAACTGGCCCAGGCCCTGACCGACAAGATGACCGGGTCACGGTAATCTCCGCAATCCACCCCATCAGAGATTGTAAAGGCGAAGGGCGTTGTCCCGCATCAAGGCGGCGGCCACCTCTTCGGCGGCGGACGGGAGAAGTTCCTTCTGCTCAACGCTTTCCTCCAGCACCGCCGCCACGGTCTCCCGCCCGAGATGGGCGCCCAGCCAATAGAGATCCGGGATGGAGTGGGCATCCGACGAATACATGATCTTGGAGACGGGCGACGCCTCCAGCAGCTGGCGCAGGGCGGCACGCATTCCGGCCCGGCTGAGGAGGGGGACCACCAGGCCGAAATCCACGTAAACCTGCGGATACACTGCCGCCAGGTAGGCGGCCTCGCGGCAGAACGGCCAGCCGGCGTGCAGAAGCACCACGGGGACATCCCGCCGGCGCCGGTCCTCCAGCAGCGGGCGCAGATGGAGGGGGTCGGCCTGGCGCAGGTCCAGGTCCGGGTCGCCGAAGCCGGTGTGGAATTGAAGGGGCAGGCCGTGGGCCGACGCCGCGGCCATGGCCTGCTCGATCACGAGCCGGATCAGGGGCGGCTGGGCCAGGCGGATCCGCTGTCCGTCGGTGGTGTGCTGGCGCGCTTCCGCGAAACAGTCGGCCGCACCGTCGACGGAACAGGCCACAACATCGAGGCCGCCGCGGTAGGCGGCGATGCTCTTGAAGGCGCACACGTCGGCCGGCGGCCGGGTCAGCCTGTCGGCCAGCCAGGACCGGAAATCATCGAAGGTGCGGCAAACGGCCAGCCCTTCCTCGGCCAGGCGCTCCAGCCGCAGGACGCGGCGTACGGGCACGAACTGCCGGTGCGTGTCCAGGGGCAGGCTGTCCTCCGCCGGGAAGCCATCGTCCATCAGGATCAGCTGGATATTGGCGCCGGTCAGGCAGCGGCGGATCAGGTCCGTCCATTCCAGCGAGCGACGGCACCGGAGAACGGTGTCTTCGCGGTCCTCGCAGCCCAGCAGCCCGGCCAGCAGGGATATGGAGCGCCGGTAGACCAGGCTGTGGCGGGAGTGCTCAAACTGGCGGGGATCGGTCGCTTCCGTCAGCGCGGCAGCCAGCGGCAGCCGGGCAGCGGCGGCGGCGGTCAGCAGGTTATGGGCGTGCTGATCCACGACGGGGAGGGCGGAAAGATCCATCAGTAACGCTCCAGGAGCAGCTTGACCTCCTGCTCGAGGTCGACGTTTTTCATGACCTCCCATTCGGCCCGGCGGACGGCCATAAATACCTCGGCCAGCTCCGGCCCCAGGGCCTCGCGTAGCACCGGGTCATCGCTCAGCTGGTGCAGGGCTTCCGCCAGGTTGGAGGGCAGCAGATGGACGCCGTGGGCCCGGCGCTCGCTCTCGGACATCCCCCCCGGATCCACCATGACCGGCGCGCCCGGATCGAGACGCTGGCGGATGCCGTCCAGTCCGGCGGCGATGACCGCCCCCACGGCCAGGTATGGATTGGCCGAGGCGTCGCAGGTCTTGAACTCCAGGTGGGTCGGGCTGGGTGGCCGGGGATTGGTGGGTACCCGGATGGCGGCCTCGCGGTTATCCCAGCCCCAGGCCCGGAAGGCACCGCTCCACATATGGGGCCGGATGCGGCGATAGGAGTTGGGGCTTGGCGTGGTGATGGCCATCAGGGCCGGCAAATGGGCCAGCAGACCGGCCATGAACGCGCGGCCGGTGGGTGACATGTCGCCGGGTCGGGTGTCATCCGGCAGGATGTTGCGTCCCTTCCGCCACAGGCTGAGGTGCAGGTGGCAGCCGTTGCCGGCAGTGTCGGGGAAGATCTTGGGCAGAAAGGAGGCCTTCAGACCATGACGGGCCGCCACGGCGCGCACCGTCATGCGGTAGGTCAGCTGCCCGTCGGCGGCCAGGGCGGCCGGTTGATAGGTCGTGGTGATCTCCTGCTGGCCGGGTCCCGATTCAGGGTAGTATCTTTCCGGCTGGATATCCTGCCGGAGCAGGGCATCGGTGATGTCGTCGATCACTTCCCGGTTGAGGTCGAAGGACGTGATGTCCGCGAAAACCGTCCGGTCGGCGGGTTCGGGGCCCAGGGCGCCTTCCCGCAGCAGGTAGAATTCGTTTTCGAAGGCCAGCTGGACCTCCAGCTCGAGTTCCTCCGCCCGCCGGATCATCCGGCGCATGAAATGACGCGGGCACAGCTGCCAGGGCTGCGCCCCGTCGACCATGTCGCCGATGACACAGGCATGACCGGGGGCATAGGGCGGGAAGCGCAGCGTATGCCAGTCCGGACGGAGCCAGATCTCGCCCACGGCGCTGATGCCGGTCTCGGGCACCACGGCATCGGCCATGACGGGCACGGCCTGCTGGGCGACGGAGATGCCGATACCGTCGGCGAGGTGGTCGGCCAGGGTATGGATATGGAAGGCCTTGCCCCGAACGATGTTGGCGTTGTCGCACCAGATGATGCGCACCCAGCGGGTGTCCTTATCCTTGAGCAACGAGAGAATGTCCTGATCCGTCATGGGTTCCTCCAGGGATGTGATGGCATCGGAGCCGGGCGTCGGCGATGGACTTCATTGTAATGAGGCGGGCCGGCGAATGCAACGCGTTTGCACTGGGGCGGGTGGGATCCCGCCGCTGAAGAACGGACCCGGGGATGGTGGACGCCACGTAAACAGACGATCCCGAATCCGGGTGGGCCGGTTCCGGGATCGGAGGACCTGTTTCGGGGAGTAAATACCCCCCCGGTTCGGGCGGGAGGGGTCACCGCCGCCTGTCAGAACTGTCGCATGAACGTTTCCAGCTGGTCATAGGCCGATTCGAGGGTGGCCATGTCGGGCAGGGTCACCACCCGGAAGTGCTGGGTGCCCGGTTTCTGGCCGAAGCCACTGCCGTGAACCACCAGGACGTGTTGTTCGCGGAGCAGACGGACCACGAATTCCTTGTCCGGAATGGGCACGTCCATTTTGGGGAACGCGTAGAAGGCACCTTCCGGCTTGACGCAGGAGATGCCCGGGATGGCGTTGAGGCGCTCCATGGTGTAATCGCGCCGCTGCGTCAGGCGCGCCACCACGTCGGGCAGGTGATCCTGGGGGCCTTCCAGCGCCGGCACGATGGCCGCCTGCATGGGCGCGCTGGCGCACAACCGCGCCCGCACGAACTTGTGGACCGCCTCGTCGAAATCGGCCACCAGTTCCTCGGGGCCGCTGATGAAGGTCCAGCCCATGCGCCAGCCCGGCACCAGGTAGTTCTTGGACAATCCGCCGAAGGTGACGAAGGCCACGTCGTCGGCCAGGGAGGCGGTGCTGACGTGCTCCAGGCCGTCGAAAACCAGGCGGTCGTAGATCTCGTCGGAGAACACCACCAGCCGGTGCTTGCGGGCCAGAGCGATGACGTCCAGCAGGACCTCCTTGCGGTACAGGGCACCGGTGGGATTGTTGGGATTGATGAGGCAGATGGCCCGGGTGTTGGCGTCGATCCTGGCCTCCATGTCGGCCACGTCCGGCTGCCAGCCGTTCTCCTCGTCCAGGTAGTAGGGGCGGATCTCCGCCTCCAGCTTCTGCATGACGGCCGTATAGAGCGGATAGCCGGGGAACGGCATCAGGACATTTTCCCCGGGGTTGACCAGCGCCGTCAGGCACAGCTCGATCCCTTCGCTGGCGCCGATGGAGACGAACAGGGAGCGGAGGTTGGGGATCCGTTTCCGTTTCACCTCCCGGTGCAGGGCCGCCTCGGCGTCGTCCATGGCGATGGAGGGCGCGTAGCCGTTGTTCTGCTCCAGCATGGAGCGGTACACGGCCTCGATCATATGCCGGGGTGTCTTGAAATCGTACTTGAGCGGATCGCCGATGTTGAGGGGAAGGATCCGGATCCCCTGCTTGCGGAGTTTCTCCGCCTCGACGGCGATGTCACGGATGGCGTAGGCCACGTGTTCCGTCCGCCGGGCGGGCGTGATGGTCGTGATGCCCTGACTGCTCGTGGACATTGCATTACCTCCTTTACGGTGCACCCGTCAGCTGACCTGCATGGCGAAGACGATGGACAGGAACTTGATTTCCTCGGAATCGGACCGCGAGGTCAGCACGATGGGCTTCTTGGCGCCGACGATGATGCCGGCGGTCTTGGCCCCCGCCAGGTAAGCCATAAGTTTGTAAAAAATGTTCCCCGCCTCGATATCCGGCGTGATGGCGATATCGGCGTCGCCACCCACCGGGCTGTCGATGCCCTTGACCTCGCACGATTTTTTGGAAAAGGCGTTGTCCACGGCCAGCGGTCCGTCGATGATGCAGTTCTTGATCTGGCCGCGGCGGTTCATCTGGGTCAGGACGGCCGCGTCGGCGGTGCAGGGCATGCTCTCCGGGTTGACCTTTTCCACGGCGCCGATGATGGCCACCTTGGGGACCTCGATGCCCAGCCGCCGGGCGGCGTGGACGGAGCTTTCGATCATGCTGATCTTGGCGTTGAGGTCCGGTGCGATGTTCATGGCGGCGTCGCTGAGGATGATGAGCTTCGGGTAGGAGGAGATCTCGAAGGCGGCCAGGTGGCTCATCACGCCGCCGGCGCGCAGGCCCGTCTCCTTGTTGAGAACGGCGCTCATGAGGGTGGATGTGGAGCAGAGGCCCTTCATGAGAACGTCGGCCTTCCCCTCGCGCACCAGCTCTACCGCTTTGGCCGTGGCGGCCTTCTCGTCGGCGATGTCCACGACTTCGAAGCCGCCGACGTTCACGCCGACGGATTCGGCCGCCTCGCGGATCTTGCCGGCCGGGCCCACCAGGATGCCGCGGGCCAGGTCCTCCTCGCGGGCGCGGTCGAGGGCGCCCAGGACGTCGGGGTCGTGGGCGTAGGCCACGGCGATGACCTTGGTTTCGCTTTGCTTGACGGTTTGGATCAGTTCGTCGAATTTGGTGATCATGATGCCCTTCCTGGGTGGTTTTATCGATGGTGCCGGTGTCGAGTCCGGTGAATTGTCGCGAGAACCGACAAGTATACCAAAATTTTTCCCGAACTCCAGCAGTTTTCACCGCCCCGTTGCGGTGACGCAGGTTTCGCCGCAGGTGGGCAGGGACGATCCGGAGGGCTGGACACCCTTGGCCGATCCGTCCCGGGGGCGGTGCCTGCCGGACCAAAAACCGCTTGACAAGGCGTGACGGCATTGCATAAGGTAGCGCTAATGCGGACAGGATCGGTAAGCACTTCAGCGCGCGCAACTTTGGACGTGACGACGCCCGCCGGCGGTCGCCGTTGAGGCGGCGGCGACAGGTCACGTAGCGGCCTCCCGGCCTCCCGGTCCGCACCTGCGGCAGGCGGTGATATGGAACGCCACAATGACAGTCATCCGAGTGGTCCGGGCCCGGGGCGAGAGCCTCGTCCGAACCGCCGCCGGAGAATCATCCCGCCGCCGCGGCCATCCCATTCCGCAAGGAGCCATTCCATGAAAAACCAGAGGGCCTTCTGGGCGTTGCTCGTTCTGTGTCTGGTGGGGGCCGGATCGTGGGTCGCGGCCTGCACCGACATCGTGGTGGGGCGCGGCGCCTCCGTCGACGGGTCGGTGATCACCTCCCACACGGGCGCCTGTGAAAACTGCCGGGTGCACGTCGTGCCGGCCCGAACCTTCCCGCCGGGGAGCAAGGCGCCGGTCTACTACGGCCTGCAAGACGCCAAGCGGCCGCTGCGCGAGTACGGCGAGATCATCGGCTATATCCCCCAGGTGGAGCGGACCTTCGCCTACTTCCATTCCGGATACTCCCACATCAACGAGCACCAGCTGGCCATCGCCGAGAGCACCATGAGCCAGAAGAAGGAGCTGCAGGTGGACCGGGAGACGGGCCAGCAGATCATGACCATCGAGCAGGCCATGGTTTTTGCCCTGCAGCGCTGCCGGACGGCCCGTGACGCGGTGCAGCTCATCACGTCCCTGGTGGAGACCTACGGCTTTCTGCCGTCGTGCGGGCCCGAATCCGAGGCGCTGTGCATCGCCGATCCCCGCGAGGCCTGGGTGCTGGAAGTATTCAGCGTCGGCCCCGGCTGGGAGCCGGACAGTGGTAAACCAGGTGCCCTGTGGGCCGCTCAGCGCGTGCCGGACGACCATGTGACCATGGTGCCCAACTGGAGCATCATCAAGGAGATCGACCTGAGCCGGCCCGATGAGTTCATGGCTTCGGCCAACTACATGCAGGTGGCCATCGACCACGGCTGGTACGACCCGGCGGCCGGTCGTCCCTTCATCTGGCAGGAAGTGTACTCCCCGCCGCTGCGTGAGTGGGCCCTCAGCCGGTTCTGGCTGTTTTACACCACCATGGCCCCTTCCCGCGACTGGCCGGACAAGAGTCTCAAGGATCCGTTCCGCGGCTATGACGCCTACCACCAGTACCTGGAGCCGGTTTCCACCTACCCCTTTTCCATCCAGCCGGACCGGAAGCTGTCGGTGCAGGATGTCATCGCCTTCCAGCGCTCGGTGTTCGAAGGGACCATCTACGACATGACGGCCGACGTGGACTGGCTGGTGCCCGACAAGGAGGGGCAGCTGGTCAAGAGCCCCCTGACCACGCCTTTCCCCACGCGGGACCTGCGGGAGCTGCTGGACATCACCTGGCGCCGGCCCGTATCCCGCGGCGGCTACGGCATGGTGGCCCAGCTGCGCGACTGGCTGCCCGACGCCATCGGCGGCGTCTACTGGCTCTACCTGGACAACCAGTACGTCAGCACGTACGTGCCCATTCACGCCGGCGTCCAGGAGATCTCGGCGGCTTACCAGACCTACCATCCCGACGAGTTCAGCGAGGAGTCGGCCCGCTGGGCCATCGATTTCGTGGACAACCTGCTCTACCTGAAATGGCAGGCGGCCATCCAGGACCTGCGCGTGGTGCGCGATCCGCTGGAGGCGGGCTTTTTTGCCGACCAGGCGGCGTTCGAGGCCAACGTGCTGGAGGTGTATCGTGCCGATCCGGACGAGGCGAAACGGATGCTCACCGAGCGGGCCCTGGCCAACCAGGCGGCGGTGGTGGACATGTACCGGACGCTGCGTATCAACCTGATCTCCAAGTATACCAACAACAAGGGCGGTTTATAGGAGGGGATATGATGGGGAGCCATGCGGCGCATGAATGTAAGAGCCTGACGATGGGGCGGCGCCGGGTGACCGGTGTGCTGGCCTTTGCCCTGCTGATCCTGCCCATCCTGGCGGCGGACGGGACCACTCCGCCCGACTGGGAGAACCCGGCGGTGTTCCAGCGCGGCGCCGAACCGCCCCACGCCACCCTGGTTCCCTTTGCCACTCCGGAGCAGGCCCGCACCGGCGGGCGGACGGACTCGCCCTGGTTCCGTTCCCTGAACGGCGACTGGCGGTTCCGCTGGCTGCCCCGGCCGGCCGACTGTCCCGTGGATTTTGCCGCGCCCCAATTCGACGACCGGGCCTGGGACCGGCTGCCCGTGCCCGCCAACTGGCAGCTGCACGGCTACGGCCAGGCGGTCTACCTGAACGTCCCTTACGTGTTTCCCAAGAACCCGCCCCATGTCCCCGCCGATGACAATCCGGTGGGCCTGTACCGCCATCTGTTCGACATCCCCGCCGACTGGGCGGGGCGGCAGGTGTTCCTCCATTTCGCCGGTGTCGATTCCGCTTTTTACGTCTGGGTCAACGGCCGGGAGGTGGGCTACAGCCAGGACAGCCGCACGCCGGCCGAGTTCAACATCACGCCGCATCTGGTGCCGGGGGTGAACCACCTGGCGGTACAGGTCTTCCGGTACAGCGACGGCTCCTATCTGGAGTGCCAGGACATGTGGCGCCTCAGCGGCATCCACCGCGACGTCTGGCTGTTCGCCCGGCCGGCGGTCTACCTGCGGGACGTCGAGGTGAAGACCCTCCTCGATGAGGATGTCCGTGACGCCATCCTGGACGTGCGGGCGCGGGTGCGCAACGATTCGGGCACGGCGTGGCGCGACCTGACGGTGACGGGCTCCCTCCGGACCACGGCCGGCACGGCGGTGCCCCTGGCGGGCGACCTGGCCGGCGGGTGTGAATACGTGGCGCCGGGGGCCGAGGCCATCGTTCGGCTGCGGGCCGGCGTGACGGATCCGCCCAAGTGGTCGGCCGAGACGCCCCACCTGTTCGTCCTGACGCTGGCCCTCTGCGACGGCGGCGGTGCGGTCCTGGAAGCCACGTCCTGCCGGGTGGGATTCCGGCGGGTGGAGATCCGCCACGGGCAGCTGCTGGTCAACGGCCAGCCCGTCCTGCTCAAGGGCGTCAACCGGCACGAGCACCATCCCGACCGGGGCCATGCCGTGGATTACGAGTCCATGCTGGCCGACGTCCGGCTGATGAAGCGGTTCAACATCAACACGGTGCGGACCAGCCACTATCCCGACCACCCCGACTGGTACGACCTGTGCGACAGGTACGGCCTGTACGTCATCGACGAGGCCAATATCGAATCCCACGGCATGGGCTACAATCCCGAGGACACCCTGGCCAACAAGCCGGAGTGGCAGGCCGCCCATCTGGACCGGATCCGGCGCATGGTGGAGCGGGACAAGAACCACCCGTCCGTCATCATCTGGTCCATGGGGAACGAGGCCGGCGACGGCACCGCCTTCCAGGCGGCCAGCCAATGGCTGCACCGCCGCGATCCTTCCCGGCCGGTGCACTACGAGCGGGCGGGACAGCGGCCCCACACCGACATCGTCTGTCCCATGTACTGGAGCGTGGCCGGCATCGTCAGCTACACCCAGCGGCCCCAGGAACGGCCGCTGATCCTGTGCGAGTACGCCCACGCCATGGGCAACGCCGTGGGCAACCTGGCCGAGTACTGGGAGGCCATCGAGGCCTTCCCCCAACTGCAGGGCGGCAGCATCTGGGACTGGGTGGACCAGGGCCTGCGCCGCACCGACGCCGCCGGCCGTGAGTACTGGGTCTACGGCGGCGATTTCGGCGAGGAGCGTCACGACGGCAATTTCTGCATCAACGGCCTGGTGTTTCCCGACCGGGGCGTGACGCCCAAGCTGTGGGAAGTGAAAAAGGTTTACCAGAATGTGGCGGTGGAGACGGTGCCCGGGGTGACCGGCCTGGTGCGAATCCATAACAAACATTTTTTCAGGAACCTGGCGGATTTCGATCTCGGCTGGGAAGTGCTGGCCGACGGCGTGGTGGTCCAGGCGGGACAGCTGGCGCCGCTGGACATCCCGCCGCAGGCGGCGCGCGAGATCCGGATCCCGGTGCAGCCATTTTTACCGGAACCGGGGGCCGAGACGTTGCTGCGCCTGAGTGTGCGCCAGCGCGACGACACGGCCTGGGCGCCCCGCGGCCACGAGGTGGCCTGGGAACAGCTGCCCCTGCCCCTGGACGCGCGGCCGGCACCGGGGGTGTCCCGCGCCGATCTGCCGGCCCTGGCCATGCAGGAAAACGATGCCGAGATCCGGTTCAGCGCCGGGGATTTTCAGCTGGCCTTCGACCGGCGGACGGGCCTGATCTCGTCCCTGACTTATGCGGAGGAACCGGTCATCGCGCCGGGCCTCGACGGCCCGCCGGGGCCGGCCCTCCACGTGTTCCGGGCACCCACGGACAACAACCGCCGACTGGGGCGGCAATGGGTCGAGGCGGGACTGAACGATCTGCAGGCCGGGTTGCGCGAGCTGCGGGCCGAGCGCGTCTCGCCGGGTGAGGTGCACTTCGTCACCGTGACGGACTACGCCGGCAGCGGCGACGCCGGCTTCGTCCACGAATGCCGCTACACCATCCTGGGGAACGGCCTCATCCACCTGGACAACCGGATCACGCCGCGCGGCAACCTGCCCGTTCTGCCCCGCCTGGGCCTCCGGCTGACCCTGGCCGGCCGTCTCGACCGCGTGATGTGGTACGGCCACGGTCCCCACGAGAATTACCCCGACCGGAAGGCAGGGGCCGCTGTAGGCCTGTATGAAGCGGCGGTGGATGACATGGCCGTGCCCTACGTGCGGCCGCAGGAGACGGGCAACCGCGAGGACGTTCGCTGGCTGGCCCTCACCGGCGACAGGGGAGCGGGGCTGCTGGTGGTGCCCGACAAGCCGCTGTCGGCTTCCGTGCTGCCGTTTACGGCGGCGGACCTGGACCGGGCCGACCATCTCAACGAGCTCACCCCGCGGCGCGACATCCAGCTGTGCCTGGACGCCCGGGTGCTGGGCCTGGGCAACGCCAGCTGCGGCCCGGGCGTTCTGCCCCAGTACGAGGTGCGGCCGCGGCCGGTGCGGTTCGGCGTCCTGCTGCGACCCTGTCCGGCGGCACCGGCGGCTCCGGCGGAACTGGCCCGGGAGAAATTCCCCGGGAATCCGAACGAATAATTCTGGCGGAAAGGAAAGACATGATCAAACGCATGCGTGGATTGGCATTGTTGATGGGTATTCTGGTCATGGCCGGCGCCGGCCGGGTGTGCGCCGAAGAGGCGGCCGTCGATGAAACGGCGGTGCTGGCCAACGGCCGGCTGCGGCTGGAGGTCATCGTCCAGGACGGCCGCCTGGCTGGCGAGCGCCTGACGCTGGAACCGGCGTGGATGACCGGATTCGGCGGCGACGCCCCCGTGGTGGAGTCCGACGGCGACTTCGGCCTGGACCTCATGTGGACCGGCTGGCGGGCGCCCGGTTTCGCCAACAACGCCGAGAATCCGCTGGAGCTTTCCCGGACGGATTTCCGGGTGACGGATATCCTGCGCCGCGAACCGGCCGGCGGTAACCAGGAGATCGAGCTGGAGATGTCCAGTGAGACGACAAAACTGGCCGTTCGCGTGATCTATGCGCTGCCGCCGGAAGCGTTCTACTGCCGCCGCCAGGTCAGTGTACGCCAGACCGGCGGCCAGGCGGGCCATTTTCTGCGCCGGATCTGGCCGGTGCGGGCCCGGCTGGCCGGCAACGGCACCATTCTCAAGGCCGGCGGTTTCGGCCAGCCCGTGGCGATCCGCCACAATGACGGCGGCGCGTTCTGGGGCGTGGAATACCCGGCCGCCGAAAACCGCCTGGCGCCGGCGCCGGACGGGTCGGGCTGGCGGCTGGAATGCGGCCATGAGGTGGGTCGGCGGCTGGATGAGCAATGGTGGGCCGGCGAACCGGTGGTCATGGGCCTGACCCCCCAGCCGACGGTCCGGCGCTGGTTCGGGCGTTATCTGGACGACATCCGCGTGGCGCCGCTGCGTCCCTATCTGCTCTACAACACCTGGTACGACCTGCGGGCGCCTGAAATGGTGGACGATCTCGCCCAGGTGCTCAACGAGCAGAACCTGCTGCGCATCATCGACCTGTTTCGATCCCATATGACGGAGAAGTATGGTCTGACCCTCGATGCCTTCGTCCTGGACGACGGCTGGGACGTCTATCGCAGCGACTGGGTGCTGCGTCCCGACCAGTTCCCCAACGGACTGCGGCCCGTGGCCGACGCCCTGGCGTCCACGGACACCGACCTCGGCATCTGGTTCGGCCCCATCGGCGGTTATTCCCATCGCGACTGGCGGCTGGAGTGGATGACGGCGCACGGTTACGAGGCGGTGGGAGACCAGCTGTGCCTGGCCGGAACCAAATACCACGAGCTGTTCCGGCAGCGGGTCACGGACTTGGTGGCCAACGACGGCGTGGCCTATTTCAAGTGGGACGGCATCCAGTTCTCCTGCAGCGAACCCGATCACGGGCACCCCGTCGGCCTGTACTCGCGACGGGCCGTCATGGAGGCGGTGGCGGACCTGTGCGCCGCCGTCCGCGAGCGGAATCCCGAGACCTACCTGAACATCACCTCCGGCACCTGGCTGAGCCCCTGGTGGCTGAAATACGCCGATCAGATCTGGATGCAGGGGCACGACTACGGCTGGGCCGACGTGCCGTCGGTCAGCCGCCGCGACGCGGCCATCACCTATCGCGACGTGGTGCTGTACGAGGATTTCGGCCAGTACGACTTCTGGTTCCCCATCGCCAACCTCATGACCCACGGCATCATCAAGGGCCATCTGCAGAAGCTGGGCGGCGAGGCCGAGCCGCTGGACAAGTTCACCGACAACGCCCTGCTCTATTTCGCCCGGGGCGTCTCCATGTGGGAACTCTATGTCTCGCCCGACCTGCTGAGCGACGGCGAATGGGCCGCCATCGCCCGCAGTGCCGCCTGGGCGCGGGACCGTTTCGACATCCTGCGCCACACGGTGATGATCGGTGGCGACCCGGGCGCCGGTGAAGCATACGGGTACGCCCATTTCGACGGCCGGCGGGGGATCGTCGTCCTGCGCAATCCGGTGATGAAGCCGCAGTTCATGGAGCTGGCGCTGTCGCCGGCGCTGGGGCTGGATGCCGCCGCCGACAACCTGGTGATGGAGCAGGTGTACCCGGTGCGTCGCATATCGCCCCGGCTGGTAGCCGCCGGCGACCGGCCGGCCCATCGGCTGGAAGGCTTCGAGACGGCGGTGTTCGAGTTCTACCCCCTGGCCGACTGTGACCGCCCCCTGCTGGCCGACGCCTGGTTCAGCCAGTCGGTCCAGGGTGGGCGCCGAGTCCTGACGGGCGTCTATGGGGTGGGGCCCGACGTGAAACTGTTGAATCCGGAGAAGATCGCTCGCCTGGAATTCGCCGGCCGGCCCGTCGCCGCCGCCGACCTGTCCCTGGTGCCGGAGGTAATTCCGCCGCCCGTTACCCAGTCGACGATCCAGCCGGTGCCGGGCCGGGATCACCAGCGGCTGGCGGCCATCCTGAAATTGGATCCTTCGGTGTATGACGCGGAACTTTCGTTGCTGCTGGAGGCGGATGCGGAATCCGCCGGTCAGCCCGATCCTGTCGTGGAGATCATTGTGGACGGGGAAAGCCGGACGGCAGGGGGGGAGAGACAGGCCGGCCGGTGGGGGTGGTACTCCCTGCCGCTGGAAAGCGGCGAGCGGGTCGTCCAGTTCTTTATCCGCCCCGGCGAGAAGGCGGATGCCTGGCGGGGAACGGCCGAACTGTGGCTGACCTACCGCCAGCGGTCTACGGTGCGCCCGCTGCTCATGGAGATGAAACAGGATGTCACCCTGCCGCCCATGCCGCCGGCACCCTACAGCGCCGGCGGGCCGCGGCGCTCCCTCTTCCTGAAATCCATGGCGGTGACGGTCAATGAGCCGGTAGCAGAGCGACGGCCGGCGATCCCGGCCCGGGTGAGCGAACCGGCGCCGGGCGACACAGCCGAACGGCCGCCCCTTCTCCCGGCGCCGCAATCCCTGCAATGGACCGACGGCCGGTTTCGGCTGACCGCCGACACGGTCATCCGGGTGGAAACGGGCTCGGCCGAGCTGTGGCGGACGGCCCGCTACCTGGCCGAAAAGCTGGGTGCCGCCACCGGTTACACGCTGGCGGTGGAGGAGCGGACGCAATCCACGCCCCCGCCCGGCGCCATCCTGCTGACCACGGTGGCCGGTGACGAGACCCTCGGCGAGGAGGGGTATGAGCTGACCGTACGCCCCACGGGGATCGTGGTGCGTGCCCCCCGGCCGTGCGGCGTGTTCCGCGGCGTGCAGACCCTGCGCCAGCTGCTGCCGCCGGCCATCGAGAGCGCCGCGCCGGTGGCCGAGCCGCCCGACTGGGTGGTGCCGGCGGTGACCATCCGCGACCAGCCGGCCTTTCCCTGGCGGGGCATGCTCCTCGACTGCTGCCGGCACTTCATGAGCGTGGATTTCATCAAGCGTTATATCGACCTGCTGGCCTATCACAAGATGAACCGCTTTCACTGGCACCTCACCGAAGACCAGGGCTGGCGTATCGAGATCGAGAAGTATCCGCGGCTGACGGAGATCGGCGCCTGGCGGAACGAAGGCGGCGTGCCTTACGGCGGCTACTACACCAAGGCGGAGATCCGCGAAGTGGTGGCCTACGCCGCCGCGCGCTACATCACCGTGGTCCCCGAGATCGAGATGCCCGGCCATTCCCGGGCGGCCCTGGCCGCCTACCCGGAATTCTCCTGCACCGGCGGGCCGTTCGAGGTGGGCAACCGCTGGGGCGTCTATGAGGATGTCTACTGCGCCGGCAACGAGGGAACGTTCGCCTTTCTGCAGGACATCCTCGACGAAGTGACGGAGCTGTTTCCCGGCCCTTATGTCCATCTTGGCGCCGACGAATGCCCCAAGAGCCGCTGGCAGGAGTGCCCCAAATGCCAGGCGCGCATCGAAGGGGAGGGGCTGGCCGACGAGCACGAACTGCAGAGCCATTTCATCCGGCGCATGGTGGAGTACCTGCGCGGCAAGGGGAAGCAGGTCATCGGCTGGGACGAAATCATGGAGGGCGGCCTGACCGAAGGCGTCATCGTCCAGTACTGGCGGACGCGCACCGGCGACAGCACCGTCGTCGAGGCGGCGCGGGCCGGCCACCAGGTGATCGTCTCCCCCACCAGCCACTGCTACTTCGACTATCCCTACTCGGCCATCGACCTGGCCACGGTGTACACGCTGCAGCCGGTGCCCGACGGATTGGGTGCCGAGGAGCAGGCGCGGATCCTGGGCGGCGAGGCGAACATGTGGACGGAGCGGGCGCCCCAGGAGGTGGTGGACCAGCGCCTCTTTCCGCGCATACTGGCCCTGGTGGAAGTGCTGTGGCGGAATCCGGAGCGCCGGGATTATTCCGAATTCCTGCAGCGGGTGGGGGCCCATTACCCGCGCCTGATCCACCTCGGGATCCGGGGGCAGGTGCCCACGCCGCTCATCCTGCCCGACCGGGCCGTGGTACCCGACCGGGCAGTGGTGGAGGTCCGGCTGGACTGCGGCCTGGACGATGCCGAGATCCGCTACAGCCTCGACGGTTCGCCCCTGGGCGACACGGCGACGGTCTATACCGGTCCTTTCCGCCTGGACCGCAACGCCGTGGTCCGCGCCGCGGCCTTTCATCCCGACCTGGCCCCCAGCCCGGTGGCCGAGCAGCGCTTCCAGGTAGGCTACCTGGCGCCGGCCACGCCGGCGGCGCTGCTGGCACCGGGGCTCACCGCCCGCTACTACGAAGGGAGCTGGCCCATCCTGCCCGATTTCGCGAAGCTTGCGCCCGTCAGCACCGTTCGGGTCACCACGGTGGACCTGTCGCCGCGGCAACGGGAGGATGAGTACGGCCTGGAGTTCAGCGGTTACATCCGCGTGGAGCAGGCGGGGATCTACACCTTCAGTCTCCGGTCCGACGACGGCGCCACCCTGGCCGTGGGCGGGCTGACGGTGGTGGACAACGACGGCCGTCACGGCATGCGCGAACGCACGGGGCAGGTGGCCCTGGCCGCGGGCGATCATCCCTTCCGTCTGTGCTACTTCGAGGCCGACGGCGAGCAGGGCCTCGAGGTGCTGGTGGAGGGGCCCGGCCTGGCGCGGCAGCCGCTGCCGGCCGGCATGCTCTGGTCGCCGCCGGCGGACCGCTAGGCCGGCTCACGAGCGACACCAACCTCAAGCAACGGGAGCGTCCATGATCCTCAACGCGCTGGACTGGAGCATCGTTTTCGGCTTCTTCATGCTGTCGCTGGCCATCGGCATCATCGCCGCCCGGCGCGCCGGGCGGAACATGAACGAGTTCTTCCTGTCGGGGCGCAGCATGCCGTGGTGGCTGCTGGGCGTGTCCATGGTGGCCACCACCTTTTCATGCGACACGCCCACCCTGGTGACGGACATCATCCGCCAGAACGGCGTGGCCGGAAACTGGGTCTGGTGGGCCTTCCTGCTGACGGGCATGCTGACGGTGTTCGTCTACGCCCGCCTGTGGCGCCGTTCCAACGTGTTGACGGACCTGGAGTTCTACGAGATCCGCTACAGCGGCCGGCCGGCCACCTTCCTGCGCGGTTTCCGTGCCCTCTACCTGGGCGTGGTCTTCAACGTGCTCATCATCGCCCTGGTCTCCCTGGCCCTGACCAAGATCAGCGCCGTGATGCTGCAGTGGTCGTCCACCCAGACGCTGCTGGTGGCGTCGGTGGTCACCGTGGCCTACAGCGCCTTCGGCGGGCTGCGTGGCGTGGTGCTGACGGATTTTTTCCAGTTCGCCCTGGCCATGGTGGGCGCCATCGGTGCCGCCGTGTTCGTCGTCAACCTGCCCGAGGTGGGCGGCCTGGACGGCCTGGTGAACCACCCTGCCCTGGCCGGCAAGCTGGACCTGCTACCGGCCGTTTCCAACACCGACGCCTTCATGGCGCTGCTGGTGCTCCCCCTGGCCGTCCAGTGGTGGAGCGTCTGGTATCCCGGCGCCGAGCCGGGCGGCGGCGGCTACATCGCCCAGCGCATGCTGTCGGCCCGCAGCGAACGGGATTCCATGGCCGCCACCCTGCTGTTCAACGTGGCCCATTATGCCCTGCGTCCCTGGCCCTGGATTTTGGTGGCCCTGGCCTCCATCATCGTCTACCCCGACCTGGACTCCCTGCGCCAGGCCTTTTCGGGGGTGGACCCCGCCCTGGTGAAAAACGACTTCGCCTATCCGGCCATGCTCAGCCGGCTGCCCAACGGTTTCCTGGGGCTGGTGGTGACGTCCCTCCTCGCCGCGTACATGTCCACCGTCTCCACCCACCTGAACTGGGGCTCCTCGTACATGGTCAATGACGTGTACCGGCGCTTCTTCAACCCTGAGGCCGGCGACCGTGAACTGGTGCGCGCCGGGCGGTTGTCCACCATCGGCCTGATGCTCGTGTCGGCCCTGTTCACTCTCCTTCTCAGCAACGCCCTGCAGGCGTTCCAGATCGTGCTGCAGATCGGCGCCGGCACCGGCCTCATCTTCATCCTGCGCTGGTTTTGGTGGCGCATCAACGCCTACACCGAGATCGCCGCCATGATCATCTCCTTCGCCGTAGCCCTCTTTTTCCAGTTCGGGTACGTCCACACCGGTCTGCCCCCCATCGGCGAGGGGCTGCAGCTGGTGGTGGGCGTGGCCGTGACCACCGTGGGCTGGCTGGCGGTGGCCTTCCTGACGCCGGCCACCGACCCGGCCACCCTGCGCGAGTTCTGCCGGCGGATCCGGCCGGGCGGCCCGGGCTGGCGCCGGGTGATGGACGAGGCCCGCCGCGACGGCGAGGAACTGGACGACGGCCCCGGCGCATGGGACGTCCCCCTGGGCCTGCTGGCCATGGGCGTCGGTTGCGTGATGGTCTACAGCATGCTGTTTGCCGTGGGCAAGTTCATCTACGGTGAATGGGTCCCGGCCACCGTCATGGCGGTGGTGGCGGCCGTGGCCACCGGGGCCCTGGTCCGCATCTGGCCGCGGCTCCGCTTCCGGTGACGCCGTGGTGAATGTGCGCGGTGGCTTGCCCCGGCGGCGGCGATGACTGAAAGCCAGAAATAGGTACCTTCTAAAAAATTTGACCCCCGCCGGCCTGTGGAGTGCGCCCGCAGGCCTGGCCTCCGTAGCTACGCTCAGCGGAGCGTAGGAGGCAGGGCGCTTTGTTTTCATGGCATTGAAGAACGTTCAAAAATCGGACCAGCGACGGGCGAACAGGCGGGATATGGTGAACACCGGCCGGGCGCGGGATGAACGAAAGAGCGAGGGGGTACGAAAACCGTCTATGATCATGATGGCGTTGTGAAGAACGGGCCTCTTCCTCCACCCCTGCCCGGGGCGCCCAGGAGGTTCGCCGAATTTTCCACCACCCGCCTCCAGACAGAAGGCGCTTGCGGACGTCGACCCCACCGGACGGGCGTGTGAAAGTAGTCCGGGTTCGCCGAACCCGGAACTCTGGCCCTGTTGAAGTCCAATAGAAAAATCAGCCTCCCGGCCGGCGGCGGCTGCGGGCGCGTAGATGTACTCCGGGTTCGCCCTGTCCTCCCCAGCTCGAGAGAGTGGCGGAGGACGAACCCGGGGCATCTTTCGGGCAGATGGCCCGCGCCCGCGACCTTTGGACTTCCCACGTGTTGTCAATAAAAAAAACAGACGGGCGTACCGTCTGAAGGTTTATCCAGTCAAGGTTCAGCTATTCAGGCGCTGGATGTCGAATAAGGTACGATTCTGGAGCATGGTGGTC